>Ga0208507_1000007_pt1 | contig 312317 bp, 297 predicted proteins | sample CryBogCBH12Aug01_FD_184626 | JGI IMG/M metagenome (GOLD analysis project Ga0208507, IMG submission 184626) | Freshwater microbial communities from Crystal Bog, Wisconsin, USA - CBH12Aug09.1 (SPAdes) (version 2) | ecosystem: Environmental > Aquatic > Freshwater > Lake | place: Crystal Bog...
AACCTTGTGCAACGGTATCTGACTGAACATCACCGTCGTAGTTCTTACAAGCCCAGACATAACCACCAGGCATACGTAGCGACATAGCAACCATGTCATCGATCAAGCGATGCTCGTACCAGATTCCCAGGGCATCAAATTGGCTCTTGAACTCTGCTTGGTAGATCTCTTCGAAGATATCTTTGAAACGGCCATCGTAAGCCTTCAGAATAGTGTTCTTGGTAGAGAGATAGACCGGATACTTGCGAAGCAAACCGTAATTGAGCGAGGCGCGAGCGAAGTCGCGGATTGAATCATCGAGGTTGTACATAGCAAGAGTGACGCCAGATCCAGGGAAGTCGAAGACTTCGTGCTCGATTACCTCGCCACCATCTTCAGGTACAAACTTAATGGTGAGCTTGCCCTTACCAGGAATGCGGAAATCGGTGGCGCGGTATTGATCACCAAAGGCATGACGACCAATAACTATTGGCAAAGTCCAGTGTGGAACTAAACGAGGAACGTTAGAGATGATGATCGGTTCGCGGAAGATAACTCCACCGAGGATGTTGCGGACGGTGCCGTTAGGCGACTTCCACATCTTCTTCAAGCCGAATTCTTCTACGCGAGCTTCGTCAGGTGTGATGGTTGCGCACTTAACGCCAACGCCATGCTTCAAGATGGCATGAGCTGAATCGATTGTTACCTGGTCATCTGTTGCATCACGATTTTCAATGCTGAGGTCGTAGTACTCGAGGTTCACATCGAGATACGGCAGGATCAACTTATCCTTGATGAACTGCCAAATGATTCGGGTCATCTCATCGCCGTCGAGTTCGACGACTGTTCCAGTTACCTTAATCTTCGCCATTACTTTCCCGCTCTCCTGTTTGAATTTCTTGAAACAAAATGGTTCTTAAAGATCTTTTACGTCGGCTTGCTTAGTGCGAACTGCTTCAGCGGCAACTTTGAGTGCAGCGATCTCACTCTCGGTTAGGGCTGTTTCTACAACTTCTTTAACTCCGGAGCGACCGATCTTGGCCTCAACGCCGAGGTAGACGCCGCTAATTCCGTATTGGCCATCAACCCAAGCACATACCGGCATGATCTCGCCGGAATCTTCAATAACAGCCTTTGCCATACGTGCCGCTGCTGCTGATGGTGCGTAATAGGCAGAACCTGTCTTGAGAAGCGCTACGACTTCAGCTCCACCGTTGCGAGTGCGATCTACGAGCTCATTGATATCTGCCTCAGAAAGAAGTGCAGTCAATGGTTGTCCGTTCACGGTGCAGCGACTTGGGACTGGAACCATGGTGTCTCCATGCGAACCGAGTGTCAGAGTCTTTACTGAACTAACGGGAACAGCCAACTTCTCTGCTACAAAATTTGTGAAACGAGCGGTATCGAGCATTCCTGCCTGACCCATAACTTGATGATGTGGGAAACCTGTTGCAAGTTGTGCCAGCGCAGTCATCTCATCGAGTGGGTTTGAAACCACGATGATGACGGCGTTAGGTGAATGCTTTGCAATATTTTCAGCGACGCCACGAACAATTCCAGCATTTACTCCGATGAGATCCATGCGAGACATGCCCGGCTTACGTGGTAGACCTGCAGTAATTACAACGACATCAGAGTTTGCGGTGGCTTCGTAGCCTGCACCTTCTGGAGTTGTCGTTGCGCCGATTACCTTTGTTTCAAAACCTTCGATGGAGCGTGATTGATTCATATCAAGGGCCAAGCCTTCAGGCTTACCCTCCACGATATCTGTGAGGACTACCGTCTCGAAAATGTCGTATTCTGCTAAGCGAAGCGCGGTGGTTGAACCATAAAAACCGCTTCCGACTACTGTGACTTTGCCAGATCTACTCATGAAATCCTCCTGAAAGTGAACTGGCTCAATCCTACTTTGCGTGTGGCAAAGTTAAAGACACGATAAAAAGGAGCAGGGTCACACCAATTGGGATGAGGAGTTCAATCGTCCGTTTTGTGAGGCTAGTCGTGTATGAGACATAGGCATAAAGCGCACCGCCTGCTGCAACCAAGATTGAACCGGTGCGAACTGCACTAAATATGCCCAGTGTGACGCCGATTACAACAAGAGCAATTGAGATGCTCTGCCAAAAGATTGTTGCCCCTTTTAGGGGTGGGAGTTTCTTGCTAAGCCTGGCCAGCACGAAGGGCCATTTCCACAACATTAGTGAGCAACATGGCTCGGGTCATCGGCCCAACTCCGCCTGGCATCGGCGCAATAAATCCAGCTACCTCAGCGACACCAGGATGGATATCCCCAAGCAGCCCCTCTGGAGTTCTTGTAATTCCTACATCCAAAACGGCCGCACCCGGCTTGACCATATCTGAAGTCAAAAGATGGGCACTTCCAACAGCCGCAATCACGATATCGGCCCGCCGAGTATGAAAAGCCACATCCTTAGTTGCAGTGTGAGTGATCGTCACGGTTGCATCATCACCCTTGCGAGTAAGAAGTAGAGAGAGCGGTCGTCCCACGGTCAGACCTCGACCCATAATTACAACTTCTGCGCCCTTCGTGCTGACGCCATAACGATGCAAGAGTTCCAAGATCCCGCGCGGGGTGCAAGGAAGCGGAGCTGGCTCCCCAATCACCAATTTTCCTAGGTTGAGTGGGTGCAGCCCATCAGCATCTTTATTGGGATCAATCGATTCCAAAATTAAATTCGCATTGATCCCCTTTGGCAGAGGTAATTGCACGATATAACCGGTGCACTCTGGTGAATTATTGAGATCTTTAATGGCGGCCAAGATATCGGCCTGCGAGGCAGTCTCTGGTAGATCAACGCGGATAGATGCAATGCCAACCTCAGCGCAATCGCGATGTTTGCCACCGACATACGAATTAGAACCTGGATCATCGCCTACCAGGACAGTGCCAAGACCAGGCTTGACCTTCATCGAAGCAACAACGGCTGCCAACTCTGACTTAATCGTCTTGGCAGTTGCCTTGCCATCGAGAATCTGTGCGCTCATTACTAAATCCTAACTAGGCATGTGAGAAGTGACGAACACCGGTAAAGAACATTGCAATTCCAGCGGCTTTTGCAGCAGCAATTACTTCTTCATCCCGCACGCTGCCGCCTGGTTGTACGACTGCACTCACGCCAGCGTCAATCAAGATCTGAAGTCCATCTGCAAATGGGAAGAAGGCATCACTCGCCGCTACAGAACCTTTTGCTAGCTCTCCCGCTCGAGTAACTGCGAGGCGGGCTGAATCAACGCGATTGACCTGTCCCATGCCAACGCCTACCGATGCTCCATCGTGAGCTAAGAGGATTGCATTGCTCTTAACGGCTCGAACGGCACGCCACGCGAATTGCAGATCTTGTAAGAGCTCAGCAGATACTCGTTCACCAGAAACTTGCGTCCAATTGGCGGCATCATCGCCAGATGCATCAACTAAATCGCTCTCTTGAATCAAGATTCCGCCAGTGATGGGGCGACGCTCGACCGTTGGATTCACATATTTATCGAGGGTGAGAATTCTGATTGAAGGCTTCTTAGAGAGAACTTCAACTGCACCCTCTTCATAACTTGGTGCAATAACAACTTCAGTGAATATCTCAGAGAGCGCTTTAGCCATTGCAAGTGAGACGGGGCGGTTGGTCGCTACAACTCCACCAAATGCCGAAACTGGATCGCAGGCATGTGCCTTGGCATAGGCATCTTCGATGCTTGACCCGATCGCTATTCCACATGGATTGGCATGCTTGATAATCGCGACGCATGGTTCTGCGTGATCGTATGCACTGCGGACCGCCGCGTCGGCATCTGTGTAATTATTAAACGACATCTCTTTGCCATGAAGTTGTACAGCTTGGACGATGCCAGGTGCGATCCAAGAGGTGGAGTTAGCGTAGACACTCGCCTTCTGATGTGGGTTCTCGCCATAACGAAGTGAGGCGATGCGATGGAAAATCGCTGCCTTCCACTCATCGGCTACCTCGAGTTGTTCGCCAAGCCAGGTTGCGATCGCAGCATCGTATTCTGCTGTGGCGCGGAAGGTCTCCATCGCTAAGCGAGTGCGCTCCGCCAAGGTGAATCCACCAGCTGCAAGTGCGCTCTTAATCAATCCATATTGTGAAGGGTTGGAGATGACCGCTACTGATCCGTGATTCTTTGCCGCGCCTCGCAGCATAGATGGGCCGCCAATATCGATCTGCTCAATGCACTCGGCGAAGTCATCAGTGGTCGCAATGGTTTGTGTGAATGGATAGAGATTGATGACAATTAAATCGAAGGGGGCAATATCGTGCTCCGCGATCGCTGCCAGATGCTCTGGATTATTTTGATCGGCCAAAATTCCACCATGAATGCGAGGGTGCAAAGTTTTAACGCGACCACCCATCATCTCTGGGAAACCGGTGTACTCCTCAACGGCGATAACAGGTACTCCTTCGCTAGCTAAGGTTTTGGCAGTAGACCCGGTGGAGAGGATCTCAACTCCCGCTGCGGCAAGTGAGGTGCCTAGTTCGACTAATCCAGACTTGTCATAGACGCTAATTAGCGCTCGGCGAATCGGTTTTACAGTGCTCACAGGGTTCCAGTCCGTCCATAGTCAGCGAGGGTCTCAACGATGAGCGCCCGTTCGGCAATCTTAATGCGTTCATGAAGCGTGGATTCATCATCGCCTGGCTCCACAGAAACAGAGCGCTGCGAAATTACTGGTCCAGTATCTAAACCTGAATCAACCCAGTGAACCGTTGTTCCTGTGACCTCAGCCCCTGCCGCAAGCGCATCTCGAACTGCATGCGCTCCGGGAAAGAGTGGGAGCAAAGAGGGGTGGGTATTTATAACCTTGAAATGAGTAACAAAGTCTGGGGCCAAAATTCGCATAAAACCCACGCTCACGATCAGATCTGGATCGAGTTCTTCTGCCGCTTCAAAAATCTGGCGATCCCATTCAGTGCGATCAGGCAGGATTGGCAGATAGATAGCAGGGATTTTGAATTCGCGTGCAAGCAAGAGAGCCGGTGAATCCTTATCGCTGATTAATCCAACAAAGTCAGCCTGTATTAATCCCTCTTGGTGGGCAACCAGTATCGACTTGGCAAGTGATCCCGTCCCAGAGGCGAGGAGCAAGACTCGCTTACTCATGTCGCACCAATCGTGCAATGCCGATTGGAAGATAAAGGGCGAGAACGGTGGCAGCTCCAAATGATGCTGCTACGTACGTTAGTAGATGGAGCCAGCGCACTCCGACCGGATTGAGATTGCTGGAGAGCAACTCTCCTGCAGATAAATAAGAGATCGCAGCGATGACGATAAAAAGTCGCGCACCTTGTGAAATCAGTATCTGGGTGCGCACCAAGGTGGCTGCACCTTCGCGGAGAATAAAGATCATCAATAAAGCAAAGAGAACGAACCAAGCAACCACTGCGTATTTAAGTTCGGGATGGATGGTAGTTGGAAGTCCGGTTAAGAAAGGTAGCGCTGGAATCTGCCCCAACCCCGAGAGTGATCCATGACTAAATGTGCTCGCTCCGAAATTAAAACCAATACCCGTTATATAAGCGAGCGCAGCGAGAGCAATATTTGGGAGATAGAGAATTTGAAGAAGCGTGGTGAGAACTCCACCGACAATTCCACTTCCCAAAACAACAGAGACACTCTTGATATCGACCCAATGCTGAGCGAGTGAGAATGTGAAAGCCAAGGCTCCAACACCAAGTGCGATAAGAAGAAGGTGCAACCCGAAATAGAAGGCGCGATTCAAGGATTGATTAAACCGAGCGGTGGCAATCATCGCGATGAGAAAGGTGAAGAGAGGTGTGAGATAGAGATTTGCGCCGACCCCGTGGTAGCGAGAGGCGAGCGCTAGTAATTCGGAGAGAATGGAGTACCAGAGCGAATAAATAATTCTGGCTCCATTGAGTTTATTGAATGCTCCTTCGACCATAGGAAGTCCACGTCGAATAGCCCACATGGGATAGAGAACTGCAAGGAGCGGTAAGAAGGTGAGTTTTCCAGAAGGAACCACAAAAGGGATGAGGTGAAAACCGAGGTAGAGCCATGCTGATGCTCGAACCGGATCGCTGGTGCTTCCAGCGGTGCTGCCGGCACTCGCCCACGAGAAGAGCGCGATAAAAGTTAGGGGAAATAGGGTGAGAGCGACGCTACGGAGGGCCTGCCTAAACGAGACCCCCAGTGCGCGTGCAATCATTTGTTAGCCGTTAAGAATCGCGCGCATAAGAGCCGCGGTCTCACTCGGTGTCTTACCAACTTTAACTCCAGCCGCTTCAAGCGCGACCTTCTTTGCTTCGGCGGTTCCCGATGATCCCGAGACGATCGCACCAGCGTGGCCCATCGTCTTGCCTTCAGGTGCGGTAAATCCTGCTACATAACCAACAACCGGCTTGGTTACATACGATGCAATAAATGCAGCAGCGCGCTCTTCAGCGTCACCACCGATCTCACCGATCATGACAATGGCATCCGTATCTGGATCATCTTGGAATGCCTTTAAGCAATCGATGTGAGTTGTACCGATGATGGGATCGCCACCAATTCCAACTGCAGTGCTAAATCCGAAATCACGAAGCTCGTACATCATTTGGTAAGTGAGTGTGCCCGACTTAGAAACAAGACCGATACGTCCTGGTCCAGTGATATCTCCAGGAATGATTCCGATATTTGAAAGTCCAGGGCTAATCAGTCCTGGGCAGTTTGGCCCAATAAGTCGAGTAGTTCCCTTGGCAACCGCATGCGCATAGAAGGTGGCGGTATCGTGAACTGGAATTCCTTCAGTGATCACAACTACAAGCGGTAGCGCTGCGTCAATCGCATCGATCACAGCTGCCTTAGCAAACTTAGGCGGTACAAAGACAACGGATGCATTTGCACCAGTTGCCGCTACAGCTTCAGCAACGCTATTGAAAACTGGAAGCGTCTTGCCTTCGATCTCAACGCTCTGACCACCCTTACCTGGTGTTACTCCACCAACGATATTGGTGCCGTACTTAAGCATGCGTCCAGTGTGCTTGGTTCCCTCGGAACCAGTCATACCTTGAACAATTACCTTGGTCTCTTTATTAATGAAGATTGCCATTTACTTTGCCGCCAATTCTGCAGCTTTCGCAGCTGCCCCATCCATGGTGTCTAACTGCTGCACCAGTGGGTGCGCCGCTTCATCAAGAATTCTGCGACCCTCAAGAACATTGTTTCCGTCGAGTCGGACCACGATCGGCTTCGTTGCCTTATCACCCAATATTGCTAACGCTTGGACGATTCCGTTTGCAACGGCGTCGCAAGCTGTGATTCCACCAAAGACATTTACAAATACGCTTCTAACATCTGCATCACCCAAGATGATGGAGAGGCCATTTGCCATAACTTCAGCCGATGCTCCGCCGCCAATATCTAAGAAGTTAGCGGGCTTTACGCCATATTTTTCACCAGCATAAGCAACTACATCGAGCGTGCTCATCACTAGGCCAGCACCATTTCCGATGATTCCAACTTCACCATCGAGCTTGACGTAGTTGAGGTTCTTCTCTTTCGCCGCAGCTTCTAGTGGATTGGCTGCTGCATGATCTACGAGAGCCTCGTGAGTTGGGTGGCGGAATTCAGCATTGTCATCGAGAGTGACCTTGCCATCCAGCGCAATGATGCGACCATCTTCGGTCTTTACCAATGGGTTGATCTCCATCAAAGTTGCATCCTCGGCAACGAATGCGGCCCACAACTTAAGTAGGACGTCTGCAACATCGTTAGCGACGGCATCTGGGAACTGACCTGACTTGACGATCTCTAGCGCCTTCTCGTGAGAGATGCCGACGTTAGGATCAATTCCAACTCGAGCTAATTTTTCGGGTTGAGTATGTGCAACTTCTTCAATCTCCATACCGCCAGCAACAGAGGCCATGACGAGGAAATTGCGATTGGCGCGATCGAGCAAAATTGCTAAGTAATACTCTTCAGCGATAGGAGCGGCCTGAGCGATCATCACTTTGTGAACGATGTGACCTTTAATATCCATTCCGAGAATTGCTTCAGCCTTGGTGCGTGCATCTGCCGCATCAACAGCGAGTTTGACGCCTCCAGCTTTTCCGCGACCGCCAACTTTTACCTGCGCTTTAACGACAACTTTTCCACCCATGCTTGCAGCTGCACGTTCGGCTTCATCTGCAGTCAATGCAACTGCGCCGGCGAGAACTGGAATGTTATGTGCTTCAAAGAGATCTCGAGCTTGATACTCAAAGAGATCCACGTGGTACCCCGATCTTTAGAATGTTTACATGAAAGGAAGTGCGTACAGGAGTAAATCCTACTTGGAGTTGTGAGGGCTTTTAGAGTCGCTCGACTGGGGCATAACGCAATAAGAGCCGCTTCTCTCCTGAGCTACCAAAATCTATTGTCGCCTCAGCGCGATCGCCGGAACCCGCGACGGCCACCACTTTGCCTAATCCAAATGTGTCATGGGACACACGATCCCCGACCTCGAGAACAATCGTGGACTCCACCTTCTTGCCCGTTGCCCGAGGTGGTGGACCGAAAGTCCTAGTAGCAGTGCGCGCTTTAGGAGCGCTAGAGACTGCGTTCCAGGAGATGACACCCTCTGGAATCTCTGCCAGAAAACGTGAAGGTGGATTGTAGGTAGGTGCGCCCCAGGAAGATCGGTACTCCGAACGCGAAAGGTACAAACGCTTACGAGCACGTGTGAGCCCCACATAAGCCAGGCGGCGCTCCTCTTCAATCTCCGCGCGCTCTCCTAAGGTGCGTGAGTGAGGGAAAATTCCTTCTTCCATGCCAGTAAGAAATACCGTTGGAAATTCCAAACCCTTTGCGGTGTGCAAGGTCATCATGGTTACAACACCACCGTGATCCTCGCCATCTGGAATCTGATCTGAATCTGCTACTAACGAGACATCCTCGAGAAATCCAGAGAGCGATATCTCTTCACCTTCATCAACCTCTGACTCTTCATATTCTGTAGCGACTGAAACCAGCTCTTGTAAATTTTCAACGCGGCCTTCATCTTGCGGATCACTACTGTTCGCCAACTCTGCAAGCAGACCACTCTGCTCTAAGACGGCTTGAGCGATTATCGAAGGTTTGGTATTTGCTTCGACTAGCGTGCGCAGCGAATCTAATAAGTGAATGAAGTCGTTGATCGCAACGAGTGAACGAGTAGGAATTCCTGGAGCGTTCTTGGCGTCGCAGAGCGCTCGCCAGAACGAGATTCCGTGAGTCGCCGCATGTAGATCAATGACATCAAGGGCGCGATCGCCGATTCCGCGCTTAGGGGTATTAATAATTCGCCGTAGCGAAACTTCATCCTCGGGATTTACTAGTGTGCGCAGATATCCCAGAAAGTCCTTGACCTCTTTTCGCTCATAGAAGCGAACTCCGCCAACTACCTTGTAAGGAATGGCAGAGCGGAGAAAGGTCTCTTCAAAGATACGCGACTGGGCATTAGTTCTGTAGAAGATTGCCGTGTCGCCCGGATTAGAGGCGCCGATATCGCGCAACCGACGAATCTCACCGACGACGAATTCTGCTTCATCGTGTTCACTCTCTGCTACAAAACCTGTGATCGCCTCCCCATCGCCCTCCTGCGACCAGAGATTCTTCTCTTTACGCCCTTCATTATTGGCAATCACGGCATTTGCCGCGGTGAGAATATTTTGTGTGGAGCGGTAGTTCTGTTCTAAAAGAACCGTTCTGGCGTTGGGGTAATCCTCTTCAAATTGCAAAATATTTCGAATATTGGCACCGCGAAATGCATAGATGGATTGATCGGCATCTCCAACAACGCATAACTCCGCCAGGGGAAAACCTTCATCTGGAACCCCAACTAGCTCACGAATCAAAATGTATTGAGCATGGTTGGTATCTTGATACTCATCCACCAGGATATGGCGAAAGCGCGAGCGATACCTCGAGCGTGCCTCAGGAAACCTCTGTAGAACTTCTACAGTTTTGCCGATCAGATCATCAAAATCCATAGCGTTAGCGGCAGCTAATCTCTTCTGATAGAGAGCGAAAATTTCCGCCACGCGCTCCTCAAAATAATTTGTGGTTTTGTTGGCGAAATCTGCGGGGCCGTTGAGCTCATTTTTCTCAGCAGAGATAATTCCCGCGACAGCACGCGCCGAATATTGCTTCGCATCGAGGTTGAGCTCACGAATGATCACCGTGAGCAATCGGACGCAATCGCTGGAGTCATAGATGGTAAATGAATTGGAAAAACCCAACCTGGAAGCCTCTTGGCGCAAGATTCTGACGCAGGCGGAGTGGAAGGTAGAGACCCACATCGACTTTGCTCTCTCGCCTACTAACTCTGCGACTCGCTCTTTCATCTCGGCCGCAGCCTTATTAGTAAAGGTAATCGCCAACACTTCGTAGGGTGAGACACCTCGTTCGGCTAAGAGATATGCAATACGGCGCGTGAGAACTCTCGTCTTTCCAGATCCGGCGCCAGCCACCACCAGGAGTGGTGATCCGTGATGGATGACCGCCTCGCGCTGTTGCGGGTTTAGCCCCTCGAGTAGTGGTTCATCGCGCAGAGACATAGTTCCGAGTCTATCTATCAGCACTGATTCAGTAGGATTGCGCCATGGAACCTATGCTCGATAGTGAAGTAGAACGCATTCTGGTCGTCACAGCGCACCCCGATGATCTTGATTTCGGTGCGGGCGGCACTATCGCGCATTGGAGCGCAAAGGGAATCAAAATCTCCTATTGCATCTGCACCAATGGCGATCAGGGAGGCGTTGATGCCTCGATCTCTCGTGGGGAGATGAAGCAGATTCGCCGTCGGGAGCAGACTGAAGCCGGCAAGGTTTTAGGCGTTAGCGATATTCACTTCTTGGATTATCGCGACGGATGGCTCACCCCAACTATTGAGCTACGCAAAGATATTGTGCGAGTAATTCGTAAGGTGCGGCCACAACGTATGTTGATTCAGAGTCCAGAACGTAACTGGAATCGCCTTGGAGCCAGTCACCCTGACCATCTAGCGGCTGGTGAGGCAGCGATCCAAGCGATCTATCCAGATTCCGGAAATCCCTTTGCCTTCGAAGATTTACTCCATGATGAACATCTGGAGCCTTGGGAGATCAAAGAGGCTTGGGTCATGATGGGAGAGGGCTATGACCATCATGTCGACATCACAGATACCTTCGATCTCAAGATGAAGGCACTCGCCGCCCATGCGAGTCAGACCTCACATGTTGAAGGTTTTGAAGAACGGATCCGTGAATGGGGCACCCGAAGTGGAGCTGCAGCAGGACTTACCGATGGGCGTATGGCCGAGACTTTTAAAATAGTCTCGCTTCATTAATTTATTTAACGATTACCGATTCAATAGCTATTTTTTGAACTGGAGTTCCATCGGTTCCGCCTCCAACAACACCTGCGGAGGCGACTCGCTTTACGATATCTAGACCGCTAGTTACCTGACCCCAGATCGAGTAATCGGGAGGCAAAGTAGGTGAATCTTTATAAACTATAAAAAACTGACTTGAATTAGTTCCGCGGCCTAGTGAATCAAGTCCAGAATTTGCCATTGCGACTGTGCCTGCTGGATAAGTCACAGCTGCATTTGTGGGTTTGTTTTCGTCATTATATTGAAAAGACGGACCACCCTTTCCAGTTGCAGTGGGATCGCCACACTGCAAAATATAGAACTCCGAAGTAGTTACACGGTGGCAGAGTGAATGATCAAAAAATCCCGCTTTCGCTAAAAAAGTCATAGCAATTACAGTGATCGGCGCTTTCTTGCCAAATGCAGTAAATGTGATGGGACCACAATTTGTATTGAGGATGAAGGTTCTATCCGTAGGGGTCACGTTTGTGTTCGGAGTTCCAACATGCATTGGATAATGCGGAACAGAATTGGTTTTCACACAACCTGAAACTGGCTGAACTGTGGTTGAACTCAATGGCGCCGATAGAGTCCTAGGAAAAGATTTGGTGCTTGCCTTATGGGTAGCTGTCGGCGATGGTTGTGCAGTAGCGGAATTTTTTAATTGGCTCGCTTGTGCAGCTGCAAAACCAGAAAGTGAAATCGCAAAGAGAGCAACTGACGCTGTTGCTACCAATCTCTTGGTGAGGTTCACTCTTACTCCCATTCAATAGTTCCAGGTGGTTTACTCGTGATGTCGAGTGTCACTCTGTTTACTTCTCGCACTTCATTTGTAATTCGTGTTGAGATTTTCTCAAGCACGTCATACGGCAATCTGCTCCAGTCTGCTGTCATCGCATCTTCGCTCGATACCGGACGAAGAACAATGGGATGACCGTAAGTTCGACCATCTCCTTGCACGCCTACGCTTCGAACATCTGCGAGAAGTACGACTGGACATTGCCAAATCTGACGATCAAGACCCGCTAATTTTAACTCCTCGCGAGCGATGAAATCGGCTTTCCGCAAAATACTAAGTCTATTCTCAGTAACTTCACCGATAATACGAATCGCTAAGCCTGGACCTGGGAACGGTTGACGCCAGACTATCTCGCCTGGAAGCCCTAGTTCTAAGCCCACTTCGCGAACCTCATCCTTAAAGAGGGTTCGTAGCGGCTCTATCAATTGGAACTGCAAATCATCGGGCAATCCACCTACGTTGTGATGCGATTTAATATTTGCGGTGCCTGATCCTCCACCTGATTCAACAACATCGGGATAGAGCGTTCCCTGAACTAAGAAATCAATAGAGTCATGTGCTGAAATTTCTCGCGCAGCAGATTCAAATGCACGGATAAATTCCGTTCCAATAATCTTTCGCTTTGTCTCTGGATCAGTAACACCTGAGAGTGCGTTAAGGAATATTTCACGTGCGTCAACTACCTTGAGTGCGACGCCTGTAGCCGCGACGAAATCTTGCTCTACTTGTTCTGCTTCACCATGACGCAATAGACCATGATCAACGAATACGCACGTGAGTTGAGAACCGATCGCCTTCTGCACAATTGCAGCAGCAACCGCTGAGTCAACGCCACCAGATAACCCGCAAATGACGTGCTTATCTCCTACGAGTTCTTTAATCTTGGCAACCTCTGTTGCCACAATATTTTCACTAGTCCAGGTTGGTTCGCAGCCAACTATGTCGATCAACCAGCGGCGCAGAATCTCTTGTCCATTCTCTGAATGCAAAACTTCTGGGTGAAATTGCACCCCGGCAAAAGTTGCATCACTATTTTCAAAGGCAACTATGGGGGTATCAGCTGTTCGCGCAGTAGCAGTAAATCCAGTCGGTGCAGTGGTGACAGAATCTCCGTGGCTCATCCACACTCGTGATTGAGTATCTAAACCGCGCAAAAGTTTTGAGGTGTCATCGTGACTCATCGATGTGCGACCGAACTCGGACTTTCCAGTCTGTGTTACTACTCCACCCAGTGCAGCAGCCATAACTTGGAATCCGTAGCAGATTCCAAAAGTCGGAATCTGATGTTTGAAGATTGAAGGATCAAGTGTTGGTGCACCAGGCTCATAAACGCTTGATGGTCCGCCACTCAAGATAATTGCCTTTGGTTTCTTGGCAACGATCTCAGCAACCGACATCGTTGAAGGAACAATCTCGGAGTAGACATTTGCCTGGCGAACTCGCCGGGCGATTAATTGGGCGTATTGCGCTCCAAAATCTACGACTAGTACGAGATCAGGCACGGTGAATAACTACTTCTACCCGCTGGAATTCCTTGAGATCTGAGTAACCGGAAGTTGCCATGCCACGACGAAGTGCACCAAAGAGATTCATAGAACCATCTGATGTGTGTGAAGGACCTGTAAGGATCTCTTGCAGAGTTCCCACTGTGCCAACATGGACTCTATCTCCACGTGGAAGTTCAGAGTGATGTGCTTCTGCGCCCCAGTGCCAACCTTTTCCAGGAGCTTCGACAGCGCGCGCGAGTGGGCTACCCATCATGACAGCGTCGGCGCCACAGGCAATTGCCTTTGCGATATCACCGCTGCGACCTACAGAGCCATCAGCGATCACGTGTACATAGCGGCCACCAGACTCATCCATGTAATCCCGACGAGCAGATGCGACCTCGGCGACTGCCGAAGCCATGGGAACTGCAATACCCAAAACGGTGCGAGTTGTATGTGCTGCTCCGCCGCCAAAGCCAACCAGCACTCCAGCTGCTCCAGCGCGCATCAAGTGCAGCGCACCTGTTGCAGTGGCACATCCCCCAACGATTACCGGCACATCGAGTTCATAAATAAATTTCTTGAGGTTAAGCGGCTCGGTCTTTGAGGAGACATGTTCGGCGCTCACAGTGGTACCGCGAATCACAAAGAGATCGACTCCAGCTTTAACAACAACTTCGTGCAACTCTGCGGTGCGCTGTGGAGAGAGCGCTGCCGCAACAGTTACGCCAGAAGCACGAATCTCCGCGATGCGAGCCTTGATGAGTTCAGGGCGAATAGGTGCCGCGTATAACTCCTGCATGCGGCCAATCGCCTGCTCTTGTGGGAGTGAGGCGATTTCTCCGAGTGGAATCCGAGGGTCTTCGTGGCGAGTCCACAGCCCTTCTAAGTTGAGAACTCCAACTCCACCAAGCTTTCCAATAGCAATTGCGGTCTCGGGCGAGACCACTGAATCCATGGGAGCGGCAAGCATTGGAAGGTCGAATTTGTATGCATCAATCTGCCATTGGATCGAGACTTCTTCAGGGTCGCGAGTACGACGGCTAGGCACGATGGCGATATCGTCAAATGAATAGGCGATATGAGCGCGCTTTCCAGGACCGATTTCTATCTCATTCATTCTGATTCCCCACGCCTCTGTTATTTTCCGCCACGATAATTCGGTGCATCTGCCACATCGATTATGTCGTGTGGATGACTCTCTTGTAATCCTGCTGCAGTGATTTGAATGAGCTGACCCTTGCTCTTCAGATCTGCAATTGTTGCGGCACCGGCATAACCCATACCTGAGCGAAGACCTCCAACAAGTTGGTGCACAACTGCTGCAACTGGTCCGCTGTATTTAACTTTGCCCTCAATACCTTCGGGAACTAATTTATCTTCGGCGAGAACATCATCTTGCATGTAACGATCTTTGGAGTATGACTTCTGTTCGCCGCGAGATTGCATAGCTCCAAGTGAACCCATTCCGCGGTATCCCTTGTATTTCTTGCCGTTAATCTCAATCAAATCAGCGGGCGATTCATCGCAACCTGCCAGAAGTGAGCCGAGCATTACGGTGTCGGCTCCGGCAACAATCGCCTTAGCGATATCGCCAGAATGTTGCAGTCCACCATCTGCAATAAGTGGAATTCCTGCGGTGACACAGGCCTTATGTGCCTCCATGATCGCGGTGAGTTGAGGTACTCCCACGCCAGCGACAACGCGAGTAGTACAGATGGAACCTGGTCCAACTCCCACCTTAACCGCATCAACTCCAGCGTTGATCAGCGCTTGGGCTCCGGCACGCGTCGCTACATTGCCACCGATAATTTCAACGTGGTTGAACTCTTTTTTGATGCGTGCAACTGCATCTAGTACTCCGCGGTGATGGCCATGAGCGGTATCGACCACAATGACATCGACTCCTGCATCAATCAGCGCTACGGCTCGTGCATAACCATCTTCGCCAACGCCGACTGCCGCACCGACAATGCCATGCTCTTTAGCCAATTTAACGTGCTTGACCTGATCCTCAATAGAAAGGTTGCGGTGCAAGATTCCGATTCCACCGGCTTTAGCCATAGCAATCGCCATTGCTGACTCAGTCACCGTATCCATCGCAGAAGAAATGACCGGGATGGAGAGGGAGATGTTGCGCGTCAGGCGAGTTTGAGTATCTACCTCACTTGGCACTACTTCGGAGGCATCCGGGAGGAGGAGAACATCGTCATAGGTCAGACCCAGGAGGATGACTTTTTCGCGAGCCTTATCCATCATTGGCTAAGTCTAGGGGTTGCTCACCGCTACCTTCGAAGCGCGTGACTCGTGCGTACTTGGCTAGAGGCCAAGGGCAAGTGCGATCTCGCGGCATGCGCTCGCAAGATCTTCTGCAACAAATACGCCTTGGCAATCGGCGGAAGCCCAACCCGGTCCACCCAAAATAATTCGAGGAGCTGGTCGCACATTGGGGAGCGAGTTAAGAACTTCGATTGAAGCATTCTCTGGAAGTTGAGCCCAGAGGAATATCGCAGGTGGCGCACAACGACGCACTACCTCGTTAATGGCCTCTGTAGGAGTTCGTGCCCCCAGAAATTGAACTTGAATACCGAGATCGGCAAGGGAGGCCGCTAAGGCGGTAATAGCAAGAGAGTGCATTTCTTCTCCGATACAAGCGAGAAGAACGGGAACCTCGTTTCGTGGATGGGAGACTTTTATTTGTTCGCCCAGCACCTTCTTGATGACATCAGAGACCATGTGCTCTGTTGCGATTCCCTCACCGGTGCGCTCCCACTCTTCGCCGATTAAGCAGAGCAGGGGAACCAGGAGATTGACCCAGACAGCAGCAACTCCATCTTTAGCGATCTGCGCCCTAATTCCCTCTTCTACCCCAACACGATCAAGGACCTGTGAGGCGCGATAGAGAGAGGTGACCAAGTGTCCATCCACGCTCGGAATGGAGCTGAGCTCGCTGGGGGCAAATTCGGGTCGATGGCCAACTGCCAACTTGGCGGCTTCTGCAGGTGAGACGCCAGAGACGACCAATTTATGCATGTAGAGCAGGCGGGCGAAGTCCTCTTGGGTGTATTTGCGATGTTCGCCAACGCAATGGTCGCTAGGTCCAAGACCGTAGCGGCGATCCCAGGTACGAAGCGTTCCTGGAGCGATTCCAAGGCGACGGGCGACTGCGGCGACGGTGAGGCGGGCTAAGTCAGGGTTGGCAACCTCAGCGGCAGCGGAGATTTGTGACTCAGGAGACATGCGCTAATAGTCATGGAACGGGACTATTTCTGCCACTTGAATTGTTACTTGTGCAGAGTGCTATCTCTCAAATCACATCTTCGGGACTTGAACAACCTATGAAACGATTGTAGAGTGCGACTCCAAGCAAGGAGGAATGTCCATGGCTGAGATTTCACGTCTACCCCGTCCCGTCGCTTCAGAGTGGGAGTGGCAGTATCAAGGCGCCTGCCGCGATCTACCTACCGAGATGTTCTTCCATCCAGATGGAGAACGAGGACCTCGTCGCGCCAACCGTGAGGCAGCTGCAAAAGCTGTCTGCGCTACCTGCCCCGTAATTGAGGCTTGCCGCAAGCATGCACTAGCCGTCCAGGAGCCTTATGGAATCTGGGGTGGTCTCTCAGAAGATGATCGCCTTCACATCATCGAACAGAATGAGCGCCTAAGTCGCCGCGAGATTGCGTTAACACCAGCTTCGTAAGCTTTTCGAGGCTAGCCTTAGCAGACTAATTTCCTCCGCGAAATTCTCGAGCAGTAGGAAGTGGTCTGTTAATGAACATCATCATTGGGGCGATGGCCATTGTCGGCTTCCTCATCATATTGATGTCGCTCTCCTCCTTTGTTGTATTACCTCTGCAAATCTTTCTGACAAATATTCATATTCGCAAAGTTCCCTCAATCATTGGGTTGTTCCTCTTCGGAATACTCCTGGTAGTACCCGGCGCACTACACGAGAGCAGTGTGGGTTCAGTAGATAAGAAATTTTCTGCTGTTACGGATCAGATATTTGATCGACTTACTAGTGCCGAAAAAGTAAAGGATCTTACTTCAACCAAAACTTATGGTTCGATAACTCTTCAGAGTCCATCCTCGCTAATTTTACAAACTAGCCCAGCATCAAATATTTCTTATAGCACCACGGTGAATTCACTCCGACTGCCAATAAAAGTCACTGGCTCTTTCTCTCCTGGATATCAGACCTGGTGTTTTGCAGCCACAGATGGCAAACGCGAATCGGTTTACGATCAATATGGAATAACGATTTCGAACTTAGCTACTCACACTTCTATTACAAATCCACAAACCGGCTACTGCTTAAAAGGTCGTGCTTACACCCAAAATGGCTCCATAGAACCATAAAGGCCCCTCAGGTATTAAAACCGAGGGGCCTTTATTGTGAGACTAGTAATTAGTGGCTGTGTCCACCAGGTCCATGTGAGTGACCTGCTGCGATTGCTTGTTCGCGTTGCTCATCTTCCGGAGTCTCAAATACGAGAACTTCAGTGGTGATAAACATTGCGGCAATCGAGGCAGCATTGGCGAGCGCAGAACGCGTCACCTTCACTGGATCGATAACGCCAACCTTGACGAGATCTTCGTACTCATCCGTTGCTGCGTTGAAGCCTTCATCCGCACCCAAGGTGCGAACTTTCGCAACAACGACATAGCCTTCATGTCCGGCATTCTCTGCAATCCAACGTAGTGGCTCATCGCATGCCTTACGGACTAGGCGTACACCGACGGCACGATCTCCTTCAAAGCCAAGATCATTTTGAATAGCGGCAGCTGCGTGAACTAGGGCAGCTCCTCCACCCACGACAATGCCTTCTTCGACGGCTGCACGAGTTGCGGAGATTGCATCTTCAAGGCGGTGCTTCTTCTCCTTGAGTTCAACTTCAGTGTGTGCGCCAACCTTGATTACGCATACTCCGCCAGCGAGCTTCGCAACGCGCTCCTGCAACTTCTCGCGATCCCATTCAGAATCAGTTGTTGCGAGTTCATTACGGATCTCGTTGACGCGGTTAGCAACTTCGGTGGTATCGCCTGCTCCATCAACGATCGTGGTGGCATCCTTTGTGATAACAACACGACGGGCCTTACCAAGAAGTTCAAGAGTTACTTGATCCAACTTAAGTCCGACCTCAGGAGTGATGACCTGGCCACCGGTCAAAATCGCAATATCTTGCAACATAGCCTTGCGACGATCTCCGAATCCAGGTGCCTTTACAGCAGCTGAAGTGAAGGTTCCGCGCATGCGATTGACTACCAATGTTGAGAGAGCTTCACCCTCAACATCTTCAGCGATAATCAAAAGTGGCTTGTTTGCTTGAGCAACTTTTTCGAGAACTGGAAGGATCTCTGAGAGTGCTGAGATCTTCTGTCCGGAGATGAGGATGAAGGCATCCTCGAGAACAGTCTCCATGCGATCTGAATCGGTTACAAAGTAAGGGCTGATGTATCCCTTATCGAATTGCATACCCTCGGTGAAGTCGAGTTCCAGACCAGTTGTAGAAGATTCTTCAACGGTAATAACTCCATCCTTACCGACCTTGTCCATCGCCTCTGCGATGAGATCTCCGATTGCGCGGTCTTGAGCAGAGATAGTTGCTACATCTGCAATCTGATCTTTGCCAGAGACAGGGGTGGAGTTCTTCTTGAGCTCTTCAGAGATTGCCTTTACTGCAGCCTCGATACCGAACTTGAGATCCATTGGTTGTGCACCAGCGGCAAGGTTGCGTAGACCCTCTTTAACCATCGCTTGTGCCAAAACTGTTGCAGTGGTTGTTCCATCACCGGCAACGTCGTTGGTCTTCTCAGCAACCTGCTTTACGAGCTGAGCTCCCATGTTTTCGGCTGGATCTTCTAGCTCGATCTCTTTAGCAATTGTGACGCCATCATTTGTGATGAGTGGTGCGCCATAACCCTTGGCAAGAACTACGTTACGACCGCGTGGGCCGAGTGTTACTTTGACGGTGTCGGCGAGGATATTTACGCCGCGCTCCATCGCACGACGAGCGCTCTCGTCGAAGGAAAGTGTTTTACCCATGTCGGTTACTTCTCAATGACTGCTAGTACATCACGGGCAGAGAGAACGAGATACTCCTCGTTATTGAACTTAACTTCGGTTCCGCCGTACTTGCTGTAGAGAACGACGTCGCCAACTTTTACATCTACCGGAGTACGGACGCCATCTTCAAAACGACCTGGGCCTACAGCAACGACTGTGCCTTCCTGTGGCTTCTCTTTTGCAGTATCTGGGATAACCAGACCTGAGGCTGTGGTCTGCTCGGCCGCGATGGCCTTTACGACAATACGATCTTCAAGTGGCTTAATGGCAATGGCCATGATGTGCTCCCTTTTCATCTATTTATCTAGCAATTTTGGAGTTCCACCGCTCGCATACCCCGCTAATTAGCAGAGTCAGGGCGAGAGTGCTAACCAAACTCTAGCGAAAGCCCCAGCGGGCTGCCAAACGAGAAGGTGGGATGTGGGGGCTACTTGGGCGAAGTTGAGGTGAATTAGAGGCGAAAACCGGCGGCGCGGGCCTCGGTACGGGCCTCCCGGAGGCGACGCAAGCGCTTGACCAGCATGGGCTGGCTCAAAAGGGCAGCCTCACGGTCGATCAGGTTATTGAGAAGTTGGTAGTAGGCAGGAGGGGTGAGGTCAAAGAGCTCCTTGATGGAGGACTCTTTAGCGCCTGCATGACGCCACCACTGCTTTTCAAATTCCAGGATTCGAACTTCTAGGTCTGTGAGACCCGACTCGGGTTGAAGCGGAGCAGGCGATCCCTGAAGTTCCATACCTAGATACTAAATCAATTCCCCGACAATTCAGCGAGGAGCACCGCAAACCTTTTTCGTGTTGCTACCGGGCGCCATCCTTGCGAAGTGCCTCTTTCTCAATATTTCGCACCATGGTGGGAAAGATCAATCGATGAAAAGGAAGCACCAGAGCCCAGTAAAGACGTCCCCCTAATCCCTTGGGTTGGAAACTCGCCCTTTGAACTAGTCGCCGCATTAGGCGACCATCGTGGTTCACTTCATCGACTGTAAATTTCAGCCATGCCTTGCCGGGCAGAATCATCTCGGCATACAAAGTCAGTTCATAATTTGTCTGCAAACTTTCCACTCGCCAAAAATCTAAGCTCTCACCCTGACGTAAGAAATGTGGATCGCGGCGACCGCGACGCAAACCAACTCCACCAATCATTCGATCAAGCAATCCGCGCAACCACCACAGGAAGTCAGCTCCATACCAACCTCGCGATCCACCAATCTCTTCGATGCTGCGCCACAGAGAATCCAACGATGCATCTGAGTAAATGATTTGATCATCGTGATATTCAGCATCACCCGCCCATGCGGGATCTGATTGCGTCTTCTGCCACGGAGGCATAAAAGCGCTCGCATCTGACCAGCGAGATTCGACTTCATTGTGTTCCACCTTTGAAAGCGCTAGTTCAAAGGCCTTATCTACCGTTAGTAATCCGTTTGATGGCGGTGGGATAAGTGTTGAAATACTATGTCGTTGATCGACCATTGATTCATTAATAAGCGAACCCACAAGTGGTCGGGCAAGAGCTACCGGGACTGGCGTTACAAGACCAATCCATAAACTCGAGAGCCAGACCGAGAGAAAGGGAACTTTGATGATGATGCGCTTTCGCAGATTGGCAACAGCGGCAAACTCTTCAATTAAGTTTGCGTAAGTAAATATGTCGGGCCCGCCAATATCGTACGTACCTGATTGCGGTGTTATCAGGGAGGCGGCCTGCGATAAGTAGTACAACACATCACGAATCGCGATTGGCTGCGTTCGATTATTTACCCACTTGGGGGTAATCATTATCGGCAACCTGTGCGTCATGTGACGAATCATTTCGAAAGAGGCAGAGCCCGAACCGATAATAATTCCGGCACGAATTTGTAAAACAGGCACATCAAATTTTGCGAGGCAGGCACCCGTATTAGCGCGCGAGGCTAAGTGTTGACTCGCCTTGTGACCACCAGTTGTAAAAATTCCACCGAGATAAATAATCTGAGAGACATCCGCATCATGTGCAGCCTGCCCAAAGGTAAGGGCCATGTTCTGCTCTACCTCATCAAATCGTGGACCAGCGCCGATCGAGTGCAATAAATAGAAAGCGGTGTGAATTCCTGAAAGCGCAGCCCGGATGGATTCATATTCGGTGGCACTACCCACGGCCACCTCAACCTGGGAGTACCAGGGTTGACCCACTATCTTCGCTGGATCTCGAACCAGCACTCGCACTGCTGCACCTTGATTGAGGAGCGTGGTTACTAATCGACTGCCTACATAGCCTGAGGCGCCGGTCACAAGTACCTTACGAACTTCAGGAATCGACTTCACCCGATACACAGTAGACTGTGAACATAGATTCGGATATTCGAAACCAGAGCTGGTTGGCAATCCGACGAGTGGCCACTTTGAAGTCACGTTGAGTGTAGAAAAGGTAAATTCTCATGGCGAAACCGCGCGTAGTTATCCTTGGCGGCGGCTTTGGAGGCCTGGCAGCCGCAGAGGCTCTGGGCCACGATGCAGAGATCACGGTCGTTGATCGCAACAACTATCAGACATTTCTCCCTCTGCTCTACCAGGTCTCAACCGCGGGTATTGCCGCCGATCACATCGCCTATCCCATCCGTGGCGCCCTGCGTAAGGCAGGTGGGCGCTTCCATATGGGTTCACCGATCTCAATCGACCATAAGAACAAGACCGTCAAACTCGACAGCAGCGAGGTAATTCCCTTTGACCATCTCGTTGTAGCCCTCGGCTCTGTAACAGCAGACTTTGGAATCCCGGGCGTTGAGGAATTCGGACTCGGAATGAAATCAATTCACGAATCTCTCACGATCCGATCAGAGATCATGCGCCGTTACGAAGATCTCTGTCGCTTCCAAGATGACACTCGACTCAAGATTGTCGTCGTTGGCGGCGGTCCAACGGGTGTGGAGATGGCTGGAGCGCTCGGTGAGTTAATCAAAGGTCCACTGCACAACGATCAGGCCGAGGCTGCAGCAAATATCGATGTCTATCTCGTTGAGGCAGGTCCTCGTGTCCTGCCTATGTTCGACCAATCGCTGACCGACAAGGCGCAAGCAGAGCTCCAGAAGCTCGGCGTTAATTTAATGCTGAAGACCGCGGTGAAATCCCTCGAGTCAGGACAGATTAACTTTGTCGATGGAACTTCTATGCGCGCACATGTTGTGGTCTGGGCCGCTGGAGTAACCAGCTCACCTGCCATCTACAACCTCAACGTTCCAACAGAAGGTTTCCGACTAAAGACCGATCAGACCCTGCAGATCTCCAACTACCCGTATGTGTGGGCGGTCGGTGACTGCGCCGGAGCTCGCGGCGAAAATGGTCGCTTCCTGCCACAGGTTGCTCCCGTCGCAATGCAACAAGGTCGCTTCGTTGCGGAACAGATCAAGCGAATTTCCAAGGGTCAGCCACTCAAAGAGTTTGTCTACAAAGATAAGGGCGCCATGGCCACCATTGGTCGCCACAAGGCGATCATTCAAGTGAAGAAGCTAAAGATCAGCGGTCCTATCGCCTGGTTTGGCTGGCTCTTCCTGCACCTCTTCTACTTGATGGGTGGACGCAACCGGATCGGCACCATCGCCGACTGGACCTGGAACTACCTCACCTTCGATCGCGGCAATCGCCACATCATGGATTCGCTCTAAAGATCACGCCCTAAAACTATGGCCTACATCAACTTACGCGGTCACCAAACGTGGAGCGTTGAATATCCAGCCGTAGGTGATCCTCTGCTTCTCCTTCACGGAGGCCTGAGCGCTACCGAAAACTTCGATCTCCACATTCTGCCTGCGGTACAAGATCGTTTCTACGTCTATGGATACGACCGTACCGCGCATGGAAGAACGGGAATTCGTGAGGGCTTTTATCACTTTGATTTCCAACGCGACGAAGCGATCGCGTATATCGAGGATGTAATCGGCGGACCCACTCACCTACTTGGGCACAGTGATGGAGGAATCATCGCCCTCATGGTGGCGATCAAGAGACCAGATCTCGTCCTCTCGATTATCGCCACGGGTACGAATTACACTTGGGATGCCGGCCTGACCTTAGGGGGCGAAGTCATCATCACCGATGAGAATCGCGCCGAATTTGCCGAGCGCTCACCAGATTCACCCGAAACCCTTGATCGAATTATTCACAAGGCCTACGAGGTCTGGGAGACCGAACCCAACATGACTCTCGAAGAGTTAGGCACTATTACCTGTCCCGTACTTGTTGTTAATGGCGATGATGAACCATTTGACCCACACCATGGCGTTGATCTCTTCCAAGCCTTACCTAATGGGCGCTTGGCAATTATTCCCGGCTCACCGCACGCAACTCACAAAGTAAAGCCCCACTTACTTATTCCAATCATTCAAGATTTCTATAATCATCCTGAACCTCGTGGAGAATCAAATCCCTTCAGTGAAGTTACCGGGGATTAATTCAAGATATTAAGGAACAAGAAGCGTTGGAAGACGCAGCAGGTTAAAGACGAGATCTGGATAGACGCCCAAAGCTAAGGTTGCGATAAAGCAGATTCCAATTCCCGCGCTCACCATAAATGAAGGAACTTCCACAGTTACGGTCTCATCGGTTGGCTCTTTAAAGAACATAATCAAAATAACTCTGAGATAGAAGAAGAGCGCGATCGCACTTGAGAGCACACCAACTACAACGATGGCGATATTTCCGCTGTCATATGCCGCGGTGAAGATAGAGAACTTCGCAATAAATCCTGCAGTCAGTGGAACTCCACCGAAGCTCAAAAGGAAGAGTGAAAATGCGGTGGCGACCAGCGGCGACTTCTTCGCCAAACCTGCCCAACGATTGAGATCGTTCACCTCTCCTGTGGAGTCACGAACTAAGGTCACAATGCCGAAGGCGCCGATAGTGGCAAAACCATAGGCCACTAAATAGAACAACATCGAGGTGAGGCCAATTTGGCTAAGTGCAATCACGCCGGATAACAAGAAACCGGCATGGGTAATTGAAGAATATGCCAGGGTCCGCTTTACATCGCGTTGCGAGATCGCGGCGATTGCTCCGCCGGCCATCGTCACAGTAGCTATTGCAACAAAGACGGGACGCCAATCGCTTTGAATGGCGCCGAAGGCCACGACAAAGATTCGGAACATAGCTCCGAAAGCGGCCACCTTTGTGCAAGCAGCCATGAAACCGGTGACCGGAGTTGGCGCACCTTGGTAGACATCGGGAGTCCACGAGTGGAAGGGAACCGCTCCAACTTTAAAGAGCAGGCCGACTGATACAAAGATCAGCCCAAGGAATAAGAAAATGTGATTGGCGCCTGGGGTCTGGGCTGCGGTTCTAATAGTTCCAAGTGAGAGGCTGCCCGAGAAGCCGTATAAGAAAGCTCCGCCGAAGAGGAAGAAGGCTGAAGAGTAAGCACCAAGCAAGAAATACTTAAGAGCTGCTTCTTGTGAGAGCAAGCGGCGGCGGCGCGCTAGACCGGTGATGATGTAGAGCGGAATGGAGAGAACTTCGAGCGCGACAAAGAGCGTGATCAGATCATGAGCAACTGGGAAGAGCAACATTCCAGAGATTGCAAAGAGAACGAGAGGATAGATCTCGGTCATCTGGACGCCTGAAAGGGTTGCCTCTTTCTCTTCCGATGAACCTGGAAGTGCTGATGCCTGCGGAGCAAAGTGATCGTTCTGAGTAAAGAAGAGCAGCGCCACGAATGCAAGAACGAGAATGGTTCCCTGCAGGAAGGTACCGGCTGCATCTGTAGAAACAGAATCAATGGCAGCGGTCTGTGAAACTGCGGCCCTGATAGAGATCACCCAACCGAAGGCGGTTGCCACGGTGAGGAGTGCAATGATGATTTGCAGGCGAGCACGATATGCGCGAGCTACAAAACCTTCGACTAGAACGCCAAGGAGTGCTCCACCTAAAACGATAAGAATCGGTGCAAGTAAATTGTAATTAAGTGCGGGTGTACTAAGCATTATTTACCTGCCAATGGAGTTGGGTCACTGACGTGAACCTGTGACAAAACTTGGCTCGTCATAGGGTTGATCGTATGAATCGCAGGCTTTGGATAGAAACCAAGCACTACAAGAGCAACAATCACGGGAGCAATCGCTACCTTCTCGCGTAGATTCAAATCTGGCGTATCTTCATTTCCCTCTTGCAGTGGGCCATGGAGTGCGCGCTGAACCAGAATCAAAACATAGAGCGCAGCCAAGATGATTCCGAGCGTTCCTACAACTGCTGCCGCTGGATAACGTGTGAAAGTACCCAGCAGGACGAGGAACTCACTTACGAAACTTGATAGGCCGGGAAGTGCAAGAGCAGAAAGTCCTGCAATAAAGAAGGACCATGCCATCACTGGAGTGATGCGCTGCAGGCCTCCAAAATCCGCGACCTGAGTGGAGTTGCGACGTTCAATCATCCAACCACCAACGAGGAAGAGTGCAGCTGTAGAGAATCCATGGTTAACCATGTACAAACTTGCACCGGTAATGCCTTGGCTCGTAAGAGCGAAAATTCCGAGAACGATAAATCCGAAGTGCGAGATCGAGGTAAATGCGATCAACGAATTCAGATCTTTCTGACCGATAGCAAGGAATGCGCCGTAGATAATTGAGATCAGGGCCAACACGATGATGTACGGTGCAAAAGTCTTGGTTGCTTCTGGGAAGAGAGCGAGACAGAAGCGGATCATTCCGTAAGTACCGACCTTATCCAGCACTCCAAGTACAAGAATGGATGTTCCAGGGGTTGCAGAGCGAGCTGCTCCAGGAAGCCAGGTATGGAATGGGAAGAGAGGTGCCTTGATAGCAAAGGCGATAAAGAATCCTAAGAAGAGCCAATCTTGGGTGTTATGGCTGATCTTTAAGTGTGAAAGTTGAGTTACATCAAATGAGGCATGTCCCTGATGTACGGAGATGACAAAAATTCCAATAACTGCGGCGAGCATCAAAAGTCCACCAAAGAGGCTGTAGAGCAAGAACTTGAGAGCGGCGGCGCCGCGATCCCCGCGTCCAAATCCGCCGATTAAGAAATAGACCGGAACGAGCATCGCTTCGAAGATGACGTAGAACAAAAAGACATCGGTAGCGGCAAACACTGCCACCATAAATGTCTCGAGAACCAAGATCAAGATATAGAAAGTCTTGACGCTCCAGCGACCGTTCTCTGCCTCGTTCCATCCACCAACAACAACGATTGGTACCAATACCGTTGTCAGCAGAATAAGTACCAGCGCCAATCCATCGATTCCGACGGCGTAGTTGATGTTGAAAACTTTAAACCACGAGTGAGAGGAGACCAGTTGAAATCCTTGGACCCCAAATTTGTACTTGGTCAGCATCAAGAGCGAGCTAATCAAAGTAATGACTGAGGAGCCAAGCGCAATTAATTTGATGTTCTTGGTATTTTCACGTGGCGCAATAGCAAGAGCTAGGACACCGACCAACGGCAGGAGAATGGTGAGAGTTAATAAGTTCATTGAGTGACCACCCAGAGAATAAGGGCACCGATGAAGACGCCTACAAACATAATGAGTGCGTATGACCTGACGTATCCATTTTGAATCTTGCGTAATACATCAGAGATCTCGCTGATAACCCAACCGACAAGGCGCACTGCCCCATCGATAACTCTGTTATCGGTAAGGACCAATCCCTCGGTAAGCGCGGCACCTGGCTTAACCAAGACCGCATTGTTGAAGTCATCTTGATAAAGATCCTTGCGAGCAATCTTGGTAAAGATAGAGACCTTCTCTGGAGCGATCTCAGGAACGGTGCGGTATTTGGCGATCGCGATACCTGCGCCGATAACAACGACTACGAGCGCAAGGAGTGAGACCACCAACGGCTTCATCAACTCTTTGCCGCCCACTGCATTGGAGGCATTAACCACTGGTTGTAACCAATTGACCAATGCGCTTCCAGCGCTCAATAGAAATCCGGATGCGACCGAGCCAATGGCCAGAACAACCATCGGGCCCCACATCAATACTGAACTCTCGTGCGGGTGCGAACCATCTTTCCAACGGCGGGCGCCAGCGAAGGTCAATACGACAACACGAGTCATATAAAAGGCGGTGATCGCAGCGCCTAGGAGTGCAGCGCCACCCAAGATAATTCCCTTGCCCCCACCTTGATTAAAGGCGGTCTCAATAATTTTGTCCTTTGAGTAGAAGCCAGCAAATGGTGGAACGCCCAAAATTGCCAGATATCCAAGTCCGAAGGTGACGGCGGTAATCGGCATAAATTTGGCGAGACCACCGTATTTACGCATATTTACCTCGTCGTCCATGCCATGCATGACCGAACCAGCGCCGAGGAACATTCCAGCTTTAAAGAATCCGTGAGTTAAAAGGTGCATGATCGCAAAGGCATATCCAACCGGACCAAGTCCAGTCGCCAAGATCATGTAACCGATCTGAGACATGGTCGATGCAGCAAGCGCCTTCTTGATGTCATCTTTGGCAGTACCAACAATAGCTCCGAAGAGAAGAGTGATCACACCAACGGTGACAACCAAGATACGAGCGGTCGATGAAGCATCAAAGATGAAGTTGGAGCGCGTTATGAGATAGACGCCAGCAGTAACCATCGTTGCGGCGTGGATCAGAGCGGAGACTGGTGTTGGACCAGCCATCGCATCACCCAACCATGATTGCAGTGGGAACTGCGCAGACTTTCCGGCAGCGGCCAAGAGCAGCATTGCACCAATCGCGGTTAGCGCAGCTGGCGATGCATGCGACGCACCTGCCTTAACTCCCGCAAATGAAACCGTTCCAAATTGCGCAAAGGAGATCATGATCGCAAGAGAAAGACCTACGTCACCAACACGGTTGGCGATGAAGGCCTTCTTTGCAGCGACTGCATATGCGGGATTTTGATTCCAGAAACCAATCAAGAGATATGAGGCGAGGCCAACGCCCTCCCAACCAACGTACAAGTTGAGGTAAGAGTCGCCCAAGACTAAAAGCAACATGGCTGCGATAAATAAGTTGAGGTAAGCAAAGAAGCGACGACGGTCTTTATCGTGATCCATATAAGCGATGGAATAGATATGAATCAGAGTTCCAACACCGGTGATGAGAAGCACGAAACAGACAGAGAGTTGATCCAGAAGCAATGAGGCATCAACGTGGAGATTGCCGACCGCGATCCATTCAAAGATCTTCTGCGTAGCGGCGCGATCTGCTCCGGTGTGGTGGTGCATTGAAATAAATTCAGAGACACCTATTCCAAAGGTGGCGGCCGAGACCAGCGTCGCGAGGAGGTGTCCCCACTTATCTGCGATGCGACCTAACAGGAGCAATATCGCCGCGCTAAAGAGCGGAAGAGCGATGAGGTAAACCAAGTGGCTGCTAGTTCTCATTAGTTCTTCAACAAACTGGCATCATCAACAGATGCCGATCGGCGGGAGCGATAAATAGTGACGATGATGGCCAACCCAACTACTACTTCGCAGGCGGCAACAACCATGGTGAAGAACGATGCAACTTGTCCATCGAGATTTCCATGAATCCGAGAGAAGGTAACCAAGGCCAAGTTAGCCGCATTGAGCATCAATTCAACGCACATAAAAATTACGATCGCATTGCGGCGTACCAGCACACCTAACGCACCGATTGAGAAGAGAATGACTGAGAGGTAGAGGTAATTTGAGATATCCATTTAGTCCTCCTGCTCTTCGATAGCTTCTAGAGCAAAACCCGCGCTGGTGATGATGTCACCACGTGAGCGCAAGGTCTGTGAGACCGAGGTAGGAGCGGGAGAGCCATCTGGAAGAAGTGCCGGAACATCGACCGCATTGTGGCGGGCATAGACACCTGGAGCTGGAAGTCCAGCTGCATCTCCCAAAGAGTCCTTGCGGAATCTGGCGATAGCCAAATCGCGTTGCGCAAATGGCGAGCGAACCTTTTGTGAGTGTGCCAAGACCATGGCGCCGAGAGCTGCAGTGATGAGGAGAGCTGAGACAACTTCGAAGGCCCATACATATTGAGTAAAGAGCAATTTAGCCAAGCCTTGCACATTTCCATCGGCGTTAGCCACGCCAAGTCCTGCTGCTGGCGCACCAACTGTGGCACGACCTAGGAGTGAGATAAGCAAGCCGCCTAATCCAATAGCGGCCACAATTGATGGGATCCGCTGTCCTTTGAGATTTTCAACGAAGGACTCAGAACTATCGACGCCCACCAACATAAGAATGAAGAGGAAGAGCATCATTACAGCGCCGGTATAAACCACAATCTGCACAATCCCTAGGAAGAGTGCATCTTCGGCGATGTAGAAGATTGCTAGCGTCACCATCACCCACGCCATCAAGAGCGCAGAGTGGACCGCCTTCTTCACTAACAAAATTCCTAACGCGGCGGTAACCGCTAATGGAGCCAGGATCCAGAATTGCACCGCCTCTGGAGTGGCCGTGCGACCCACTGTTAGGGCTAAGTGAAATGAAAGGTGGAATGAGTTGTGCAACATTTTATTTCTGCTCCTCCGGTGCCTGCGAAGGGTGTGAACCAGTGATCTCACCTTTGTAGTAATTAAGGTGTGAAGAATCTGGATACATTGGGTGGGGCGGAGCGATCATTCCTTGACGTAATGGAGCCAAGAGATCTTCCTTCTCAAAAATTAACTTGGAGCGTTGGTTATCGGCCAACTCATATTCATTAGTCATCGTTAGCGCGCGAGTTGGACAAGCTTCGATGCAGAGTCCACAGAAAATACAGCGCAGGTAATTGATCTGATAAACCTGACCAAAGCGCTCACCAGGAGAGAAGCGCGCCTCTTCAGTGTTGTCTGCGCCCTCTACATAAATCGCATCTGCTGGGCAGGCCCAGGCACAAAGTTCGCAGCCAATACATTTTTCGAGGCCATCTTCATAGCGATTTAACTGATGGCGACCGTGGAAACGCTCTGCAGTTGGCTCTTTAACATCTGGGTACTCAACGGTGTTGACCTTCTTGAACATTGTGGCGAAGGTGACCCAGAACCCCAACAATTGCTTCGAGAAACTATTTGCTTCATCAGCCATTCTGGCTCTCCAATTCAGTAACGACACTTGCCTCTGTTACCAGAAGTTGTCCAGGAAGAGCAGGGACGGGGAATGATGGAGGTGGCAGGTCAGGCAGGGTTGCCGCCTCTTTAGCCTTCGCGACAGATCTGTCATAGACAGTGGTCGCAAGGACTACTAGGAGAACGACGCCGATGCTGAAACCAAAGACCACTGGACGGCTTACGGCACGTTGTGACATGACGCGAAGCGTGGCCAGAACCAAGATCCATACCAGGCTGGTAGGAATCAAGACCTTCCAACCAAATTTCATGAATTGGTCGTAGCGCAGACGTGGAAGTGTTCCGCGCAACCAGACGAACAAGAAGAAGAATGCGACCACTTTGCCGACAAACCAGAAGAGGGTGAACCATCCACCGAGCCAAGTCTCTGTGAAGGTCAACCCAGGTAGAGCGTGATATCCACCCAAGAAGAGAGTCGTTGCCAATGAAGATACTGCAACGATATTTACATACTCAGCGAGGAAGAAGAGAGCGAATTTAAGTGATGAGTACTCGGTGTGGAAGCCGCCAACGAGTTCGCCTTCAGCTTCAGCAAGGTCAAATGGGGCCCGATTAGTTTCGCCGACCATTGAAATTACATAAATAACAAAGGATGGGAAGAGGACGACAGCAAACCACCATTGATGTTGAGCTGCCACAATTTCAGAGGTCGACATACTTCCTGAGTAGATAAATACAGCAACAAGTGAGAGACCCATTGCAACTTCATATGAGATCACCTGAGCGCTAGAGCGCAATCCACCGAGCAGCGGATAGGTAGATCCAGATGACCAACCAGCGAGAACGATTCCGTAGACGCCGATCGATGCAATAGCCAAGATGTAGAGAACGCTGACAGGAAGATCCGTGAGCTGCATCGCAGTCTTATGACCGAAGAGGGTCACCTTGCCGGTAAATGGAATAACGGCAAATGCCATAAAGCATGTTGTAGCGGAGATAATCGGAGCGATAATAAAGACGATCTTGTCTGCAGCTGCAGGAATCAGATCCTCTTTGAGTGCCAACTTCACACCGTCGGCTAAGGCTTGTAGCAAGCCAAACTTTCCGACGCGGTTAGGTCCAAGACGCATCTGCATTCTGGCAACGATTCGACGCTCGCCCCACACAGCCATCAAGGTGCAGACCACGCAGAAGACGAAGATCAGTACGCCTTTTACGAGAATGAGCCAGCCTGGATCTTGGCCGATAAGAGTTGTTGTACTCATCGCTTTGCCACCTTTACAGCGCCACTGGTGAATCCAAGTGATGGAATAACTTGTGAGCCTTCAGAGTTTCGTGGAACCCAGACCAAATTATCTGCGATCTCTCGGATAGAGACCGGAAGTTCGAGAGAACCGCGCTCAGTTGAAATCACAACTGAATCCTCCTCGGTAACTCCGAGTTTGGCTGCGGTTGTAGCCGAGATATGTGCGCGCGCCTTCTTTGCGGTTCCCGCCAAATTCGCTTCGCCTTGTTGTAGTGATCCAAGGTCGAGCAGGAAGCGCCATGAAACCAATGTGTACTCATCCGACGATGCAGGTGAAGCTTCGCGCTTAGCAAAGCCTGGCTTTGCGCCGTCCCATGCTCCGAGTGATTCGATCTCCGCAGCAGCAGCGGTTACGGATGGAAGATTGATTGGCTTACCAATCTCATCTGCCAAAATCGAGAGGATGCGTACATCGCTACGCAGGTCGGCATCATCAACGCCTTTATCGAAACGACGTGCTACACCGCGCCAATCGAGATATGAACCTGATTTTTCAACAACTGTAGCAACCGGAAGCACAACATCTGCAATCGCGGTGACGGAGCTGTGTGAAATCTCGAGCGAGACGACAAAGGTATTGAGCAATTGATTGAGAGCGTCCGCTGAGATATCCATTGGATCTACTCCACCGAGCAAGATCGCATCGAGGGATTCGTCACCAAGAGCTTCCAAGATCTCTGAAGTTGAACGACCTGGTTGCGCTGGAAGATCGTTCACACCCCATGCACTTTGTACATCGACTCGTGCAGATGAATCTGCGACTGGACGATTTCCAGGAAGCAAGTTTCCAATCGCACCCGCAGCGAGAGCTCCTCGCTCACCTGCGCGACGTGGAATCCATGCCAACTTCGCGCCAGTTGATTGCGCGATCTCATATGCCGCAGAGAGAGTGCCTGCAGTTTCTGCAGCGCGCTCACCAATCAGAATAACGCTCTGTGATGTAAGGCCAGAGATTTCAGAAAGATTCTTAATCAACTTTGCGTTGAGCTTCTTGCTACCACGACTTGAAAGTGGAGCGTTCGACGTAACAGCGAGTCCGCGCTTGCGAACATGGCGATAGATGCGCAAGAAGACGATGGGAGATTCTTCTTCGGGTTCAAAATCAACCAATACAACCTGGTCGGCCTTATCGATATCGGCATATGTTGTCTTGAGATCAGTAGCAACCGCAGCTAAGAAATCACGCTCCTCATCTGAGTGTGGACGAGCGCGGAAATCGATGTCATTGGTGCCGAGTGCTACGCGGGCAAACTTGGAGTAGCCGTAAGCATCTTCATGAGTAAGGCGGCCTCCAGTGAGAACTCCAACGCGCTTTCCCTTTAAGCCTGCAGCTGCTGCTTCAATTGCCTCAGGCCATGAAGCCTCATGAAGTTCGCCATCTGCACCACGAACGAGTGGGTGCTTTACGCGCTCACGTGAGGTCAGATATTTAAAGGCCCAACGACCCTTGTCGCAGTTCCACTCTTCGTTGACGGCTGGGTCATCGCCAGCCAGACGACGCAAGGTCTTGTCGCGGCGGATATCTGTGCGTAGATCGCAACCCGATGCGCAGTGCTCACACGCTGAATCAACCGAGACCAGGTCAAAGGGGCGAGCGCGGAAACGGTAGGAACTTCCCGTAAGAGCACCCACTGGGCAGATCTGCACAGTGTTGCCAGAGTAATAAGACTCAAATGGATCGTTCTCGTAGATACCGACTTGTTGCAACGCTCCACGTTCGTTCAAGGTAATGAATGGATCACCTGCGATCTCGTTAGAGAAACGAGTGCAGCGAGCACAGAGAACGCAACGCTCTCTATCGAGCAAAACCTGTGAAGAGATATGAATTGGCTTCTCAAAGGTCCGCTTTGTTCCTTCGAAGCGAGACTCTGGGCGTCCTGCCGACATCGCCTGATTCTGTAGTGGGCACTCACCACCCTTGTCGCAGATTGGACAATCAAGTGGGTGATTAATAAGAAGGAACTCCATGATTCCCTCTTGAGCCTTTGCAGCTACAGGAGAGGTCAGTTGAGTCTTTACAACCATTCCATTTTCAACTGGCATGGTGCAGGAAGCCTGTGGCTTGGGGAATGCGCGGCCATTGATTTCAACATCCACCAAACATTGGCGGCAAGCGCCAGCTGGAGAGAGAAGTGGGTGATCGCAGAACCGAGGGATAGCAATTCCCAATTGCTCGGCAGCGCGAATGATGAGTGTTCCCTTTGGAACAGTTACTTCTACTCCATCAATAACCGCGGTAACGGTCTCAACCGCTGTTACAGCTTGCTCGGGCGTCATTTAAGCACCTGCCGTTTCAAAGAGCGTCGAAGCAATTGGATCAAAGGGGCATCCGCCTTGATTGAGGTGCTGGATATATTCATCGCGGAAATATTTAAGTGAGGAGATGATCGGTGCGACTGCGCCATCAGCGAGCGCGCAGAATGAACGTCCTGCAATGTTGTCGCATAGATCGAGCAACTTGGTGAGATCTTCTTCAGTTCCCTTGCCGGCTTCCAGATCTTTCATGATCTGTACCAACCACCAGGTGCCTTCACGACATGGTGTGCACTTGCCACAGGATTCGTGCTTGTAGAACTCGACCCAACGCAGTACCGCGCGCACAACGCATGTTGTCTCATCAAAAATTTGTAGAGCTTTAGTTCCAAGCATGGAACCTGCAGCAGATACTCCTTCATAATCGAGAGGCACATCAAGATGTTCTGCAGTAAACATTGGAGTAGATGATCCACCAGGAGTCCAGAACTTAAGTTGATGACCGGCACGAACTCCGCCAGCGAGCTCCAAGAGCTCTCGCAATGTAATTCCTAAAGGCGCCTCAAACTGTCCTGGATGAGCGACATGACCTGAGAGCGAATACAAGGTATATCCCTTGCTCTTCTCGGTACCCATTGCCTGGAACCACTCGACGCCATTACTAATAATTGATGGAACGGATGCAATCGACTCCACATTGTTCACAACAGTTGGCATCGCATATAGACCAGCGATAGCAGGAAATGGTGGACGCAAACGTGGTTGACCACGGAAACCTTCGAGTGAGTCAAGCAACGCAGTCTCTTCACCACAAATATACGCACCAGCACCGGCGTGCAGGGTCAGCTCTAAATCGAAACCGCTTCCCAAAATATTCTTTCCAAGCAGACCAGCTGCATATGCATCTTCGATCGCCTTCTGAACTCGGCGATAGACATGCACTACCTCACCGCGAAGATAGATGAAGGAATGATTAGCGCGGATTGCATAAGAACCAATGATGATGCCCTCAATAAGTGAGTGAGGATTTGCCATCAATAGCGGCATATCTTTACAAGTGCCTGGCTCTGATTCATCGGCATTCACAACTAAGTAATGAGCCTTGTTATCTCCTTGTGGAATAAAGCTCCATTTATTTCCTGTTGGGAATCCTGCGCCACCTCGACCGCGTAGTCCAGACTCTTTAACAAGGGCAATGATCTCGTCAGGAGTTGATTTAAGAGCCTTGGCGAGTGCGTCATAGCCACCGTGGCGCTTATATCCAGCAATGGTGAAGGAATCTGCCTCATCCCAGTGGGCGGAAAGTACTGGAGTTAATGTGCTCATTTGCTGCCCTGCGACTTTGCGATGTTAAGTCCAAGCAGTGATGCTTCCCCTGCTTGCACGCCCTCGTCGGCCAATCCATCGGAGATTCCGGCAAGGACTGCAGAATTCTCTTTCCAGGTACGCAACTTATTAGGTCCACGCGTTGGAGCAGGTGGATTGCCGTTGCGAGCGCCATCAACCAAATCTTTAACAGAGGCTGGAGTCTGATTGTCGTAGAACTCCCAGTTGACCATTACAACAGGTGCGTAGTCACACGCGGCGTTGCACTCAATGCGCTCTAGCGAAATCTTTCCATCAGCGGTTGTCTGATCTTTCTTAATTCCAAGATGATCGCAGACCGAGTCATAGATTGCGTCTCCGCCCATAATGGCGCAGAGAGTGTTTGTGCAAATTCCAACGTGGTACTCACCAACTGGATCACTCTTGTATTGAGTATAAAAAGTGGAGACCGCGGTAACTTCAGCGGTAGCAAGGTTTAACTTCTCTGCAATAGTTTCGATTCCACGAGGTGTCACATAGCCATCTATTGATTGCACATAGTGCAAAAGCGGCATGATCGCCGAACGGCTTTTAGGGTAGCGCGCAATGATGGAATCCATCACGGCGAGCTCATCTGTTGTAAAGGACATTAGCGGTCAACCCCACCCATCACTGGATCTATTGAAGCAACTGCTGCAACGACATCGGCGATCATGCTGCCTTCGCACATTGCAGATAAAGATTGCAGATTGTTAAAGGAAGGTTCGCGGAAATGAACGCGGTATGGATGCGTGCCACCATCTGAGATGAGGTGGACTCCGGTCTCGCCACGAGGAGACTCAACTGTGGAGTAGACCTGCCCAGCAGGAACTCTGAATCCTTCTGTCGAAATCTTGAAGTGATGGATAAGCGCCTCCATGGATTGACCCATGATGTGAGCGATATGTTCTTGGGAGTTACCCATGCCATCGGGACCGACTTTGAGATCTGCAGGAGAGCCGAGCTTCTTATCTTCAATGACTACTGGAGCGCCTTCGAGCTTCTCGAGCTTGTCGCAGCACTGTTCGATAATCCGAAGTGACTGCTCCAACTCTTGCATCTTGATCATGAAGCGACCGTATGTGTCACAGCCATCATTTGTGATGACATCAAAATCGTAGTTCTCGTAACCGCAATAAGGCTCGGATTTGCGAAGATCCCATGGCAAACCAGTCGCGCGCAGGATCGGGCCAGTGATTCCCAATGTGATGCAACCAGGAAGATCAAGGTAACCGACACCGACTGTGCGCTTCATCCAGATTGTGTTACCGATCAGGATCTTGGCATTGTCTTTAAAGTTATGGCGCAACTCTTTTACGGTCTCGCGGATCTTGGTAATGCCACCAGCGGGGATATCTTGTGAGACTCCGCCTGGACGGACATAGGCCATGTTCATGCGAAGACCTGAGACCATCTCCATGATGTCCAAAACTTTTTCACGTTCACGGAATGCGAAGAGCATCGGAGTAAGCGCGCCAAGTTCAAGTGCGCCGGTACCTAATGCAACCATGTGAGATGAGATGCGAGTGAACTCCATCATCAGAACGCGAATAACGCTGGCGCGTTCTGGAATCTGATCAGTAACACCCAGAAGCTTTTCAACGCCAAGGCAATATGCGGTCTCGTTGAAGATCGGGGCCAAATAATCCATGCGCGTTACAAATGTGACGCCTTGAGTCCAGGTGCGATACTCGGTGTTCTTCTCAATACCGGTGTGCAGATAACCAATTCCGGCACGAGCTTCAGTAACGGTTTCACCTTCAAGTTCAAGAATCAAACGTAGAACACCGTGAGTTGATGGGTGCTGTGGACCCATATTTACAACAACGCGCTCCTCTTTCGTTGCACCAATTTCTGTGACGAGGGAGTCCCAATCGTTTCCTGTTACAGAATAAACGCGACCTTCAGTCGTCTCGCGCGAAGATGCGTATGGATCTTGTGTTGTCATCGGTAAGACCTGCGCTCTGATGGTGGTGGGACGGTGGCACCCTTGTACTCAACTGGAATTCCGCCGAGTGGGTAATCCTTACGTTGCGGATGACCGATCCAATCATCGGGCATCAAAATGCGTGTAAGTCCAGGATGACCATCGAAGACCACCCCAAACATGTCAAAGGTTTCGCGCTCATGCCAGTTGTTACCGGCCCAAATTTCTACCAGTGATGGAACATGAGGATGTGAATCCGGCACACTCACTTCAAGGCGAATGCGACGATTAAAGGTAAGCGATAAGAGTGGGTAAACACAGTGTAATTCGCGGTCTTTATCGTTTGGATAGTGAGCGCCATTTACTCCCATGCACATCTCGAATCGAAGCGCAGGATTATCACGAAGAGCTCGTGCGACGTGAGCGAGGCGATCTGCTTTTACATGAAGCGTGAGTTCACCGCGATCAACAACAACGCGTTCAATATCTTCACTGAATTGTGGATAGGCACGCTCGAGTTCATCTGCGATCTCATCAAAATATCCACCATATGGACGAGGTGTTGAGTCAACTCTATTAGATGTGCGAACTAAGCCGCCAAAACCTGACGTATCTCCTGTGCCCTTTACGCCGAATGCGCCGCGATCTTCACTCATTGCTTCAGTAGCCCTTGAATTTGAAAGGTTGGCTTTGAAGCGAGCGCAGCAGCTTCCACTTCACGAATAATCTCTTCGCGATTTACACCGAGCTTGCTATTGCTGATCTGTTCATGCAGTTTAAGAATGGCATCCATCAACATCTCGGGGCGAGGTGGACAACCCGGTAGATAAATATCAACGGGGACGATGTGATCTACACCTTGCACGATGGCGTAATTGTTAAACATTCCACCAGATGAGGCGCATGCGCCCATCGAGAGCACCCACTTCGGTCCAGGCATTTGATCGTAAATTTGTCGAACAACAGGTGCCATCTTCTGAGATACGCGACCCGCAACAATCATTAAATCTGCTTGACGTGGTGAAGGTCTAAAAACTTCCATTCCAAAACGGGCTAGGTCATAACGACCGCCACCTGCCGCCATCATCTCGATAGCGCAGCATGCCAATCCGAATGTGACCGGCCAGAGTGAACTCTTGCGCATATATCCAGCCAAACCTTCGACTGTTGATAGCGCTATTCCCGCTGGTAACTGTTCTTCCAGACCCATGGTTAATCCCATTCCAATCCGCCGCGTCGCCACACATATGCATATGCAACAAAGACTGTAAGTATGAAGATCACCATTTCAACGAGACCAAAGAGTCCAAGTTGATTAAATGAGACCGCCCATGGATATAAGAAGACAATTTCGATATCGAAGACTATAAAGAGCATTGCGGTGAGGAAATACTTAACTGGGAAGCGACCGCCACCTGCAGCAACGGGCGATGGCTGAATTCCGCACTCATAAGCCTGAGCCTTGGAGCGATTTGCGCGTTTTGGACCGGTAATTGCCGCCGTTGCGACTGAGAAGGCGGCGAATCCGAAGCCAATTCCGCCAATGGCCAGAATCGGGACGTAAGGATTCATGCTGTGAGCATACGACGGGTAAGGCCGTAAGAATAGGAGCTGTGGCGACAGTCACACCAGCACAGATAATGGGTAAACATTCTTTAGCTGAGGAGCTCTGCGACCTTAGAACCCAGGGTAAATGGGTCAATTGGATGGGAGGTGACGGCATCGGCACCTGACCATTTAGCGAGCCAGCTATCTTGAGCCCGTTGGATGATGACCATTATCGGCGGGCAATCAACGAGTTCATCTTTTAGACCATGGGCTAGGCCCATACCCCCCTCGGGGACCGCTTCGCCGTCGAGAATAAAGAGGTCAGCCTTCTTCTTATCGCCCAGGTACTGGCGGAGAGCATCGGCGGTAGCAAACTCGACCACCTTATGTTCCCGATCTTCACCGGGGAGCTTCTTGCCCAAGGCAGCGCTGACCGCCGCTCGAACGGTCTGATCATCGGAGTAGACCACGATTACGCGTGGCAGCGTTGACCCTTGTAGAGCTGGGTCACCATAAACGGGAGCGGCGTCGACTGAACCGTAAACACTTACTTCCATATTTAAGAGTCTAGTACCAGAGGAGCTGATATTGAAGGCACCTTGTGTAACCACTTTGTTATCTGGCTTAGTATCTCGACTATTTTCAGCGGTCGATCGCTAGCGAGTCGATCGCGCTCTTGAAATCAGCAAGTGAAGAGGTCTGCTTGTCGCGTATCTTTGCGAGGTCATCCCAGAGTCGAACTCTCACTGCGTCCTCTGCACCTTCTCGCGATATGAAGTCAATCACTTCTTCTTGATTTAGTGGACCGCCCTGCATATAGAGCGTCTGGACGCTGGCGTGCGAGAGTTTAGAAAGATAATCATGGTTTGTTGTCACCAAATATCGCTTCGCAGCAACATGCAACCTCACGGGTTCGCTAACTGTGGCAGGGAAGCGAGCTTCAATCCATTGCGCCCCGACAACATCATGATGCATATCAATTCCAGAATCTTGAGCCCCTGGAGCATCATCTACTAAGAGATGGCCGATGTCGTGAAGGAGTGAGGCGACTACTAAATAATCTGGAGCGCCGGCCTCTCGCGCTAAATCACCACATTGCAACATGTGCTCTACAAGTTTTACATCTTCACCTAAATACTCTTCGGCGATTCCAGTGGTAAAGATCTTTTCAATCTCTTGGTAAACCTTGCTCATCCGACTCTCCTTCGACTCTTTTTCAACCATAGGAATCTATTGCGGTCGCTCTCCGTGCCAGCCATAGCTTCAAGAGAAAATCTCTCTCCTCTTCTCTGCCAATCATTGGCGGCGAGAATACGTGAGAGGCCAGCAAGATTTACTGGGCTCTCCAAATTCGAGACTGACTCTTCTAAAACGATAGGACTCTGGTGATCAAAGTTTGTTGTTGCAATGACAATATGTGTCTCATCCTCAAAGAACTCGACGAGTCGCCCTTGCTGCGGCCAATCAATTAGAGAGCTTGTCATGATGTGCCAGAAACCGAAACCGTCATGATCACCTACAAAGCGAATCTCGTTCTCATGGTTGTGACCGGCAAGCCAAGCAATAATTCGCTCGTGCTTAAGCAGTTCCTGCGTTAACTCCTCGACACATACCCGACGATCCATATTGAGCGGGGTGTAGTCGTTGTAGAGGGTGTGAAGCGGATGGTGCGAGAGCAATACAAAATACTGTGGAACAACATCGCTTAATACTCGTTTTAACCAGAGAAATTGTGACTCATCTAGGGAACCCTGCCACCCGCCGTGAACATTGACTGTATCCAAAGAGATGAGGCGAACTCCCCCAATATCCTGGTACCAGTACTTAGTGCCATGAAGTGCATTCTCTTCCGTTAATCCATGTCCGCCATGGCCGCAGCTCAAGTGAATCTTGGCCCAATCGCTCGGTTGGTTAGTGCGACGCCTTGGGTCTGCAGTGATTGGGCGCGTGCTTGCTCCAGCTAGTGGTGGGTATGCGGTTGGGCCAACCTCACTCCACTTAGATACAAAATCTTGGAGATCAAGTTCTGGTGATAACTCAGTAATTTTTTGATCGCCTACAGCGAGTGCGAGAAGAGACTCATCGCTCGGCACCGTTCCTTGCAAAAGAGCATCATGATTTCCATGCGTTGCAAACCAACGATGTTTAGTTCCAGTCGCAACAAAGGGCTTGCGAATCGCGCTCGTAAGTCCAGAGACTTCCGGAAATCCGTAGAGCGCACGTGGATAATCAATCTCGCACCCTTGCGGAGTTCCCTCTGGATTCCAATATGAGCGATCATAATTCTCGGGATTGGTTTGAGCTACACCTTCCCACTGTGAATGATCACCAGAGTCTGGAGTTAACTCACCACCATCAAGCAGAGTGAGATACCAATCAAGTTCATTCGCTTGAGCATTATCTGTCACATCGCCGGTGAGAACGACGGCATCAATCTCGCGAGTTGAAAATAACCCTGTGTTAATCACATTTGTCGTTTGAATCATAGATTCTAAAGTTTGGGTGGTTAATATTTCTTGGGCGCGATAGGCACCTACGAGACCGATATGTTCGCTGATCGGATTATGTGGGTCAGAGAATCGATCTACACCTTCTGCGCGCGCTGGAGATTGCGCATCACAAATGTGAAGATCGCTCAGATGAATGAGAGAAAGGATCGGAGAGAAACTTTCTCCTATAACTTCTCCGCGGTGTTCTTCACCTTCTACAACTTCTAAATTGCGCCAACCCTTTTCATTGGGAACTCCCCGAACGATCTTCTGCCAAGAGGAGAAAGGCTCAGACATGTTCAATCATCACGGCATCTGAGTTAATAGAGAGCCTGACAAAGTCGCCGGTATCTATCTTCTTAGCCTCTTTGCTGGTGATTTCCGCGTAAATCAGGTCAGGAGTCCCGACATCGATCCCGAGTCGGGTAACTGGGCCAAGGAATGACTTGGTAATTACCGTTGCTCCTTCATCTGCCTTCTGGACCTCGAACTCCTCTGGGCGAATCAAAGCGCGAACTTCATCACCCTTCTTGACTGCAGGAGAGTGATCCGAGATTTCCAAACTCTGGCTGAGCACCAGTACCGAAGACTTGGATTCCGTAACTGCGGGAATGTAGTTGGTGAGTCCAACGAAGCCGGCCACAAACGGTGTGCGGGGCTTGTTGTAGAGCTTTCCTGGCTCATCAATCTGCTCGAGGACTCCCTTGTTCATGACTCCAACTCGATCTGAAATCGCCATGGCCTCCTCTTGGTCGTGCGTGACAAAGAGGGTAGAGATTCCGATTGTGCTCTGGATCCGTCGGATCTCTTCGCGGAGCTGGGCTCGAACCTGGGCATCCAAAGCGGAGAGTGGTTCATCAAGAAGCAATACAGAAGGTTCAATTGCTAGCGCCCGGGCCAGCGCAACACGTTGCTGCTGACCACCCGAAAGCTGAGTTGGGCGACGATCGGCCTGAGTACTCAAACCAACCAGATCAAGTAATTCCCGAGCTCGAGATTCACGCTTATGAGAATCAACGCCACGGACTCGCAGGCCATAAGCAACATTCTCAATGGCGGTCATATTTGGGAACAATGAATATGCCTGGAAGACCATTCCAATATTTCGCTTATTGGCTGGAACCCGCGACATATCTTTGCCATCAATTTCAACGATGCCTTCGTGCTCTTTATCAATGCCCGCCAAAATCCGGAGAGCAGTTGTCTTGCCGCATCCTGAAGGTCCAAGCAATGTGACGAGCTCACCAGGCTTAATAGTTAGAGAGAAGTCATCGAGCGCCTTAACGGCTCCAAAAGTTCGTTTTACATTTCGAAACTCAACGGTACTTCCATGTAGATCCATTATGCGACCTTCCTTCTCTGTTCAAATAAACTTTTGATGCGCGGAATGAATGCAACGACGATGAGGAGAATCCAGGCCCCGCCAAGTGTTGTTACCGAGATTGCGATGGAGCCATAAATATTCTGTTGTGACACATTGGTTGCCCACGTAGGGAAGGTATGGAAGTGCAACAGAACCGCGAGCGTGTATTCACCTAGCGATAAGGCGAAGGTGATAAATAGCGCGCCGGTAGTAGATGAGCGAATTGCAGGAATGATCACCATCGTCAACGTCTTGAACCAATCAGCTCCCAAACTTTGGGAGGCTTCTACCAGCGTGCTTAACGCGACCGACTGCAATCCAATATCAAGGGTGCGATACACATAAGGCATAGCCACTACAACATAGAAAAAGCAGAGTTCGTACGAGGTGGACTGCAGACTCTTCGGCATGGCTACTTGCGCACCGATTGCTAATGACACTACTGGGATAACGATAGGAAGCAGGCAGAGGATTTCTACCAGGCGACGGTACTTTCGACCACCCAAATGGACGTAAACAACGGTGGGAACCATCAAGACGAGAACTATCAAAATGGTAATTGCAGCGATGCGAAGCGAGGTCCATAGAGCAGGTGAAAAACCAAGTTGGTGAATAATCCAGGAGTAATTTGAGAGCGTATGGCCCTTATTTCCATATCCCCGCGCAGAATATTCAGCGGCTGCGATCAATGGAGCGATAAAGAAGAAGGCTGCAAAACCAACAATGACCTTATCGAAAGCGGTAAATTTTCTCTTCATCGTTTTCTCGTTACTCGAAGAAGAAGCAGGTAGGCGGCAATAACGAAGAGTGAGACGATGACCATTCCCATAGCCATCGCATCGCCTTGATTCTCTTGGCCGGCGATTACGTTTCCATTCACCAAGTTGCCGATAAAGAGTGGAACCAAAGGAATGGAGCCGTTGGACATAGCAGCGGCCGTCGCAAAAGCAGAGAAGGCGCTAGCGAAGAGCAGGAGACATGCTGATAAGAACGAAGGAAGCAGGACAGGAATCAAGACATGGCGGAAGTACTGAAATTTTGTTCCGCCTAAAGACTCGTTTGCTTCAATCCATTCAACTCGCAAATTTTCCAGTGCCGGGGTGAAGATAATGACCATGAGTGGGATTTGGAAGAAGCAGTAGACGAGCAAGATGCCCCAGAAGTTATAGAGATCAAATGATCCACCATAAAGATCCCAATGAAATACATGAAGCAATAATTTGGTGATCAAACCCTCTTGGCCGAAGGCCGCGATAAACATAAAGGCCAGTGGAACGCCACCGGTATTTGCTAGAACACCTGCTGCAGAGCTTGTGATGGTGCGAACTACGCCTGTGGTCTTTACAACAGACCAACAAATCAGGGCTCCTACGATTCCAGAGACAATCATCGAATAGAAGGCGAGTTTAAAGGAGCCAGTAAAAGCATCGCGATAGTTACCCGAAAAGAGATTCCCATATAAAGATAGGGTCAAGTGATGTTTGTTGTCGTGAATCGAGGCAGAGATGATCGAGGCAATGGGGTACAACAAGAAATAACCGAGAAAGAGAAAGAGCGGGAGTAGTCCGATAAGACTCTTATCAAACTTAAATCGAAGTGTGGAGCGAGACGTACCACTCCCACCCGTTGTACGGGTGGGAGTGGTGAGTTCGTCAGCTATGACCATTAGTTAGTAAGTGGTCAGTTACTTAGAGTGTTGGCCAGAGCTTTGAGAGCAAAGCGGTTGCCGTTGTCTGTTGTGCAACTGTTGGTTGTTGCAGTGTCAACTTATCTGCAGCTGGGTTTGGCTGGAAGATTGTTGCTGGTGATGGAACCAACAACTTCTTTGCCTTCATTGCTGCGATATTGATTGGAACAGCGCCGCCGAGTTGGAAGATGTTCTGTCCACCCATGAGTGAGTTGAACAACTTTCCACCATCGAGAGTTCCAGCAGCAACGTTTGCTGCCTCATCTCCTGCGAGATCCTTAGCAAGGTGACCCTTGTTCTCAGACATCAAGAACTCAACCCAGAGACGTGCTGCTGCTGGGTGTGGAGCAGTTGCATTGATACCGAAGATGTAAGGAGTTCCTTGAACAGCAGCATCTGAAGGCTTGATGTAGTTGATTGTCTTACCAATTTGAGCTCCGAGTTGTTCAGTTCCTAGAGCGTTGAATGAGTAGTCCAACCAGACCTTTGGATTGCCAGTTGCAATGTGTGTTGAATCAGCGGTTGCACCAGAGAGGTTTCCGCTCTTCTTGAGGCCATGGTAGAAATCAAAGCCCTTTTGAACGTTGTCGAAAGTTCCGCCGTTAGCAACAGTTGCTGCCATGACTGAGATCAGAGCCTCTTGAGCTCCAGTTGGATCTCCGGCAATACCGACGACCTTCTTGAATGCTGGGTTGGTGAAGTCTTTGATCTTTGTTGGGTGAACCTTGAGCTTCGCGTCATATCCGATAACGATCTGACCTGAGTAGTTTCCAAACCAGTAACCTGAAGGATCCTTCCAAACTGAAGGGATGTCGTTCCAAGTAACAACCTTGTAAGGAGCGAACAAGCTGCCGCCAGTTGTGCTACCCGTCATTGCTTGTTGAATGTGTGAAGCTCCGATGTCAACGACATCTGGTTGGCTAGCTGCAGGAGCAGTCTGGATTGACTTGATCTCGTATGAAGATCCGCCATCTGGATTGTCATCGTTAATGTGAATTCCGAAAGCAGCTTGGTATGCGTCGATAGCATCGCCATAGTCAGCCCAGTTACGAAGAACTGTTGTGATGTTCAATGAACCTTCTGCCTGGGCAGCCTTAACAAGTGCGCTCAATCCGCCGCAAGAAGCGACATCGGCACATGTGGCCCAGTTGGTTGTATCCGCAGTAGCACTCTGTGCTGAAACTGCTGGGAGAAGTGCAACAGCGATTGCTGCAACTGCTCCAAAAACGAATTGCTTACGCATTAGTCCCCCTTAAGGATTTGTAGCCCTAGCAAACTTTGTCTTGTTAACCAGAAAGGGTTCTTTGGAGGATTAATGGATGTACGAAAAGTAAATAATTGGCTACGACGACTGGAGAATTTTCGCGCCTAATTGAGCAAGTTCAAGAGAGTCAACACGGTGGCAGAGACTTCCGTCGCTCCAGATGCTCTTAACTCCGCCTCAGAGTGCGCACCACTGGTTACACCAAGAACGATTGAAGCACCGGCGCTTACTCCAGCCTTCATATCTGACTCGGTATCTCCTGCAACGGCAATATCTTCAGGGTGGAGATCAACTCCGTGCTCACGATTGTAAATCTCTAAAGTTTTGAAGATCATGTCGGGGGCGGGTCGGCCTTCTGCAACCTCCGAGGCCGCAACGGAGACGTCGATAAGATTTTCCCAACCAAGACTATAAATTATTGGATCAAGGATTTCGCGAGGGAAGCCAGTCGTGATTCCAATTCCAATTCCACGCTTCCGCAACTCACTAAAGAATTCGCTAACTCCGTCGAACTCTTTTAATTCACCTTCTGCGACCAGGTCGGTATACGAAGTAACAAAGCGCTCATGAGCCGCAAAGGCTTCATCCACATCCCCTTTGCACAGGTGCGTGAAGACATCAATTTTGCGCTGACCCATTGTCGCTTCAACATACGCAGTCATCTCATCCAACTCTTCCGCAGTTGGATTAGTTGGCTCCATGGCGATCTGAAAAGCTTTTACGACCAATCCATCATCCTGAGCGGTTGTTCCCGCGACATCCAAGACGGCGAGTTTTATTGTGGCCATGCGTCGATGGTCTCCTCTGCGATAGCGGGTGAAATTGTGTTTCCGCGGCCTCCGCCACCGGTGACTACTACCGCACCCGGGGCCAATTCACGGCGGTAGTAAAGATCGCCGTTTGTCATTTGAGAATAATTTCCTGACCAGCGTCGAGCTATTGCCGGAGCCGGTGCTCCAAAAATTGCTGAGATAACGGAGCGGAGGTGGTCATACGGTGCTTCAAGAATTTCATGCGTGAATGGTTCTTCATATTCGTGGGTATCGCCGATGGTGAATGAGCGATCTAGTCGCGGCACCAGAAGCAGCTGCATTTTGTAGGCGGCGGCGATCGGCTCTTGAGGGGCAAGTGTTTCGAGAGGAAGGTCTTTAAATGCCGGGTAGTAACGCATTGAATCCGCGTCCGCAATGGAGTGATTGAGCGAGGCACCAAAAGGAACGGTGGCGCCCATCTGCAGATGGACTCGGCGCAAAGGTGCATCCTGAAGGAATTCGGCCAAAAATCCTTGATGGGCAGATCCAGGACAAATGACCATCAAATCGCCCGAGACCGTATTCCCGTTAACATCAGTGACGTGATTTCCCGCGTCATCATGATAGAAATCAACAACTTCAAAGTTGGGTTTCCAGGTGTAGCGCGGGTTGGAACTTAAGTACTCACGCAATCCACCCAATAGGAGATTTGGTTCAACAGCGGCATCCTGGGTGCACTGCAATCCACCGACAAATTTTCCCTGTAAAACCGGCTCGAGGGCCTGTACTTGAACTCGATCGAGCAACTTAAAACCTCTTGAATGGGCATCAGACATGAGAGCCGCAGCGCGCATTACTTCGAATTCGCTCTCGTTCTGAGCAATAGTGAGGGATGCCTGTGCCCTAAAGCCGATTTTGGCTCGGCTGCCGATCTCTTCCCATAACTCACGTGCACGAAGGGCAATATCTAACTCCGGACCAGCTGCCCTGCCACTAACCCAGACCAATCCGAAATTTCGAACTGATGCCGACAGTGGCCTGGAATCGCGCTCAATGTGAACAACTTCATGCCCTGCTTCTATGGCAAGTACTGCATGCATTGTCCCGATAATTCCGCCGCCGACCACCACCGCTTTCATCCACGAATAAGAACACATCCCCAATGCGTTTGAGAGTCCACCAGGTTGCGTGAAGGTGAATTTTTGGCTTTAGAGAGGGAGAATGCTCACGTGGCGACCTTCCAGACAGACCCGAAGATAGACGAGACAGCAAAAACTTCCGTAGCTCAAGCAAGAAATCTGATTCACACCTCGGATACTTTGCGGACTCGAAAAGACTCGGCTAACCGCAAGCGTTTCGCCAAACTATTTAAAGATCCTAAAGCGATCGAGGTAACGATCACCTTGACCGATGAAGTGATGCGTATTCACTCCACCAAACATGCAGTTACGATTTTTGCACGTGCCGCACAGAAGGCTTCGCTACGTGGATTTGGATTTTTCAATTCTGTTGGTCTGCATTTTCTGCGTTTGATCTCAAAAGTTTTTCCAAGAATTGTGATTGCTCTGGTACATGGACGTGTGCGCTCACTCTCCAAAGGATTGATTCTTCCCTATGAAGTAGATGGCTTAACTAAAGTTCTGCGCCGGCGCGAAAAGCAAAATATTCGACTCAATATAAACGTGCTGGGCGAAGCGGTACTTGGTCAGCATGAGGCAGATACCAGGTTTAAACAAATCCTCGAAATGATTTCGCGGCCTGATGTGGATTACATATCGGTCAAACTCTCCGCGGTCGTTGCGCAGATGGTGACAATCGATCACGCTGGATCGTTGGCCAAAGTGTGCGAGAGATTGCGCATTCTCTATCGCGCTGCGCAAGAGAATAAGACCTTCATTAATCTCGACATGGAGGAGTACCGCGACCTAGCTCTCACTGTTGATGCTTTCAAGAAAGTGCTCTCTGAATCCGAGTTTTCCAGGATGACAGCTGGAATTGTTCTGCAGGCCTATCTGCCTGAATCTCACTCTGCCTTTTATGAGCTGGTGACTTGGGCAAAATCACGTCATGCTAAATCCGGTGGGACCATCAAGATTCGTCTCGTCAAAGGCGCCAACCTCGCTATGGAACGCGCCGAGGCGGAGTTCAATGGTTGGACCGCCGCTCCTTATGCAACCAAGTCAGATGTAGACGCTAGTTATTCACGTCTGATAGATGCTGCGCTGCGTCCCGAGCATGCGGATGCAGTAAGAATTGGTATCGCCAGTCATAACCTCTTTCACTTGACTTGGGCGATCGAAGTTGCCCGCAAACGCCACGTACTCAAGCAACTAGATATTGAGATGTTAGAGGGGATGGCTAATGCAGAGGCGCTTGCAGTGACACAATCAGGTCACCAAGTTCTTCTCTATGCACCTGTTACCCGCTCCGATGATTTTGCTTCAGCCGTCGCTTACTTAGTACGTCGCCTTGATGAAAATACTTCCGATGAAAATTATTTGAAGGCAGCATTTGATATTGGCAAAAACGCCTCGAAATTTGCGGAACAAAAGGCGCGCTTCGAAAGATCCGTTGCTGAACGCCACACCATTTCGACACAGTCACGTCGTCATTTAATTCATCCAGAAGTCGAAGCTGGCTTCTTCAACGAGCCTTCCGGTGATCCGACAGAGTCGAACTTTGTTAGCGAGGTAACTGAGAACCTTGCAAAGATTCAACTCGAGAGATCACTCAAGATCCCGCTGGTCATTGATGGTATGGAGTTCACGACCGAGAACAAAGGTATTGGTTCAGATCCCAGCGCTGATGGAGAGCAGTGGTACACATATTCCGTCATTGATCGAAGCCATGTCGATAACGCAATTAAAGTTGCCGAGAATTCAACATGGGGCAGCAAGAGCGCAAAAGAACGTCGAGCTATTTTGGAACAAGTTGCTACATATATGTCCACGCAACGGGCCAGAAGCATTGCAGTCATGGCACGCGACGCCGGCAAGACGGTCTCTGAAGCTGATCCAGAGGTAAGTGAGGCGATTGATTTCGCCCGCTTCTACGCTTCGACAATTGATGATGAAAAGAGCACACCGATTGGTACCGTTCTCGTCATCCCACCATGGAATTTCCCTTATGCGATTCCTGCGGGTGGTCTCTTCGCGGCACTTGCAGCAGGAAATCCTGTTCTCTTTAAGCCAGCCCCTGAGACTGTTGCTACAGCGTGGGAGTTAGCGCAGCAATTGTGGGATGCGGGAATTCCATACGATGCTTTGCAATTCCTACCTAGCCTGGACGATGAAAATGGTCAGTACCTTGTTACTCACCCTTCGGTAAAAGCTCTGATACTTACTGGAGCATTCGACACCGCAAATATGTTTGTGCAATGGCGCAACGATCTCAACTTGTTAGCCGAGACGAGCGGAAAGAATGCACTCGTCATCACCGCCTGTGCCGATATTGATGCAGCAGTCAAAGATCTAGTTCAGTCGGCCTTCGGTCACGCTGGACAGAAATGTTCAGCTGCAAGCCTTGGAATCATCATCGAAAGTATTTACAAGGATCCAGCCTTTACGCGCCAACTCATCGATGATGTCTCTAGCCTCAAAGTAGGAGCCGGCTATCACTTCAGCACCTCGGTAGGTCCCATCATCCGCCCACCAGATGGCAACCTCTCGCACGCCCTGCATCATTTAGAACCCGGTGAAAGTTGGTTGCTTGAACCTGAGCAGCTCGATCACTCCGGACACCTTTGGCGCCCAGGAATTAAAGTTGGGGTAAAGCCTGGCTCATGGAGCCATCGCAATGAGTGGTTTGGTCCAGTGCTCGCTCTGATGGTTGCACCTAATTTGAAGACCGCAGTGCAATGGCAGAACGCCACCGACTTTGGACTTACAGCAGGTATCCATTCACTCGACCCAGTTGAACTCGATTATTGGATGGAGCATGTTGAAGCCGGCAACCTTTACATCAATCGCGGAATTACCGGCGCGATTGTCAATCGACAACCATTTGGTGGCTGGAAGCGCAGTAGCGTCGGAGCAACTGCTAAAGCTGGTGGCCATCATTACGTGAACTCACTTCGCAATTGGGCTCCGATTCAACATCTTGATCTCGCCAAGCGCAGCGCTACAAAGTGGTGGAATGAAGTTGGCTCACAAGCTATCGATCACACCGGGCTAAATGTTGAGAAGAATTACCATCGCTATCGCAGACCGCTAGCGCCCATCATTGTGCGCTTCGACTCTGAAACGGCACGTGATGAAACGGCCTTCGCAAAGTTCATCTCAGACTTAACGGGCGCCGCTGTTGAATTTAGTAGCAGCAAAGAAGAGAGCATCGAGGAATTAGTTGCCAGGGCTAAAGGAAAAGTACGTTGGTTATCCCACGAAACTCCCCCACGTGCTGCGCTACTTGCAAAGGGAATCAGTTTGGATGCCAGACCCATTGCCCAACGCGGTGATATTGAAACACCGCGCTGGTTATTGGAACAGAGCGTATGTATTACCTACCACCGTTATGGAAACACTAACGGTGGCCCCAAGCCTGCCTGCCCTGGTTTAGGTAATTAGCCTTCGTAATTAACCCTTGTAGTTAGCCATCTCGCGCTCAAATGGATCAAGTCCCATTGGACCGATCTTGAGTGCGTAGTTGTGCCAAGCCTTGATATCGAACTTATCGCCTAGTCGCTTCTTAGCATCTTCGCGAGCACGGACCCAGACGCGCTCTCCTACCTTGTAAGAGATCGCTTGACCAGGCCAACCCAAGTAACGATCGATCTCTGACTTAGCAAAGTCAGGTGCTAACAAAGCCCGATCAACCATTAGATCAAATGCTGATTGCGCATTCCAGACATTGCCGTCAAAGTCTTCATAACCACAGTGCATTCCGATATCAACGATGATGCGAGCTGCGCGCATTGCTTGACCGGAGAGATATCCGAGCTCGTATGCAGGATCTTCAAAGGCCCCTAACTCATCCATGAATCGCTCTGCATAGAGCGCCCAACCTTCGCCGTAACCGCTGATCCAAGCCTCGGTCCGCTGGAAGCGAGTCAAACGATCCTTCTCAATCGTCGCGGTTGCGCATTGCAGATGATGGCCAGGTACCGCTTCGTGATACCAGGTCGATGCAATATGCCAGAAGTTAAAGCGTGTATGACCAAGAGTTGGATACCAGGTTGTTCCTGGACGTGATAGATCTTCGCTCGGTGGCATGTAATACGGGGCTGCAGCAGATCCCTCTGGAGCGATTCGAGCATCGCAGAACTTAATGCGAGGATCAATATCGAAGTAGACACCATCTAGACGCTCAATAGCTTGCTGGGTGAAATCCTTGAGTGCTTGCAGCAAGTTCTCTTCACCATCGATACGGTGATTTTCTGAATCTTCACAGATCTCTGCAACTTCTTTGAGGCTCTTGCCACCAAGTCCCAATTTCTCCGCGGCCTTGTACATGCGTGCGTTGATTTGGTTGAGATCCTCAACAGCCCAGTCGTATGTGGCGCGCAGATCTAAATCTGCTCCGGTGAAATAACGGGCCCATGGCGCATAACGTTCTGCTCCAACTCCATCAACGTTGAGCGAACGTGGGGCATGCACATCCTTCATCCAGGCTGACATCGCTAAGCAAGAAGCTTCTGCATTCTGTGCCGCTAGATGTAATTCCGGATACTTACCTTCAGGATCGATAGAGCGAGCCATGCCTGCATAGCCACCAGAACCATGAGTATTAAGCTGATCAGCAACTCCAAGAACCTGGCGACGAGAGGTGCCTAACCCTTGAGCATGCATCTCCTCCAGTGTGGATTTCCATGAATCGAGAGCGGCTCCGACTGCATTCAAGCGTGAGGTGATATTTGAAATAGCCTCATCACCTTCGGTATTCATGAGCGTAAAGATTGATCGAATTCCAGCGACTGGATTGGCGATCGGGCCGTAGGTAATAAAGGCCTCTTTGGAATCAAATAATTTGAGTGATGCTTCAACGCGCTCGATTAATACTTCTTTTGCGATCCGGTCAATCTCATCGATAGGAACCATTGCCTTAACGCGCGCCAATACCTCTCGTCGATAGTTAGCAGCCTTTGTCTCTGAGGCAACAGAGAAATCATCAAGCAGATGGTCATACCCTGGAATACCAAGAGCCGTGGCATTCATCGGGCTCATGCGGCCAAGGGTGTCGATATATTCATCGGAGATTGCGAAAATTTCAGAACGGTGAGTAGTCATGGAGTCAGCATAATCCACGCTCCAAAAAGTGAACATGTCACCTTGGATTTGCCTACTATCGGACAATGAGTTCGCGCCATGGGGTCCATTCTCGAAATGCCCTCTGGCATCTCTTCTTTTTAATGGGGATTGTCTCGATGGCATGGGTCCCACGAATCCCCGAAATTAAGCACCAGTTCGGATTGAGCGATGGTGGGTTGGGCTTTGTGCTTCTTGGCAGTACATGTGGAGCTCTCATCGGGTCACAAGTAAGCGGTCGCCTGACTCACACATTCGGGTCTCAACGCATCGCTGCAGTCGGTGCCACATTTATGACTGGTGGCCTCTTTTTAATGGGCGAGGCGCATCAGATTCTGCAATTGTTTTTCGGGCTATTTGTTATGGGTTTTGGATATGTGATGCTGGATATCACCGTCAATACCCAAGCCGTTGCAGTAGAAAAAATTCTGGACAAGAGGTGGATGTCCACCTTCCACGGAACGTGGAGCGTCGGTTCTTTCGTAGCAACGGTGACTGGCGGATTAGTCGCGCACCTCATTACTCCGCAATCAGAGCTAAAGATTGTTGCGGTGGTTGCATTTATATTTTTCTTACCAGGCATCTACTTCTTACTAAGTGGGGATGACGACGGACACAAAGGTGATGATGGGAAGTCGGAGGGCAAACTCTCTCTCTTTGATAAGACCTCACTTCCGCTCTGGGCGATTGGTTTTGGATTACTTGGATGCTTGCTCCCTGAGGGGGCGACTAGTGACTGGGGAGGCGTGCTGCTCCATGATCACATGGGAATTGGAAAGGGTGCTGACGCAATCGCATTCGCGACCTTTGCACTCGCAATGATCACCAGCAGATTTCTTGGGGATCATTGGCTCTCAAAATATGGTCCGCGCAGAACCGTAAGAGTCGGTGGATTCTTCGCTGGCATCACCTGGGGAATATCTATTGCTATCGCAGTACCTCTCTCGGCACACGCAAGGATTCCCGCGGTCATTATTATCTGTATCGGTTTTGCTGCAGCAGGACTTGGCATCGGTCCGATGGTGCCCGCCTTTATGAATGCGGCAGCCAGGGTTCCTGGTGTTGCTCCTTCGGTAGCTCTTGCCCGGGTAAACATCATTGGACTTGCCGCATTCTTCATTGGACCAACTCTGACTGGTGGAGTCTCACAACTGACCTCATTGCCAATCGCAATGTATATATCTGTCTTGCTTTTGATCTTCACCGGTTATCAATCCAGAGTGATTAGCGACAATCCATCTCCTAGTAATTAGTTCAGGCTCTTGCTACCAATCTAGAAGTGGTGTCTTTGCTCGAACTGGGGAGATGCGCTCATAGTGCGATCCCTGAACAGGACGCTCATCGAGATCACCCTTATTTGGCCACATGGATAGAGCGCGCTCTGCCTGAGCCGTGATCGTTAACGAGGGGTTTACGCCCAGATTTGCGGTAACACTCGATCCATCAACAATATGCAGGGTCGGGTAATTCCACACCCGGTGATAAGGATCAATCACTCCACTCTCTGGGGAATCTCCGATCACACAACCACCAACAAAGTGCGCGGTAAATGGAGCTCCGATCAGATCACCTAGGTGGCCGCCCGCCGTCCCGCCATGCTTGGCGGCGATTCGCCGTGATACCTCGTTTGCCGCTGGAATATATGTGGCATTTGGATTATCAGAGTCGTTTGTGGAGGTTAATCGCCAACCAAAAATTCCACGCTTCCCACTTAAAGTAAGAGAGGAGTTCACGTTCTGCATCACAAGCGCAATTACCGTTCGCTGGCTCCACTTTCGTACGTTTACAAATCGAATTAGAAGTCCGGGATTGCGCATAAGAGTTTTCCACCATTGGCGGCGGCGATCTTTGGCAACAACTCCATCTGTCATGATGGTTTGAAGTAATCCCATCGCATTACTTCCAGCGCCATAACGGACCGGTTCAATATGAGTGTGTTCATCAGGAAAGAATGATGAAGTAATTGCTGAACCCTGACTGAAATCAATATCTGTCGTTGGCATAACGGCACCTGTTAAAGCCTCGCTATTAGTTCGCGAGAGTTTGCCAAGCGAACTAGAGAGTTTTGGCAGAATTCCAGAACTCTTCATTGAATGAAGCAACTTTTGGGTGTTGTAAGTTCCAGCAGCAACAATTACCTCGCCCGCCGTGAAGACGCGCTCCCGAGCAAACCAAGCTCCGCTTCGCCGTGCAGAGATTTTCCAACTGCCATCTTTCAGTTGCTCAATTTTATGAACTGTATGTTCGGGAAATACTTGTGCCCCAATCGACTCGGCCAATCCCAAATAATTCTTCGGTAAAGTATTTTTTGCATTAAATTTGCATCCGGTCATACAACCGCCACATTGGGTGCAACCATTTCGCGGAAGGCCTTTGCCGCCAAAGTAAGGATCTGCGGATTTCGCGCCAGGACCTTCTCCAAAGAAAATTCCGAGCGGGGCCATTTTGAAGGTATCACCAACCCCCATCTCGAAGGCGGCATCTTTAATCGCTTGATCTGCCGGAGAGAAATATGGATTTTCGACAACGCCTAACATCTTGGATGCCCGTTCATACCAAGGCAAGAGTTCTGCTTTCCAATCGGTGATATGGCTCCACTGCTTATCTTCAAAGTAACTATCGGGTGGGGTGTACAGAGTGTTGGCATAGACGAGTGAGCCGCCTCCAACTCCAGCCCCGGCTAGCACCAATACATCGGGCAACATATGAATTCGCTGGATTCCGTTCAGCCCTAACTTGGGGAAGAAGAGAAACTTATTGAGCCTCCACGAGGTCTTGGGGAAATCCTTCTCCTCAAACCTCCGTCCTGCTTCCAGAACGGCAACTCGGTAGCCCTTCTCTCGCAGTCGCAGAGCACTGACAGATCCTCCGAAGCCAGATCCGATGATGAGAACATCAAAATCGCTAGCGGAAAGGGAAGAGGTCATAGTGAATTGTTGCGTATGAGTATCTAAAAATGGAGCCCCCCGTCAGGATTGAACTGACGACCTTCCGCTTACAAGGCGGATGCTCTACCACTGAGCTAGGGAGGCGGACCGCCAAAGGCGGATCAACTGCGAGGCGTAATTATGACACGTCAAAAAGGCAGAAGCGAACCCGCTCATATCGGGGTAGGTTTCGCAGGTGCGCCTTGGAGTCCTTGATGTCGGTTCTAACACAATCCACCTGCAGGTGGTCGATACCCACCCTGGAGCTCGCCCCAACCCCACTTTTAACTATAAAGAGGAGTTGCGCCTCACAGAGTTCTTAAACAATCAAAATGAGATCACCGAAGAGGGAATCGCCCTGCTGCGCAAATCAATTGGCAATGCGGTCATTCAGGCTCGCACCGTGCAGGTCAAAGAATTTCTTCCTTTTGCAACTTCAGCACTACGCGAAGCCGCAAATGGAGAGAGCATCATCGCCGGAATTAACAAGGAATTTAAAATTGATTTACAAGTACTCGAAGGTGATGAAGAAGCCAAGCTCACCTTCCTTGCAGCACGACGTTGGTTTGGTTGGTCAAGTGGTCGCCTACTTGTAATCGACATTGGTGGAGGATCGCTTGAGATTGCAGTTGGTGTTGATGAGTCTCCAGAGGTAGCGACATCGCTTCCGCTCGGTGCATCACGTTTGACTCAAAAATTTCTCAAAGGTAATCCATATTCCCAAAAGGGGATCAATGAGATGCGCGATCACATCGAATCGCAATTAGAAGCTGTCTTGCCTGCACTTGTGAAACACCAAGATTCTGATCGTTCAATTGCAACGAGTAAAACGCTTCGCACCTTGGCTCGACTAAGCGGTGATTGGTATGACACCAGTGGTGATCACATCAAGTTTGATGTGATTCGAAAGATTGCAACTCGTTTAGCAGATATGACTCACGAGGATCGCACCAAATTGCCAGGCGTCTCTTCTAACCGCGCTAAGCAGATTGTTGCGGGAGCCTTCGTAACAGAGAGTGTGATGCGCAATCTCGATCTGAAAGAACTTGAGATCTGCCCATGGGCGCTGCGTGAGGGCATTGTTTTGAAATATATGGATTGGATGGAGAAGAGCTAGGGATTAAACCTTAGGCGCTTCTATCCGATCAATTTGTAGAACCTCTTTCTTATTATGAAAGAGCACCCAGGCCTCGCCCGGTAATAATTTATTATCTGGATAATCAAAGTCAATCTTCTTGGTTAACTTCTCCATCATTCGCGGCAAGACCGGATTGTGACTACACAAAATAATCTGCTTGTTCTTCTTGATTAGCTCTTTGGCGTAGTCGATCGCCTTCTCTTTATTCTTCTTGTAGGTGTACTCACTAACAGCATTGGTAATAATCGGGGTTATTTGTAGGGCTTTAGCCATCTGGGCCACCGTATCGAGGCAACGGACCGCATCAGATGTATGAATCTCATCTAGCCCAAAAACTTGATAGAGCGACAACATCCGCTTTGCCTGCTGCTGTCCCAAGATCTGAAGTGGGCGATCTTCATCTTCACCCTGCCACTCGGTGCGCTCCAAAGCTTTGGCATGGCGCAACATGATGAGGGCCGACGAATCAAATGGCGTTGCACCAAAACGTTCCAAGATATATCGATCGCTATCCCGTGTCGCTTTGAATGCCGCGGACTGTAGGTCGAGCCAGATAATTTGATCGACTTCTTCATTGGGGTGGAATGCGCTGTTATCATCAACAAGTGAGGCGCTCCAATAGGCCACATTCTTTAGCCCATCTGGAACGTAATACTCAACCGAGCCAACGTAAGGTCCTAGTTTGATGCTCAACCCGGTCTCTTCAAGGACCTCGCGATAAGCACATGAGATCAGCGCTTCACCATCTTCTAGCTTTCCCTTTGGGAGCGACCAATCGTCGTATCGCGGGCGATGAACGAGGAGAACCTCGACCTCACCTTCGATATCTCTACGCCATACAACTCCACCGGCGGCGATGATGCTTGGAGTCATCCTCGAGCTCGATACCAGTCGATCGCAGATGTGTGGAAATCCTTCAATCTCACACCATCGGGACCGTTCTTTACCTCGAGCCACTTACCGTCAGGCAATAGTTCCCAACGGACAAATTCATCCGAGAGGTAACTATCAATGGCTCCGATTAAAAATCTCTTGTGATCGCCTTGCGTAATCTGAACCAAGCTCTCTACGCGACGATCCAAATTGCGGTGCATTAAATCGGCGCTACCGATATAGAGCTCATCGCTTCCATCATTAGCGAAATGAAAGATACGCGAGTGCTCAAGGAAGCGACCGACGATTGACCTGGCTCGAATATTGTCAGAGAGACCAGGAACACCAGCGCGAATTGCGCAGATACCTCTCACAACAAGATCGACTTTAACTCCAGCCTGCGAAGCCTTATAAAGCGCTTCGACAAACTCTTCATCGAGAATGGAGTTGAGCTTCATGCGGATGAAAGCAGTCTTTCCAGAGCGGTGATTTGCAATCTCACGATCAATGCGCTCGAGCAGACCAGTTCGCATAGTGCGCGGAGCAACAAGCAGACGCGAAAAGGCGGTCTGTGGAGCAAAGCCTGAGAGTTGGTTGAAGAGCTTATTTACATCCTCTCCAAGCACAGGATCTGAAGATAAGAGTCCGAAATCCTCGTACAAACGAGCGGTTTTTGGATTGTAATTACCGGTACCAATATGCGAATAACGCCTAATTCCATTGGCCTCTTGGCGCACCACAAGAGAAAGTTTGGCATGGGTCTTAAAGCCAATCAGGCCGTAGACCACGTGCACTCCCGCATCTTCAAGTTTTCTGGCCCAGCGCACATTGGCTTGTTCGTCAAAGCGGGCACGGATCTCAATCACTGCAAGAACTTGCTTTCCAGCTTCAGCGGCTTCGATCAGCGCCTGCACAATCGGTGAATCACCCGATGTGCGATAGAGGGTCTGCTTGATTGCAAGCACATGTGGATCGGAGGCAGCAGACTCGAGGAAGCGAACCACGCTCGAAGTAAATGACTCATATGGGTGGTGCAACAAAATCTCGCGACGGTGCAACGCATCAAAGAAGCTGTCCGTTGAGTCTGGATCAGTTTCACGCAAATCCGGTGCAACCTGATTTCTGTATGGTGGGAAGCGCAACTCCGGCATATCGATATCAGCGATCTGGTTGAGACCAGTGAGATCAAGTGGTTCCTTATAACGACTTATATCCTCTTCATTGATATTGAGTTCATCCATCAATGTGCGAAGCAGTTCTGGCTGAATATCGCGATCAACTTCCAAACGAACAGGTGGACCAAATTTACGGCGGAGCAACTCTTGCTCCATCGAAGCAAGAAGATCTTCCGACTCTTCCTCTTCCAACTCTAAGTCAGCGTTACGAGTGAGGCGGAAGGTGTAGTGATCCTTAACTTCCATTCCCTGGAAGAGTTCATGGAGGTTGGCGATGATCACTTCTTCGAGCGGAACGAAACGGCGAACACCAGCCTTACCGGTTTCGACAAAGCGTGGCAGATTTGAAGGCACCTTTACACGAGCAAAGAGATCCTCTTCGCTATCGGGCTTCTTAACGACGACAGCGAGGTTGAGCGAGAGTCCCGAGATATATGGGAATGGGTGCGAAGGATCCACGGCCAGCGGAGTGAGAACTGGGAATATCTTGGTGTGAAAGACCTTGTTAACTGCAAGTTGTTCTGCCAGATCAAGAGAGTCCCATTGCGCTAATTCAATTCCGTGTTTGCCAAGCTCAGGCAAGACCACCTCGTGAAAAGTGTGTGACTGCCTCTGCAAAAGTTCTTGAGTTTTCTGCGCAATCTCGCTCATCAGCTCCATCGGCGTGAATCCAGCGGTATTTTGTTTTGTAACACCTGTCTCAATTTTTCGCTTAAGAGTTGCTACGCGGATCATGTAAAAATCGTCAAGGTTGGATGAGAAGATCGCTAGGAAGCGACAGCGTTCAAGGAGTGGGACCGTTGGATCTTCTGCTAACTCAAGAACACGCTCGTTAAAGGCCAACCAGGAGAGCTCACGATCAATGAGTCGTCCACGAGGATCCTCGCTGATTCGGTGAGACATGTTGATAGTTTGCCGTATTTAAGTGAACAAAAGGTTACTAGAGGGTTGCCGAGGCGCGGTTAGCCGCGATCTGGTGCAGAACGATCGCTGTAGCAACGCTGGCGTTGAGGGATTCAACGCTAGATTGCATCGGAATCGAGAGGATGAGGTCGCAGGTCTCGCGAACCAAGCGCGATAGACCTTTACCCTCGCTACCGACGATGACATAAACAGACTCGAGAGCGAGTGAGAATTTAGGAAGTGACTCATCGCCTTCAGCATCTAATCCGACCACAAAGAATCCAGCCTTCTTGGCATCTTCGAGTGAACGAACCAGATTGGTGACCTGCGAGATAGGAAGTCGTGCCGCTGCGCCTGCGCTTGATTTCCAAGCAGATCCCGTCATCGCCGCCGTGCGCCGTTCTGGAATGACAACTCCATCTGCACCAAAGGCAGCTGCGCTTCTGACAATTGCACCGAGATTGTGAGGATCTGTGACCCCATCAAGACCGATAAGTAGCCCCGGCTTCTTCGACTTCTTGAGTAACTCTTCAAAGTTGGCATATTGGAATGGCTTGATCACCAAGGCGATGCCTTGGTGCATGGTGGTTCCGGTCAATCCATCAAGGACCCCGCGAGAGACCTCTTTGATGAGTAGGTTCTGATTCTTGGCAAGGCGCATCGCCTCTTGCATGCGCTCATCAATCTCTGCGCGCTCTGCAACTAAGAGCTCCTTAGCCGGAACTTTGGCGCGTAGAGCTTCGACGACCGGGTTACGGCCAGCAACAGCATCCGAAGATGGCTTGGTCTCGCGCCGACCCTCTGGTCTACGAGTCTGCTCTCGCTTTGGTGCCGCTGCGCTTTCGCGCCTCTTCTTACCTGGTCGCATTAGCTGATACTCCATCTTGTGCCTTGGGGGGTATCTTCGATAACCACACCTAGCGCCGCTATTTGATCACGGATTGCATCTGCTGCTGCAAAGTCTTTTCTGGCACGTGCCGCTGCACGTTGCTCCAGTGCGAGTGAAACTAGTCCATCGAGCACCTGCTCGTTAGCGCTTCCACCAGTGGCAAAAATTTCATCAAAGGGATCACACCCTAATATCGAGAGTGCTCCGCGAATCTCTGCTGCAGCGTTTTTCACTGCAACCCGATCATCGGCGGCAAGCGCGGTATTTCCAGTTCTTAATATCTCTGCAATTACCGCTAGCGCAGTAGGAACTGCAAGATCTTCATTCATCGCCTCGGTAAATGCAGCCGAGATAATTCCATCTGGAACCTCGCCCAAAATATCAGTAGCGCGTTTTAAGAAACCTTCGATGCGACGAAAATTGACCGCCGCCTCTTCTAATGCGTCAAAGGAAAATTCCAACATAGAGCGGTAGTGCGCGCTGCCGAGATACCAACGCAATTCGATACCGCGAACTCGCTTCAAAATCTCGTGTACTTGCAAAGAGTTGCCCAATGATTTAGACATCTTCTCACCAGATGCAGTGACCCAGGCGTTATGCATCCAAATATTCGCAAATCCCCATCCCGCAGATTGCGATTGCGCAATCTCATTTTCGTGATGCGGGAAAATTAGATCGAGTCCGCCCCCATGAATATCAAATGACTCACCGAGATAAGCATGCGCCATCGCAGAGCATTCCAAATGCCATCCAGGTCGGCCGGCACCCCACGGAGTAGGCCATGATGGATCTCCGGGCTTAGCCGCTTTCCAGAGCGCAAAGTCCCGCGGATCTTTCTTATATGTTAAATCTGCATCTTCGGCTGATTGCAGATCATCTAACTTCTGACGAGATAACGTTAAGTAAGAGCTGAGGTGGCGCACATCAAGATAGACATCGCCATTGCCTGGTGCATAAGCACTTCCATTAGCGATCAAGATCTCCATGAGCTCAATCATCTGTGTGATGTGGCCCGTTGCGCGTGGTTCATATGTAGGCGGTAGAACATTGAGAGCGCGATAAGCCTCGGTAAATGCTCGCTCATACTTTTGGGCAACAGCCCACCACGGAATTTCTTCGTGAACCGCCTTGTGCAAAATCTTGTCATCGATATCCGTGACATTACGGATAAAGGTAACGTCGTAACCGGTGGCGGTTAACCAGCGGCGCAAAATATCGAAATTAACTCCGCTGCGGACATGGCCAATATGAGGTGGAGCTTGAACGGTGGCACCACAGAGATAGATTCCAACCTTGCCCTCATGCAATGGTTTGAAATCAGCAACTTCGCGAGTCGCCGTGTTGTAAAGCTTTAGGTGCGCTGACATCAGGAAATTCTACCGTGCGCGATACGAGAGCAGAGCAGTGGCGATTGCCGATATCCCGCGGCCCTCACCAGTAAAGCCCAGGCCATCAGTCGTCGTCGCACTTACAGATACCGGTACTCCTCCAAGCGCCTGAGAGAGCGCTGTTATGGCCTCGGCGCGACGGGGACCAATCTTCGGTCGATTACCAACTATCTGCACCGCCACGTTGTTGATAGCGAATCCCGCGGCCTGCACTCGCTCAAGAGCCTCCGCAAGAAGCTGCGAACCACTTGCACCAGAATATTTAGGATCACTTGTTCCAAAATTGGAGCCCAGATCACCTAACCCGGAGGCGCTAAATAACGCATCGCAGATTGCATGTGCGGCGACATCTCCATCGGAGTGGCCATCTACGCCAATCTCATTTGGCCATAACAATCCTGCCAGCCACATTGATCTTGAAGGATCGGAAGAGAATGCGTGTGCATCAGTTCCAACTCCAACGCGAATCTGATTGCTGGATTCCGAAATTAAATACTTATGAGCAATCTCTAAATCGCTCATTGTTGTAATTTTGAGAGCACGATCTTCACCGAGAATTACTTTTACATCAACGCCTCGATCTTCAACGAGACCAGCATCATCTGTTACATCATCTGCTGAACTGTGCGCCTTGATGAGTACCTTGCGCGCAAAACCTTGTGGTGTCTGAATTGCCCGCAACTTGGAACGTGTCGGAGTTTTGGTGACATAGTTATCGGCGTCGACTCTCTTGATTGTGTCGACAACTGGCAATCCGGGAATGACGGCCTTCTCGCCGGCGCGCAGCGAATCAATAACTCGAAGTGCGAGGTCGGTGCTCGCCAGGGCGCGCGCCGCGTCATGCACCAAGATGAATTCATTACCTTTATCGACGTGAGCCAAAGCCTTTTTAACGCTCAGGGTTCGAGTCAATCCACCAGTAACAACGGTGACCTCGCTGCCGAGGAGTTGTTGAAATTGCTCTTCGTACCCAGTTGGGGCAGCGACAATGATCTGACTCGCGACTGGAGCCATCTGTGCGACAGCATGTTCAATCAGAGTTTTGCCTGCGAGTTGAACTAACGCCTTTGGAATCTTGGCGCCGAGCCGCTCTCCACTGCCGCCGGCAGGAATTATGACGGCAACTAAATCACTCACGGGGCTAGCTTTAGGAAGCTAGAACCTCATCAAGGATGACGCCAGCCTTCTCTTCATCGGTACGCTCTGCGAGCGCCAACTCTGAGATAAGAATCTGCTTAGCCTTAGCCAACATCCGCTTCTCACCTGCAGAAAGTCCACGATCGAGGTCGCGGCGATAGAGGTCGCGAACGACTTCAGCAACCTTGATGACATCGCCTGAGGCCAACTTTTCGACATTTGCCTTGTAACGACGAGACCAGTTTGTTGGCTCCTCGGTATATGGCTGGCGCAGGACATTGAAGACTCTGTCTAGTCCGGCTGAGTCGACCACGTCGCGAACGCCGACCAGATCTACATTCTCTGCTGGCACGCGGACGGTCAGATCACCCTGAGCAACCTTCAAAACTAGGTAGATCTTCTCTTCGCCTTTAATGGTCCGGGTCTCAATCGCTTCAATGAGAGCCGCTCCGTGATGGGGATAAACAACGGTTTCGCCGACCTTAAATGACATTAATTTGGCTCCTTGGGAATAGAGGCCAATCATACCAGCGACTTGCGTCACAAAAAAATGGGCCCTTCTGCCCTGTATTCTGCAGCCATGATGAAGAAGTTTGCAGGCCTTGCCACGGTTCTCGTTAGCGTTCTCGCCCTTACAGGATGCGGGGCATCGGGAGCACAGGCACCGACCCGCCACATCAAGCAGGTAACAGATGGCGTTGAGGGTCAATCAGGCTCGGTCTATATCCGCGACTTCCTTCTCGTAGCTCAGCCTGATGGCAGCGCAGCAATCGTCGGAACCTTCATCAATGAAGAGGCAACAACCGATTCACTCACTGGAATAAGCGTGAGCGGAATTAGCGCAACCCTCTCTTCACCTTCATTTAATCTCGTTCAAAATACCCCAGTGATCTTCGCTGGCGACTCCGCAAATGCAACAGGATCAGTTCCTGGACTCAACGCGGTGCCAGGCAATCGTGTCAACGTGGTTCTCTCGTTTTCGAATAGCCCATCAGTAACTTTGAGCGCATTGGTTCGCGCAAAGAGTGATTACTTTGCAAACGTTGGTGGAACGCCAGCACCATCGGCCTCACCAACAGCTACAAAGTAAGTCAATAACTAATACGAATTAACCCTCGAACTTGTAACCAAGTCCGCGCACTGTCTGAATAAAGACAGGGTTTCCTGGATCCTCTTCAATCTTGGCGCGCAAACGCTTGATATGTACATCGAGCGTCTTTGTATCGCCGAAGTAATCACTTCCCCAAACCCGGTCGATTAGCTGGGAGCGTGTTAATACTCTTCCGCTATTTCGTACGAGAAACTCCAAGAGTTCAAACTCCTTAAGAGGAAGTGCTTGTGGGGTTCCGTTTACCGTAACGAGATGGCGCTCCACATCAATGCGAACTGGACCGGCGGTCAAAAGTCCGTCGGTGGAAATATCTTCATCTCCGCGACGACGTAGCACCGCGCGAATGCGCGCTACTAGTTCGCGAGTTGAATATGGCTTTGTCACATAATCATCTGCGCCAAGTTCTAGACCAACAACTTTATCAACCTCAGTATCTTTTGCGGTCAGCATAATTACTGGAACATTAGAACGTGTGCGAATCTGGCGACAGACTTCGGTTCCTGGAAGACCAGGCAACATGAGATCCAACAGAATGAGATCTGCTCCGTGACGATCAAATTCGGCAATTGCACCAGTGCCAGTATCGGCAACAGATACATCAAATCCTTCGCGCCCTAAGAGATAGGCGAGTGCATCTGAAAATGATGCTTCGTCTTCTACTACGAGGATTTTTGTCATTACTCGGCCTCCACGGCTGTTAGGTGAGGTGTGATTGGAAAACGGATTGTGAAAGTGCTTCCCGCATTTTCAACGCTCCACACTGAGACATCGCCACCATGATTGGTTGCAACGTGTTTAACTATAGAAAGACCTAAACCTGTTCCACCTGTCGCGCGAGATCTAGCAGGATCGACGCGATAGAAACGTTCAAAGATTCGCTCCAGATCTTTCTCTGGAATTCCAATTCCTTGATCTGTCACTGAAACTTCAGCAAGTCCATCATTAACGCGAAGCGCAATCGCTACACGCGTTCCTTCAGGGCTGTAGTTGATCGCGTTCTCGATGAGATTCGAAATTGCCATCAGAACCTGGCTTGGATCACCCTTAATTCTTGCCTGATCCTGCTCGCTATAAATCAACTCAATATTCCGCGCGTTAGCATTGAGTTCAGATTGATCAATAGCATTAAGTACTACTTCGTTGAGATCGATTACCTTGGCGTTCTTTAATGGGTCATCGTCTTGTAAACGAGAGAGATTGATGATCTCTTGAACCAGATCGCTCAATCGCTTGGACTCCGCCTGCATTCTGGTCGCAAAGCGAACGATTGCATCGGGATCATCGGCAGCTCCTAGAACCGCCTCAGAGAGAATTGAGAGCGCACCGATGGGAGTCTTAAGTTCGTGTGAAATATTGGCAACAAAATCCCGGCGGATCGAATCCAATCGCCGCATCTCACTATCATCAAATATAAGAACGCAGATCAAACCTTCTTCATCAAGAGGAATCACTCGTACCAGCAGATCGTGGGTTCCAGTTCCGAGTGGACCGCGCGGTAACTCCATGGTCGCTTCCTGGATATTGCCACTTCGGCGAACCGCGCGAATTAAATGTTGTAATGAATCATTGCTGACGCGATTATCTCTCTGGAGCTTGAAATTACTGAGGTTCTCGCTCATGTAAATGATTACATCGCCCTGACCAATGATGATCGCCTCGGCATCGACATGTGAAAGGAGCTTGGCCATGGCAGGGGAGATTTCGTGTGGATCGAGGTACTCCACCACCTCACTCTTACGCTTTAGCCAACTCACTCCCTAATCGTAGGAGTCTTATGGGGGTCTGCTCCCCCAAGAGGGGGGTTATGCGGAAATCAGCCCCAAATTTTAAGATTCCGTTTAGGACAAGTTCACATATAGTCCTGTGCCCATCACCCCATCGGGGTACCCTTCACCAATGCGCGATGTATTCCACGAGGAGCTCGAGTCCATTACGGCCGATCACCTCAAAATGACAGCCCTGGTCCGTGACGCGATTGATTCCGCCACCAAAGCTCTTCTTAACGGAGATCTCCAATTGGCCGAAAAGGTTATTGCTGATGACCTCGCGGTAGATTCAATTCAACACAACCTGGATGAACGAACCATCAACATCATGGCTCGTCAACAACCAGTTGCCTCAGATTTACGTCAGCTAGTGAGTTCGTTGCGCATCAGCGCCGATCTCGAGCGCATGGGCGATCTTGCACACCACATCGCAAAACTAGCTCGGATGCGATATCCGAACAAAGCGGTACCAACCGAGTTGATCGAAGTTGTGACGGAGATGGGTTCTGCTGCCTATCGCATCGTTGAGAAAATGGCGGTAGTTCTTGAATTCCGCGACACAAACCGCGCCCTCGAAATCGATAAAGATGATGATGAGATGGATATCTTGCAGCGCAGATTAATCAGCACCATCTTGGGACCAGAGTGGAGCAACTCGGTCGAGTCCGCAGTAGATATGGCCTTTGCAAGTCGCTACTTTGAGCGCTTCTCAGATCACGCAGTCTCTATCGCGCAGCGCGTGTACTACACCGAGACCGGCGAGTTCGCACCTAAGGGTTAAGTCCTACTTCTTTCCCTGGTTCGCAACTGCAGTAATTGCTTCCGCTGCGGCAGCTGGATCTAGATACTCTCCGCCGATCTTCACTGGAGTGAAATCATCGTTGAGCTCGTAGAGCAGTGGGATTCCAGTTGGAATGTTGAGCGCAGCGATATCAGCATCCGAAATTCCATCCAAATGTTTCACAAGTGCGCGCAACGAGTTTCCATGTGCGGTCACGAGGACGGTCTTGTGAGCGGTCAGATCTGGAATGATCGCGTCAAACCAGTATGGCAACATGCGATCAACCACATCTTTGAGGCACTCTGACTTTGGAAGAGCTGACCCTAGATCTGCATAACGCAGATCGTGTGCCTGGCTAAATTCATCATTATCTTCGATTGGTGGAGGTGGAACATCAAAGGAGCGACGCCAGAGCATGAACTGCTCTTCACCATAGGCGGCCAAGGTTTGAGCCTTATCTTTGCCTTGAAGAGCGCCGTAGTGGCGTTCATTCAAGCGCCATGAGCGATGGACTGGAATCCATGCTCGATCACACTCATCGAGTGCGATTTGTGAGGTGTTGATGGCTCGGCGCAACAACGAGGTGTGCACGATATTGGGGAGCAGGCCACGCTCCTTGAGGAGTTCACCACCGCGCTTAGCTTCAGCCTGGCCCTTCTCGGAGAGGCGAACATCAACCCAACCAGTGAAGAGATTCTTAGCATTCCACTCTGATTCACCGTGACGTAGCAAGATTAATTGTGTGCTCATTGCACCAGTTTAATAGATATTTCCTCGCCTCGAGACAGCACCCAGTCGTATACATCCAATGTTCGCCTTGCCGTTGATTCCCATCCAAAGTTGGCTGCATGTCCAATTGCCCCAAATGAGAGTGAGACGCGACGAGCAGGATCGGCTAATAGCCGCGAGATGACTGCAGACCAGGCTTTTGGATCATGACCATCAACAAGTGAGCCAGAGATTCCATCTGCAACTGCTGTGCGTAGCCCGCCAACAGCAGTCGCGACAACCGGAGTGCCACAGGCTTGCGCCTCAAGAGCAACTAAACCAAAGCTCTCGGAATAACTTGGAACACAGACAAGATCCGATGCGCGATACCAATCGGGAAGTTCATCCCGTGGAACTGGTGGCATAAAGTGAATGACATCATCAACGCCAAGAAATTGCGCTAAAGCTTTTAGACGCTCTGGCTCGGCCTCGCCAGCACCAGATGCGCCACCCATAATGACAAGCGCTAACTTGGCGCGAAAGAGCGGGGTGTGAGTCAACATCTCCGCTACAGCGCGCACCAAAACTTCAGGTCCTTTATGCGGTTGTACTCGACCTACAAAGGTAATCATCTGTGCATCTGGTGCAATATTTAATTTGGCTCTCGCCGCAGCTTTTCCTGCTCCCACGGTGAAACGTTGTAGATCTACTCCAGGAGCAACGACAAAGACATTGTCGGGACAGGCGTAATACAGTGAAACCAGACTTGCGGCTTCTGCATCGGTATTAGCGATCAGCGCAGCCGCGTTCTTCACTATCTGTTCTTCGCCAATGGCGCGGATTGCTGGTTCTGGTTGTTCACCCTCAGCCATATTCAAATTCTTAACACGTGCCATGGTGTGCATAGTGTGAACGAGTGGAATTGAGGTTCGCTCCGACAACATCCAACCCAATTGGCCACTTATCCAATAATGCGAATGCAAAATCTTGTAATAATTTTTCGGTAATGAGTTGAAGATCTCCATTACCCCATGAGTGAGCGCACCTATTTGAGAAGGTAGCTCCTCTTTAGTTAGCCCTTTAAATGGACCGGCCTCCACATGGCGGACTGTTACGCCAGGAGCAATTTCTACAACTTTAGGTAGATAAGGATCTGTAGAGCGAGTATAAATATCTACATCTACACCAGCGGCCGCCATCTTGATGGCGCTCTCTACAACATAAATATTCATTCCGCCGGCATCGCCCATGCCAGCTTGATCTAACGGAGAGGTATGCACCATCAGTGTTGCGATACGACCTCTCATTAGAAAAGTCTATAACTGGTGTAGCGCAGGCGATACTCGAATTTCGCCGGTAACGCGTCCTCCACCTTTAACTGGAACTGGATCGATCTCTGCATCAATATTCCATGCGGAAAGTACTGCTTTTACGATGGCAGGGAAGGCACGATCACTTCCATCACTCACCTTAAAAACACATGCCCGCCCATCTTCCAGCGACAATAACTCAACGGCTTCGGCCCCGTCTTTCATGAAAAGACCTGGGATCTGGTGCATCAGAGTGGTTGTTAAACGTCCAATTCCTGCAACCATCTCAGGATGTGCCATGCAAGCACTTACAACTTCTTGATAAACGGGATCTTCAGATACCCGCATTGTGTGAGCACCGTGAGCAAAATTCTTTGTTGTAATGAGGAAAAGTGGAGCTCCACAACCATCGACAGTTGTAGAAAGTACTGACCCACCAATCAGAGTTTGAATCTCCTGGCGAATTGCGACTTGTAGTGGGTGCTCTGGCTCTAAATAGGTGGATGTATCCCATCCATTTACAACACAGGTAGCAAGCATTCCTGCGTGCTTACCGCTACAACCTTGCGCTAAACGTGAAGGTGGGTTAGTTCCCCAAGCAGCTTTTTCGGCTCGCCCTAATGGGTAATCAATTGTGTTTTGTAGATCGGCAACGGTAAGACCTGCACCCGCAAGAATCGATTCAACAACCTGAAAGTGGTTGGGAGCACCCGAGTGACTCGCGCAGACCATTGCGAGTTCCTGCGGACTTACTTTAAGTCCATTGCGAACCATCGCAGCAGCCTGGAAGGACTTAATCGATGAGCGCGGATACATCGGAGCATCTACATCGCCTACTGCAGCGCGAACCGAACCATCGCTATTAATGAGCACCAGGTGGCCACTGTGAACGGATTCAACTACCCCAGCGCGAACTACCCCCGCGAGCGGAGCTCCAGCAAAATTAGGCATTGACTACTCTGACTGCCGCTCGAGAGATGACCACATATAAGACTGCAACACATGCCCATCCATCTCGACATCGTGTGCATAGAAGAGTTGGCCTTCGACTAATCCGTACAAGCGCGAAGCGGATTGAACTGCCTTGCCGGATGGCGATGAGTAACCTTGATCCAGCGCGAGTTGAATCTTGGGACCATCGTAAATTCCTACCCAACCTTCGCCTCTACCGGTGTTGTAAGCAAGTACAACTTCCAAAACTTTATTGGGCATGGCATGCCAGAAACCAACTTCATTATCGAATGGTTCGATGATGTTGGAGTCATCATCGATCAACCAAGTTCTGGAGTAGTAGTTAAGAAAGTTGCGTCCGTCGTGATTGAAGGTCACCTCTTGAGCAAATTGAAATGGTTCAATTCCTGGATACTCGCCGCGACCCTTACCGCGCCATGTTCCGACCAACCAAGCTAGCGGATAGAGATCTTCGTGGAGACCCTCCGGAATTGTGAATGCCATTTACTCTGCCCTCTCTTGCCGCCATAGGCGAACCGCGCCGCGTACTCCAAAGCCAATAAGAAATAATCCAAAGGCGGCCGCTCCAACAATTAAAGCCAGAGAAGTCACGGTCACCACCTCGCAATCGTAACCGTTACCATTCAATTATGAAGAAGTTGGTGGTCAAAGTACTGACTGGCAGCGATGATCCAGAACGAACAGCCCAAGCATTTACCGTTGCCGCCACCGCCGTTGCAAGTGGCGTAGAGGTCTCATTGTGGCTAACAAGTGAGGCGACCACCTTGGCTCTTCCTGGTCGAGCAGAGGCCTTTGAACTGCCACATTCTGCGCCGCTACATGAACTTCGAGATGCAATTTTGGCTGCTGGATCGATAACGGTCTGCACCCAATGCGCCGCACGTCGAAATATCACCGAGCAAGACCTTATAAGTGGGATAACGATTAAAGGCTCCGCCTCATTCGTGGCAGAGATTATGGATGAGGGCGTTCAGGTACTCGTCTATTAGTTTTAGTTGTCTAGCCCACGACGCTTAAGGAGCGGTTCGATGGTTGCATCGCGACCTCGGAAATTGCGATACATCTGCATTGAATCAATCGATCCACCACGACTCAAGAGTTGGTTGCGGAAATGATCGCCATTGGCGCGGGTCAATCCACCATTCTCATTAAACCAATCGACGGTATCTGCATCGAGAATCTCTGACCAGATGTAGCCGTAGTAGCCCGCGGAGTATCCACCAGCAAAGATATGTGAGAAATAGGTTGATCGATAGCGAGTAGGAACTGGAGGGTAGGTGAGGCCATAATCCTCAATCGCCTTACGCTCAAATTCAACAACATCAGAGATCTCATAACCGTCTGGAATCTGATGCAGTGCCAGATCCAAAATTGCTGCTTGCAGGTAAGCGGTTGTGTCATGACCCTGATTAAAGGTGGAAGAATTTTTAATGGCATCAATAGCCGAATGGGGTAGCTTCTCACCAGTCTCATAATGCACCGCAAAATTCTCGACAATCTCGGGCCAGAAGATCCACATCTCGTTTACCTGGGATGGGAACTCCACAAAGTCACGCTCAACGCTGGTTCCTGAGGTTCGTGGATATTTAACGTTGGAGAAGAGACCGTGCAGCGCATGACCAAATTCGTGGAACAAAGTCGTCAAGAAATCAAAGGTCAGCAAAGTTGGTTCACCTGCTGGTGGTTTAACAATGTTGAGGTTATTGCAGACCACCGGCAATTGACCAAAGAGAAAGTTCTGATCGACTAAGTTATTCATCCAAGCTCCACCGCGCTTGGAATCACGGGTGTAGAAATCACCAATGAATAAACCTAGTTTCGAGCCATCCTCATTTCTTACCTCAAAGGCTCTAGCCTCAGGGTGGTATGTGACGATATCTGGACGCTCTTTAAAGGTAATTCCATAAAGCTTGGTTGCTGCGTAGAAAACCCCGTCCCATAAGGTCTTTTCAAGTTCAAAGTAAGGCTTGAGGGCCGCTGTATCGACATTGTATTTCTCGGCCCGAACTTGCTCTGAGTAGAGATCCCAATCCCAACTCTCCAACGCAAAGTTCTCGCCCGTTGCATTAATCGCCTCTTGCAAAATCGCACCTTCGCTCTTGGCATTGGCTACTGCCGAGACAGCAATTTTGCGCAACATGGCATGAACGTTCTCGGGTGACTTAGCGGTTCCGTTTCCGGTGATGTACTCCGCGTGGCTCTTAGCGCCAAAGAGTGTTGCTCGACGAGCCCGCAACGAGGTCATTGCGGTGACAATAGATTTGGTGTCGTTCTCGTTGTTGCGGTTGGCGCGAGCTAGCGAGGCTTTCATAATACGTTCACGCAAGGCGCGACTCTTGAGTGAGGCAAGGGCAGGGTTTCCGCTGAAATTAACAGCGGTAATCATCCACTTATCAGCAAGGCCGCGAGTCTCTGCCGCCAACTTCGCCGCCGCAATCTCATTTGAACTGAGTCCATCTAGCTCGGCGAGTGAATCGACGATGATCGCCGAGTCATTGGTATCGGCCAATACTTTGCGAGAAAACTCCGCCTCTAGTTTCGACAACTCCTCATTGATGCCCTTGAGTTCCTCGCGTTGCTCCGGGTTGAGGTGTGCACCGGCAAAATGAAAATCCTTGTAGTACAACTCAAGAAGCCTGGCATCCTCTTCAACGAGATTGAGTGAAGCCCGCTTGTTATACAACTTTTCGATACGGGACCATAGTTGTGGATTGAGTTTGATGGCATCTTGATGTGCAGCGAGCTTGGGTGCGATCTCTGCCTCAATTGCATCAAGGGCATCTGAGGTATCGCTCGATGATTTATTGAAGAAGACCAAAGCGACCCGTAAAAGTGTTCGGCCACTCTTCTCTAGAGCGACGATGGTATTTTCGAAGGTGACCTCAGGTTGCGCGATGATGGCGTCGACCTCGACCAACTGCTCTTCCATACCACCGTAAAAAGCTGGGAGATAGTGCTCATCTTTAATGAGAGCGAAGGGAGGCATCTCGTATTCGAGAGTGCTGACTGCGGCAAATGGATTATTTGGATCAAGGCTCATGGCCTTAATCCTATTCTGCGGGAACTAGTACTTCTTGGGTCGCGCTCACTCCATCAATATCAAGCACCGCATCGACGGGTGTAGTGCGCTTAATAACCGCTAGCGCGATGGGACCCAGCTCGTAATGACGCGCCATTGAGCCAATAAAACCAACTTCCTTTCCATCAAAATGTACTTTGGCACCATGCTCGGGCATATGGACCATAGATCCATCGAGGTGCAGAAGTACCAATCGACGTGGGGGATGGCCGAGGTTAAATACCTTGGCAACCGTCTCTTGCCCGCGATAGCAGCCCTTGTTCATATGCACCGCGGTATTCAAAAAGCCCAACTCGTTGGGAATCGATTTGTGATCGGTCTCCAATAAAATTCTGGCTCGCCCCGCAGCTATGCGCTCGGCTTCCAAAGCCCACATACCAACCTGCATATGTCCGGCGCCGGTAAATGCCGCGACTACATCAGCAACCTCAGAGCGTGGCACCAAGGCATAAGGTCCACCGAAAGCATCGGCCTCACCTGGTGCGCGCAGTACTGCAAACTCGCTGGTTCGATCTTGGACATCAACATCCAACATGAATCTCATCTTTTTCAAGTAAGTAACTAATTCTTCTGCCTTGGCCGATTCGGTATGAAACCAGATGGTCTGGCCATCATCAACGAAGAAGAGTTGTTGTTCGATATGTCCTTGCGCATCGAGCAATAAGGTCTCACTCCATTGACCAACCGGAAGAGTCAGTAATTCCTGAGTCATCATGTCGTTGATCCACTTGACGCGATCTTTGCCAGATACTGTGATTACTGAGCGATGTGAAAGATCGGCCCAAGCTTTGCCTGCTGCGAGCGCACGTTGCTCATGATTAGGCTCACCAAAATGCCAGATGGCACCAGCATCTAAACCAGATTCGACAAGTACTGCGCTCATGTAAAGGTTGCGCTTAACTATTAATTAGTGAGAGCGGCACATGATGCACAGGTGCCATAGATTGCAAAGTGAGTGACATCGGTTCTAAATCCGTAGTCATCGGAAAGTTGTTGAACGAAAGGCGCAGCTGCTTCGATAGGTGCATCTCCAACGGTTCCACAAATTCCACAAACTAGATGGAGATGGGTTAACTCCTCGGCGGCATGGTAGGTCGCGCCGCCATGGCCAAGATGGGTGTGTTGTACCAGCCCAACATTCTCAAGAGTTTCGAGATTGCGATAAACGGTCGAGAGATTGATACCTGGATGCGTGATGTGAATTCGATTCGCAACTTCTTCAGGAGTCGCGTGTCCAAGATCGCGCACCGCCTGTAGTACAAGCTCGCGCTGCGGGGTTAAGCGCAACCCCTTTTCGCGTAGTTCATTCTGTTCAGCCATGGTCCTAGCCTAAACCTCCTCAGAGAAGGTGAACAAAGCCTCGATGTAGTGCTCTCCGGTAATCCCAAGGTTTTGAGCATTAGGAGGGGCGGTTTGAGGCTCAATACAGACCCCATCGCTATCTTCCGTATAGACCACCCAGTACGGAGCGTCAGATTCGACCGTTACCCGGGCTGCTCCAGGCCAGACCACTGCGGGAATTCCCTTGATATCGGTAAAGCAGTCATCCCATGGCTCTTTGGGCTGTGGCACGAACTCCCCCGTTGGAAGACCATCATCGCCGCGGAGCAACATTCGCCCAGCTGTGAACTCGACTTCTGCTGCATCGCCGCGCTCCAGCTCGCGTGGGAACCACGGATGGAATCCGAGCCAGGCTGGTAGATCGCAACCGTTAGGCGTGTACTCCAGGATCCAACGAACTGCATCGTCAAGGATCTCGATGGTCTGCTCAACGACAGCACCGTTATAAGGAGCGGGCAACTCCAAACGGGCACGGCCAGTACCCGTCTCTTCCCACGAACTCGTAAAACCATATCCATGAATTGCATGGGGTGGGGACCAACTCGTCGGCAAAGTGTGAATGATGCCGGATTCGCTGGTAATTAAACCTTCATCGATGCGTCCCGCCCAGGGGGCCATTGCATACCATCCCCATGAGAGCGGAGTGCCACGAAATGGAACTGCAAATTGCAGATCACGCCATTGCAGCGATGCAATACGCCCACCTTGGTCGAGATCTATGGAGACAGAGATTTCCGCGCCATCAATATGTTGCATTAGTAACCTTCTAGCTCTTTGAGAGTTGGTGGATTGGCACCGGCACGTGAGCAGGTAATCGCTGCAGCAGCTGCTGCGCGGTTGAGAGTACTTTCTAAAGTTGCACCAACTAAATTATCAAGACCATATTTAACGATCGCCTCAACCAGAATCGCTCCAACAGTGTCACCCGCGCCAACGGTATCTACGACTTCAACTTTTACTCCTGGGACAGAGACTTCTCCATCTTCTGTAAAGCCGGCAAGCCCTGATGCGCCTTTTGTGATCACAACAAGTTGCGTTTTCTCACTAATGAAATTTTCTGCAGCGCTTCTAAAGTCCATCTCGGGATAGAGCCAGGCTAGATCATCATCGCTCATCTTGATCACTGATGAAATTGTTGCCCACTTTTCGACGATCTGTTGATAACGAGCACGATCACTCACTACCGAGCTACGGATATTCGGGTCGAAGACAAGTGGGGCCTTAACACTCTTAGCCCAGTTAAAGAGATTTGTTGCACCTGGTTCAACAATTGTTGCCAGAGTACCTAGATGCAATACTGCTGGCGGATGAGTTGGATCTGGTAACCACGTATCATTGAATTCGAAGGTGGCGGTTCCATCAATAAGAAAATCATAGGAGGCGTTGCCATTCTCATCGAGAGTGACGGTAGCTAAACAGGTGGGATTACTAGATGTGAGCGTGTAATCAAGTTTGACGCCATCTGCCAAGAGTTCGGCGCGTGCTTGTTCACCATATTTATCGGTTGAAAGCCCATCAATGAAATATGAGTCAAAGCCCAATCGCGCTAAGGCTTTAGCGGTATTGGCAGGTCCCCCGCCAACAATTGCAACGCGCTCACCACCGCGCGGAATCAAATCAATTAATACTTCACCTGCTACCCAAATTGCTTCACTCATTCGTTCTCGCCTACTTGTGCTAAGTATTCTGTGATGACGCGAATACCGAAGAGATGATCTTCCACTTGAGGTAATCCGCTAATAAGCAAGATTCCTGCCAAACCTTGGCCACTCACATTAAGGGGAAGCCCACCGCCGTGAATCGCATGGGTCTCCTCAGGTAATCCGTAGGTGGCATACCAATCGATTCCAGCTTCTTCGGCCTTCACACGCTCCAGCATCGTGGAATGCCCTGTAGCCATTACAACGCGAGCCTTGCGTGCGATCCAAGAAGATTGCTCTGGTTTAGCACCAGGAAGAGCGGTATGAAAAACAGTCCACTCCCCAAGACGAACCTCGATTGATATTGCGAGTGATTCGCGTCTAGCAAGTTGTACTGCGATCTCACCGATCGTGACCGCATCTTTTAGATCGCAATGTGGAAGTACGAGCACCTGCTCTTCGAGTTCCAGTTGTTCACTCGTGAAGTCCCCAGTTGTCATGTGCACACTCTAATAGAGAGCCATAAACTTCTCGGTATGACCCATATAACCCTCAATAAGACCGATCTTAAAGTTCACCAACTATGCCTCGGCGGAAATGTCTTCGGCTGGAGCGCCGATGAAGCCCAATCTTTTGCAGTACTCAATGCCTATACCGAACATGGTGGCAATTTCATTGACACCGCCGATGTCTACTCAGAGTGGAAGGATGGCAACAAGGGCCACGATAGCGAGACCATCCTAGGTAAATGGATGAAGCAACGTGGCAATCGCTCTGAGATCGTCATCGCGACAAAGGTGGCAAAGCTCTCCACCAGGCCGGGACTCTCTGCCGCTAACATCAACGCTGCGGTCGAGGATTCATTGCGCGCCCTACAAACTGATTACATCGATCTCTATTACGCCCATGAGGATGATAAAGCCGTTCCACTTCGCGAAACTTTGGCCGCCTTCGATGGTCTGGTTAAGTCAGGCAAGGTCCGCTACATCGCTGCTTCGAACTACACCGGCGAACGCTTGGCAGAGGCGCTAGAGATCTCTAAGACAGAGGGCTTTGCCTCTTATGTGGCACTGCAGAACCACTACAACTTGCTTGAGCGCGCAGAGTTTGAAGGCGATGCCGCACCTGTACTTGTAGCAGAAGGCATCTCGGGTATCCCGTACTTCGGACTCGCTCGTGGATTCTTAACTGGAAAATACCGCCCGGGCGCAACCATTGATTCAGTTCGAGCTGCAGGGGTCGCCTCCTACCAAAACGATCGAGGCTACAAAGTTGTCTCACTTCTCGATGACATTGCCAAGACCCACGGAACCACAATCTCATCTGTTGCCTTAGGTTGGTTGGCTGCACAGCCTGGCATTGCTACTCCGATCGCAAGTGCGCGCACAGTTGAACAACTGGAAGAGATTGTGAACTTCACAAAGTTGAGCGCGGAGGAAGTTGCAGAGCTATCTGATTTAACCAAGTGAATCGGTTCTAATTAAAAAAGACCCTCAGTTATCTGAGGGTCTTTTGCTCTTTTTGACGAAGAGAACTGAACAATAACACTTTCCACAAGTTGCGTAAATTCACATCAACATAATGGGTTGAAAATAATGCAGACTGAAATCCATAAAATTTTAAGATGCGGCTGTAGCTCAGGGGATAGAGCATCTTTTTGACGAAGAGAAGGTCGTGAGTTCGAATCTCACCAGTCGTATACCTACAAGGAAGGTTCCCGCCTCGTCAGCGGGAACCTTTTCTAACTTGTCGTTGTAACTTGTCGTTCCTAATTACTTAGTTGCTGCCGGCGCTGGAGCCGCTCCTCCGCCCGATCCGCCGCCAAAGCCTCCACCAGGAGTGATTCCTAGTTGTGCGAAACAGGTCTGCAATGCGGCCGCGGTCTTTGGATCCTGGAAGTTTGGACGAGCTCCTGCGGCCAAAGTAATTCCCGCCTTGGTCAAACAAGCGGTCAACTTTGGATTAGAGAAGGCACCACCCGCACGACGACCTGTGCCAGTACTTGAACCTGCAGATGCAACTGGTGCAGGAACCGTCGCAGCGCTACCGCCACCTGTTGTGCCTCCAGAAGTTGCTGATCCACCAGTTGTGGTTCCAGAACCGGTGGTGGAACCTCCGATCGCAGCGCCTCCAGTTGCAGCACCTGCTGCACCAGTATCAGTTAATCGACCAGCATCTCCTGGAGTGAGAGATGAGGCTTGAGTTGGATCATCGAGAGTAAAGGTAACGGTCGAACCCTTAACAGATTGGATAGTCCCTGTAATACGGGTACCTCCTCCAAAGCCACCAAAGCCACCCCCGGCAGCGCCGGTGCCAGTGCCAGTGCCACCACCTGTGCCACCACCAAATCCACCGCCTCCAGCAAATGCTGCACGCAGTGATGCAAAGTTAGATGCTCCGGCTGTTGTGGTTGTCTTGGTCGCCTCGTAATGTCCGTACCACGTACCGACCGAGAGTAGCCCTACGATCACAAACAGAAGGCCTAATCCCTTTGTGTATTTATTGGTCCACTGGAAGGTTCCCTTGGCTAGCTCCTCTTTGAGGTTGTCCTCAACTTCGGTTGCAAAGAGATCAAACTTGGGTGCATCAGAAGGCTCTGGATTTGCAGAGTTGATTGGGATTATTTCATCATTCATAGCGAAGTGCCTCGATTGGTCGTAGTGATGCGGCGCGTGATGCTGGGTAGCCACCGAAGAAGACACCGATCAAGATGCTTACTCCGAAGGCCAAGAAGACAGATGCGGGAACGATGACTGGCTTAGTTCCGGCGATGGTGAAGTGGCTGCCTACAAATCCGGCAATCACCCCAAGGACCCCACCTAAGAGCGACAATATCGTTGCTTCGATTAGGAACTGACTCAAAATTGCACCCTTAGGAGCTCCGATAGCTTTGCGGATACCGATTTCTCGAGTTCGTTCGATGACTGTTACCAACATGATGTTGGTGATTCCGATTCCACCCACCAGAAGAGAGATTGCCGCAACCATGCCGAGCAGCGTTGTGAATGTCTGCGAACTTGTTGATGCGGTAGTAAGAAGCGAAGCCTGATTGAAGACGCTGAAATCAGCGGTCTTACGACCGGTTATTCCATGGCGAGCATCCAAAATTGCCGTTAGCTCAGCCTGGGCTGCGCTCGTGGTGGTCGACTTCGTTGCCTCTACCAAGATATCTGTCAATGGTTGATTTCCGGTGATGGTGTTCTCCATCGTTGTGATCGGGATCAATACCAAACTGTCACCATCTTGGAATCCAGAAGATCCTTTGACGGTGGTCAATCCGATGACGGTAAATTGAATTCCAGAACATCGCATCGTCTGTCCGATCGGATTTTGAGTCCCGAAAAGGGCGGTCGCTGTGGTTTGACCGATCAGGGCGACGCGGCGAGCTTGGGTCACATCCTCATTGGTGAAATACGACCCAGATTGAATCGAGGTGTTACTAGCCTCGTAATAGGCGGGCCAGGTTCCGTAGAAGGTTGAAGGCGTTGTGGTATTTGCTCCAACTACACATGTCCCGTTAGTTGAGGCAATAGGCGCAACCTGTTTGATGTCGGGTGCTTGCGTCTTATCAGTCAAAGCGACGGTATCAAGAATTGTCAGAGGTTTGACGGTACTGGCGCTAGCGCGAGCACGAAAGCCAAATCCCTGCCCACCAGATCGAACTTGCAGCGAGTTAGTTCCCAAACGATCAAGAGAAGCTTGGATCGCCTTGCTTGAGCCGTTACCAACGGCAAGCAGGATGATCACAGATGCGACACCAATTGTGATGCCTAATACGGTCAACGCCGTCCGCAACCGATTGATAAAGAGTCCGCGGAAAGCGAAACGTAGGATTTCAAATGCACTCATGCGACGCGCTCCTTATTGAGTTCATCGCTGATGATCTTGCCGTCACGCATACGAACGATCCGCTTAGCTCGATGTGCAACATCATCTTCGTGGGTGATGACTACAACAGTTCGTCCCGCCGCATTGATCTGGTCAAAGAGGTTCAGTAAGTCCGCGGTCGACTTGGAATCGAGCGCTCCAGTTGGTTCATCGGCTAACAGAAGTGCTGGACGAGTGGCAAGGGCACGAGCCACCGCAACTCTTTGCTGTTGTCCTCCAGATAGCTCCGTCGGCTCATGATTGATGCGGTCTGCCAGACCTACTACATCAAGAGCAACCAGGGCACGTTCACGACGCTCCTTAGGTTTGATTCCTTGATAAGCCATCGGCAACTCGACATTTGCAATAGCGGTGGTGCGCGGAATCAGGTTAAAGGATTGGAAGATGAAACCAATCTTTCTTCCTCGCACGATCGAAAGGTGAATCTCATCCATGGATGAAATCTCGATCCCGTCGAGGAAATATTGACCGCTGGTCATTACATCAAGCGCTCCAAGGATGTTCATCAGTGTCGATTTACCCGAGCCTGAAGGACCCATGATCGCGACATATTCGCCCGCCTCAATGGTCAAACTCACCCCATTGAGTGCGAAGATTGATGCATCCCCGACTCCGTAACGCTTAACCGCGTCGCGGACTTCGATAACGGGTTGCTTATCAACCACCGAATCCACCGCCTCCGGTACGTCCACCAGCGAATCCACCGCCACCGAGGCCAGCGCCACCTAGAGTAGATGGAACGCCAGTTAGCGACGAAGATGTACTTACAACTGATGGAAGTGCAACCGCGTCGCCGACCTTGAGGCCGGAGAGGATCTCATCCGCAGAGTCACCCACGATGCCGACCAAGACTGGGGTTAGGGTTTCAACTTGCTTACCCTTAACCGTAGTAACGATGTTAACGAAACTGCTAGTTCCACGAGTTGTAACAGCTCGCGAGGTTACAGCGATCGCATTAGGTGAATCGGCAACAATTACAGTTGCGGTAGCGGTCATTCCTGGCTTCAAGCCAGCAACTTTGCCGGTCAATTGGAATGTGACGGTGTAAGTGGTCGCACCGCTCGAAGTTGTAGGAAGCAGAGCCACGTTTGAAACCTTAGCCACGCCTGTTGCATTAGGAAGTGCGGTAAAGGCTATCGATGCATCTTGGCCGACTGCGATCTTGGCAACGTCGGATTCCGAGAATCCAGCAGTCACTTGTAGTCCACCAACGTCAGTCAAGACAATGAAGCCAGTAGCCTCGGTAGACCCATTAGTAGGAGTCGTATTAGGACTAATAGTGGAACCAATCAAGCTATTGGAGATTGATGCCACCTTTCCAGCGACAGGTGTGATAACTGAAGCACCTGCTAAGTTCTTCTGCGCCGTTGCAAGATTTGCTTGGGCGACAGTGACTTGGGCCTGATCTACAGAAATAGTTGTGGCAGAAGTAGAGCTACTATTTTGCAGCTGATACAACTTGAGCGCTGATTGAGCAGAGTCGATAGCTTGTTGAGCGCTTGCGAGAGTCTGATCGTTCTTCTTAACATCAAGCGCTTGAGTAGCCTGCGCATCATCGTATGCCTGTTGGTCAGAGGCAATTGTCTGAGCATCCTTTGCCAGGTTCTGTTGCTGAGTGATAAGTGCATTGTTATAGGCAGATTGTGCGCTGATCACAGCATTATTATCTTGAGTCAGAGTTGTGCAATTTGAGTTAATGGTGTTGATTGATGCACAAAATGCTGGCGTAATTCCGCTTGGCCCGTAAAGTCCCTCATAGTCATTATAAGTAAGTTGTGCATTGGCCAGACTATTTTTAGCGCTATCCACGTTTGATTGATATACGGCAACATTCTGTGAGGCAACACTTTTATCGTAATTCAATTTATTAAGCGCGGTCGTCACATTGGTATTATCGGTGGCCTCCGCGGAATTAATGAGTGTCTGTTGATACGCCAAATTGTCTTGTGCTGTAGTGACAGCGGTTTGATCATTTTGAAGTTGAAGCGCAGTAGTTTGTGCAGATGTATCAGCGCTCGACTGAGCAGTAGACAAATTAGCTTGCGCCTGAATCAAACTCGATTGCGCTTGCGCGACCGCGGTTTTGAGCGATGCGGTATCCATCTGAGCGAGCACCTCACCGGCTTTGACCGATTGACCAACTTTTACATTGAGTTTGGCCAGAGTTCCCGAAGTGGTTGGAGCCACTGCTATATCTGATGGGCTAATGACAGTTCCTGAAGAAGAGACCGTCGTAGAGACATCCTGTCGAGCTACGGTTACTGTCGATAGCGCTGCGGCAGCAGCCTTTGGATGGAGGGATGTGTACCCCCAAAAAGCGACGCCTGCGATGGCGACCACAATTACAAGATTTATTGTCAGAATTCTGAGTCGGGATTTGTTCATACGCTCACCGTAGATAACGAAATTGTGATTAAAAGGTTATCCACCTGTTAATTTGCTGAGAGTTAGTCGGGCAGCTTCCCAATACTCCAGGCGATATCTTCATTCCGAGGAATTACCCAGACCCTGTAATCCGCCAGCTCTGGCTTGCTAAATATCGCCGCGCCATCTTCTCCAGCAACCACCAAGGCAGTCGCCAAAGCATCGGCCAACCCACCATCAGGACCCAAAACGGTGGCGCTGCGAGCACCAATAGCGATCAAGCCGGTATGAGGATCTTTGATGTGAGCACCGATCTCATAGGTTCCAGATGTGGCGATCGCCCCATCAAAAATTTCAAAGACTTTGACTACCTCAAAGCGATTTTCAGGACTGCGAACACCAATTGACCATGGCTTGCCATTTTCAAAGCCACCTGCCAGAGATAAATCCCCCGCAGCATTTACTTGAATATTTTCGGCGCCATGCGCTTTGAGAATCCGTACGCACCCATCGGCGGCCCAACCTTTTACATAACCGGATGGGTCATATCCACCTTTAACCACCCAGGGATCAAATGATCCATCGGTGAGATCTCGTGCAACCAGACAAAGCTGCCAGACCTCTAGCATCTGAGCCGAGGCATCTTCGATCTTCAACTCACCGCGACGTATTTTCGAGACCTGCGAATCAGGCTTATACGTGGAGAACTCTTGGTCGATTACTTTTACATACTCGGTTACCTCTGCCAAACCGGCATTGAGTTCATCGAGTCCAACTTTGGTGGATGCAACCTCTATGAAAAGGATGGTGCCCCAGACATCAATCTCAGCGGTTGTTCTTACTATCTCATTCATTCATTTCCTCACGTTCCGCTTTAGCGCCTCATAAAAATTCTCGTGCGCTCCCACCAGCCTTAAGGTCAAACTTTCTTCCGACTCAACCGTATATGCCAATAGCCATAATTGATTACTAAATCTATATTTGTAAATATAGAAACCATCAAGATCGCCTCTCTTTTGATCTCCCAATTGAGGATTGATCATGATTTCTCTCACTGCGCCGTCGAGCGCTAGTTTTTCGTTGTTGTGAAGCTTTTTAGCGTGGCGATCGAAGGTTGGGGAAGTGAGTACTTTCATTATTCAAATTTGTATTCACCAGTTGGTTCTTCAGATTTCGACTTGAGCAGCTCTCGGACGAGTTCGAAAGAGAGATCTGGATTCTGCTCGGCAGCCCGTGCAATTAAGTAGTAATACTCAATCTGCTTTGGGACAGAACGATGTTCGGCTGCAGCAATTTTCTTTGCATCTTCAACCAGGTGATCCGCTAGCTTTACCGGAGTAGCCATAACTTCCTCATTTCCTCTTTGAGAAGAGTAGCAGAAATTGTTACTTTTAGTTACTTTAGGGAACCTTTGGTTACAACCCGGCTTTTGTTAAAGCCGATTGCAATGAGTCGGCCCAACCTTGAGAGGTATATGAAGCGCCACCTACTCCTTGAATATTTGCAGATTGAGCAGCAAGGGTCTCCTGAATCAAATATGGAATCGCCTGTTGATTGATCTGTTGATCCCGGAATGACTCAGTTGGGTAGGTCAATGCGATTGCATTTGTAATCTTGCCATTAACCACAGTGATTTGAACTTGGACTGGACCATATCGAGTATTACCCGCATCACCTGTGAAGGTACCGCTGACCCCCGCTGCTTTTGGAGTAGTAACTGGAGCTGGCGTGGATGGAGTTGTACCTGAAGTGGTTGTTCTAGTTGAAGAAGTTGTGGTGGTGGTTTTCTTCGTGGATTTCGTAGTTGCTTTCTTAGTTGATTTCTTCGTGGACTTCTTGGTCGTAACGGGGGTTGAAGTAGGTGCCGTGGTAGCGGGCGTTGGAGTTGCTGCCGCGGTCGCAGGAGTCGTGGTGGTAGTCGTTGTTGTGGTAGTGGTGCCACCAGCTAAAGAGGTTGTTCCACCAGAGAGCGAAGTTGTGCCTCCCCCTAGTGAGGTACCGCTGCCAAGAGCTAAACCGGTGGTCGATCCAAATTGGGGTGGAGTAATTGCTAGCACTGCACCAAGACCACCGACCGTTCCGCCGGCGATCAAAAAGAAGCGTTTACTCAACATTATTAACTCCTATGTCCTCTACTCAACTGAGTGAAATTCAAATTCTTCATTGTGGAATCGATCCTTTGGAATACCCACATCGAGCGCAGCTTTGCGCACGGTTTCGACCAATCCTGTAGGTCCGCAGATGTAAACATCGGAGTCACTAAAAGCAGGAACTAACTTACGGATGTAGCGAGCATCCATCGGATGTTCCTTGCGGCTACCTACTAGGTAATGAACTCTCGCTCCACGCCAGTCAGCGATCGCGTCAAGTTCTTTTCGGAAGACCAACTCTTTCTCATCGCCCACGCGATAAAGGACATCAATCTCCTTGGTGGCATCAAACTCTTCAAGAAGCGCACGCAGCGGAGTAATACCAACTCCTCCACCAACAAGAACAATATGACCAAGCGCTGCCTTTGAGGCTACAAATGTTCCATATGGACCTTCGAAGAAGACACGTGTGCCGGGCTTTAGATCTAGTACTGCACCTGATGCGTCACCCAAGTTTTTAACGGTAACGCGCATGAAGTGTTCGGTTGGTGCCGCAGATAATGAGTAAGGGTGAGAGATCCACCATTGCCCTGCAGAGATAAAGCGCCAGCTAAAGAATTGTCCGCCTTGTGCATTGAGGCGATCCAAATGGCGCCCCCGCATCACAATGGAAACCACGCCGGGCCCCTCAACCACGACCTGGTCCACTCGCAGATTGTGACGCAGTGAGCGCGCAAGTGGTATTACAAACCGCCACAACAGAATTACCGCTGCCGTAGCGATATACAAACCTTCCCAGAAAATTTTGTTCAGTGGATGGCCGGTAAACATCGGACCGGTTAACACTTGGTGCATAAACCCTAACGCCACAGCCAAATATGTATAGAGGTGGATGGTCCACCAGGTTTCGTAACTCATCTTGGCGCGGGCCTTCTTATAAGAAGTCACACCAGCGAGCATCATCAAGCCAAATGCGAAATCAGCCGGAATCATCCATGGGTACTTGAGCGTCATACGCCATAGCTCGGAGCCTGTAGAGATGCGATCTCCGCCGGCATATCCCAATCCCACTAAGAGGACGTGGAAGAAGATCAAGTACAAAGACCATGGGCCTAACTTGCGGTGCCAGACAACCAGCTTGTCGTGACCAACTGACCGCTCGATCCATGGGATACGAGCAACGAAGACCAAGCCCACCAGAGCGAAGTAGGAGCCAGTGAGAGCCGCTAAGCGTGAGATCGAGGTAATGGATGAGTAGACCCCAGACCAGTCACCGGAGGTCATCGAGTCGAGCTCGAGGGCCAAGGTTAAGCCAAGTCCTACACCTAAGAAAATAGACGCCCAGTCAGCGTTTAGGCGATGGCCGATGGTCGAATCGCCGCGCGTGCGCTTTTTTGCCATGCCTGAATCTAACCCAATTTCCTTGGGAAGAGCCTGTGAGCCGCCAGTGATTCTGGTCAATACTGGTTGAACATCTAGAAAAGCCAGAAGCCCGGCTTTCCTTTCGGAGAACCGGGCTTCTGTAAGTCAGTTAAGACTTAAGGAAGGCAATTAAGCCTTTACCTTCTTTGCAATCTTCGCGATTGTTGCAGCAAGAGCAGCAACCTTCGAGAGGAGAGTTGTAACTTGTTGTGACAGCGCTGTTACAGCAGCAAGAGCAGCATCAGCCTTGTCGCCAGCATCTTGTGCAGCCTGTGTTGCAGCATCAGCTGAATCAGCTGCTGCGTTAGCAGCATCTGTTGCAGCGTTAGCAGCATCGGTAGCCTCATTAGCAGCATCTGTTGCAGCGTTTGCAGCAGTATCTGCTGAACCACCGAGTGATGTTGCTGTTACAGGAGTGACAGCCTCAGAGTTACCTGATGCAGCATCAGTAGCTGTGATTGTGAAGTCACCAGCAACTGCAGGAGCATAGATACCTCTGTAGGTAGCAACACCATTGATCAATGAGTAGGTGGTTGCTGACTTGGCAAGAAGTGTGCCCAAATCTGTTCCACCAAGTTGTGTAGATGAAACTGGTGATGAAACGAATCCAGCAGTAATATCTTGATCGTATGCAAGATTTCCAGCTGAATCCTGAGCTTTAAGAGTTAAGGAAACTGGAGCAAGTGCATTGTATGAAGTGTTATCTGTTGAGAACGCTTCAGTTGCAACAGCGCCACCGATTGTGAAGGTCAATGGAGCAGCCAAGATTGTGTAGTTTGAATTGCTATCTTCTGCTTCGAATGTAACTGTTGCAGATTGACCTGATAGAGCGCCAGTTGAACCAGTTACTACGCATTGATATTCGCCAGCGGTTGCAGTAACAGCGTAGCAAGAACCTGCTGAAATAACAGCCGAGTTCGAGCTAACAATCTGAACTGTGCCTGTTGCTGGGTTTCCGTTTGCATCAACGAGCTCGCCTGTTAGTGCAACTGTATTTGCAACGTTTGCACCTGTAGCTGCTGTAGTCAAACCTGTTGACTGACCAGCACCGGTACCTGCAGTTGTGCTTCCAGCCTTAAGAACATAAAGTCCTTGAGTTGCTGATGCCTTTGTAGGAGATCCAACGAAGGTAACTGTGAAGGTACCGAGTGTGACACCAGCGGTGCCATCAGTAACTGTCACTGTTCCTGTACCAGCATTTCCATCGCCCCATACTGAGACATAGGTCTTACCAGCTGTCTCTGTGAAAGATAGGGAACGACCGCTTGAAGCTGGGTTAGCAACTCCGCCGATACCCAATGTTCCTGGACCAGAGATCGTTGCAGATACTGAATCTGTCAACATCTTTGCTGTTGCAGAAGACATTGTTGTAACACCAACTGATGCATACTGGGAACCAGCAGCATCACCTGTTGCAACAATTGCTGTTGAAGCACCAGTTGTTGCGAATGTTGGTGATGTGTATACAGGAGCAGTTGAACCTGCAAGAGCTACAACCTGGCTGTATTGAGCAGCCACAACAGGAGTTGCGCCCCATGTGATTGTTGCAGTCAATGTTCCAGCACCGACGCCGGTAAGTGTGATTGTCTGTGTACCTGCAACTGCTGAGTATGCAGAAAGGTTGATGGTTGCTCCACCGACGCTGGTACCAGCGACTTTTGCAGCTCCACCCAAGACATCGTTAGCAGCCGAACCAATGACGTCACCAGTTGTTGATGCACCCCAAATGCTAAAACCAAGTGTATTAGCGTTTGCGATAGCAGCATTATCTGTTCCAGCTGCAATTGCAGGAGAAACCAAAGTACCAACACCTGTTGATGCTACGTTGATGATCTTTGCAGTTTCTGCAGTTCCAAGAACAATCGCAATAGAATCGTAACCACCGACAACGCCAGTGGCGCTACCAGGGGTAATTGAAGTTGCGGTCAGTGCATTAGCAGATACAGCAGAAATTCCGCCGATCGCCAAAGCAGCAGCTGCAACAAGCGCTACGCGCTTAAAAGCTGTCTTTGTAGACATTATTTTCCTTTCAGAAAAAGTCGATTGGGAGCATTTCTCCCGCTCGGCTTGGCCAATAAGTGCGCTCTCATAGGTCATGAGAAGGTCTTTTTTGACCACGAGATGAGACGCACGTGCTGACTCATCTCTATTCCCTCGCAATATCCGGATTGCGCGGGAAACTTGTTGTGCGATACGGATCATCATTTGGTGACTCCGTTCGCGGCGACCTTGATCGCCTCGGCAAGAATTTGAGTCTTACCGGGATTAAGCACTAAACGCACAGAGATAGAAGTAGGAATCGATGAAACATCGATCCCTTGACTTACAGGCAAAAGTATACCTGCGTCGACTGGGGAATCCGTGACAATTGTGCTCGAAATGAGATAGTTACCGTCTGGTAGGCGTGAAATGTCAGTGCTTACAGCAGAGGTATTCAGGGCCACCCAGCCACCGTTCATTGAGACCGATGCGGTAGGTGTGTATGTGGTCCCCGAGCCATCAACGGTAATGACCTGATTAAGAAGGACATTTACGGCCTTTGGATCGAAGGACATGACAGGCGCAGTCAGGGTGATTCCGTTATCGGTAATCACGGGGGCTGGCTTGCCAATGATGAGTTTGCCGGTATCGCCAGTCAGATCAGTGACGGTGAAGCCGGTTGGGACGCCGTCATCGCTGAGGCCTGTATAGGTAAGGCCAGCGATCTTGGCATCTACGGTAGGTGTCAGGGTATCGAGCTTTGAGAGAGCTTGAGCCTGAGCGGTTGCGGCAGCCGAGTGAGAGGCTGACGGAGTAGGTGTTGCAACTGCCAAAGGGCTAGATGAGGGAGCACTTGGGGTTGCAACGGTAGAGGTCGTCGGGCTGACCAAAGGTGTGGTGTTGTGATTAAAGGTATTGAAGCCAAGGAATGCAGCAACAAGAAGCACTAAGGACATTGCAACCTTAGAAGACTTCTTGGCGAGTTCGGCGGCCTTCTTATAAGAGGAGGACAAGGCATCTAGCGCGGTTGTGCCGGTCTGCTCATCGATAACCCACTCGGACAAGACGCGAACAAAGGAGGCGCGAGAGCGAGCAACCACGTGGCGAACGTTGGCTGGTGTGGTGCCGATAGCGGCAGCGATCTCTTCGGTGGAGCGACCCTCCATCTCCCACATGACGAGCGCGGTGCGCTGATCCGAGGAGAGGCGAGAGAGAGCTTCACGGATGATCGAGGCATCTTCGGCAGCAGCCAAGGTGGCATCAAAAGGAATGTGGGCGCCGACAGCCAGCTCGTCCAAGCGCTCTTGTGAGGCATCGGAGTCAATGGCGACCAAGTTAGGACGAGTGCCGGTGGCGCGAATCTGGTTAAGGCAGAGGTTGTTGACGGTGGTGCGCAGGTAGGCGAGCGCACGCTCGCGGCTATCTAGCTCTGGGGCGGCCAAGATGAACTTGAGGAATGCCTCTTGGACGATTTCAGCGGCATCGGCGTCAGAACGGAGGATGCGACGAGCCTGGCTGGTGAGAGATGAGCGTTGTTCTGCGTAGAGGGCGGAGAGGTCGGCAATTGACCACTCGGATACGGCTTGGACTGGCGCCGCCTCCGTGATCTTCGCTTGCTTGCGAAATGCCATTTTGATTACTCCGTTTGCGGTACTTCCGAGGTCAGCGTCCTGACTTCGTTAAGAAAAGTACCTTCTACTAGTAAAGACACGCAACCAGCCCAAATGTTGTGCTCTGAGCCAAAGATTTTTTTAGATACTTAATCTATTCAACTCCGGGTCCAGGGATTCCAAGTTAGCTCCACTTAGACCGCTGTATCTACTCCTCCTTGCTGAGAATACGGAGAGACCCTGCCGCGAAGGCCACATTGGCCAACGTGGCAGGGTCGCTGGGATCCTGAATTGCTTAAGGCTTGTTTTACTTCTTCTTAGCTACCTTCTTGGCAACTTTCTTTGCGACTACCTTCTTAGCAGCAGCCTTCTTAGCGACCTTCTTTACGGTTGCCTTCTTCTTTGCTACTACTTTCTTGGTGGTCTTCTTCGCTACTGCCTTTTTAGCGGTGGCCTTCTTGGCAACCTTCTTAGCGGCCTTCTTGGCAACGACCTTCTTTGCGGTGGCCTTCTTGGCAACCTTCTTAGCGGCCTTCTTGGCAACGACCTTCTTTGCTGTTGCCTTCTTAGCAGCCTTCTTTACAACTTTCTTTGCTGCCTTCTTCGCTACTGCCTTTTTAGCGGTGGCCTTCTTGGCAACCTTCTTAGCGGCCTTCTTGGCTGTCTTCTTTACAGCAGCCTTCTTGGCTGTTGCCTTCTTCTTGGCAGCGGCTTTCTTTGGCTTAGCCACCTTTGCAACTGCAGCAGTCGCTGTCTCTGCCGCGGTCTGAGTATTAGCAATGACGTTATCAATTAATTGATTGAGCTGTGGATCTGTAGGTGTGGTTGATGACATGTGATCTCCTTGAAGAGTCTGGACGGTGGACGGATCGGAGGAACGCTGGAGTTTAAAGAGTTGCGAAAGCTTCATCAAGAACGCTCAACGCATCTGCCAACAATTCGTCGGTGATTACGAGTGGTGGTAGGAATCGGATCACGTTGTTATACGTGCCCGCGGACAGGATGAATACACCGTTTGAGGTGCAGTACTTAAGAACCTTTGTAAGTGCCGCGCTATTTGGTTCGATTGAACCAGGTACTACTAGCTCGATAGCCTGCATAGCGCCACGACCACGAACCTCGCCAATTACTGGATATTTTGCCGCAAGTGCACGCAATCCATCACCCAAAATTTTGCCGATGTGCTGCGCACGCTCGATCAAGCCATCTTCTTCGATGGTGGCGATTGCGCCCAATGCAGCGGCGCAAGCAATTGGATTACCGCCGAATGTTCCACCGAGGCCAGAGATATGAACAGAGTCCATGATCTCAGCGCGACCAGTTACACCGGCGAGTGGCAAGCCACCACCGATTCCCTTTGCGGTGATCAAGATGTCAGGAACAACACCTTCTTCTTCGACAGCAAACATGTGACCTGTGCGAGCAAATCCGCTCTGCACCTCATCGGCCATGAAGATAATGCCGTGTTCGCGTGAGTACTCAGCGAGCGCAGGCAAGAATCCCTTTGGTGGAACGATAAATCCACCCTCACCTTGAATTGGTTCGATCAAAATTGCAGCGACATTGTGTGCGCCAATTTCTTTCTCAATCTTGTGTGTGATCATCTCTAGTGCATCTTCTGTGATCGTCTCTTTAGGACCGATCCAGCGATATGGGTATGGCATAGGTACGCGATAAATTTCTGGAGCAAATGGACCGAAGCCCTCTTTGTAGGGCATGTTCTTTGCATTGAGTGCCATCGTTAAGTTGGTTCGACCATGATAAGCATGTTCAAAGACAACGATCGCTTGGCGCTTTGTGTAATGACGCGCAATCTTTACTGCGTTCTCAACGGCTTCGGCCCCAGAGTTTGCGAGCATCGACTTCTTCTTGTGTGTGCCTGGAGTCAAACGGTTTAGAGCTTCGCAGACTTCGATGTAATTAAGGTATGGATTGACGGTAAAGCAAGTATGAGTAAATGCCTGAACCTGCTCAATGACATTTGCAACGACGCGTGAGGCGCTATTGCCTACGTTTGTGACACCGATACCGGAGCCCAGATCAATAATCTGATTGCCATCGACATCGAGCAAGATGGCATCGCTTGCGCGTTCAATAGCAACAGGAAATGTAAGACCTAGTCCACCTGAGACAGCTTCTGCGCGGCGCTGGATCAGCGCATTCGATTTTGGTCCCGGAATAGCCGTGACCACGCGGCGTACTTGCTCGAGGTTTGTAAGTGTTGTCATGGGTAAAGTGTACGACCAGTTATCTAACGCGTGCCCCTCGGGGTTAGGCTCTGAGAGTGAACTCAAAGAGAACAGCATCTGGAACGCACTCCAGCAAGAACTCACATCAGCCATTGCGCGAACTCGCACCGCTCTTGGATTCCTACGTCGCTTACTTTGAGAACGCCATGGTTCCCTTCACCATCCCAGGCCACAAGCAGAAGGCGAACAAACTCGACGCCGGTCTTGGAGTTGTCGTCGATCGTGACACACCTCTCTATGGTGGGCTCGACGAGATCAAACTAACTCATGGAACTCTAAAGAGGGCCGAGCATCTCGCGGCTCATCTATGGGGCGCCGACTACGCCAGATTTTCTACGGGTGGTTCCACGCACGCCAACCAAGCGATCATCTTGGCGCTTGGACAACCTGGCCAAAAGATCGCCGTATCGAGAACCGCGCATCGCTCGGTGTTGAGCGCATTGGTACTCGCGGATCTGCAACCAATTTGGATGACACCAGATATTGATGAGGCGACTGGCTTCCCCATGGGAATTGGGTTAGCCGAGGTGCAGCGGGCGCTGCTTCAGGAGCCAATCGCAATCTTGCTCACCGAACCTGGCTACCTGGGAACGATGTCAGATTTACGGCCGTTGATTGACGCGGCACATGCCCAGTCGGTGCCGGTAATCATCGATGCGGCTTGGGGTGGTCACTTTGGGTTTGCACCAGGGATTCCACAGCATTGTCTGCAATTAGGTGCCGATGCTTTGATCACAAGTATTCATAAGGCGCTGCCTGGTTATAGCGCCTCCGCGCTCTTGTTGGCACAAGGAAAGTACCTCAACTTGGCGCGAGTCGAGCAGAGTTTTGAAACCACTCACACCACCTCACCTGCAGGTGCACCGCTGGCATCCATCGATGCAACACGTGCACTGCTCGCGCAACGTGGCGAGGAGTTACTGACCCGACTACTCGTCAACGTCAACGCATTTAAAGCGCGAGTGCAATCTCATTTTGATATTCCTATCTTTCTTAACACCAGCGATTTTCCAGTCGGTCGATTTGATCCAGTCAAGATTGTGTTGCGCGCCAATCAACTCGGAACAAGTGGTGTTTTGATTGAGAACGAACTGATCAAGTTCGGAATCCGGGTTGAGATGGCGGATTTTGACACCATGGTATTTCTGGCAACCCTCGCCGATGATGAAGATGACTTTGATTTATTAGGCGATCGCTTGATTCCGATCTTAAAGAAGTTGCAATCAACTCCACGGCAATCCGCGACTGCCCTCAGTTGGTCGGTCGTGCCACTTGTCGGTACCAGCATGCGCAGCGCTTACTTTGCGAATACAGAGATGGTCGCTGCTGACAAGGCGGTTGGTCGCATTAGCGCTGATCTGATTGCCCCATATCCACCTGGGGTAGCCGTTGTTGCGCCGGGTGAGATTTTGACCGAGCAGATTCTGGAAGGTTTGGCTACCGCCAAGGCAGCAGGAGTTCGCATCGCGTACGCGACCGACTCAACGCTGGCGGCGTATCGCGTTATTTTATGAGGCTCTTGTAGAGCTCAACCGTCTCGTGTGCGATTGAATCCCAGCTGAATTGATCGATGGCCCGGACGCGTCCGGCCTCACCATATTTACGCAGTAGGTCGCGATCAGACATTAATTCATTGATCTTCTTGGTGAATGCTGCTTCAAACTCCGGTGCGTTACCCGAGTAATCAATCAACTCACCTGTCACACCGTCAGCAACAACTTCTGGGATTCCGCCTACATCGCTGGCGAGCACTGCGGTTTCGCAGGCCATGGCCTCCAAGTTCACAATTCCAAGTGGTTCATAGATCGAAGGACATAGGAAGAGATCAGCGCTCGATAGAAGTGCAATCACATCTGCTTGAGACGCCATCTTGCTTATCCACACCACATTGTCGCGCTCTGCTTGTAACTCTTCGATTGCGGCTTGAACTTCCGCTCCGATACCTGGTTCATCGGGGCTACCTGCACAGAGGACTAAACCGAATTGAGGGTCGACCTCTTTCCAGGCTTTAAGGAGATGTGCCAAACCTTTTTGGCGAGTAATGCGTCCTACAAAGATCGCATAAGGACCTTTGACGCCAAGTGAGTCGAGAAGTTCTGGATTGGCCTGAGGGTAATAAGTATTGGTATCGATTCCATTTAATATGGCGTGAACCTTGGCGGGATCGAGCGATGGATATGCCTTAAGGACATCGCGGCGCATTCCCTGCGAAACTGCGATGATCGCATCGGCGGATTCGTAGGCAGTCTTCTCGGCCCACGATGAGATCCGATAACCGCCGCCGATCTGCTCCTCTTTCCAAGGGCGATCTGGCTCTAGTGAGTGAGCGGTGATGACATGAGGAATCTTGTAAAGCAACTTGGCAAAGTGACCGGCCATGTTGGCGTACCAGGTATGCGAGTGGACGATATCGACTCCCTCCAAATTCGAGGCGATCTGCGCATCGGTAATCAGCGCTTGCATGGCGGGGTTAAGTTGAAGTTCGGCGGGGCTTAGTTCATAAGCGGTGGCATCGGGGCGATCTTCGCCAAAGCAGTGCACATCAACATCGACGAGGGCCTGCAAACTCTTGGCCAGGTATTTGACGTGGACTCCGGCACCGCCATAAATAAATGGAGGCCACTCTTTGGTAACAAGACCGACTTTCATGCCAGCTCCGATCCGAGGGGGACTCCCTTATCTTATGGGCAAAATTAAGATACCGTTTTTCCATGAGCAGTCGAGATGAATTAATTTCCATAGTCCTAGCCGGCGGAGAAGGAAAGCGCCTGCTACCCCTGACCCACGATCGCGCAAAACCAGCTGTTCCATTTGGTGGCGCTTATCGCTTGATCGATTTCGTGCTATCAAATCTCGTCAATGGAAATATGCGCAAGATTGCAGTGCTGACGCAATATAAATCTCACTCCCTCGATAAACACATCACGACAACATGGCGTATGTCCTCGCTGACTAATAACTTCGTTACAACAGTTCCGGCACAACAGCGCCTCGGACCACGTTGGTACACCGGTAGCGCCGATGCAATTTTGCAGAACTTCAATTTAATTCACGATGAAGATCCTGCATACGTACTCGTCTTTGGTGCAGACCACGTCTACCGCATGGATCCAGAGCAGATGTTTGATTTCCATAAAGAGTATGGAGCTGCTGTAACGGTCGCCGCGATTCGTGTTCCACAAAACCAAGCGAGCGAGTTCGGAGTAATTGAACTCGAAGAAGATGGCGTCACGATCAAGGCTTTCCATGAGAAGCCTGCCAACCCACCATCAATTCCTGGCGAGCCAGAGTGGTCACTCATCTCGATGGGTAACTACATCTTCAATCGCAAGGCGATGGAAGAGGTCTTGATCGAAGATTCACGTAATGAATCGAGCAAGCACGACCTCGGTACAAACATCATCCCGTTGTTATCTAGCCGCGGTCAGGCAGTTGCTTACGACTTCAACCTCAACATCGTTCCTGGTGAGACCGAGCGCGACCATGGTTACTGGCGCGATCTTGGAACTATCCAGTCCTACTACGAAGCACATATGGATCTGGTTTCGATCCACCCGATCTTCAACTTGTATAACCGCGAGTGGCCGGTGCTCACACACTTGCCACCATTGCCACCTGCAAAGTTTAGCGGTGCTGGTTCAGCCGTTGATTCAATTGTTGGTGCAGGCTCGATTATCGCTGGCGGCCGCGTAGAACGTTCGGTTGTTTCTTACGACGTTCGGATCGCAGCAGGTGCGGTTATTCAGGACTCTGTGGTGATGCCTAACGTAGTGATTAGCGGCGGCGCGATTATCCGCAATGCGATTATCGATAAGGGTGTAGTTGTGGAGGCTGGTGCGCAACTCGGGGTGAATCTTGAGCGCGATGCCCAGCGTTATACGGTTACCGATTCTGGAATAGTCGTCGTCGGTAAAGGTCAGATAGTTACTTAGCTATTTCTTGATCTCTAACTCACATACTTTTTTTAATTCTTGAAGCGGTTGGTCAATGGTTGCGCGCACAATTTTGCCGTCCACCCGAAAATATTCGTGAGTAAGAATGTTTCGCATTCCTGCGATTTTGTTCCAGGGAATTGCGGAATGTTTCCGCTTAAATTTTTCGCTTAAAGACTTAACGGCCTCGCCGATAACCAGCAAGTCGTAAAGGATGGCATCAAAGGCAACTTCTGCCTCCTCCCAAGAATCTTCGTCCTCTTCGAATTCGATCAAAATCATTTCCGCATATTCAATTCGGCCTATGCGATCGATTATGTCGGTTAATCTTTCGAAAAGAGTTCGAGATGTCAAAGCGGAACAGCCTCACTTAAGGCACTTTCAAGCACACTGTGCTTCAACACCTGGACTGGGGAGACTTCAACTCGTTCACCTAGTAGTTCCGAAAGTTTTTGGTTTAGTTCAATAATCGGCAGGAGGCCGAGATTGACGTCAAAATCGACCAGCAAGTCGATGTCGCTCGATTGATTATCTTCCCCCCTTGCCACTGAACCAAAAATGCGCGGATTACTCGCACCTGCTTCAGATAACAGTGAGTTAATTTTGCCTCTCTGCTTTCTGAGTTTGGCCGCACGTTTGGATGAAAGGTCGCTCGCTTTTACGGCTACCAAATTAAGTTGCACTTCAAATCCCGCAGCTCTTGTGATTCTTTGCAAAGTGGCGGTAGATGGATTTGAATCCCCACTTTCGTATCTAGCAATTGCAGCCTGCGAAGTGCCGGAACGTCGCGCCAACTGCGCCTGAGTCAGGCCGGCCATCCGGCGCACCTCGTCGATTATTGCTGCACTGTCCAGGGTCCTCATAGAATGAAATTATACCTCTAGAGGTATAATTTCAGAAGTTTATTTTCCACAGATTGAGGCCGTTTTCAGGGATTGTTACTTAGCCGCAATCGTTCGGTTTACTAGCCAGACCTGCACAGCGTGAGCCTGCAAGATGACCTTGCTCCCCGGTGCCGCTAAGCGCGGTGAGTAGTGGAGCACGTTTTCGGCCGAGTCAAAGACAGAGCGGAATGAGTCTCCGAGGTGACTGCCTGGCAGTGTGAACTCTTTTTGAATGATCGAGCCGTTAAACATCAATAGTAATCCGCGATCTTCACCGGCCTCTACGTACATCATGAGATTGCGGTTATCGAGTTTGTCCCAATCGGCTTGAGTCATCTCTTGTCCATTGCGAGTGAACCAGGCTAAATCTTTGCGCGAGGTATTGAGATCAAGTTGTCCGGTAAAGAACATACGGGCAACTGGCATCAAGTAATTTTTGCGAATCTGAATCAAACTTACTGTTGTCTCGAGCATATCTACCTGATGAGCATCGTATTTCCAACTTAAAGCCCAGCCGCCGTTAAATGCGGAATCAGCGCGCAGCACTTCTGGGTCAGATGAATTGGGAAGCGAGTAGGCATTGTTAGAACCTATCTGACTTCTGCCAACTTCATCTCCCATGGTGATCATAGGAATACCTGCAGAAAGTAAGAGACAGGACATCATCGATTTCTTGAGGCGTTGTCTGATCTCGTTGATGGTGAAGTGGTTTGTAATGCCTTCAATACCAGCGTTCCATGAGTAATTTGAATCGCTGCCATCGCGATTCTTCTCGCCATTTGGCTCGTTGTGTTTACGCGTGTAGGTGACGACATCGTTAAGAGTAAATCCATCGTGTGCAGTTAAAAAGTTAATGGTGGAAGTCGGACCGCGATAAGCAAAGATGTCATGAGAACCGGAAAGTCTGGTGGCGAGCTCGCCAACCCCAGTAGGCGCTGCTCCACCTGCTTCAGCCAACCAGAATTTGCGGAGGGCATCGCGGTACTTGTCATTCCACTCACGCCATGGGTAGGGAAAATATCCGAGTGCATATCCACGGGTATCCCATGGTTCGGCAATAAGTTTGCGTTCACGCAGAACAGGATCGGCCACCATGGCGACAATCAAGGCAGATATTCCATCGATCTCATCATGGCTACGCGCGAGCGCAGCAGCCAAGTCGAAGCGGAAGCCATCAATACCGATCTCTTCACACCACCAATGCAATGAGTCGATGATCATCCGTACTACGTGCGGACGGCGGACATCTACCGTGTTGCCGCAACCGGTGAAATCGTCGTACGTGTCCTCGGTGGCGCGGCGATAGAAGTTACGAGAGTCGATGCCGCGGAATGAGAGGGTTGGCCCGCCGGGGCCTCCCTCGGCGGTGTGGTTGTAGACAACATCGAGAAGCACTTCAATACCTGCCTCGTGCAATTTCGCTACCGCTTCGCGCAACTCGCGAACTGGGTCATCGGTGGCGGCATAGCCCGCGTGCGGAGCGGAGAAGGCAATCGCGTTATAACCCCAGTGATTTACTCGATCGCGAGCCGCGACGGCAGGTTCGGTAATAAAGTGGTGAATCGGCAGTAATTCCAGCGCTGTGATCCCAAGGGTTTGCAGGTAGGCAATAGTGCTGGGATGTCCTAGCGCCTTATAGGTGCCGCGCTCCTCTTCAGGAATCTGATGGTTGAAAATGGTAAGGCCGCGAACATGGGCTTCGTAAATAACGGTCTTTGACCAATTTGTAATGGGGCGGGTATCGGCTACTCGAGTACTGGCCACAACAACTGAATGAGGGACAAACTCCAAGTTGTCTCGGGTATCCATCACGTTGAGATCTCCGGTGCCAACTCCATCGGTAGCCACGTGAGCATAAATTTCCGGAACGTACTGAAGCTCGCCAACCAGAGTATGAGCATTGGGATCGATCAATAATTTATTGGGATTAAAACGCCAACCCTTTTCTGGTTCCCAAGGTCCGTAAACGCGGAAGCCATATCTCTGACCTGCTCTGATTCCCTGAAAATAGCCGTGATAGATAGGACCATTGCGATCGACCAACTCGTGGCGGGTTTCTACAAATTTTCCATCAACTACATCGATCAGGCAGAGTTCAACTTTGCTCGCAGATGGAGCCCAGATGGCGAAGTTAGTTCCCTCATGGGTGAGATGAGAACCCAAATATCTTTGATCGCCGCGTGCCACCGGCACACAATAGCGTCACGGAGGCTCAGTCTAGAAAATTAATTAACCCTCTGGGGTGAGCCAAATCGTGGCAAGTGGCGGAATGGCGAGGACCGTGTGCGTTGGTTGCCCCTTATATTCCTCATGGATTGTTTGTATATCTGCAGGAGCTACTCCAGAACCACCAAATCGAAGATCATCGGTGTTGAGAGTTAATTTCCAGCGATAATCCCCGGGCAATGGCAACTTGTAAAAGAGTTGAGGAACTGGCGAGAAGTTAGTGACTGACACTAGCGGGCGACCATCATGGCCGTAGCGAGCAAAGGCCACGATATTTGCCGCACCATCATCGACGACTAACCATTGGAAACCCGATGGAGTGATATCGCGTTGCCAGAGTTCCGCTTGCTTCTTATACGTTGAATTGAGTTCAGCAATAGTCGTCTGGATCTGGTTGTGCTCTGGGAATTGCGTTAAATGCCAATCGAGTGATTGAGAGGCGTTCCACTCCTGTGATTGAGCGAACTCGCATCCCATGAAGAGCAACTTCTTGCCAGGGTGGGCCCACATAAATCCGTAGAGGGCGCGCAGGTTGGCAAGTTGCTGCCATCGATCGCCCGGCATCTTTGCAACTAAAGAACCTTTGCCATGAACTACCTCATCATGGGAAAAGGGAAGCATGTAATTCTCGGACCAGGCATACAGAATCGCTTTTGTAATTTCGTTGTGGTGATAGACGCGATTAATCGGATCTTCTTGGATGTACTCCAATGTGTCATGCATCCAGCCCATGTTCCACTTAAATCCAAAGCCAAGTCCACCGCTATCTGTAGATCTAGTGACCCCTGGCCACGCGGTTGATTCTTCAGCGATGATCATGCAACCAGGAACTTCGCGGTAGCAGGTTGCGGTTAACTCTTTAAGGAAACGTACCGCCCCAAGATTCTCACGACCACCGTGTTCATTGGGAATCCACTCGCCCTCTTTGCGCGAATAATCCAGGTACAACATCGATGCCACTGCATCTACACGGATTCCATCGATATGAAACTCTTGTAACCAGTAGAGCGCGCTAGCAACTAAGAAATTACGAACTTCATTGCGATCGTAATTGAAAATGAGCGTTCCCCAATCAGGGTGTTCGCCTTGGCGTGGATCGGCGTGCTCATAAAGCGCGGTGCCATCAAATTGCGCAAGCGCCCATTGATCTTTTGGAAAGTGAGCTGGAACCCAATCCATGATCACACCGATATCTGCTTGGTGCAGTGAATCGATCAAGTAGCGAAGTTCATCAGGAGATCCAAAGCGAGATGTTGGTGCGAAGAAAGAGGTGACTTGATAGCCCCATGATGGACCATAGGGATGCTCACAGAGCGGAAGGAACTCAACGTGGGTAAAACCAAGTTCTTTTACATAAGCAACAAGTTCTCGTGCCAGATCTACATAGGAAAGTCCAGGCTTCCACGATCCAAGGTGCACTTCATATACAGATAAGGCTTCTTCCCAAGGTTTTGCGTGTCCACGCTTTTCAAGCCATACGCTATCTTTAAATTCATATCTGCTCTCGGTAACGACAGAAGCAGTGTGCGGTGGGTGCTCAGTTGCACGCGCCATTGGATCGGCGTGATCAACCCAGTTTCCGCCAATTCCCAAGATTGAATATTTGTAAGGTGTATCAGCACCTACGCCGGGAACAAATAATTGCCAGATTCCGCTAGAACCAAGAGGTGACATTGGGTGAGTGTTTTTATCCCAGTAATTAAATGATCCGATGAGTGCAACAGCTCTGGCATTGGGTGCCCAGACCGCAAAGTTTGTACCAAGCAGTTCGCCCTTTTCATCGCGTCTTACCTGCGATCCAAGCGCTTTCCACAACTCTTCGTGACGACCTTCGCCAATTAAATAAATATCTAGATCGCCTAAGCCGTTGCTCATAAGGTCACTTTCAGAATATGTCCCACAGGAGTTCCGGGAGAGGCAGGATCTATACGGACCCAGGTATGCGGTGTGTACTCATACGAGTGACCTGTGATCAAATCTTGCACACTAAATGATCGTTCCTCGAGCCCAAGATCAAAGAAGTTCCAGTGCACGATCGTCTCTTGCGCATGAATCGGATCGAGATTCACAACGACCAAAATTAAATTGTCGCCCTCACGCTTGGAGTAGGCGATTATCTTCTCGGAATCCGTTGCATGAAAGCGCAGGTTGCGCAGTCTTTGTAGGGCTTTGTTCTCGCGGCGAATCGTGTTGAGCAATGTAATAAATGGAGCCAGTGTTGGCTTGGTCCAATCACGAATCTTGATCTCATATTTTTCAGAATCTAGATACTCCTCCGCACCCTCACGGATCGGAATATGTTCGTACAACTCATAGCCCGCATACATGCCCCACGATGGAGTGAGAGTCGATGCAAGCAGCGCACGCATCGCAAAGATAGAAGGCGCGCCACTTTGGAGGTGGAAAGGCAAGATATCTGGGGTGTTCACCCAGAAGTTAGGACGGAAAAACGCGCTGGTCTCTTGTGCAACTTCGGTGGAGTAAGTCGTTAGCTCTTGCTTACTGGTGCGCCATGTGAAATATGTATATGACTGTTGGAATCCAGCTTTTCCTAACGCATGCATCATTGCAGGACGCGTAAAGGCTTCGGATAAGAAGACAACTTCTGGATACTCTTTGTTGATTCGGTTAATTAACTCGTGCCAGAACTGCACTGGTTTGGTGTGAGGGTTATCAACTCTAAATATCTTTACGCCCTTAGAAATCCAGAGCGACAAAACTCGATATGACTCATTGAGCATTCCGAGATAATCTTTATCGAAGTTAATCGGATAGATATCCTGATATTTCTTTGGTGGATTCTCGGCGTAAGCAATGGTTCCATCAGCACGAATCGTGAACCACTCGCGGTGCTCTTGCGCCCACGGATGATCTGGAGAGCATTGCAGGGCAAAGTCCATTGCGATTTCGATATTCAGTTTTGCGGCGGCCTTAACAAAATTTTCAAAATCTTTCATGGTGCCAAGCTCGGGGTTGATGCTGTCATGACCGCCATCAGCATTTCCGATAGCCCATGGCACTCCGGGATCTGTCGGTGTTGGCGTCAAAGTGTTATTGCGACCTTTACGGAATGAGTATCCGATGGGATGAATCGGCGGAAGATAGAGAACATCAAAATTCATATCTGCCACGCGTTGAAGTGATTTCTCCGCTGTCTTAAATGTTCCGCCCACGATCGTGCCGTCGGCCTTACGAACCGCGCCTTCACTGCGTGGGAAGAATTCGTACCAAGCACCAACGAGCGCGCGAGTAGGTTCGGCATAAATTGGGTAGAGCGATGATTGCGAAGCAAGGGTGCGATCCTCGCTCAGCGCCTCGATATAAAAGTGCCACACACCGACGGATGTTGGGCGAAGTTCTGCCTCATAACGATCGGTGCCCGGCCAATATTCGCGCATACCGGCGCGATCAACCTCGACACCTTGAGGATCGATCAGAACCGCCTCGACCACCAGTTTGTCGTGACCTTCCCGAATGACCGTGGCGCGTACATTGAGCGCCTCATCTGCGATCGCTTTGGCGGGGACCAACTCTTCGCCATACATAACTGCAGGCCAGACATCAAAGATGGGAAAGCGATTTTCCATGCTGAAACCTTACCCGTTGAGGTTGGTCATCACGTGCTTGATCCGGGTGTAATCCTCGAAGCCATAGTCGGACAAATCCTTGCCATATCCCGAATGCTTGAAACCGCCATGAGGCATCTCCGAAACAAATGGAATATGGGTATTAATCCAGACCACGCCAAAGTCCAAGGCCTTAGAGAGACGCATTGCGCGACCATGGTTTGAGGTCCAGACACTTGATGCAAGTCCATAAGGGACACCATTGGCAAACTTGATTGCCTGCGCCTCATCGCTGAACTTTTGGACGGTGATTACTGGTCCGAAGATCTCACTTTGAGCGAGTTCATCTTCTTGCTGGACTCCTGCAATTACGGTCGGGGTGAAGAAGTATCCGGCGCGATCCACAACTGAACCACCAGCAACGATTTCTGCATGGCTGGGTGCGCGATCTATAAATCCTTTTACACGAGCCAATTGGTTAGCGTTGTTGAGCGGACCATAAAGAACATCTTCACCAGGAGCACCAGTCTTAACTTCGTTATTAGCTTGATCTGCAAGAAGCGCTACGAATTTTTCGTAGACCTTATCTTCAACCAATACACGGGTTGCTGCGGTGCAATCTTGTCCGGCGTTGAAGTAACCGGCGAGAGCGATTGCGGCTGCTGCGGCTTCTAGATCAGCATCGGCAAAGACAACAACGGGAGCTTTGCCACCGAGTTCGAGGTGAACGCGCTTGAGATCACTGCTTGCTGATTGGGCAACTTCCATACCGGCGCGAACTGAACCCGTGATGGAGACCATCGCAGGAATCTTGTGTTCGACCAATAGTCGACCAGTGTCGCGATCGCCAGTAACAACGTTAAATACACCTGCGGGTAAAAACTCTGACATTACTTCGGCCATGAATACGGTAGAAGCAGGCGTTGTATCACTTGGCTTGAGCACGACGGTGTTACCAGCGGCGATGGCAGGTGCCCATTTCCAGACAGCCATCATCATTGGGTAGTTCCATGGGGTTACTTGTGCGCAGACGCCGATGGGTTCGCGACGAATAAATGAGGTCATGCCGCGCATATATTCACCGGCTGACTTACCTTCAAGATGACGCGCTGCTCCTGCGAAGAAGCGAATCTCGTCGATCATCGGTGGAACTTCTTCAGAGAGAGTTAGACCGATCGGCTTGCCAGTATTTTCAGATTCGATGGCAACAATCTCATCGGCCCGTGACTCGAGAGCATCGGCAATCTTGAGCAGAGCGCGTTGGCGTTCAGCTGGGGTGGTCTCGCGCCACTCCTCAAATGCTGTAGCGGCGGCCTTGAGGGCTCGGTCGACATCGGCGGCATTAGAGAGTTGGGCAGTTGCATATGCCTGGCCAGTCGATGGGTTGATGATTTCGGTTGTTGCGCCTGAGCTAGATTCTGTTGCGGCGCCAGCGATAAAGTTGTTGAGGCTTTTCATGCCCCCACTCTATCCCCGACGTAAACGAACTCCCAAGAGGTACATCTTGCATCCCAAGCAGTAGCCGAAAGCTGAATTTAGGAAGGCGGCAAAGAGGGCAAAGGATGTGGCGATTGTGAAAAGCGGCCAGACGTGGCTTAGAGCCCCAACTGTTGCCAAAAGTGCAAAGAGAAATCCGACAAATTGTGCGAATTGGGGTGGGCGAACATCCTCTGACTCAAACTCCTTGGAGAGTCTTGGTTGTACGAAGCGCTTGTATAACCAGGCATAAGGAGACTTTGGTGGACCGGCAAAAGCACCAAATGCAAATTGCACCAACTGAATGATGATCACGACGGGAGAGCGCGTGATCAGAGCAATGATTAAAACTATCGAAGTTAGTCCTGCCGACCAACGTGGACCACGAGCATCAATCATCATTATCCTCCGTTAAATTCTCGAGAGTGCATTAACAACTTGATCGCGCTTGGGAGCACCGACTGCGCGTGCAATCTCTTTACCTTCAGAATTTAAAAATAGCGTTGTAGGAGTTTGGCGAATATCTAAACGACGAACTAGATCCAATTTACTTTCTGCATCAACTTCAACATGCTTGATCTTTGGATAATGTGAAATTACAGAAGAGAGTGTGCTTCGGGTTGCGCGGCATGGAGTGCAGAAGGCACTTGAGAATTGAAGGACTGTTGCAACTTCGCCGAGCTCACTACCAATTTCCGCGGCGCTTACTTGATGGCGTGAATCCTCTTTGACGTTTACTTTGCCAGTGCGGCTCCGATCCACGAAGCCATAGGCCAGCGCGATAATTAAAACCGCGGCGACGATGAGGAGCGAATGCATGGCACAATTTTCACATCTGAGTCGCGAGAAACCTAAACGCGGATTATTCGCAAAAGCGATTTACTCCTACGAGAAAATATTGAACGAGATATTTAAATCTGGGGACGAGCTCCTACCGCCGAGACGCAACGGGCGGCGAAATTTGCGCCATTATGGAGAGAGTCGAGCAAACTCTTCTTCTCAATCCAGCTTTGAATAAATCCTGCGGCAAATGCATCTCCGGCGCCGGTCGTATCCACGACGTTCACTTCAACGGCGGGAATTTGAACTAAGGCTGCATTACGGGATTGAGCCAACGCGCCGTTACTTCCGCGCTTGATGACCACGAGTGGAGTCAATTTCAATAACTCGGCGGCCGCCTCAACCGGATTGTTCTTTCCACTTAAGAAGTGCGCCTCTTCCTCATTGAGAATCACAACATCAACCAAACTTAGCCACTCGCGAACTTGGTTGAGTCCAACCTCAAGTAGAACTCCTACAGTGGATGGATCGAATACAACTGTGAGTCCACGCTCTCTGACTGCGTGCAATATTGCGAGGGCTCCGTCACGAGATTTTGGATTTACTAGTGGATAGCCCGAGAGATATACGGCGGCGAATCCATCAAGCGGTGGAAGATCAGCCAAACTCAATCCAGAGTTCGCTCCGGAATCGGGAAACATAGTTCGCTCACCTAAAGCATCGACAAGAACAATTACTACGCCTGTGCCCACGCCAGGAACAATTGTTTGAGTATGTTCAACTCCATATTTTTGTAACTCCGCAATCACAGTCTCTCCCGCTGCATCATCTCCTATGCGCGCGATGACATGTGAAGCAGTCCCGTTAACCGCAAGCCAGGATGCCACGTTGGCGGCAGCACCGCCTCCATGAGTTGAAATAACAGCCCGCGTCTCAACGCCCTGGCGTATGGGCGCACCCACCACTGCAGTGACATCCAACATGATGTCACCAATGCATAGGACTTTGGTCATTTATTAAGTGCGATCGCAATCAGTGAAGCGAGATGCGAGTTAGCTTTGATGATGTCGATATTAACGCGCAGTGATTCACCTTTACTCTGCGTGTGGAAATACTCCAATAGGAACGGAGTAACAGCCTTTCCGGTAATGTGATTTTCATCGGCTGCTTTAAGTCCAGAATCCAAAATTTCATTATGAAGAGCTAGATCCATCTGGTTGACCACAGGGTTTGCAATGACGATAGCGCGATCATTTGTCTTCAATTCGAAGCGGTTCTTCCAAATACTGGAGATCTCTTCTACGCTATCAACGCGATGCTCGATGTCGTATCCCGACTCTGTCAGGTAGAAGCCAGGGAACTTGTTAGTGCCAAATCCCAATACTGGAACTGCAAAGGTCTCAAGACGCTCCAGAGTTCCAGGAACATCCAAAATTGATTTAACACCGGCGCAGACAATGACCACGGGAGTCTCGGCAAGTGCAATCAAATCTGCAGACTCATCGTACGAATGACCGCGATGCACGCCACCAAGGCCCCCTGTCGCAAAAACTTTAATCCCTGCTAGAGCCGCGATGTGAGCAGTTGCAGCGACTGTCGTTGCCGCTGATTTCTTAGTTGCCTCAATAACAGCAAGATCGCGGGTTGAGGCCTTAACAACACCATCTTCATTAGCGATTCGGTCAAGTTCATGCGGTTCGAGTCCTACATGCACTACTCCATCAATCAGAGCGATCGTCGCTGGAACTGCGCCAGCGGAACGAACTATCGCCTCGACCTCGAGGGCTACTTCGAGATTGCGTGGACGAGGTAGGCCGTGACTGATGATGGTGGATTCCAGCGCAACGATGGGCTGACCGGCAGCGATCGCTGCGCTGACTTCTGCAGAAAAATTAATCATGCTGAAGTTTAGAAGGCCACCAGACCTTTGGGCCAATGCTGTGCACCAGCGCTGGGACGAGGATCGAACGCACTAATAAGGTATCCAGCAACACGCCAAAGGCAACGGCAAAGCCGATTTCAGCCAAGAAGACCAGCGGCAGAATGCTCAGCACGCTGAAGGTTGCAGCCAAGACGATTCCAGCTGAGGTAATGACACCACCTGTAACGGTGACGCCTTTAGTCATTCCAAAGCGAGTTCCATGCTTAAGACTCTCCTCGCGAACACGAGTCATCAAGAAGATGTTGTAGTCAATTCCCAGCGCGACCAAGAAGACGAAGGCGAAGAGTGGGAATGAAGAATCTTCTCCGGCAAAGTGGAAGAGATGATGGAAGACAACAGAACAAGCTCCCAATGTTGCGTAATAGGAGATTACAACCGTTACCAAAAGCAACAGTGATGCAATAATCGAACGCAACAAGAGTCCAAGAATTATCGCAATCAAGAGCAAGATGACTGGAATGATCACCTTCTGATCGTGACGTGTAGCAGCATCAATATCGTTATACACGGCAGAGGTACCACCTACCAACGATGTTGAGTCAATTCCATGAACCAAGGTGCGAAGTTGTGGAATTAATTTGATTGCTGCACTGGTATCTGGACCATAAGCCAGGGTCACGTTCAACAACTCTTTGCCATTAACAATTTTGGTCGCAGGAATTGGTTGACCTGGAACTATTGGCGTAACGGTTTGTGGAACTACCTGACTAATGCCCGGGAAGCTCTGCAACTTTGAAGTTACTTCTTGTGCCTTATCAGCACTTACAACGATTTGCGTTGGTTGACCTTGACCGCCAGGGAAGTATGTTGTCAATTGCTCCTGACCGATTACAGAGTCAGTGCGCTTTGTGAATGATTGGGCTGTTGACAAGCCATTTGAGTGCAGCGTTGAGGCGAAAGCTGCAAGCACTACAAGAATCAGAATCGAGAAGGTCAAATACTTTCTTGGGCTGCGTTCGGTCGACTTAGCCACCTTCGACCAAATGCCCGAGAGCTTCTCATCGGCGGTATTGAACTTAGGTCGCTTAGGCCAGAAAATCCAACGACCAAAGAGCACGAGAAGGGCTGGCAATAAGGTAAGAATCGTTACCATCGCGCAGACAATTCCAATTGCACCTACTGGTCCCAATCCACGGTTATTTGTAAGTTGCGAAAGTAGGAGCATCAATAAACCTAGAGCAACCGTTGATCCGGAAGCTACGATTGGCTCTACAACTCCACGCCACGCAACTTTCATGGCATCTACACGGTGCTCATAGTTGTGTAGCTCTTCGCGATAGCGAGCTACCAATAAGAGTGAATAGTCGGTTGCGGCGCCCAAGACCAGCACCGACAAAATTCCTTGCGACTGCCCATCAAGGGTAATGATGTTGTGCTTCGCTAATTCATAGATGACTCCACCTGCAAGGGTAAGAGCAAAGACCGATGAGATCAAAGGAATGAATGGCAGGAATGGTGAGCGATATACAACAACCAGAATGAAGAAAATTACAATCACAGTTGTAAACAAGAGACTGGTATCCAGGCCACTGAAGGAGTTGAAGAGGTCGGCGAACAATCCACCAAGTCCAGTCGTGTGAGTTACAAAACCATTTGCTTGTGCGTACTGCGTTGCGTAGTACCTAATAGTTGTAACGACTGCCAAGAGCGCAGGTTTCTTATCTGGCAAGTTAGTTTGGGAGAGATTCGAATCCAAAGGTATGTTGGCCAGGATCGCATCGTTCTTTGCAGAAGGAAACGCTCCGATTTGCGCGCCAGGCGAGAGGTATTTGGAGATTGGAATCGAAATCGGATTTCCCTTGGCATCTCTAACTAATTGACCCTTGGAATCGACCAGGTCTTTCTGAACAAGTTGTTGAACAAAGGCATTCGCTGCAATGACTTTGGAGGTGTCCACCTTGCCCTCGAAGAGAACGAGAGTCGGGAACTGATTGTTAGTCGTGTTATCGGCAAATGTTGCGATGGCATCAGATGCCTTTGATGCCTCGGAGTTTGCAGGCAAGAATTTGGAATTGTCATTCTTTTGAACGCTTGAGAGGTTTCCAAAGAGAGGACCTGCGGCGCTGCTAATAAGCAGCCATACGACTGTCACACCGGCAGCCACCCAAATAAGTCGACGATGGTTCTTCTTTACGCTGGTCGCAACAGACACAGGAGACCCCTTTAGTTCGATTGACGAGGCAATCTTAAAGAAGGGCTAGAACCCCTGCAATTTCAACGAATCTAATTAAATTATTAGTGCGCGCGTCGGGTTAGATTGTTTGTCAACCATCCAAAATTCTCTTGCGAGGCAGAAATAACCCTATTTTCTAGGGAGCCAATGGATGCGATTTCAACGGCAACCAGATCACCTGGAGATAGATTGAAATCCATATTGGGGACTAGTCCTGTTCCAGTACTCAAAATAGCTCCCTGGGGAAAGCTCATATTCATAAAGAGATAGCCAACTAGTTCCTCAAATTTTCTATGCATTTCGTGGGTGCTCGTGGTTCCGCCCCAAATGATTTCTCCTGCGCGCTCTACCTTGACCGAAATATCAAGCGCATAAATATCTTCAATCTCCCAGATCGGAACAATGCCTGGACCTACTGCGGCTGATCCTAAATAGACCTTTGCCTGCGGAAGATAAAGTGGATTTTCTCCCTCAATATTTCGTGAAGAGACATCATCACAAATGGTTACGCCTACTATTTCACCCGCCGCATTAGTCACCAGGGCAAGTTCAGGCTCTGGAGCGTTGATTGTTGAATCTGCCCGCACTCCAATGGGCTCACCGTGACCAACAACTCGCCACGCAACACTCTTAAAGAACAACTCAGGACGTGCTGCTTCATAAACACGTGAATAAACATCAGAGTGATCGCTCTCCTCTTCACGTGCTGCGCGAGACCTCTTATATGTAACGCCCGCTGCCCACACCTCTGTTAGTTGATCCACGGGTGGGAGCAGATAATGAATTTCACTTGTAGCACCGCTAGCTAGCGCAGTTTCGACCACAGAAAGCAGTTCGCTCAATGAAAGCGCGAGAAGGCTTGCCATGGATTCGGTAGGAATGAGAGAGGCTATGTTCGAATCCGCGCTTCGAATTCCGACCTTAACCTCATTATTAGTATCTAGAAATCGAATCAACTGGTTAGACATGCTCTAGCCCCCTGGTTCTCGCTTATCCAGAAATTGAGTAGTGAAAAAAGGGTATCGCCTCAAGTATGGGTGGGCCCCGTCGGGCTCGAACCGACGACCCACGGATTAAAAGTCCGTTGCTCTACCGACTGAGCTAGGGGCCCGGGACCAATCAAAAAAGGTCTGACAAAAGTCGTGACAAAACTCAAGACAAAGGTCGAACCGGATTGGAACGGTAGTGAATTGTAGCGAGCATTTTCACGCCCAAAAGCCACGCTGGAAGAGGCAAAGAGCGAAATCTTGGAATCCGGTCGAAACTAAACCCCAATTCAAACGCTTGTAGGTGACTCCTTTAGCGCCCTTATTGCGAGTTCGGCATGCATTTCTACACCGACGCACAATACGCGATCGTCGAAGATAGCTAGTGGGCTGTGGTTAGTAGGAGCCGTGAGGAATTCATCACTCGTGCAAGCCCCCAAGAACATGTAAGCACCTGGAACTTCAAGCAGAACTCTGGAGAAGTCCTCCGCTCCTGGCGTTGGGTGCTCCGCTGGTACATAACAATCTTGGCCAAATAAATCTACAACAGTCTCTCTCACAAACTGTGCGTGCTCGGGGTTATTAATCGTCACCGGGTACTGCCCTGAGATAACTGCATCTACTTCGAGGCCGAATCCTTCGCCAATTTTTTCGCAGAGCAACTTTGCTTCCCGAAGAATCTTCTCTCGAGCTTCAAGTGAGAATGCCCTAATAGTTACTCCGAATTTTGCCTCACTCGGAATAATGTTTTCTGCAGTACCCGCGTGAAAGTATCCAACGGTCACTACAACGGGATCGAAAATGTCGAACTTTCGCGTTACAAGTATTTGTAAATCCCCCACCATCTGAGCGGCTACTGCAATTGGATCCTTTGCAGCATGTGGTCCCGAACCATGACCACCTGCACCGCGCACCGTTACATAGAGCGCATCGGCAGAAGCCATCATTGTTCCTGGCCTCGTTGCAATGACATTTCGCGGCACACTTCCAGTTGTTACGTGCATTCCATATGCTGCAGAAACTCTAACTCCTGCGGCATCCAAAACGCCTTCGGCGATCATATGAGCGGCGCCATCGTCACCCTCTTCACCTGGCTGAAACATAAAAACAACATCACCTTGCAATTGATCGCGGTGTGCTGAAAGCAATTTTGCCGCACCGACGAGCATCGTCGTATGTAAATCATGTCCGCAGGCATGCATCGCACCATCGATCGTGCTCGCGTAATCCAGACCTGTCTCCTCTTTAACAGGTAGCGCATCCATATCGCCGCGAAGGAGCACAGCCTTTCCACGCTTTTCTCCGCGCAGAACCGCAGTCACAGATGAGGATGTCTTACCTAAAGTGATCTCTAGGTCGAGTCCATCCAACGCCTCAAGAACCATTGCTTGGGTCTCCGGTAAATGCAGCCCTATCTCGGGACGTTGATGCAGTCGATGCCGTAATTCAACTAACTCTGGCTGAAGTGCAACTGCATCGGTATGAATTACTGACTCGTTATCCATTTAACTCCCCGTGAATCTCAGCGAGATATCAATAGTGTGAGAGTACTTATGGAAGGGGGCGATGGATAGGGGATAAGTTTGTTGATTTATTAAGGAGAGAAGTCGATTAGACAAGACCTTTAATCGTTTAGTTACTCTACGAAAGCAGAACGTTGCAATCGATCACGAATTGCTGCAGCTAGCCCATCTCCACCTGGTTGCAGAACAACTACAACCTCTAGCCCAAGTTGATCAGCCTTGCGAAGCGCTAGATAAAGCTCGCGGGCATATTGCTCAATGGAACTTGGAGCAGAGAGACGTATGACCCCATTGGGTGTTGGAATCTGATCGGGTGCAATAAGCCCATCACCCGCCTCGGCAACCACATCGAGAAGCACCTTCGCTTTAGGTGAGTAATGAGAGTTGAGCGAGCCCGAAACTCTTATAGAAGATGGATTGGACTCAAGTGCGACTAATCCAGTGGACTCTTCGACCATTAGAGGAGTAATTGCACCTAATCTCAAAATCATTGGCGCAGGTCCGGTGCAATCAACGATTGTCGATTCCAATCCGATCAACGACTGCCCACCATCTAAAATTAAATCACCCTCAAGAAGGTGTGATGAAAGTTCCTCGGCGACCGCATCAGCATTAGTGGGTGATACCGCGCCAAATCGATTGGCACTTGGGGCTGCAATTCCCTTCCCACCCACGGCAATGAACTCGTTGAGTAGTGCAAGCGCGATGGGGTGTGCTGGGACTCGCAATCCCACAGTGTCCTGCCCGCCAGTGATGAAATCTTGTGCAAGTTCAGATCGCTTAAGAACCAGAGTTAAAGGTCCGGGCCAGAAATCTCGTGCGAGCGCAATTGCATACTCGGGGATATCGCGACTCCACTCGCCCAATCCATCCATGGATGCGATGTGAACAATTAGTGGGTGATCGGCTGGTCGACCCTTCGCCTGGTATACCCGCGCAATGGCCTCACTACTAGTTGCATCCGCACCGAGTCCATAAACGGTCTCAGTAGGAAAGGCAACTAAATGTCTATTTTTTAAGGCTAAAGCCGCATCCCTTATCGACTCTGTACTGCATACCGATAAGAGACTCATGACAGCATTCTCTCACTATTTGTGGATACAAAACTCAGATAGGCATGGGAAGATTGATCATGAAAATATTTCGCGGAATCTTCTTTGCAATTCTTACCTTCTCGGTATTAGCTATTGCAATTCACCAAAATCCCTCAACAACACAGCGTTATGTAACAGTAATTGGTACCGGAACTACGACAGTTGTTCCTGACACAGTTCGATTAGATGCCAGCATCACAAGCAAGGAGAACAGCAGTGCTGCCGCTCTCTCTAGCGCCAGCAAATTAGCGCAGACCTTCCGTCAGACCCTCATCTCATCTGGTGTACTCGCTAAATACATTCAAACTCAATCATTGAATGTATCCCCTAACTATGTGTACTCGCCTAACGGAACCTCAAAGATCTCTGGTTACCAAGCGACTCAATCCTTCACAGTAATAATCCGCAACGCTGCAAACGCCGGAGCTATCGTCTCGGCTGCGCAAAATGCGGTCGGTAACGCACTCCAAGTGAATGACACCTCTTCCTATGTTTTTGACGAGAGCGCTGCAGAAGCAACCGCTCGCGTTCAAGCGATTGCCACCGCTAAGGCAAAGGCGGCAAGTTATGCATCGCTTGCAGGCGCCAAGTTAGGAAAGATATTGACGATTGACGAGACCGTTCAGAACTCCAACCCAGTTCCTCTCGTTATGGCAATGGCAAAGACTGATGCCGCAGCTTCGACTCCAGCTCAGATCGATCTCGGACAACAGTCGGTTACAGTCTCGGTTACTACCGAATGGGATATTAAGTAAATCTCGCTCACCTTATTAAGCCTCGGAAATCTTGGATTTCCGAGGCTTTTTAACTGGTTTTGATTGGGCTCAACTCTCCGATACCCTTAGCCTTCGCTTCTAGTCCCCATCGTCTAGAGGCCTAGGACATCGCCCTTTCACGGCGGTAACACGGGTTCGAACCCCGTTGGGGGCACTCTCGCCAACTGGGAACGGTTGGGGAGCGCAGTAAGCGAAGTAGTACAGCTAACTTATGAAAATGAGTTTGGCCCAGTAGCGCAGTTGGTTAGCGCGCCGCCCTGTCACGGCGGAGGTCGCGGGTTCAAGTCCCGTCTGGGTCGCTAAATACCTTTATCGCACGCATAAAAAACGTGAGAAATATTGGCTCGGTAGCTCAGTTGGTACGAGCGCGCGACTGAAAATCGTGAGGTCGACAGTTCGATCCTGTCCCGAGCCACGCTTAATTAATTACTAGAAATTCCGCCCGGAATAGATTTCAAAAGGGCAGTTACCTCAGACTCTTTGTAGCGACGATGTCCGCCTAAGGTTCTAATACTGGTTAATTTCCCTGCCTTGGCCCAACGTGTAACGGTCTTGGGATCTACTCTAAATAATGCGGCGACTTCCGATGGCGTTAGCAGTGTCTCTTGTTCGCTCATCGTCGCCCCCGTTGGTGATTTGGCGAAATGTCCATTTCGCACCGATATGGGTGCAGTATTCCTGTTATCAGACCGTTATGACAAGGGGTTGCGGAAAAATTTTTCTGGGTTTATGTGGCTTGCTCGAGCGCAGCGACCTTACGCCATCTTGAGATTAAGCGCTCATAACCGAGGCCGGCCTTAGCTCCATCACCTGAGGACAATCCCCCCAAAGAGAGTTGAATATCTTCAACCGAGGAATCTGCTTCAAGTCCTTCAAAGCCATCCTCTTTAAGAGTCTGCTCCAAGTAATTTGCTAACCCACCGTAATCGAGCTCCACAAGTGACTCGGGATGAAACATATTGAGCCACTCCAGAAGATCTGCAATCTCTTGTTCTATCGGGCCATTTCCAAATGCACCCACCACGCTCTGATGAGTGAACATGCAACGCTTCTTGGCATTAGAGATAGAGGTGCGTAAAACAGTGAATGCCCCATCATCATTGTGGCCGCGTAATCTCTCTTCTGGTTCAAAGAGCGAGAACCACCGAGGCGGAATCACCCAGGTCTCAGTCAAGATGTGTGGGACTTTATCTTCAACGCTCTCTGAATTAACCAGGATCGCTTCTTCAACATTTGATGGCACGAAGTAGCGCGCGACATTTACCGGCATCGACTCTTTAAAAGTCGCGAGGGCTGCCCATGATCTTGCAGCCGTGCTCCAAGGTGCCACATATCGCTTGCCCTCAAACTCCAGAATGTGTGCACCATCTGCGGTGAGGGCAGGTGGCTCTGCAGAGATTAATCTCCGAAGTGCGCGGATCTGCTCGTCATAACCGGTCGAGGAGGTAATCGGGATCGCCTCCCAGCGCAACTGATCCGCTGGCTCAAAGGAGCTTATTGGTTCGTACACCCGCAGGGATGCAACATAGGGTGTTGGACGCATGTAATGAATTATTGCGCGAATGAATTAATTACGCGCGCTTGGCGTAATTGTCATCCGCATAAGGATCTTCATCACTGTCATCGGTAACCGTTGTGCTTACTGGCACCTCACCGTGAAGTTCCTTTGCAAGACGCTCTAGATCCATATCTGGACCGGAATATTTAAGATCGCGTGCAACTCTGGTTGCTTTAGCTTTTTGTCGGCCACGCCCCATAGCGAGACCTCCTTCTTCTATATATCTATTCTTATGTGTGTAATTTCGTCAGGTGCGAAGGTTATCGCGCTTGGTAGTTACCTACCAATGCGGCACCACTTTCGGCGGTTCTACGCTCAATTTTCCCACAGAACCAGGCCTTCATGCCGCGAGCTGCCAGGCTCCGCAGGGCTAGATCGGCTGCGAGGGAGTCCACGATTGCGACCATTCCAATGCCGCAGTTCCAGGTCTTCTCTAGATCAGGTTGGGCGACCCCTCCGACCTGGGCCAAATAGGCCATCTCTGCGGGAAGAGCCCAGGTACTCCGATCAAAGGTGGCGCTGAGGTGGTCAGGGATAACTCGGGCGGTATTGGCCGCCAGCCCGCCCCCAGTGATGTGGGCATATCCATGGAGCTGCTCTTTTAAGCCGCGGTGCAGCGCCAGGCAATCCAAGGCGTAGATCTCGGTTGGGGTCAAGAGCACCTCTCCAAGGGTCTTACCAAATTCGTCATGGTGGCGATCAAGATCGAGGTTCTGATTCTTAACGATGTGGCGCACCAAGGAGTAACCATTGGCATGCAATCCCGAGGCGGGCATCGCAATAATTGCATCGCCCTCTTTGATCAAATGTTCGCCTAACAGATTTTCGTGATCGACTGCACCGGTTGCAGCACCCGCAATATCAAATTCATCTTCACCCAAAAGTCCAGGATGCTCCGCGGTCTCGCCACCAACAAGTGCGGTACCCGCCTTTTGGCATCCGATCGCGATGCCTTTAACGATCTCTGCGATGCGCTCTGGGAAAACTTTTCCGACAGCGATGTAGTCGGTCATAAAGAGTGGTTCAGCACCACACACAACCAAATCATCCACGACCATCGCGACGAGATCTTCGCCGATGGTGTCGTACTTTCCGAGCAGGCGAGCGATCTCAGTCTTTGTACCAACTCCATCAGTGGATGTTGCAAGAAGTGGGCGATTGAATTTCTTAAGTGCGGAGATATCAAAGAGGCCGGCGAAGCCACCGATATCACCAACAACTTCCTTGCGTCTTGCCTTGGCAAGATGCGCCTTCATTAATTGAACTGCTGCATCTCCCGCTTCAATATCTACCCCAGCCTCTTCATACGAACTCATTCGTATCGATTCACAATCTCAAGAAGATTTTTGCCGGCCGATAGATCAGTTGGAATATCAATGGGGTATTCGCCGGTGAAACACGCGGTGCAGAGTTTTGATTCAGCAATTGTTGTTGCTTCGACCAATCCTTCCATCGAGACGTAGCCCAAAGAATCTGCTCCAATGGATCGGCGAATCTCTTCTACCTCAAGTCCCGCGGCAATAAGTTCAGCGCGTGAGGCAAAATCGATTCCGTAATAGCAAGGCCATTTAACTGGTGGAGATGAGATTCGCACGTGGATCTCGAGAGCTCCAGCTTCGCGCAACATACGAATCAAAGCGCGTTGAGTATTGCCACGGACAATAGAGTCGTCAACGACAACGATGCGCTTTCCCTCAATCACATCCCGCAGGGGATTGAGCTTCAAACGTATGCCCAGTTGGCGAATTGTCTGGCTCGGTTGAATAAAGGTGCGACCAACGTAAGAGTTCTTTACGAGCCCAGCCCCATAAGGAATACCTGATTCACGGGCATAACCAACCGCAGCTGGAGTGCCTGACTCTGGAACCGGGATAACTAGATCAGCAGCGACCGGATGTTCTTTAGCGAGTTGAGCACCTAGAGCAACGCGAGTGGTGTGAACGTTGCGACCCGCGATCGAGGTATCAGGACGCGCTAAATAGACGTATTCAAAGATGCAGCCCTTAGGCTCTGGAGTAGCCCAGTGCGTGGAGCGTAGACCGTTCTCGTCGATCGCGATGAATTCTCCACACTCAACTTCGCGGACAAATGCTGCACCCACAATATCCAGCGCCGCTGATTCAGATGCAACAACCCAACCATGATCGAGTTTGCCGATGACGAGTGGCCTTACACCATTGCGATCGCGCGCTGCGTACAAGGTGTGTTCATCCATAAACACCAGTGAGAAAGCTCCCTTGAGCAATGGCAAAACTTCTAGCGCAGAACTTTCAAAGTTCTTTCCCTTTTGAGCCGCGATGAGCGCCGTCATAATTTCGGTATCAGTCGTAGCGTTCATGCTGTTGTCATTCTTCGGTGCGATCTTTGCAAGTGTCTCTGCGAGATCTCCCGTGTTAGTTAAATTTCCATTGTGAGCGAGCGCAAGAGTTCCGTGATCTGTTGAGCGCAGTGTTGGTTGCGCATTGGCCCAGGTAGATGAACCCGTTGTCGAATAACGACAATGTCCGATCGCTAAATTTCCAGTGAGAGTTGCTAAATCATTTTCAGTAAAAACCTGCGAGACCAAACCCATATCTTTGTAGACAACAATTCGCTTGCCATCAGATGTTGCAATACCCGCCGACTCTTGACCACGATGCTGCAACGCATAAAGTCCATAAAAAGTTAGTTTTGCGACTTCTTCATCAGGAGCCCAGACACCAAATACGCCACACTCATCTTGCGGGCCTTTTTCACCAGGGAAAGTCTCGAAGGTGAGTTTTCCATCTGGGCGCTTTGTCACTCTGCAATCCTAATTGTCGCGGCGGCCTGCTGAAACAACTGAGAGAGATCGGAGCGTTCCCCACTCGCAGTAATGCGACCATCTCGAATTCCATCCGCCCAATCGAGGGATCCATCTAAGAGACCAATCAATTGCTCGGCACCCATCTCAACTACGTTAGGCGGAGTACCTCGAGTGTGCTTTGGACCTTCGCAGCATTGAATAGCGGCATAAGGAGGGATTCGAAGTTCTACGGCGTGACCCGGTGCGATCTGGCTGATCTGCTCCAAGAGCGCCTTGACCTGCACCAGCACTAAAGGGTCGCGGGCCATTGGTGCTCCTTATCCGAAGAGCCGAGGAAGTGTTTCGGTATGTGCGGTGCGAAGTTCGGTGAGAGGAATGACCGCCTCATTGATGACCAGGCTATCCCCTCCTGTAATTCCGAGCCCATGCATCGGTACTTCGTATTTGGTGGCGAGAGTGGCAAGCGCCTCGTGGTTCTTGGGGTCAACCGTGATGAGGACTCGTCCGGGGGTTTCACTAAAGAGAGCGGCGGCCACGCCACCTGGGATGTACTCGCCAGGCAGTGAGATCGTGGCTCCCACCCCATTTCGAAGGGTGGCTTCTGTGAGCGCGGCTGCCAAACCACCGTCGCTAAGGTCATGTGCTGACTCAAAGAGTGGTTGTGCCTCAAGTAGAAGGTTGATCAGACGAACTTCGGCGGCAATATCTGGGGTCGGGGCGTGATCACCCATCTGACCGTGGAGGTGAGCCCACTCAGATCCACTGAAATTATCTGCGGTATTTCCTAGTTGGAAGATCTGCAGACCTGCGGCTGGAATGCCCATCTTGGTACGCGTAGTGACATCTTGAATAACACCGAGCACACCGATTACCGGTGTTGGCAAGATTGCGACGCTCCCAGTCTGGTTGTAGAAAGAAACGTTGCCACCAGTTACCGGCAACCCCATCTCTAAACAGATATCGGCCAGGCCGCGAACGGTCTCTGCAAATTGCCACATAACTCCCGGATCCTCAGGAGAGCCAAAGTTAAGACAGTTTGTTACAGCAAGTGGTTTGGCACCAGTCGTTGCAATGTTGCGACAGGATTCAAGGAGTGCCAACTTTGCGCCGTTATATGGATCAAGGTATGACCAACGAGCGTTGGCATCTGTCGAGATCGCAACGCCTAGATTTGTATTCTCATCAATCCGCACCATGCCAGAATCTTCTGGTTGTGAAAGAACCGAATTACCTTGAACGTATCGATCATATTGATCGGTGACCCAAGATTTATCTGCGATGTTGGGAGATGAGATCAATTTCAAGAGCTCGGACTTAATCGCATCTGCTGAATCAACAACTGGAAGTGATGTTGGGGTGAGTGTTTCCAAGTAGGCAGGCTTTGCGAGTGGACGGTTATAAACCGGACCATCGTGCGCAACCGTGCGTGGTGGAACATCAACGATGAGTTCGCCATTAAATGTAATTTCAAGACGCGTACCTTCGGTAACTTCACCGATAACAGTTGCTGTGACATCCCACTTCTTACAGATCTGCATGAAGCGAGCTAACTTGGCGGGTTCGATAATCGCGCACATACGCTCTTGGGACTCTGACATTAAAATCTCTTCGGGAGACAGCGATGGATCGCGCAGTGGAACTTTTTCGAGTTGAATCGACATTCCGCCAGATCCTGCAGATGCTAATTCACTGGTAGCACACGAAAGTCCAGCTCCACCTAAATCTTGAATTCCGACAACTAGATCCTCTGCAAAAATTTCTAGCGAACATTCGATCAGAACTTTCTCTGCAAATGGATCGCCTACTTGTACTGATGGACGCTTGGCGGCTTTGCCCGAGGCAAAAGTTTCTGATGCGAGGACGGAGACTCCACCAATTCCATCGCCACCAGTTTTAGCTCCAAAGAGCACGACCAAATTGCCGGTTCCATGAGCGGTTGCCAACTTGATATCTTCATGGCGCATCACACCAACACACAAAGCATTCACTAATGGATTGCCCGCATAAGTGGCGTCAAACACTACTTCTCCACCTATGTTAGGAAGGCCCAAGCAATTTCCATAGCCTCCGACGCCAGCCACAATGCCAGGGAGTACTCGACGAGTATCTGGGGCATCTGCAGGACCAAATCGGAGTGGATCCATAACAGCAATAGGTCGTGCACCCATCGTCAAAATATCTCGAACGATTCCACCGACACCAGTCGCTGCGCCTTGATATGGCTCAACAAATGAAGGGTGGTTGTGTGACTCGATCTTGAAAGTGACTGCATAACCCTGACCAATATCTACAACGCCAGCGTTCTCACCGATGCCGACGAGAAGAGCATCAGAGTGTGGAGCCTTCTCACCAAATTGTTTTAAATGTACCTTCGAGGATTTATAAGAGCAGTGTTCGGACCACATCACCGAATACATCGCGAGTTCAGATGCAGTTGGACGTCGTCCTAATATCTCTTTGATGCGGGCGTATTCATCTTCTTTAAGTCCAAGCTCACGCCATGGTTGAACCGCCTCTGGATGTGCTGCGGCATTTGCAACAGTATCTAGCGCCATTATCGACCCACCATGCTCTGTAGAACCGAGGTGAAGAATTTCAACCCATCTTCACTAGGACCAGTTAATGATTCAATCGCTTGTTCCGGATGTGGCATCACACCAACTACATTTCCACGCGCATTAGTAATACCGGCAATGTCGTTCTTGGAACCATTGGGATTCTTATCCGCGTAACGAAGGACTACGCGACCCTCAGACTCTAGCTCGGCGAGAGTTTGTGCACTGGCTTGGAAAGAACCTTCACCATTTTTAATAGGAATGACCAATCGATCACCTTTGGAGTATCCAGTTGTCCACGGTGTCGTGTTATTTTCAACAATAAGGGGTTGGTCGGTGCAGACAAAGTGCAGACCTTGATTGCGAGTGAGCGCACCTGGCAAGAGATGAGATTCGCAGAGAATCTGAAAACCATTACAAATTCCCAGCACAGGAAATCCATGTTCTGCTGCAATGATGATGGATGACATGATCGGAGCAAATCGAGAGATCGCACCGCACCTTAAGTAATCGCCGTAAGAAAATCCGCCAGGCAGGACTACAGCCTCTACCTCTTTTAGATCATCACTGGCATGAAAGAGAGGAACGGGAGTTCCACCAGCCAATCGAATAGCCCGAAGCGCTGATGAATCATCGAGCGATCCGGGAAAAGTTACGACTCCAATGCGCATTAGGCCTCGACCTTTACTACAAAGGTTTCAATGACCGGATTGGAGAGCAGGGTTTCGGCCGCCTTCTCAATATCAGCCAATTGCGCTTCCGTGGGTGTGCCTTCGACTTCGATTTCAAAGCGCTTGCCCTGACGGACAGCTTTGGCGAAGGTGAAACCTAAACGGGGAAGAGCGGCGGCGACCGCTTGACCCTGCGGATCGAGGATCTCGGGCTTGAGCATAACTTCCACGACGATTGTGGCCATTAGATATTCCTTCCGGTCAGTAACGTGAAAGCGGCTTCGTATCGCTCACGAGTCTTTTCAACGACATCAGCTGGTAATTCAGGAGGAGGGCTCTTTCGATCCCATCCAGAGGCGAGGAGCCAATCGCGAACATATTGCTTATCAAAAGATGGTTGCGCTCCACCAGGTTTCCACGTATCAGCTGACCAAAATCTTGAGGAGTCGGGGGTGAGGGCTTCGTCGCCAAGAGATATCTTACCTTCGTGGTCTCGTCCGAATTCAAATTTGGTATCAGCCAAGATGATTCCGCGCGTTGCCGCATAGTCATGTGCCGTTGAGTAGAGCAGAAGAGTTAGCTCTCGGAGTTTCTTTGCATCATCTTCTCCCACAATAGTTGCGGCACGCGCAAAGGAGATATTTTCATCGTGATCTCCCATCTCAGCCTTCGTCGCAGGTGTAAAAATATTTTCAGGAAGTTTAGATCCATCTAAGAGTCCTGAAGGAAGTTCAATACCTGTGACAGATTGCGTCTTTTGATACTCCACCCAACCTGAACCGGTGAGGTATCCACGAGCCACACATTCGATGGGAAACATCTCTAGAGGTTTAACAATTACCGCACGATCCTTTACTTCGCTTGGAACATCAGTCGAGATTAAATGATTAGGAACCAAATCGGAGAACATCTCAAACCAAAAGAGCGAGAGTTGGGTTAACAGTTTTCCTTTGCCAGGAATTGGTGTTGGCAAGATGTAATCAAAGGCAGAGATGCGATCACTCGCAACAATCAGGAGCTCTCCGTTTGTATTTGTATAGAGATCTCTTACCTTTCCGCTACGCAGATGGTTCCAGCCCTCAATCACTACGCTCACCGGATACTAGATGGACGGTACTGCGCCGCCGCAGCGTGCTTTGAGGTAATCGCCTCAATGCGATTGATAACGCGCGTCGTTTGAGCCATTGCATCGCCCGTGAATTCAAGTGGAGATGAAAGCAAGGCCAATAGTTCGATCTTATTTAAGGGAATTCGAGGATCGGCGGCAAGTTCATCGATCATGGTGTTTGGTTTGCCAGCTCGAATTCCGAGTGCTGCTGCAACCGCATGCTCTTTAATCGCTTCGTGCGCTACCTCTCGACCTACTCCTGCTTTAACAGCAGCAACCAAAATTTTGGTTGTTGCCAAGAAAGGCAGATAGCGAGTCAACTCCGCATTAATGACTTCTGGAAAGGCTCCAAACTCACTAAGCACAGTCATAAATGTTTCAAGCAATCCATCTATTGCGTAAAAAGCATCTGGGAGAGCAACTCGACGCACGACGCTACAAGAAACATCGCCCTCGTTCCATTGATCGCCGCTTAACTCACCAACCATGGAGGCATAACCGCGCAAAATCACTGCCAGACCGTTGACGCGTTCACATGAACGGGTATTCATCTTGTGTGGCATTGCGCTTGATCCGACCTGACCAGCTTTAAATCCTTCAGTTACTAATTCAGCACCGGCCATTAAGCGAATCGATGTCGCGAGTGATGATGGGGCGGCGGCGAGTTGTACCAATGTTGTAACAACATCAAAGTCAAAAGAGCGGGGATAGATCTGACCAGTTGAATCAAGTACTCGCTTGAATCCAAGGTGAGCAGCGACTTCCTTTTCCAATTGTTCATGAGCGCTAGAGCTACCAAGAAGATCGACTGAATCTTGCGCGGTTCCGACTGGACCTTTAATACCGCGAATCGGATATCGTTCGATGAGATTTTCTAACCGCTCGTATGCGAAGAGCAACTCTTCTGCGGCGGAGGCGAATCTCTTACCCAAAGTTGTGACTTGGGCAGCCACATTGTGTGAACGACCTGCAATTGGTTGATCGATATATTGAGCGGCACGTTCAGCCAACATTGCTAAAGATGCGATAACGCGATCTTGAATTAAGAGCAGTCCATCACGGATCTGCATCGCCTCGACATTTTCGGTGAGATCGCGTGAGGTCATTCCTGCATGAATTGCCTCGTGACCTGCGAGCGCATTAAATTCTTCGATCCGTGCTTTTACATCGTGGCGCGTTAATTTTTCGCGTGCATCGATTGAATCAAGATTTACCTGTGGCAACAACTTTTCATAATCAGCAATTACCTCACCAGGAATGTGGTGTCCCAGTTTGGATTGAGCGCGCATAACAGCGATCCATAAATTGCGCTCTTGAATGATTTTAGATTCGGGTGACCATATGGAGCGCATCGCTGCCGATGCATAACGATCAGCTAAAACGCTCATGGCTTAATTCTCCCCTACTTTGGTGGAGGTAGATGCCGACAGGGCGATATCGCGACGGTAGTGGCTGCCACGCAGGGAGATTTTAGAAATCCCTTCGTAAGCCTTTAGCCTCGCCGCGGTTAGATCTTCTGCGACCGCGGTAACAGCAAGAACGCGACCTCCAGAAGAATGCAGAACCTCATCCTTAAGCGCCGTACCCGCGTGATAGACATCAGCACCAACAACGGAGTCGACCCCGGTAATTGGATCTCCCAATCGCGGGTTCGCTGGGTAGCCCTCTGAGGCGAGGACAACGGTGACGGCCGCATCGGTAGACCACTCAAGGGGTGGGTGGCCGGCCAGCGCGCCAGTTGCCGCTTTGTAGAGAAGTGATGCGAGAGGAGTTTTGAGCCTAGGGAGCAGGACCTGGGTCTCAGGGTCACCAAAACGTGCGTTGAATTCAATTACTCGTAGCCCTTTGGAGGTGAGAGCCAGTCCGGCGTAGAGGAGTCCGATAAAAGGAGTATCGCGCGCCTTCATCTCAGCAATAGTCGGTTTGAGCACTTGGGTGAGGGTTGATTCGACGATATCTGCTGGAGCCCAAGGAAGAGGTGAGTAGGCGCCCATGCCACCAGTATTGGGACCGAGGTCTGCGTCATACGCCCTCTTAAAATCTTGGGCCGGTTGCATCGCCAAGATTGTGGTGCCATCAGAGATTCCGAAGAGCGATACCTCGGGACCGTCGAGGAATTCTTCGATGACTACTCGTGGGGAGAGATAGGCGTGATCGAGTGCGATTTGGCGATCGTTTGTGACGACGACTCCCTTGCCAGCGGCTAGACCATCATGTTTAACAACATACGGTGCACCGAAGGCATCAAGGGCGGACTCCATCTCGGCCTTGGTCGTGCAGGTAAAACTGCGAGCAGTCGGAACTCCCGCATCACGCATAACCTGCTTGGCGAAATCCTTTGATCCCTCAAGTGTCGCCGCGATTGCGCTGGGACCGAATGTTGGAATTCCGGCTGCGCGCAGAGCATCAGCTACTCCATTGACCAAAGGTTTCTCGGGTCCGATCACGACTAGATCGACCGCTAAACGTTGGGCGAGCGCTACAACTTCGAGATTGTTATCGATATCGAGAGGGTGAAGTGTCGCAATGCTGGCGATCCCAGGATTGCCCGGAGCTACATGAAGTTCTTCTAATTCTGGGTCGCGCACCAGCGCCTGCGCCAATGCATGTTCGCGGCCGCCCGATCCAATCAGAAGAACCTTCAAATGAGATCCCTCACGACGATGGTCTCATCGCGACCTGGTCCAACTCCGATTGCACTCATAGGCGCGCCAGAAATTTCTTCGAGGAACTTTACGTAAGCTCGAGCGTTCTCTGGCAGATCCTCAATCCTGCGAGCCTTGGAAATATCCTCGCTCCAACCAGGAAGATATTCATAAATAGGTTTCGCGTGGTGGAAATCAGATTGTGATGAGGGAAGTTCCTCAACGCGCTTTCCATCGATCTCGTATGCAACACAGACTGGAATCTGCTCCCAACCGGTTAGCACATCGAGCTTGGTTAAGAAGAAATCGGTTAGCCCGTTTACACGAACTGCATAACGAGCGATCGGTGCGTCATACCAACCACAACGACGGTTGCGTCCAGTTGTAACTCCGACTTCGCCACCAATGGTGCGCAATTTTTCGCCATCTTCATCAAAGAGTTCGGTAGGAAATGGGCCCGAACCAACGCGAGTTGTGTAAGCCTTAACGATTCCAATAACGCGAGTGATCTTGGTAGGTCCGATCCCAGAACCAGTGGATGCTCCACCAGCAGTTGGATTTGAAGAGGTAACAAATGGATAAGTTCCATGATCAACGTCGAGCAAGGTTCCCTGCGAACCTTCAAGGAGTACATTCTTTCCAGCTTTAAGAGCTTGATCGAGCAACAAGACGGTATCGGTCACATATGGTTTCAAGATTTCGGCATAACCCAAGTACTCATTGACGACATCTTCAACCTCAATGCCTTTGCGGTTAAAGACCTTGATCAAAATTTGGTTCTTATCGCGAAGTGCGCTCTCAATTTTCTGGCGCAGAATTGATGGATCAAAGAGATCCTGCACGCGAATTCCAATGCGATTTATCTTGTCTGCATAGGCGGGGCCGATGCCGCGACCAGTCGTACCGATCTTGGAGTTTCCGAGAAATCTCTCCGAAACCTTGTCGATGGTGCGGTGATACGGCGTAATCAAATGAGCGTTGGTGCTGATCTTGAGCTTTGAGGTATCGATCCCACGCTCATTAAGTCCCTTGATCTCCTGCAACAGAACCGACGGATCAATCACAACGCCGTTTCCGATGACGGGAACGACGTTGGGACTCAAGATTCCTGATGGCAAAAGATGCAGCGCATACTTTTGATCACCAATAACAACTGTATGACCAGCGTTGTTGCCGCCTTGATAGCGAACAACATAATCGACGCGATCTCCCAAGATATCGGTCGCCTTACCCTTACCTTCATCGCCCCATTGAGCGCCGAGCAGTACTAGAGCAGGCATTTTTTCCTAACCTTTGTGAGAGTTGGTGCGTGAAATAAATTTACTTAGAGATCGAGGTTCCGGTAGAACGAAGATCTTCGCAAGCCTCAACAACGCGCTTTGCAAGGCCGGCTTCAGCAGCCTTACCCCAGGCACGTGGGTCGTAAGCCTTCTTGTTTCCAACTTCGCCATCAACCTTGAGCACGCCGTCATAGTTCTTAAAGACGTGATCAACAATTGGGCGAGTAAAGGCATATTGAGTATCGGTATCGATATTCATCTTAACTACACCGTAATCAAGTGATTCGCGGATTTCAGAGAGCAAGGAGCCAGAGCCACCGTGGAAGACGAGATCCATTGGCTTTGATCCTGCAGGAAGTCCGAGCTTTGCAGCGACTGCATCTTGCAGAGTCTGCAAAATCTTTGGCTGCAAGACCACATTGCCTGGCTTGTAAACACCGTGGACGTTTCCGAATGTTGCAGCGACCATGTAACGCGCAGATGGATCTGTGCCAAGAGTTTCAATTGTTAGAAGTGCATCTTCTGGAGTCGAATACAACTTGGCATCATGCTTTGCCTCGATGCCATCTTCTTCTCCGCCAACAACGCCGATCTCAATTTCGAGAATTGTTCCTGCAGCCTTTGACTTCTCAAGAAGTTCCTTAGCGATGCTCATATTTTCTGGCATTGAAACAGCAGAGCCATCCCACATATGAGAATTGAATAGTGGAGCCTTGCCTGACTTGAGACGATCGGCACCGAATGCGAGAAGTGGACGCATGAAGCCATCGAGTTTCTCCGCTGGGCAGTGATCGGTGTGAATACCAATATTTACCTTGTAGTTCTTCGCAACGATATGAGCGAACTCGGCGAGAGCAACTGCTCCATCAACCATGTTCTTAACTGTTGAACCTGAGAGATATTCCGCTCCACCCCAAGAGATTTGGATGATGCCATCTGACTCTGCCTCGGCAAATCCGCGGATCGCACCGATCAGTGTCTGTGAAGAAGAGACGTTGATTGCGGGGTAGGCGAAAGCGCCAGCCTTCGCACGATCCAACATTTGTGCATAAATTTCCGGGGTTGCAATTGGCATGAGTGATCTTCTCCCAAAGTGAGGTTATGGTCGGCTGTAAGAGGACTCCACTGGCTCAACGCTGGGTCAGGCTGTCTTGCTTACGGCTAATCCCACCACATTTTGGGGTGGATTGGAAAACTGCCGAGCTCTCTCTGGCCAGATCCGGCCAGATCTATCTAGTTAATGCCGAAATGGCTCAGTAGGCGGTCGATGCCGAGCAACCCCCAATTAGAATGTGCCAGAGCGTGGCCTCCTTTGAGCAGCCATCGGCCCGCTACCTCAAGAGTATGTAAGTGAGCGACTACTTTGAAAGCTCCATTAAATATTGCAAACACAATGCCCCCTTTGATCGATTCTGCGCCAGTAGGTGGCGCAGCCACGTGTTAGGTCGGCAAAAATGCCAGCAATAGGGGCAAATGAGACGAGGTCGACTCCGAAAGTGTGGAGTCGACCTCGCTGTGGATATCTGTGCAAGAAGAGAGCTACCTACATAAGTAGGTCTCTTCCATATTCTTCATTGATCATCTGCTTGGCCCCGATATAGAGAGCGACAATTGCGGTGATCATGCCGAGCCAGCCACCGGTCTTGAGTGCGCCGGAGTGGCCACCTGCCCAATTGCCATAGGAGAGGAAGATGAGGGTGAGGGTGAGGAGGAATCCGAAGAGATTGTGATGCATGCTCCGCTTCATGACCGCCATCCAGAAGACGAAGGAGCTCACTGCAAAGCACATAATGAATACTCCGAGTGCGCCGGGTGCCTGAATTGCTGGGTGGCTCATCCAATACCAGAGCGATAGCCAGAAGGCTCCGAATGAGCCAAAGAAGGTAGCCCCGATGGTATCTCCGCGCATAAATTCCATGATGCCAACCAAGATGCCGACTAGTCCACCATAAAAGAGGGCCGTTCCCATCACTGCTGAGCCCGCGACGCCATGCCAGAGGCCAGCGTTTGAACTGCTTAACAAGAAGGTTGTAACCCCGAATGCCGCAAGACCTAACGGTGCTGGGTTAGCAACCATGCGATCATTTGCCATATCTAGTTCTCCCTAGTGAATAACCTGCAGCCATCAACTCTGATGACCCATATTTAGTATCCTCGCTCGACCCGAAAAATGTGGGATGCGTCACACTGGTTTCTCTGGAATTTTTCAGGGTTGAGATTACTTGTACGCGGCAAGCGGCGCGGGTAGCCTCACCGTCATGAGTTCCTTGGAAAATCTCTCGCACGAAGAACGCACATTTCCACCTAGCCCCGAGTTTGCCGCTCAGGCGAACGCCCAAGCCTCCATCTACCAGGAGGCGGAGGCCGATCGCCTCGCTTTTTGGGCTAAGCAGGCGGAGTACCTCCAGTGGGATCAGAAGTGGGAGAGAGTCCTAGATTGGCAAGCTCCTTTTGCCCAATGGTTTGTGGGGGGAAAGCTCAACGCCTCCTATAACTGTCTCGATCGACACGTCCTTGAAGGTCGAGGAGAGCGCGTCGCCTTCTACTTTGAGGGTGAGCCCGGCGACACTCGAACTATTACCTACGCCCAGATGTTGCATGAAGTTAAGAAGGCAGCAAATGCCCTCACGGAACTTGGAGTGAGTGCCGGAGATCGCGTTGCAATCTATATGCCGATGATTCCGGAGGCGGCTGTTGCAATGCTGGCCTGCGCCCGTATTGGCGCGGCTCACTCCGTGGTTTTCGGCGGATTTAGTGCCGACGCACTGATGAGTCGAATCCAAGATGCCGATGCAACTCTGGTTATCACCTCTGATGGAGGCTTTCGTAAAGGATCGGCATTCCCGCTCAAGCCTGTTGTCGATGAGGCGCTGACAGCTGGGAAGCACAACGTTAAAAATGTCTTGGTCGTTAAGCGCACATCGCAAGATGTTGCCTGGAGTGCAGGGCGCGATATCTGGTGGCATGAGATCGTCGAAAGACAGAGCGCGGAACATGTTGCAGAGAGTTTTGATTCCGAACAAGTTCTCTTCATCTTGTACACATCTGGAACTACTGCAAAACCAAAGGGAATCTTCCACACAACTGGTGGGTACCTCACTCAAACTTCATTTACTCATCGCGCGGTCTTTGATCTTAAGCCAACGAGTGATGTTTATTGGTGCACCGCAGATATCGGCTGGATTACTGGACACTCTTATGTTGTCTACGGTCCGATGATCAATGGTGCAACACAGGTCATGTATGAAGGAACACCCGATTCACCGACTAAGCATCGCCTCTTTCAGTTGATTGAGAAATATAAAGTAACAATCTTGTACACAGCTCCAACACTTATTCGTACTTGGATGAAGTGGGGTGAGGAGTATCCCGCAGACAGTGATCTGACTTCATTGCGCTTGCTCGGATCTGTCGGGGAACCAATTAATCCCGAGGCCTGGATGTGGTATCGCGAGGTTATTGGTGGGAATCGTTGTCCGATAGTAGATACCTGGTGGCAGACTGAGACCGGCGGGTTAATGATTTCGCCCCTACCTGGAGTTACAGCGACTAAGCCGGGATCGGCAATGGCGGCGCTTCCAGGCATTAGCGCAAAGGTTGTCGATGATGAGGGGCGCGAAGTCTCGAATGGAAATGGCGGGTATTTAGTACTTACTGAACCTTGGCCATCAATGTTGCGCGGTGTCTGGGGTGAGCCGGAGCGATATCGTGAAACATACTGGTCACGTTTTCCAGGAAAATATTTTGCGGGTGACGGTGCTAAGTTAGATGAAGATGGAGCGATCTGGCTCTTGGGTCGCGTTGATGATGTGATGAATGTATCGGGCCATCGAATTTCGACGACTGAAGTTGAATCATCTTTGGTCTCACATCACAACGTGGCTGAGGCTGCGGTTGTCGGTGCAAATGATTCGATGACAGGTCAAGCGATCGTTGCCTTTGTGATTTTGCGCGGCGGAATTCCAAGCGTAGGTGGCGAAGAGCTCATTAAGGATTTGAAGGCGCATGTCACCAAAGAGATTGGCGCAATTGCACGTCCAAAACAGATCTTGGTAGTAAATGAACTCCCGAAGACGCGGAGTGGAAAAATTATGCGTCGCTTACTTCGTGATGTTGCCGAAAATCGCGCAGTCGGTGATTCGACTACCTTGGCAGATCCAAATGTTATGAAACTTATTTGTGAAGGTCTGCAGAGCGGTAAATCTGAAGATTAATTAGTGATCTCCGGGGAAGCCAAACTTCGGAGCGAGTGAGGCACATGCAGCCACCGCTTTGCTCTGAGTTGCGCTCAAGCTTGGTTGAACCGGAGGAGTAGTAGGTCGCGTTCCCGAGGAAGGTCGTGGGCCGCGGAATCCACCAGGACCAGCCATTGCAGTTCCACCATGTGCAACCAAGCATGCGTTGTACTTTTTCATAGTTGCTTGAAGTGCTGCAAAATTCTTACCGTTGTCATCACCAGGTCCACCATCTCTGAAGCCACCGTCGCCGGGCCCACCATCACCAGGTCCACCATCCCCACCAGGTGCTCCAGTGATTTGAGGTTTTGCTCCACCAAGAGTGGTCGGAGTCCATACCAACTTGCCACTAAGAACTTTGGTGCAGGTGTAAGACTTGCCGGCAATAGTTGCCACCGCACCGGCCTTAGTGCAGATCCCGCCAGCGGTCGCAGCGCTCGTCGCAGCTTGCGCTCCCGTCCCGGAGATTGCAGAGATAACAACAAGTGCAAAGGCGCTGGCGAGAGTCTTTTTCATCATGGAGGGATAGTAGAGAAGGTTGCCAAAGAGGCACTGGGAACTTCCTGAGATTTCTTAGTGAATTTGGAAGTTGGCCCGCTTGGTTATGTCGGTGATAATCGAAGGAGCCTCCGCATTGAGCTTGGAGTAAATCTCGCTCTTAGGAATCGCATGTACCCAGCTCCAGGGAGTTACTAAAAGAAGATGGCCCAGTACCAAGAGCATGATCGCGGTACGAAGTATTGAGAAGGCGGCACCTAAGAGTGAGTCGATCCATGAAAATGGAGCGAAGAGGATCTTCTTGTGGAATAACTTTCCGATGCTGCGAAAGAGCGCTTCGCCGAGCGATGAACCGATAACCACTGCAAGAAATAGGTAAATGAATCGGGACACTCCGTGGGAGTGAAAATGATGAAGTCCGATGGTGAGTCCTAGAAGACCTCCGCCGATATATCCAACGAAGGTGAAGATAGTGGTTAGAAAACCTGCTCGATATCCCTGAACGAAGGAGAGCAGAAGGGCCAGAATGAAGACGACATCAACCCAATTTTTCATAACTTAATCTTCAAATATTTAGTCACCTCAGATTTAAGTTCAGCAGTAGATGTAATCAGACCAATCTGCTTATAAACCACTTTGCCGTGGGCATCGATAAACCAGGTGACTGGAACTCCTAATCCGAAAATCCCCCGAGTTACGCTGGTGGTATCGAAAAGGATGGGCCAGCTCATTCCTTTTTTGATAACGAAATTTCGCCCCGCTTGCATGCTGGTCTCTTCAACATCGATTCCCACAATAGAAACCTTGTGGAGCGCCTGAAGGTCGAGGAAATGTGGAATCTCCTGATTGCACGGCTCACACCACGACCCAAAGACATTCACTAACACCGGCCCACGAATCGCTTGGTAAATCACCTTGGACTTGTTATCAAGACAAGGCAGGGAAACGCCTTTAGTTACCGATCGATCGATCGAAATGGAAGAACAACCAACTACTACGCCGCTCTTTGCCTGTGCCGCCACTGGTGCCATAAGAGATCCGAAAACGAGAATTGATGCGAGCAAGAACCGCTTCATAGAAAATCCTCATCTCTCTTCACCATTTGTAAGGCCTTGATCTTATCGACCTCTCCAATTCCAAATGAAGGACAGAGTTTGGCCAAGGGGCAGGCGCCACACGCAGGTTTGCGGGAGTGACAAATACGACGACCGTGCCAGATCATGCGCTGGGAGAGATTGGTCCACTCTGCTTGTGGAATGAGTGCGCCAACCTCATGCTCAACTTTGACCGGATCCATAGAGTCAGTCCACTCAAATCTGCGACTTAATCGACCGAAGTGTGTATCAACTGTAATTCCTGGGATACCAAAGGCATGGCCCAAAACAACATTGGCGGTCTTTCGCCCCACACCCGCCAGGGTTATGAGTTCATCCAACTCGCCCGGAACTTCTGATCCATACACAGTGGTGATGCGTTCACTCAGCGACTTCAAGTGAGCGGCCTTCGCGTGATAAAAACCAAGTGGCCTAATGATGGATTCAATCTCCGAAATTTTGGCTCCGGCCATCAAAGTGGGCTTCCCAAATTTCTTGAATAGGGTAGGCGTGACCTGGTTGACCCGCTTATCGGTGCACTGAGCTGAGAGGACGGTGGCGACGAGCAACTGAAATGGGGTTTCAAAATCTAATTCACAGCGCACATTCGGATAGTGCTTGGTCAAAATGCGATAGATCGCGCGTGCACGCTTGCGCTTTGCTTCAACCGTCTCGTGAGTTTTGCGCATGCCTCAAGCCTACGGGATTGCGCTCAAGAGACGATTGGAGCGCTAACGATTGAGGTTGTAAGGTCTGCTCGTGACCCAAAAAGAAGATGACCTAATCATTCGCCAAGCACCTCTTTTTAGCGCACTCGATGATGAAGCTTCGCACGAACTTCGCAGTTCCATGGTGGCCCTCAAACTCAACAAAGGCCAAGTTCTCTTCAAAGAGGGTCAAGAAGGCGACCGGTTATACGTCGTCGTTCACGGAAAAATTAAATTAGGAACCACCAGCAGCGATGGAAGAGAGAACCTACTTTCTATCCTGGGACCAGGCGAAATGTTCGGTGAGCTCTCACTCTTTGACCCAGAACCACGTACATCCACGGCTACCGCTGTCACCGATGCTCGTTTGGTCTCACTCGCGCACGATGCAGTGATTGGTCTTGTCACAACCAACCCACAAACCTCTTTAGAACTCTTGCGCCGCCTGGCACAACGTCTACGCAAATCCAACGAAATTTTGGCAGACCTAGTCTTCGCTGATGTTCCAGGTCGGGTTGCCAAAGCAATCATGGATCTCGGTGAGCGTTTTGGCATTCAAAAGGATGATGGGCTACACGTTAATCACGATCTCACTCAAGAAGAGTTAGCTCAGTTGGTCGGTGCATCACGCGAGACCGTTAATAAAGCGCTTGCAGACTTCGCTGCGCGTGGTTGGGTAAAGCTAGAACCTCGTGCCGTGCTTGTTACAGATACCGAGCGCCTCTTAAAGCGCGCTCGGTAATTCTGCACCGATCATTTTTTAATTCAGCCAGTTACAGAACAAGCCAATCTAGACTGGAGAGTAAGGGGAGTTAGCCCTCTACTTCAACGGTGAGTTCGATTTCAACTGGAGCATCCAGTGGCAGTTCTGCAACGCCGAATGCGCTTCGAGCATGCTTACCGTTAGCATCTCCAAAGATATGGATGAGAACTTCGGAAGCTCCGTTTACTACGCCGGGCGCTGCGATAAATCCAGGAACTCCGTTTACATATCCCACGACTCGAACCACTTTAACGATGGAATCGACAGGTGCAACAAGTTCGACCGCGGCGAGTGCATTGAGAATGCAGACCTGTGCCATCTCCTTTGCCTGCTCAGGTGTCACAGGACCACCAACTTTTCCAGTGTAAGGAATCTTTCCATCGACAAGCGGTAGTTGACCTGCAGTAAATACTAAATTACCGGTGCGAACTGCTGGCACATATGCAGCGACCGGAAGCGCAGCGGTGGGAAGTGTGAGATTGAGTTCTGCGAGTTTGGCGCGGACATCCATTTATATATTCTCCTTTTTCACAAGACTACCCTTTTCATATACGCAACTAAATTGTCTCCGCCTCCAGGCGCAGGTACTACTTGTACTAACTCCCAACCTTCAGAACCCCAGTTGTCGAGGATCTGCTTAGTTGCATGAGTCAACAGCGGGACTGTGACATATTCGAATTTGGTCATGAGTTTCCTCCTGTAAGCGCGGCCTTCACCAGCGCAGATACTGTGCCACCATCGGCCTTGCCTGCAATCTTCGGGGAGACGATCTTCATAACTTGACCCATACCAGCGGGACCAGTGGCGCCGGTTTCTGCAATAGCCGCTGCAATTATCTCCTTGATCTCTGCCTCAGAGAGTTGAGCTGGCAAATATGTGGTGATGAACTCACCCTCTAATTTTTCGCGCTCTGCACGATCTGGGCGACCGCCTTCGGCGAACGCCTCTGCAGCCTCACGGCGCTTCTTTGCCTCACGTGAGAGAACCGTAATGATTTCGGGTTCTGTGAGCGTGCGAGCCGTCTTACCTGAAACTTCTTCATTGGTGATTGCTGTCAGAACCATGCGAATAGTTCCCGACTTCAGTTCATCGCGCGAGCGAATCGCCTCTGTGAGATCGCTTTGCAGTACCTCTTTGAGTCCCATAGCGGTATCTTCTCATGCCTATGAGTTATCGACTACGCGAAGCTACTCTCCCAGTTCTCCAACCTGGGCACGAGGCCATTCGGGTGCTGCATTTTTCAGATCTCCATTTAACTCCCAGTCGTACCGTTGAGATCTCTGATATCAAGAGCTTCGCCGCCCTCGAGCCAGATTTGATAATTAGTACCGGAGACTTTCTTGCTCACAAAGAGGCAGTACCGGTTGTTTTAGATTCGCTCAAAGAACTTCTAAATATTCCAGGAGTATTTGTCTTCGGGTCAAATGATTATTACGCACCTAAACCAAAGAACCCTTTTACATATTTGTTAAAGGATCACGGAAGAAGAGTTCTGGGTGAATTGTTGCCCGTTGAAGAGTTACGTAGTGGGCTCGTTGATCGCGGTTGGAAAGATCTTAATCACCACCGCGCGACGCTTAAGATCAAAGAATCTGTAATTGAATTCCGCGGAACTGACGATGCGCACCTCGAGCGCGATGATTATTCAAAGGTGGCTGGGCCGGCAGCGGAATGTGATCTCGCGGTCGGGGTTACACATGCGCCGTATCTACGTATTATCGAAGCGATGTCACTCGATCAACTCGACGTCATCTTTGCCGGTCACACACACGGCGGCCAAGTAAGGCTTCCTTGGCCAGGGGGCTCTAAAGCGTTGACGACAAATTGCGACCTTCCTAATTGGCGAGCACGGGGCGTCTCTCGGATCGCAGGGGAGCCATGGCTCAATGTCTCCGCCGGAATGGGTACCTCACCATTTGCCCGAATTCGAGTGGCATCACCACCCGAGGTTTCACTGATTACGCTCGAGAGTAGTTTGTAAAAGCTCCTAACTTTCTAAAGCCAGCTTTCTCATACGCACGCTGCGCTGCCAGGTTACCGGTTCGGACTCCTAGTCCCAATAGGGGAATTCCTAATTGGTGCGCGTGCGATGCAATTCCTTTACTGAGCGCAGTTGCATATCCTCGCCCACGATCTTGGGTGCGTGTGACGACTGATGCCATCACATGGTGCCCTGATTGCCACTTAACAACTACTGCACAGGCAACCAATTCTTTGAACTCATTTCGAATTCCGCCCCAAAAAATTTCTTCAGGATCACCAGGCAGGACCGAGGAATCTGGAGCGTCTCCATGAATTAATGCGCTGATCTCTTCGGCGTCAGATAACAGTTCTATCTGGCCGCTAGCCTCCTTGGTCTCAATCTCCCAAAACTGAAATCCACCACCGCGCACCTCAAAGCCCGGAGATTGAAAACTACCTATCACTGCGATATCTGTACAACGCGGATCTAAAAATGCCGCATCACCATAAAGGTGGCCGTAAAAAGGTTCACCTTTAACTATGAATGAGAATGAACTATCGACTTTGTAGGCTGCAACAAAATTCTGCTCCGACATGTAGTACTTGGCGGCATTGTGCCCAACCAGAAGATCTTCAGCCCACTGCCTGGCGAGTTGAAGATCTTCTGTTGCCTGAGGCATTAATTAGTGAATTCGGCCGCTACCAACTCAGCAATTTGCGCGGTGTTGAGTGCAGCGCCTTTACGAAGGTTGTCGCCACACATAAAGAGATCGAGTGCGTGATCATCATCGAAAGAACGACGAACGCGACCCACCCATGTTGGGTCCGTGTTAACGACATCAGCAGGGGTTGGCCAAATTCCATTTTCTGGATCATCTAACAACTCGATGCCAGCAGAGTTCTTGAGTAGGTTCTGCGCCCCCTCACGAGTGACTTCCTTCTCGAAGACCGCATGCACTGCGAGTGAATGCGTTGTGATCACTGGTACGCGCACGCAGGTGACTGCAACCTTCAAATTAGGTAGACCCAAAATCTTGCGAGACTCAAAGCGAACCTTGGTCTCCTCTGAAGAGTAACCATCAGCTTTGAGTGATCCAGCCCAAGGAATAACGTTGAGAGCAAGCGGTGCAGGGAAGGCACCAAAATCCTTGATAACAGTGCGTAGGTCACCAGGTTGTTCACCGAGATGAGTGCCGGCAACAGCAGAAATCTGTGCGCGCAAAGTCTCTGGACCTGTGACACCCATGCCCGAGACGGCTTGATAAGAAGATACAAAGAGCTCCTTAAGACCATACTCCTTATGAAGCGCGCCCATTGCAACGATCATTGTCATCGTGGTGCAGTTTGGGTTCGAGATGATTCCCTTTGGACGGTTCTTGATTTCTTCTGGGTTAATTTCAACCACAACGAGCGGAACCTGATCATCCATGCGGAAGTAGGTTGAGTTATCAACTACGACTGCACCGCGAGAAGCTGCAATCGGTGCCCACTCACTCGCGATCTCATCTGGAGTATCAAACATTGCGATATCAATGCCATCGAAAGCCTCGGGTGAGATTGCAACAACCTCTACCTCTTCACCGCGAACGGTTAATTTCTTACCTGCGCTACGAGCCGAAGCGATCAAGCGAATCTCGCCATAAACATTGGGACGCTTGCTCAAAATATCGAGCATGACAGTTCCAACTGCGCCAGTTGCTCCAACTACTGCAAGTGATGGCTTCTTACTCATCGTCCAGTTCCTCCATATACAACGGCTTCGTCGGCACTATCTAGTTCAAAGGCGGTATGTGCTGCCTTAACACCCTTTTCAAGGTCGGTGTCGCGCACAATTACAGAGATACGGATTTCTGAGGTCGAAATCATCTCAATATTGAGTCCTGCATCTGCCAAGCATGCGAAGAATGTTGCAGTTACTCCAGGGTGAGATCTCATTCCGGCACCAACGAGTGACAACTTGCCAACCTGATCATCGTAAAGAAGGGATGCGAATCCAATCTCGCCTTGAATATCTTTAAGGAGTGCAGTTGCCTCTGCCCCATCGCTCTTTGGCAGGGTGAAGGAGATATCGGTCAACCCGGTCGCGGCTGCGGAGACATTCTGCACAATCATGTCGATATTGATTGCGGAATCAGCAATTGCTTGGAAGATGCGCGCAGCAACACCTGTGCGATCTGGAACTCCAACGATTGTGATCTTTGCTTCGCTCTTATCGTGGGCGATTCCACTAATAATTGCCTGTTCCATATCTTCTGCTCCTTCGGGATGATCTTTGACGATCCAGGTGCCTTCTAAGTTTGAAAATGAAGAACGTACGTGGATTGGTAAGTTGTAGCGACGTGCATATTCCACGCAACGTAGGTGTAGGACTTTTGCTCCACTTGCGGCGAGCTCAAGCATCTCTTCATATGTAACCGTCCTTAATTTGCGAGCTGATGGAACAACTCGAGGGTCGGCTGAGTACACACCATCGACATCGGTATAAATTTCACAGACATCTGCATCCAACGCTGCAGCGAGCGCAACCGCGGTGGTATCTGACCCGCCGCGACCAAGAGTTGTTACATCGTTGGTATCTTGCGATACTCCTTGGAAACCGGCAACGATGGCAATGTGGCCACCCTCCAGCGCTTCGCGAATGCGACCAGGTGCCACATCGATGATGCGCGCCTTACCGTGAGTGGAATCTGTAATTACTCCGGCTTGTGAACCGGTAAATGACATCGCCTCGTGGCCCAGATTTCCAATGGCCATCGCTAAGAGAGCCATCGAGATTCGCTCTCCAGCGGTAAGCAGCATGTCGAGTTCACGGCCATTTGGCATCGGAGTAACTTGATTGGCGAGATCGATCAATTCATCGGTGGTATCTCCCATTGCAGAGACCACAACCACGACCTGATGACCAGCCTTCTTCGTCGCAACAATGCGACCGGCCACGCGCTTTAGCCCTTCGGCATCAGCTACGGAGGAGCCGCCATATTTTTGGACAATTAAACCCATGCGAGAACTTTGACATAAAAAATTGGAGTTTTAGGTACCGTCTTACTATTCAAGACGCTCAGACATCCCAAATAATGAGATTAAATCTATTCGACGGTCCGGCGACCCTCAAAGGCGCGACCGAGAGTGACCTCATCGGCATATTCCAGATCCCCACCTACAGGAAGCCCTGAAGCTAATCGGCTCACTTTGATCCCTAGCGGCTTTATCTGGCGGATCAGATATGAGGCAGTCGCCTCCCCCTCGAGATTGGGATCCGTAGCAATAATTAACTCTTGAATCGTGGTGTCCCCGAGTCGAACCATCAACTCTCGGATTCGCAGATTTTCAGGTCCAATTCCATCAATCGGCGAGATTGCTCCGCCTAGAACGTGATACTTGCCGCGAAACTCCCGCGTCTTTTCGATCGCCATGACATCTTTACTCTCTTCAACCACGCAGATGAGCGAGCCATCCCGACGCGGATCACGGCAGATCCGACAGAGCTCCTCTTCGGAGATGTTGCCACATTCGACGCAAAATTTAACGCGCTCTTTTACCGTGCGGAGCACATCGACGAGGCGAGTGACGTCAACCCGCTCTGATTGAATGATGTGGAAGGCGATTCGCTGCGCAGACTTAGGTCCAATACCGGGAAGGCGACCTAGCTCATCAATTAAATCTTGGATCGCACCTTCGTACATCAACGTTCGAATTCTCTAATGACTTGTGCGCCGAGTTCACGCGCAAGTAATGCGGTTCCAGAAAGTTGATCATCGTCAGTAGGTTCTTCAGTGGTGCGTTCGTATTGCGGTGCATTGATCGATGGGTCAACGACCACGTCAATCTTTCGGAGCAATCCTGTGACATCTTGAAAAGCCGCAGCAAGAATCTCATCGCTACCGCTTCGAAGGAATGAATCACGTGCACCAGCATTCACGATACCAATAGTGATTGCCTTGTCATCGACTGCCAAAACTTGCGCGCTGGCAGAGAGTAATGACCAGGTGAGGCGACGTCGCTTCTTAACGTTCTCAATGACTTCTGGCCACAGCCGGCGCAGAGCTGAAATATCGACTGGACCTACTGGTTGTTGCGCTGAAGGTTCAGGAGCGGCTGCACGAATCGGCTTCTTTACTTCTGGCTCCGTCGTTGATTCAACTACAACTGGCTTTGCTTTAGCAGCGACGGTCGCTGCAGGTTGTTCCGGTGCAGGTGCGGAGTGAGTTACAAGATTTACTCCACGCTCGAGTCGTTCTATGCGTGCAATAAATGCAGCATCATCAGCTGTAGGTAGCAAGATACGCCCGCAAATGAGTTCCAAGATAAGGCGGGGCGCTGTCGCTCCACGCATCTCAGTTAGCCCCAATGATGTTATATCGGCTGCGCGAATTAAGGTGGCAGCGCCAATTAAGTTGGCCTGGGTGCGCATGCGCTCCAGTTGATCTTCAGGAAAATCACGAAGTACATGAGAGGCGCTATCTTTAACAGCGCCCACGATAATCAGATCGCGCAATCTCTCTAAGAAATCTTGAGTGAATCGACGAGGATCTAAGCCAGATTCGATGACGCGATCGATCGTATTAAAGATAGTGGTGCTGTCATGTGCTGCGAGCGCATCAATCGCTTCATCGAGAAGCGCCCCATCTGTAAAGCCAAGAAGTTGCACAGCAATTTCGTATGTAACTCCATCCGGTCCTGCTCCAGCTAATAACTGCCCGAGCACCGAGAGCGCGTCGCGAACTGAACCGCCGCTAGAACGCACAACAAGTGGAATAACTCCCTTAGCAACTTTGATGCCCTCAAGATCGCAAATCTTTTCGAGATGCGTTGCAAGAACTCCAGGTGGTACTAAACGAAATGGATAGTGATGGGTACGAGAGCGAATTGTCGAAATTAATTTATCGGGCTCTGTGGTTGCAAAGATAAAGATGACGTGTGGTGGTGGTTCTTCTACTACTTTGAGTAAGGCATTACCGGCGCCGGGTCCGAGTTGGTGCGCCTCATCAATAATGTAAATCTTGTAGCGAGAGGTGACTGGGGCGAAGAATGCTTTGTCGCGCAGATCGCGGGCATCATCAACCAAGCCATGGGTTGCGGCATCAAGCTCCATAACATCGATCGAGCCCGGTCCATTCGCTACCAAGTCTTTACAGGATTGGCAGACGCCACAAGGGGTGGGCGTAGGGCCCTTTTCGCAATTGAGGGAGCGAGCCATGATGCGGGCACTTGAGGTCTTTCCGCATCCGCGCGGACCGCTAAATAAATATGCATGATGGATATTGCCTGATCCAAGGGCATTGGATAGCGGCACGGTGACATGCTCCTGCCCGATGACCTCAGCGAAGGTCGAGGGGCGATACTTTCTATATAGAGCGAGTGACACCGTTCTCCTTTATTAGGGATCCTCCGCACACCCGCCAGAGCGCACCTACCCTTGCTACCTTCCGGTCCTGGGGGAGTTCAGCACGGTAACGCCGCACGGAGGATCTGTGGGTAATCATAGTTTCCAGAGCCGATAGGCTACGACTCGCAGGCCGAGAGGCTTAAGCACTGGAGAATTCGCATAGCGGCCGAGTGCGCACGCTTGGAAAGCGTGTAAAGGGCAACCTTTCGAGGGTTCAAATCCCTCATTCTCCGCTTTAGAGGATGTTAGTGAGCTGGATGGTAAGGCGAGCCGCCACTCCGGTGCTTTTTATCCCACTCCGGGTCGTTTATCTGCCCTGCGATCTGCTCTTTCGGGCTTGCCGAACCAGCGATCTTGCGCGCCTCGAGGTCGCTCCACAAACTTTCAAGGAGCTGATTCATTTCGCCTTCGTTATCAAATGCTTTCAAAATGAACCATCGAAAGTGATTGGTTTCGGGATCAAATCGATGGTGACGCACTAAGTAACTAGCGATTGTCTTATCTGCTGGATCTACCTCTGGCATGACTTCCACCGCCTCGGTTTTGATGGAATTGAACTTTCTAAGGGTACAAGAAATGATAAAATCTCAAGGGAAATTTTGATTTCATACCGGCGCCACAGAAAGCCATGAATTGCAGGACGAGAGCTACAACTTGCTGTGGATAACTTTTAATCTTTTTTGGCGGGGATGCAACCATTTATCGTGTCCAATATCTCTAGCGCCGCGCTCCTTACGTCAGTGGCTTTACTTTTCGCAACTCCAATTGGTCTTGACGCAGCAAATGGGAAAGTAGTGACGAAACCTTGATGTGCAAGAAATCGGACTCACGTTGATGCAATCTGCCCTTTTCAACGTAAAATGGCGGTCTGCCTCTAAAACTGGGGCGTGACAAAAGAAGAAGGTAACCGTGCCGAAAGCTTGGACAGATGATGCGCCCCAGCCGATGGTCTTGCAGGACCACGCCCACCTCAAAGATCCTCTTCTCTACAAATTAAAGAAGGCTCTCCTCGGAAAGCCGCTCAATAGGCACACCCTCTCTCACCAACGTTTGAGCAAGATCTTTGCCTTGGGAATTCTCTCCTCAGATTGCATCTCATCTGCAGCATATGGAACCGAGAACATACTTATCTATTTACTTCCTGCATTTGGGTTAGCGGGCTACAGCGTCCTAATGCCGATGACACTCGTTGTGCTTGCAGTGTTATTTATCGTCACCCTTTCTTACCGCGAAGTTGTTATGGCATATACGCATACAGGCGGCTCATACGTTGTAGCGCGAGATAACTTCGGACCTGTCGTGGCACAGATCGCAGCTGTTGCGCTCATGTTGGATTACATAGTTACCGTAGCTGTTCAAGGTGCTGCTGGAACCGCTGCGCTCGCATCTGCTTTTCCCGCAATCTCATCAAACAACACCCAAAAATTTATAACCCTGGGTGTCATTGGAATTTTATGTTACGGAAATCTAAAGGGCGTTAAAGAGGCGGGTCGACTCTTTGCTGCACCTACATATCTCTTCGTTCTAGCAGTAGCCTCGATTATCGTCGTTGGTGTCTGGCGCGAATTCCACCACACACTGCATCACGTCGTAATCGGCTCCGGAAGTGTTGGGTATGGCCATTCGCAGCAACTACTCACCTTTGCCTCCATCTTCATTCTCCTCAAAGCATTTGCGAATGGTGGTTCCTCACTAACAGGTCTTGAAGCGATCTCAAATGGCGTATCCCTCTTTAAATCTCCAGAAGGAAACAATGCTCGTCGCACCACGGTGATCATGGCCACCATCCTGGGTTGCATGGTTCTTGGTATCTCATTCTTTGCCAAGGCGACTCATGCAATGCCTTATTCAAGTGGCACACCAACTGTTGTTTCTCAGATCGCGCAGATCGTCTTTGGCCATGGAACCCTGGGACATATTTTCTATCTCTTCGTTCAATTCTCCACAATGTTAATTCTCTACACTGGAGCAAACACTCCATTTAGTGGTTTCCCGTTCCTGATGAACTTCGTGGCAGAAGATGGATTCTTACCGCGTCAACTCACTAAGCGTGGCCATCGTCTAGTCTTTTCAAACGGCATCATCTTCTTAACTCTCGCCGCAGCATTGCTCATTGGTGTTGTCGGCTCTAACGTCTCTAAGTTGATCGCCTTCTATGCCATCGGCGTCTTTACCGGATTTACCATGGCGGGATTCGGTATGGCCAAGCGAAATTATCGCAAGCGCGAAGGTGGATGGCGTCTGCGCTTCTTCATCAACTTCCTCTCCGGATCAGTCTCTTTTGCTGTCGTAATCATCTTCGCAGTCGTAAAGTTTTCAGAGGGCGCCTGGCTGATTGTTCTCATCTTCCCAATCGCCACCATCGGCTTGATCCGCCTCAACCGCCAATATCGTAAAGAGCAACAGGCACTCAAGATCAACCAGGAATCTTCCCGTGCAACCAATATTTCACGTCACGATGTAACTGTTCTTGTCGACGCGGTTGATATCGCAACAGTCGGTGCAGTTCGCTATGCCAGATCACTTAACCCACACGAATTAGCTGCGGTTCACTTCGTGATTGACGATCAACGCGCAGAGGTTATTAAAGAGGCGTGGAAGCACAATCCAGCGCTGGCAGATGTCTCCATTGAATTTATCGATTGCCCCGATCGTCGACTAGCAAATGCCGCAGTGGACTACGCCATTCGAATGACCCAAGCTAGTGATGTTGATCTAACTCTCTTGCTTCCGCGTCGCTCTTACTCCGGCTTACTAGGACGAATTCTGCATGACCGCACCGCAGAAGCTATTTCAGCTCCTATCTCTCAACTTCCACGAGTAGTTGCCACGATTGTCCCATTCGATGTTGAAAAAATTATTTCGGGTCATTCGATTTTCGCTCACCTTGAACACTCGACCGACGTCATTGAGCCTGCGGAGCCAAAACCTCAAGTCCGCAGATTAAATGACGAACCTCTTGCAACTGAGACCATTAGTCACTACGAAGAACATATTCAACCGATCGCTTCAGTAAAGTGGCGCCACCGTGCACATGTAACTGGAAATGTGACCAGCATTCGTACCGCACCGTCTAGTGCCTCTCCTCATGTTGATATTGAAATTTGGGATGAGACCGGCGGAATTACGCTGCAATTTATTGGACGGCGCGAGATCACCGGACTTGAGGTGGGATCAACCATCTGCGCTGAAGGAATGGTCGGCGAGACCGATGGAAACCTCGTGATTCTCAATCCATCGTACGAAATTATTATCAACCACTAATTTATAAAATTGGCGGTGGCGGTGGGATTTGAACCCACGGTTGGTTTCCCAACACACGCTTTCGAGACGTGCTCTTTAGGCCACTCAGACACGCCACCATGGGTGACGATACGCCTTAACGCTTATCTTTAAAAAATTCTTGAAGGAGTTGGGCACATTCTGCTTCCAATACTCCCGAGACTACTTCTGCTTGATGTGGTGTTCTTGGGTCTCGCAAAATATCCCAGACCGAACCAACCGCACCCGCTTTTTCATCCCATGCCCCAAAGATCACCGTCTTGATCCGGGATTGCGCAATAGCTCCAGCACACATAGCGCACGGCTCCAAAGTCACCACAAGTGTGTGGCCATCAAGTCGCCACGTTTTGTTATGTAATGCGGCTTCTCGCATTGCGACTATCTCTGCGTGCGCAGTTGGGTCCTTATCAAGCTCCCTTAGATTGTTGCCGCGACCGACAACAACTCCATCTTGATTCAAAACAAGTGCACCGACGGGAACATCATCAGTAGCTAAAGCACTCTTTGCGAGAGAGATCGCCTCTCGCATCAACGCAGCATGATCACTCATTAATTACGATCATATAGTTGATCGAACTGCTCACCAAAACCTAGTCGATGGGCGAGTGAGGTGATCTGCTCTTCTGGGTACATATCTAGATCATCACTCATTACCTCGAGCTCCATCGCACTAATCCCAAAGTCAGACAGTAAGTCGACATCTCCACCAGGTTGTGGTTCATCTTCATCTTCTGGAAACGGTAGATCGAGGGCATCAACCACATCCGCTGCAATTTCATATTCCACGGCGTAGGTCACATCACTCAACATCATCTGCATTGTGTGTCCTCCGCCTCGAACGATTAAGAAGAATTCTTCATCAATGGAGATGAGGGCGACCGAACCACCCTCTGCAGTCTGCGCCTTCACTTGATCCATGATCGAGCCAAGATCGCGGGTATTAACTAATCGAGATACGCGCCACACTCCATCTTCGCGCCACGCAATCACGCCAAAGTCATCTTCGTTGAACTCGGCGTGGTTGGTCATGCCTTCATAGTTCCACTGTTTCAGACACGCGACAAGGTTCAATTCCGCGGGTAAAGTCAGACTCGTGAAAGTACATGTGGCACAACATCCCCTCATCACCCATAAAGTCACCGTTCTTCGTGATGAGACCACTCCCTCGTCCATCTTTAGAGAGCTCATCGGCGAAATTGTCACCTTGCTGGCCTATGAGGCGACCCGCGAGGTCAAGACAGTGCCTGTAACGGTCAAAACTCCAATTGCAATGGCTCAAGGTGCGGTGATGGCCAAACCAGATGCCGTGGTTATTCCAATATTGAGGGCTGGACTCGGAATGCTAGAAGGGATGGTTCGTTTGATGCCATCTGTCCAAGTTGGATTTCTAGGAATGGTGCGCGATGAGCACACCTTGCAGGCCAAAACATATGCAAATCGTTTGCCACAAGATTTACATAACCACGAGTGTTTTGTCCTCGATCCGATGCTGGCAACTGGTGGAACTTTGATATCTGCTATTCATTACCTCATTGATCTCGGTGCAACAGATATCACCATGATCTGCATCCTCTCTTCACCAGAAGGTGTCGCGGCGCTGGAAAAGGAATTTGCTAACTCTTCGGCGAATCTCACCCTCGTTACAGCTGCCCTTGATGAGAAATTAAATGAGAAGGGCTACATCGTTCCTGGATTGGGCGATGCTGGCGATCGACTTTATGGAGTTGTGTAATGGCATCCACTAGTCCGGGCTATGCAATAACAATCCGCGTGGATGGTCCACCCTCTGCACAACCCGTAGCTGAAATTACCGCCGCGATCACTGCAGCTGGAGCATCGATCACCGCGCTCGATGTGGTCGAGTCGTTCATTGACCGTGTAACCATTGACGTATCGTGCGACGCTCACGATGGGGAGCATGCGGAGCGAATTACAGCCGCAATCTCCGAAAATCCATTGCTAACAGTTCGCAAGGTAAGTGATCGCACCTTCTTATTGCATCTCGGTGGAAAGATTGAAGTCACTTCAAAGGTTCCACTAAAGACCCGTGACGATTTATCACGCGCCTACACTCCAGGCGTCGCTCGAATCTCGCAAGCAATCGCAGCAGATCCATCTGATGCGCGGCGATTAACTATTAAGCGCAATACCGTTGCCGTCGTCACCGATGGTTCAGCTGTACTGGGGCTAGGCAATATTGGCCCTGAGGCGGCACTTCCAGTTATGGAGGGAAAGGCGGCTCTCTTCAAGCGCTTTGCAGATGTTGATGCATGGCCCGTGTGCCTAGATACCCAGGATGTCGATGAGATTGTTCGTACCGTTCAAATAATTGCCCCAGTTTATGGCGGCATCAACCTCGAAGATATCTCAGCTCCGCGTTGCTTTGAAGTCGAACGCCGCTTGCGTGAGCTGCTTGATATTCCAGTCTTCCACGATGATCAACATGGGACTGCAATCGTGGTTCTGGCTGCCATTACAAATGCTCTCAAGTTTGTGAAGAAGAATCTGGCCAATAGCAAAATCGTGATGAGTGGAGCGGGAGCTGCTGGCACAGCTGTAGCAAGGCTGTTAGTTGCCAGCGGAGCACAACACATCATCGGTTTCGATAAAGATGGTCTGGTTCATGAGCATCTTCCGGAAGACGATGTCATGCGTACTTGGTTTGTCGATAACTGCAATCCAGGTGATTTCCGTGGAACGCTCTCTCAGGCCATGGTAGGTGCAGATATCTTCATTGGTGTCAGCGCACCTAATGTCTTAACCGAGGATGATGTCGCGGCAATGGCACCTGGCTCCATCGTCTTTGCGCTGGCAAATCCAGAACCAGAGATAGATCCTGCCATCGCCAGAAAGTATGCGGCTGTTGTTGCCACGGGTCGAAGCGATCATCCAAATCAGATCAACAATGTACTGGCATTTCCTGGAATATTCCGTGGGTTGCTTGATGGTCGAATCCACAAGATAACCGATTCAATGCTGGTCGCAGCAGCGAAGGCAATCGCAGAATGTGTGAGCTCTGATCAACTCAATGCAAACTTTATTGTTCCTAGCGTCTTTGATCCGCGAGTAGTAACTTCGGTTGCTGCTGCAGTTCGTGCCTCCGCTCAGTAGTTCTAAAAATCAATACCTAATTCAATACCTAATTGATAACCCAATAATAAAAGGAGTTCCTATGCGTCAGTTCCCACATAACTTCCTCTGGGGCGCGGCGACCGCGGCTTATCAAGTCGAAGGCGCTGCATCAGAAGATGGTCGCGGACTTTCCATTTGGGACACCTTCTCGCATACTCCGGGAAAGACCGACAACGGGGATACCGGCGATGTAGCGTGCGATATGTACCACCGTTACCCCGCAGATGTAGCCCTTATGAAGGGGCTGGGGATCAAGGCCTTTCGCCTCTCGATCTCATGGTCCCGCTTATTTCCCAACGGTGATGAAGTTCGCGAAGAGCGCGGCTTTGCCTTCTATGACAATTTGATCAATGAATTACTCTCCCAAGGAATAACTCCATACATAACTCTGTATCACTGGGACCTGCCTCAAGCCTTGGAAGATAAGGGTGGCTGGCGTAGTCGCGAAACTGTAACTGCGTTCGGAAAATATGCCGCGGCCGTTGCAGAACATTTTGGTGATCGCGTCAAACATTTTGCTCCCATTAATGAGCCTTGGTGTGTTGCTTGGTTAGGCCATGGCCTAGGTGTTCACGCCCCAGGAATCTCTGATCGCCCTACCGCTTTCAAGGTCGCTCACCACACGGTCATCGCTCATGCAACAGCGGTAAATGCGATGCGCGCTGTTCGTAGTGATCTCAAAATTGGACCAGTACTCAATCAGGCCAACTATCCTGCAGATGATCAGAGCGATCCCAACCAAGCACACGCATCAGCAATATTGGATGCGGTACAAAACCGTTGGTGGATGGATGCCATCTTCTACGGCAAGTACCCACAGATCCTGGTAGATGAATTCGGCGAGGAATTCCTTGATGCCATCTTGCCCGGAGATATGGAGTTGGCACAGACTAAGAATGACTGGCTCGGAATCAATTACTACTTTGATACTCGGGTAGGTGCAAGTGACTCCGCAAAGACCGTGGAGTTTGATAACTCTGCCTTCTTGGGACTCACGATTGACTCAACTCCTAGGGGAGACCTGACCGATATGGGTTGGCCAATAACCCCAGAGGGACTCACCAACATGTTGGTCCGATGGAAGAATGAGTTCGGAAACAGACTTCCTCAAATCTTCATCACTGAGAATGGTTGTGCATATCCAGATGGGCCAGATGCCTCCGGAAAAATAAACGATCTGCGCCGAATCTCATATCTTGATAAACACTTGAATGCACTCTTGGATGCGATAGGGCAGGGAGTAAATCTTGGAGGTTATTTCCAATGGTCCCTACTCGACAATTTCGAATGGTCACTCGGCTATCAAAAGCGATTTGGCATCGTATTTGTAGACTATGAGTCACAGAAGCGAACCCCCAAAGAGTCCGCCTACTGGTACTCAAATGTCATAAAGGACAATTCTCTTTGAGTCGCTCTAGCTTTTTGTAGGGCTCCGGAAGGCGTTTTAGGCTTTCTTCGTTATCAAATTGTTATTGATTTACGCCTTCTTTTGGCCTTTTTTAACGCCTTCGCGCTAGGACATAGCGCCCCCGTGCTCTTACACTTTACCCACACCGCGGGAATCAATCTTCATGGGGAGGTTGGACCGCGATAAACCCCTTAAGGAAACAATATGTCGATTAGCAAAAAAGGTTTGCTCGCTGGCGTAGCCACAGCAACCGTTGCGCTCGTTGCAACATTTGTTGCGCCTGCTGCGTACGCTGGAACATCAGCGGCTGCTTGCGCAAACGTAGGTTCAGGTTATGCAGTTCAAAAGGGTAAGACTGTCGAAGTATTCACATCTGTAGTTGGCGATGAACTCACTCGCTATGCAGCTGCTTCAGCAGACTTCACCGCTTGCACAGGCATCAAGATCAACTGGAATGGTAGCGATCAATTCGAAGCTCAACTTCCAGTCCGTGTTGCTGGTGGAACCGCTCCAGATCTCGCACTCGTTCCACAACCAGGTTTGATCGCACAGATGGTTGCTACAGGCAAGGCTGTTCCAGCTCCTGCAGCAGTTGTTAACAACATCAACCGCTACTGGTCAAAGAGTTGGCGTAACCTTGGTTCCGTTAACGGTACCTTCTACGCAGCACCTAACTCAGCTAACTTGAAGTCATTGGTTTGGTACTCACCAAAGCAATTCGCTAAGTATGGCTACACAGTCCCAACAACATGGGCACAGATGTTCACACAATCAGACAAGATGGCTGCAGCTGGTCAAACAGCATGGTGCGGCGGTATCGGTTCTGGTGGAGCTACCGGATGGCCTGCAACTGACTGGCTTGAAGAGGTAGTTGTCCGTGAAGCTGGTGCAACTGTCTACAACAACTGGATCTCACACAAGGTGAAGTTCTCAGATGCTCCAATCATCCACGCTATGAACACAGTGTGGAACTGGATGGGTAACAGCAAGTATGTTGGAACTGTTTCAACAATTGCTACAACTTCATTCCAAGATGCTGTTACAGGTATCCCATCAGGTAAGTGCATGCAGCTACAACAAGCTTCATTCATCGCTGCAAGCTTGCCTGCAGGCTCAGTTGTTTCACCAACTGGCGATGCATGGGTTTACTACCTCCCAGGAATCAACCCAGCTGTAACAACACCTGTTGAGGGTGGCGGAGAGTTCTACCTCGCATTCAACAGCAATGCTGCTACACGTGAGGCACAGACCTACTTCTCAACACCACAATGGGCTATCAGCCGTATCAAGGCTGCTGGTGCAAACGGTGGTTGGTTGAGCGCTAACAGCGGCGTACCAGCAAGCACATACTCCAACCCATTGGATGCTTTGTCAGCTAAGTACCTCGCAGATCCACACTCAACCTTCGTATTCGATGCATCTGACGCTATGCCAGCTGCTATCGGAAACGGCGCAGAGTGGACTGGCTTCACTGATTGGTTCGCAAACGGCACGCCTGTTAAGACAGTTGCCGCGCGTATCGATGCAGCATGGCCTTCATCAAGTAACTAATTTATTAGTTAACTAGCACGTCTAAGTAGGTAATGGCGGGGGCCATTTAGCCCCCGCCATTACTATTTCTCCTCAGACAAGTTAGCCTTGCACTTTGATCCACCGGTTCTAATGATGAAAGAGAGCTTATGTCTTCCTTTTGGAGCGATAACCTTCCCAAGCTAGGACAGATGGTTGCAGCGATTGCGATATTTCTTGCTGTCTTGGCGGTAATTTTCTTCATCGCAGGACGTGCCAATGGAAAGAAGCAGCGCCCTATCGCAATTCTTGTATTCCTAGGACCTGCACTTCTCTTGGTTGTTGTTGGTCTGCTCGGACCTGCGATTCGTACCCTCATTCTCAGTTTTAAGGGCTCCGCATCCCATCACTGGGTTGGATTTAGCAACTACCACTGGCTCTTCACCGATTCGAATGAGCGCATCGTTCTCCGCAATACAATCTTTTGGATTCTATTTACTCCAATAATTACAACCGGAATCGGTCTGTTGCTGGCAGTTCTTCTCGATCGCATGCGACGTGAATCAGTCGCGAAATCTCTCATCTTTATGCCAATGGCTATCTCATTCGTTGGCGCCTCGATCGTCTGGGAGTTTGTCTATAAGTTTGCAAACTCTGATCAGCCCCAGGTTGGTCTCATGTCCTCAATCGCTCACCACTTAGGATTTCAACCACCTAACTGGCTCCTTACGCAGCCACTCAACACATTCTTACTGATGGTTGTGTTTGTCTGGTCACAGACCGGATTCGCCATGGTGATTCTCTCTGCCGCAATCAAGGCAGTCCCTGCTGACGTCATGGAGGCTTCAGCTTTGGATGGTGCTCATGGTTGGAAGTTATTCCGTGGAGTCACTTTCCCAATGGTTCGTTCTACATTCATTGTGGTGCTTGCAACGATGGTTGTATCGACGCTCAAACTCTTCGATATTGTCCGCGCATCTACCGGTGGAAATTTTGGTACCTCGGTTCTTGCCAACGAGATGTATTCCGAAACATTTATTCGATACGACGCAGGGCGTGGAGCCGCAATGGCAATTGTGCTCTTCCTGCTCGTAATTCCAGTCTTGGTCTATAACATCATCAATCTACGTCGGGAGCGTGCAATCTCATGAGCATTTTAAGTCGCAGCAAGGCTCCGAAGCTCGCCGAACAAAATGCTGGCCGCAAATTATTTGGCAGTCGTGGAGCGTCGATCACGGTGTGGACCCTGGCGATTCTTTGGACGATTCCAACCTTCGGACTATTTGCAACTTCTTTTAGACCTAAGGCAGATATCTCCGCTACTGGTTGGTGGGATCTTTTTATCCATCCACACCTAACTTTCGCTAATTACACCGCAATTTTTAGCACCAGTACTGTAAGCGGAATTCCAAACGGAATCTTCCCTTACATCATCAACTCTTTTGTGATCACAATTCCCGCCGTTATTTTCCCAATCACGATCGCCACGATGGCTGCTTACTGTCTGGCTTGGGTTAAGTTCCGCGGTAGCGATCTGATTTTTTATGGAATCTTTGCTCTCCAGATCGTCCCAATCCAGTTAACACTCGTACCACTTCTAAACCTCTTCCGTACTGGAGCGGATAGCGGTGCGCATATAGGGTCTCTCACTCTAATTCCTGGATTAAATATCGCTGGAAAATTTGCTGGTATTTGGGTGCCGCACACAATGTTCGCGCTCCCTCTTGCCATCTATTTGCTTCACAACTTCATCGCATCCTTGCCTCGCGATTTAATGGAGGCAGCACACGTCGATGGTGCCAGCCACTTCACCGTCTTTCGTCGGATTGTCCTTCCGCTCTCTGTCCCCGCAATCGCTGCCTTCACCATCTTCCAATTCATGTGGGTATGGAACGACCTACTGGTCGCCCTGACCTTCACAGGAGGAACTGAAGGTATTGATCCACTCAACAACAAGTTGGCTGGACTCGCCGGCACATGGGGAAGTCACTGGGAGTTGCTCACCTCGAGCGCTTTCATCCAGATCTTGGTACCACTTGCAGTCTTCTTCGCGCTCCAACGCTACTTTGTTCGCGGATTGCTAGCAGGATCTGTTAAGTAATTAACTAATTAACGCTGTAACCAGACGGTCGTGTTAGCTGCAATAGCTAACCGGCCGTCTTTTATTTCGCTGCCGGTTGAGGATTCAAGCAAGAGCGAAGTGCCGGCGACTGAAAGTTCAACAGCTGCATCATTGGTGTTAACGACAACTTCAAGGCCAGGCTCTCGGGTGAAATGCATAGCGCCTGCAGGAGCATCGATCCAGGTTATAACTCCCTCACCGCCCAGTGCTGGGTGAGAGTGGCGCAAAGCTAAGCTCTTCTTGTAGAGCGACAAACTGCTCTTTGGATCGTTGGCCTCCACATCCATGCAGTATTGCGCCCAATCCTTTGGTTGAGGTAGCCACGGAGTACCAGTGCCATAGCCGTAATTAGAAAGTTTGGAATCCCATGGAATCGGGACTCGACATTCATCTCTACCTTTATCGGTACCACCACTGCGAATAAAAGCGGGATCTTGGCGCGCTTCATCGGGTAGGTCGGCGCTTGGAAGGCCGAGCTCTTCGCCCTGATAAATGTAAATGCCTCCAGGCAGCGCATGGATCAACATCGCAAGGGCTCGAGCCTTCTGTGCTCCGCCGATGCGAGTAACCACACGAGGAGTGTCGTGATTGTTCAGTACCCAGGTTGCTGGAGCTTTCACATCAATCAACTCAGAGATAGTGCGTTCGATGCTCGCGCGCATTGCCGCAGCATCCCAACCCAACATCATGAAATTGAAGTTAAATACCTGATGGAGCTCATCGGCCCGAACATATCGAGCGGCACGGCTAGAGGGGTAAACAAATGCCTCAGCAACTGTCATGCGATCGCCGGGATACTCATTGAGAACCTTGCGCCACTTGCGATAGACCTCATGAATTCCTTCGCGGTCAAAGAAAGGAACATCTGAGAGCAGCCCAGCACGCTCCTCCTCCGAGATATCAAGAAAATCTAGGCGTAAAGCATCGATTAAGCGCTCGGGATCGCGGTGATCGATCAGCAGATTCTCCTTAACAGCACCATGGGCGACATCGATTCGAAAACCATCAACGCCAAGATCTAGCCAGAAACGCAAGGTCTTTTCGAAGTCGGCCATAACGTCGGGGTTATCCCAATTGAGGTCGGGTTGGCTGGAATCGAAGAGATGTAAATACCACTGGCCATCTGCGGTGCGGGTCCAGGCAGGTCCACGGAAGATCGAGATCCAGTTATTTGGAGGAATCTCGCCGTTCTCCCCACGTCCATCGTAAAAGTGAAAACGAGAACGTGCAGCTGATCCCTTTGGAGAGGCAAGAGCCTCTTGAAACCAGATGTGCTCCGAAGAGAAATGATTAGGGACGATATCGGCAATAAATTTGATTCCGTGCGAGTGAGCCGCCTCTATCAACTCTTTGGCATCAGCCAGAGTTCCAAAGCGAGGATCCACATCGCGTGGATCAGAGACATCGTATCCACCATCTTTATTGGGCGATTTGTAGAAAGGGCTTAGCCAGATCGCATCGATACCTAGATCTGCCAAATAGGGAAGGCCAGCGATTACACCTTGTAGATCACCCTCGCCATCACCGTTGCTATCTCGAAAGGATCGCGGATAGACCTGATAAATCGCGGCATCTCGCCACCAAGCGCTGGAATTCATGTGGCAATCCTAGCGATCTAGATAGATGGATTAAGATCACTACATGACCTTTGTGAAGCGGACCGAACTTCAAATGTTCGATGGTCGACAAATTTTCTATTACGACCGAGAGCCCGTTGAACGCACAGCGGTCGATATCCGCCCTTTTGAACCACGCCCCCTCCCTGGAGATATGCGTCAAGATCTCTTAACGGGCGAGTGGATTGCAATGGCGGCACATCGCCAAGGCCGGGTTTTCCTACCTCCAAAAGAGTTCTGCCCTCTCTGCCCCACCAAGACAGACTTTGGAACTGAAATCGCTGACTCAACATTCGAGGTCGTTGTCTTTGAAAATCGCTCGCCCTCATTCTCTGCCCCATCTGATCAATTGCCTCCAGAGACAATTCAAGCTTCTGGACGTTGTGAGGTAGTTGTTTTCTCGGATCATCATGAGGGAAGTTTCGGAAGTCTGGATCTAGCCCAGATGCGCACCGTGTTGGCGGCATGGATAGATCGCACCCGCGAAATTTCTAAATTGCCATATGTTGAACAAGTCTTTGTCTTTGAAAATCGTGGCGAAGAAGTTGGTGTCACCCTTAACCACCCACACGGTCAGATCTACTCATATCCATTCATTACCCCTCGCACAACAAAGATGCTCGCAGTTGCTGAGGCACATTTTGATAAGACTGGTGTTCCACTTATTACTAGTGTCATTGAGCGCGAAATCAAGGACCAGATTCGCATCGTCGCGGAGAATGAACATTGGATCTCTTATATGCCATTCGCCGCACGCTATCCCTACGAGATCCACACTGCACCTAAGAAGTTTGTTCCCGATCTAGCGGCATTGAGTGACGAAGTAGCGGATGCATTTCCTGCTATCGCAAAAGAGGTATTGCTTAGACTCGATGGAGTATTCGGTATTCCGATGGCATACATTGCCGCATGGCATCAAGCACCAGTACGCACCGGCCGTGATGTCTTAGGTTTGCATTGGCAGATCACTAGTATTCGCCGCGCTCCCGGAAAGCTCAAGTACCTAGCAGGCAGTGAATCTGCAATGGGAGCATTCATCATGGATGTAAAGCCAGAGCAATCCGCTCAGCAGTTACGTGACGTTCAGCTCTAACCAAGCCATCTCTAGCTCTTCATACTCTCGCTCTAGATTTTCTTGCTCCGTATGTAACTCAACCAACCTTGCGTGATCTGTTGTAATAGAGCTGAGTTCAACACCTATTTCTGCGATACGAGCTTGGCGCCGCTCCATCTGCTTCTCCAACCGCGCCAACTCTTTTTTGAGAGCTTTCTGCTCTAAAACCGTTGACTCTTTCTTAGCGGCAATAGCCTGGGTTACCGATTGGCTAGCAGCTTTGCGGAGTTGCAGGTACTCATCAATTCCGCGAGGCAGATCTCGAAGCGAACGATCTCCTAGTAAACCCACGAAGGTATCGCAGACACGTTCCAAGAAGTAACGATCGTGTGAGATGACAATAAGAGTTCCGCCAAATGAGTCGAGTAGATCCTCTAGCGCAGTTAAAGTTTCAACATCGAAATCGTTTGTAGGTTCATCCAGAAGAAGAACATTTGGGCTATCCATTAAAAGACGAGTGAGCTGCAGCCGACGTCTCTCGCCTCCCGATAAATCTCCTACTGGCGTCCACTGCTGATCCTTATTAAATCCGAGACGCTCACAGAGTTGGCTGGCAGATAACTCCTTGCCATTTCCAAGTTGTACTCGATTAGCAACTTTCTCTACCGCTTCTAGAACTCTCCATGTGGGATCTAACTCCTCTAAATGCTGTGAGAGATATGCGGCCTTTACGGTTACACCTGTGACGAGCTTGCCCGCATTAATTTTTCCCTCACCGCTCAAGATCTTCATGAGCGTCGTCTTGCCAGCGCCATTGACACCGACGATTCCGATGCGATCTCCGGGACCGATATTCCAATAAATATCATCCAACAACTGGAGTTCACCAGCTTTAGCACTAGCTTGGTGAAGTTCATAAACTGTGTTACCAAGCCTGTTAGATGCAAAGTTGAGGAGTTCCGCCTCATTACGCGGTGCAGGTTCGTTGGCAATCAAAGTATTGGCAGCATCTATACGGAACTTTGGTTTTGATGTGCGCGCAGGAGCGCCCCGGCGCAACCATGCTAACTCTTTACGAATCAACATATTGCGCTTGCTATCTTCTACGGAGGATTGGCGAGCGCGCTCGGCTTTCGAGAGTACAAATGCAGAGTAACCACCTTCGTACTCCAAGACTTGGCCATCGACCACCTCCCAGATCTGGTCAGAGATCTCATCAAGAAACCATCGATCGTGGGTGATAACCACAACGCTCAACTCAGAGCGCGATTTAAGGTGTTGTGCTAACCAGGCGACGCCTTCTACATCAAGATGATTTGTTGGCTCATCCAAGAGAATTAGATCTAAATCATCGACCAGCAATTTTGCGAGATTGACGCGCCTGCGCTCTCCGCCTGATAGGGAGTGAAATACGCGATCGAGTAGGTCATCGCTATGACCACCAAAGAGTCCCTGCAATACCTCTCGTATTCGGCTATTGCCAGCCCATTCGTGGACCGGCAGATCTCCGAGAACCACCTCGCGAACTGTGGATCCAGCGGCGGCGTTATCGGCCTGACTTAAGATGCCGATCGTCACTGCATTGGATTTGGCCACTCGTCCTGAATCGGGCTCCAGGCTTCCGGCCATTATCTTGAGCAGGGTGCTCTTGCCGTCGCCATTACGCCCAACAATGCCAATCCGCTCGCCCTGAGCGACGCCTAATGAGACGCCATCCAGGAGCGGGCGGATATCGAAGGCCTTCGAGACCGACTCTAGGTTAAGTAAATTCATCCCCTACAGTCTGTCACGAATTTGGGATCCTATGAATTTGAAGGGGCAGAACCGAGAGTGACGGAGTAGGTCTTACTTCCACCACTCGGGAGCGTAGCTGTTATTGAGACAGTGCTTCCTGGTGCATAGGAACGAATTCGAACGATTGCAGTATCTACATCCGGAATCCGAACTCCACCAATATTGGTGATGATCGATCCAACGGTGATTCCCGCTTTCTCAGCGGCTCCACCAGAGACCAATTGCCCAACCTTTGCACCCTTGCCGGTATAGCTGGAATCAAAGTAGACACCTAGAACTGGGCGAGTGGATGTATGAGTAGGGCTATTAATGATCTCGTTAATCGTACGTTGTGCCTCCACCATAGGAATCGCAAAGCCCAATCCGATTGAACCAGATTGAGTTCCAGTGGTTACATCAGATGCGATCGCGCTATTGATACCAATCATTCTTCCTTGCGAGTCGGTCAACGGCCCTCCAGAGTTACCTGGATTAATTGCTGCATCTGTTTGAATTGCATCTACATAGGATTGAGTTGAGGCATTCTCGCTCTGCGTTGCAACAGGGCGGTTAAGTGCAGAGACGATACCCGATGTAACAGTTCCGGATAATCCAAGTGGCGATCCAAAGGCAATTACCGGGTCACCGATTGAAATGCTCGTTGAATCTCCAATAGCGATTACTGGAAGATTTGGGGTTGTTACATGCAAAACAGCGAGATCATATGAAATATCGCGTCCAACCAAAGTAGCAGGAACTGTATTTCCATTGTTGAGGTCGACCGTGATCGTGTCATTAGATCCAGGGACCGTTGTTGCATCGATGACGTGATTATTGGTGACGATATATGAACCAGTTGAATCAGATTTGATCACTGAACCAGAACCAGTATCTCCGGAGCCGTCAGCTGCATTTACGTTGACTGTAACTACCGCTGGCTCAACTTTGGCCACAACGTTCTTAAGTGAACCGTTGCCAACGCTAACCGCAGTTCTGTTTCCAGTACAGACTCCTGTGGTGCTGGCATATAAGGCGCCAGTAGTGTTATCGGCACAGGCGGTTACAACGCTGGTACTTGTCAGGCTATTTGCAGCAGTGGCCACTCCGCCAATCACGGTAGCTCCTGCGATAAAACCAATAACTAGCTTGGAGATTGTGCTTAATCCATTGATCTTTTGTAGCGTGGACATTTAATTCCCCTTTACGATGAAATTTCCCTCAAAATTCCAATGCCTAATTGAAGCCTCGGCGTCCTAGAAAATTATCAATACTTGCTAGGAGTTTTCTGAGAGAGCATCTGGCAATTTCATATGCCAGACAGCGGGAATCGCCAACATTCCTAGAATGAAGATAAGTGAGATTGCGGCAAATATTGTGATGGTGCGGCTCACTCCAAGTACAGCGGCCAAGGGAGCGGCGATTGCCAGCCCTACAGGCCTTAATAGCAAGGTGCCCAGCCCATCGAAGGCAGAAGCTCGAGATAGCGCCTCTCTCGGAATCGTCAGTTGAAATGCGGTACCCCAGAGAGCGCCCCATAGATCCAAGGTAATGCCCCATAGGAATGCGCCGAAGGCGAGGAGAAGTAATGGCGCAGGTCTAGCCAGGAGCAATAGGTAGCCCGTTAGAGTGACCGAGATTGCGGTCAAAAAGCGCATCGGGTACGTAACTTTGATCTTGATACCCAATAGCGATCCAACAATGTAGCCAGCGCTCTCTAGAGTAATGACAAAGGCCCAAGACTTGGCGCCATGAAAATGTTTAAGAGCGATCACGGGGCCAAGCACATCTTGCGCACCTGACCAGACCATTACAAGGAAAGAGAATCCCGCAACCGTTATCACTATCCAACGAAAGGAGATAAAGACCTTCCAACCCTCTCTCATATCTTCGCGGATCGAGGCTCCAGTCTCTTCCCGTGCTGGGGTTAGTTTTCTGAAGGTCATGACAACACATCCAGAGAAAATAAATGTAAGCGCATCAATCAATAGCGCCACCGTGCTACCAAATGCAGTGATGAGATAGCCACCCACTGCAGTACCGGCAATCATGGCAAAATTTCCTACAAATTGATTGATTGCATTTCCTTGTTGAAATTTTTCTTCCGGTAGAAGAGCGGGGAGCACTCCGGACAATGAGGGCCAGAACAAACCCCACATCAAACCAAATCCAATGTTAGAAAATAGAAGTGCACCGATAGGAACATGTCCTAGATGAAAATAGAAGACCTGTACCAAGAGAACAAGGCCACCGACTACATCTGAGATTGCACAAATTTTGATTCGACCGTATTTATCAGCGATCACACCTCCAAATGGAAGCATGCAAAGTAGAGCGACTACTTGGGCACCAAGAACAAATCCCAACTCCTTTGCACTGCCATGAGGCAGATGCAAAATTCCAAAGGCGAGCGCTATTGGGCCCATCCCGTTACCTAGATTAGAGACGAAGCGCGCTAAATAGAACCGCTTGATGTACTTGTGACTTAGGGTGGATCTAATCGTCATTTCGAGAGTTTAGGTTCGATATCCTTCAAGAGGCGATGAATATCAGAGGCGATTTGCTTAAGCTCGGTTATCTCCTGTTGATTAAGCGCTCGAGCCTCCTTTGCTAGCTCAAACTCTCCGAGTGATGCTGTATGCGTCTCCGTAATCTTCTGCTCCACGGAAGCGGATGCAACATTTTGGCCTACCATGATGATGGAGAGGAGAACTAATTGAAGAAAGGTCTGCGCCACCCAACCAACAATTGTTATCAAATTTCCTGACTTAATGGCGTCAGGAAGAGAGATGAGAGCGATGATGGCAAATGCGTAAGCGCACCACATGGTTGCAACACCCGATGTAATTTTCGCGGCGAGTGAGGTGTTAAATTCATTCATCTTCTTGAGCATGAATTTAGTTTAGTGAAGGTGAAGGATTTCCCCTTGGAGATACTTGTGAGTCGCAGCGCCTCTTAAAACGTGGACTCCTCCAATGCCAAATACGGCAAAGGTGAGTTCTTCATGGCTGGTTCGTGCATCCAATCCAGCGACCGCCGCGGTCATCTCATCTACTCCGATCACGGTAACGCCTTCTGGAGCTCGAAGCATGAGCTTTGCAGCGCTATCGGGTATCCAACCAAAAAATTTGTTGTAATGTGGAATCGTCCTAAGCGTAGAAAGAATATTGAGACCTGGAGTTCCAGGTGAACTCTGCTTCCGAAAATTGGGGACATCACCAGAAAGCGCCATTGCACCAGCGCTGCATCCAGCTAAGGAACTCCCATTTCTCCAATTTCTTTCAATTGCCTCCCAGACTGGGGTATTTATGAGAGAGCTGGCCAGATATGAAGGATCTCCCCCTGAAAGATAGATAAGTCCCGCCCCATCAATAGCGCTAGCCAGATCCTCGCGCATGGCATCTTCTCGGGTAAAGACAGGAAGAAAGATCTGACGAGTATCTAGCCTCTCTGCCTGTGCAGCGCCTAATTCCTGCCAATATCGCAGCCGTTCTGCCGACTCTCGTCCTGCGGCTAATGGAATTTGCACATATGAGTTGCTAAATCCGCGCTCAATGCCTTTTTTCAGCAGGGCGCCTTCAAGTTCTGCCATTCCAGGCAGATATTCCCCTGAGCCCACCAGGGCCAGAGCGCCGACGTGATCCATGCCAAGACTCTAGTCGGTAAGATTCCCGCCATGCACTCGAGGAAAGTAATGGCGACGATTTCTATCGCGATTACCCTCCTCTCCTTCACCTTTTACTTCTTCGATAAGACTGCCGGAAGTGCCATCCCGCGCTCCAACGTTCTCAAAGGAGATAAGCAGTCCACTGGTGGGGATACAAATATTCTGCTTCTTGGGTTGGATTCCAGACGCGATAACAACGGAAACGATCTGCCTCGCAAACTCCTAGATCTCATGCACGTCGGCTCCAGCTCATCGGTCGGTGGTTATAACACCAACACAATGATCTTGATCCACATCCCTGCCAACGATAAAAACGCGGTAGCTATCTCGATCCCACGTGATGATTATGTGGCGGTAGCTGGATGGGGCATGCAGAAAATAAAAGAGGCTTACGGGCTCGCAAAATACAACTCTGAAAATGCCCTCATTAAAAAAGGTGTGCCAAATCCTCTGCGAGAGAAGGAGAGCCGAGATGCGGGTCGCGCTGCAACTATCTCGACTATCACCTCATTACTCGGCGTTCCCATCGACCATTTTGCCGAGGTCAACTTAGTTGGTTTTTATGACCTTGCTACTGCGCTGGGTGGAATCCAAGTCTGCTTGCGTCATGCGGTCAATGATTCGCAATACTCTGGAGCTGTTTTCCCGGCTGGGTTACAAACCATAACTGGAGTTCAAGCGCTGGAATTTGTGCGTCAACGTCACGGATTACCTAATGGCGATCTCGATCGCACCCATCGTCAGCAGGCATTCATCACAGGAGTGATCACCAAGTTCCGTAGTCAAGGAATCTTTGGCGATCTCGGAAAATTGCAATCGTTGCTGACCGTCGCCAAGAAAGATGTGGTGATTGATTCAGGTTGGGATGTTCTAGGTTTCCTTCCTCAAGCAAAGGCGCTCACCGGTGGCCACATCAAGTTTTACACTCTTCCTATCGAGGGTTATGCCCTTCGCAATGGCCAGGATGTAAATATCATCGACATCCCAACAGTTCGTAAGTTTGTTCATGATCTCTTCTATCCTGCACCAAAAGTAACTGCCTCACCTGCTCCTGGTGCAAGTACCAAACCAAGCGCGACTCCAAAACCTACCGCCACCAAATTTAATTTTGCTCACTTAGCAAACGGGACGGCAGTGCAGGGCTCTGGAATTCCCTGCGTTAACTAAAGACTTTCATGTTATTTGCAGTCTTAGCTATTGTTGTTGGCGCTCTTACGGCCGTTCAGTCAAGACTCAATGGACAACTCTCCACCGATATTCACAACGGAATCGCTGCGGCCCTTATCTCATTTGGAACAGGTTGGATCTTTGTGATTGCTGCCTGTCTCTTTAACAAGCCAGATCGTCTTGGACTAATCCGCATATGGAGCAATCTAAAGACCAGAAAATTGAAGCCGTGGGAGATCATCGGCGGAATGGGGGGCGGTTTCTTCGTCGCTATCCAAAGTAGCGTGGTGCCTGTGATCGGTGTTGCCATCTTTACGATCTGCACCGTTGGTGGTCAAACTGCATCTTCAATGCTCGTTGATTTCATTGGGCTATCTCCCTCCGGAAAACATCGCGTTACATTGATCAGAGCAATTACCGCGGTCATCACACTAGCTTCAGTTACAGTTGCAGTTTGGCCACAGTTACAAAGTGCCACATTTAAAGTAGCTCCCATATTCTTCGCAATTCTTGTTGGAATTGTTATTGCCTTTCAGCAAGCTCTTAACGGCAGAATGAATGTTGTCTCAGCTAGACCACTTGCAACGACCTTTGTAAATTTCCTTATGGGCTTCATGGTTCTGACCATTGCTTTGATCGTTAATTTAATTAGGGGTGGGACGATCGGCCATCTTCCACACGGCTTGCTGGTATATCTTGGCGGACCTATTGGAGTCGTCTTTATTGCGGTAAGCGCCTATACCGTGAAGCACCTTGGAATTTTGAATTTCATTCTCTTCAGTGTCACCGGTCAGTTAATTGGTGCACTAACTCTTGATTGGTTGGCACCGGCTGCCCACACTAAAGTAAGCGCCTACCTCGTCACCGGCACAGCGATGACATTGTGCGCGGTAATCTCATCAAGAATATTCAGCGCTCGTAAGCGTATTACTACTTAATTTTTGGCGAGCCTCGACTATCCAGCCTCTAGAAATGGTGAGATACTTGCCCTCTTATGCCAAAGATCCAAGCACCTACAGTTGTCCTTCACCGTGAGTTACGCCGCCAGCAGTTAATGGACGCCGCCATGGAGTTAGCCTTGGCAACCGGAGCTGAGTCGATAACTGTTGCAGCAGTTGCATCTAAGGCGGGATTAGCTCGAAGTTCTATCTACGAATATTTTGCATCAAGTGCAGATCTTGTTGCCGATTTAGTTTTAGAAGAGCTTGAGTATTACACCCAGCGCTTGGCAACAGCGACAAAGGGTGCACAAGATCCATTTGAGAGAATTGAACTTTGGATATCAGAGAGTCTGCGCTACGTTGCAGATGGCAGGCATATGTTGGTCAAGTCTCTCAACACAATAACTACTCCAGATGCCCGTAAAGATGAAATTCTTTTGGGTCACCGCCGAATGGTGGCGCCACTTCAAGAGGCTTTATCGCAAACCGGAGTTGCGGATGTAAGAGTAGCCGCAGCGCTTTTATCAAGTGTTACAGATGCGGCATCAATTCGAATAGATGCCGGTAATGATGCAGAGCTCGAAATTCAGAGCGCTGTTGCTTTCGCGCTAGCAGGACTTCGAGCTCTGCCGAAGAACTAATTAATTATTTAGTTTTAGTTATTTATTTGAGAAGGTAAACGGAATCGTTTGATCTTGTGACTTATCACCAGCGGCATTGTGATCGTTGGTAATGAAGAAGACACAGGTCGTGTGGACGCAATCTCCGTTAGTGAAGTAAGGGACCGGCTTAAAGGTAACTTTGCCCTTTGCCGAGGTAGCACCCTGAGCAAGATCTGCTTTTACTGTTGAAACCCAGGCCTGAACTTTCTGGTCTGAATCGCAGACAGTTGGAGTAGCACCCTTAGTTGCAGGGGCCATGCACTCCTCGATATAGAGGCCATTCTTCGTTGGCATCTTGGCAAATTTAAATGTGACCACGGCACCTTTCTGTGGCAAATTCTTACTTGGGGTTACAGTCACGATCGCCTTAGCGTTGGCGAGCGGTGCTGCCACCACAACGAGAGCGACCGCGGCGGCTGCTATGAGCTTCTTTCTCATTTTTTCTCTTTTCTTATGTGTAAGGACTTACTTGGCAAATGAAATTGGGATCTTTATATCGTGGGTGCGATCTTGAGTTCGAGTGTGATCTGCTCGCACATAGATGGCACATTGCACTTTGCGGCAATCGACTTTTCCGATGAGTGGCTGGACTTTGAGTCCAACTTTGAAGGTACCCCCGGCTTTAAATGGAATAGCTAAGTTCTTGCCGTAGCTAGGTGGGTTAGAGGAGATCCAGAAAGAGGCGGCACTTGCCCCCGTCATGTTCACTCCGCCCCCGCATACCTCCGGAAGAGTCCCGGTAGGAACTATTTGACACATCTCGACATAGATTCCAACGGTGGTATCAAAGTTCTTGCCACTCACAGTGATGATCTGACCTGACTTGATTCCAGATGTTGGAACCGCCGTCAGAACCTCTCCATGTTGACCTGTTGCTGCAAAAGCAGGAGTTACACCAAGCATGAATAGAAGACCGAGAACGGCACCGACCTTGAGTTTCATGGCGATAATGTAGAAGAAATGGGTGATTTTCGCTCCGACAGGTGAATCACCCATGTCGGAAAAGGAGGTGTAACAATACGCGGATGAAGTCACGAGCGGTTGCGTTGGGCGTGGCCTGCCTGCTTTTGACCACTTTTTCACCTACAGCATACGCAGCGGTGTCAGATATAAGTGCAACGCAAATCTCACTGCCCATCGTTCATAGCGGTGAGGTTCCTCGATACAAGCGAGTAGTTGCCTTGGCAAATGGAGCGGCGGAGATTGTTGCCGCCTTAGGTTACAAATCTATTTTGGTGGGGCGCGATGTTGCCTCCACAATGCCAGAGCTAAAGACGATACCAATCGATGAGTCGGCGATGCAGGTGTCTGCAGAGGCAGTCCTAGGGCAGCACCCCGATCTAGTCCTTATTGATTCAAACACCTCACCTTCTACAGCGCTAGCAACTCTAAAAGCGGCAAAGGTGAAATTAGTAATGATCCCAAGTGCTTTCACATTGGCAGATATAACTGCAAAGGAGAGCACGATCGCGCAGGTACTGGGGACACCCAAAGCGGGAAGAGCGCTTGAGGCTCAAGTGAGATCGCTCAAAGCGCCGAAGACCGGTATCAAGGTTGCCTTTCTTTATGTTCGAGGCACAGCCTCAATTTATCTCATCGGTGGTCCTGGCTCTGGAGCAGATTCAATTCTTCAGGCCGAAGGATTTACCGATGTCGGGGCGGCTAACTTGAAGAATCCATTTAATGCGCTGACCGCAGAAGAGCTGATCAAATTGCAGCCGGATGTACTGCTGCTCATGACTAAAGGACTGACTTCCGTTGGAGGAATATCCGGACTAGTTCAACTTCCTGGAATTGCCGAGACTCCAGCTGGACAACATCGAAGAGTGGTCACGGTGGATGACTCTCTCTTGCTCTCCTTTGGGCCGCGCACAATTCCAATGGCAAAGCAATTGCGTCCACTCTTAATTGCGGCTGCTAAATTATGAAGAAGGTAACGATCTATTGCAGTGGATTAGTACTTCTTCTCTTTCTCTTCTGGCTCTCACTCGATATTGGAATCGTTCAGTTACACCAATCGGTTCTCTCGCTGATAGGCAAACACAACATCGATGCAACAACCGTGTGGCAGGTGCGATTCCCTAGAGCGCTTGGAGCGGTAATTATTGGCGCGGGCCTTGGAGTAGCTGGTGCGGTTGCACAGGGAATTTTTCGCAACCCACTCGCCGAACCGACGCTCATAGGGTTATCCAGTGGTGCAACTCTAGGAACGATCGCCCTGATTGCTTCAGGTGCCTCTATCTATGGAACGAGAGCAAATATCGGTAGCGCCGTTCTGGCAGCTGCCCTTACAGCGCTTCTCGTCCAATGGTTGGCACCAAATAAAGGTTTCGGTTTTCTGCTTACAGGCATTGCGATATCTGCAATATTGACTTCGATTGCTGGCCTCTTAATTTCGATGTCGCCGAAGCCTGGGATTCAATCCATTACTTTCTGGGATTTTGGATCTTTAACGCTATTAAATAATTCAACAGTCGGAATGATCGCCCCATACATCGAAGTTGGAATCATCATCTCTTTCTTGGTCTCACGCAGATTAGATATTTACTCGCTCGGAGAGAGTTCATCGCATTACATGGGTGTGAACCCAAAACGCCTGCGACTGTATGCAATTATTGGGCTCGCCTTCCTTATTGGTGCTTCAGTAAGCGCCGTCGGGTCTATCGCCTTTATCGGCTTACTCGTCCCTCATATCGTCCGCCTGCTTGTTGGTCCAGCCCATCGAAAGATGCTCTCGCTCAGTGCTCTGGTAGGCGCAATCGTCCTGCTTATGGCAGATCTTTTAGCACGTACGCTCTTTGAGCCGAATGAAATTCCTCTCGGACTTCTCACCTCGCTGCTCGGAGCACCAGCCTTGATTGTTCTACTACGACTGCGCCGCGCATCTTGGATACAGCATGATTAACATTTCATCACTCTCTTTTTCGCGTGGAAGCCACCAGATCTATCGTGATTTCAGTGCACACATTGATACTGGGGAGACGGTCCTACTCACGGGACCAAATGGAACCGGCAAGAGCACGCTGATAGGACTGATTGGTGGATTGTTACAACCTCAATCAGGAACAATTGAGATCGATGGTTTGAACGTTGCCAACTTGAACTCCGCTGCACAAGCCAAGTTACGTTCCATTGCACCTCAACGCAGATCATTTACATTGGCATTTACAGTGGCCGAAATACTTCACGTGCTTCCCAAGAAGTTGCGCGTGACAGATCCATCACAATTTGTTTCCAAACTTGGCCTACAAGAGTTGCTCTCAAAGAAAGTTACTGAACTCTCTATCGGTCAACAGGAGAGAGTGAGTCTGGCGCTAGCACTTAGCCAGGAGGCGAACTATTACTTACTCGATGAACCATTTAGCGCCCAAGATATTCGCTCAACCGAGGTAATCCTAGAAATTATTCAAGAACTGAAATCCAAAAAGAAAGGCGTCTTGGTGATTTCTCACAATCAAGACGCCATCTCAAAGTACTTTGATCGAGTAATTAGCCTCGCTTAGCCTGACTTGGTTTTCCAGCTTTAAAAGGCTTACCGCCCGCTTTTCCAAACTTCTTAGGGGCGCCAGGCTTACCTGAACGAGCGCGCGACTCTGCCTTTTCTAGAGCGATTCGCTTCTCAAGAGGCATCCGGGGAGCTTTCTTGGCTGGTCGACCAGGTGCCGAACTCTCTACACGCCCACGGTTTCCGGCTGGAGTAGCGCCCTCTTCACGAGTACGTGATTCGCGAGCCTTCTCCTCCCACTTCTTGGGTGCAGAGCGATAGGGACGATCTGAACGTTCAGCGCGGTCAACCTTTGGTCGACGGTCCGATGAGAAAGCACGCTCCGGGGTTGCTCGGCGTTCTTCGCGAGCAGGTTGGAAACTACGCTCTTCACGAGACTCGACGCTCTCTGTCTTAGGTGCACTCTCAAAACGTCCACCACCAGATTTACGAGGTTTGAAATTACCATCTCTATTTCCGCGATCATTTGAACGACTGCGGCTTCCTGGCTTACGATCATTGCGAGAAGGTTTCTCTGCTTCGACCTCAATTGGAATTCCGGATGGCTCTTGTGCGCCAGTAATCTCCTGCAACTTTGAATCGCCTGGACGAACCTGGTTCTCAATGAGTTTTACCGCTGCACGATTGGTAATCCCAAAAACTGCCTTCTTCTGCTTATGCGTGGCTAGTGTGACAACGGTTCCCGTTGCACCAGCACGTGCAGTACGACCGGCACGGTGTAAATAATCCTTGTGATCTGCAGGAGCATCAACATGCACGACGAGCGATACATCGTCCACGTGAATTCCACGCGCCGCCACATCGGTTGCAACGAGTGCAGATGCGCGTCCATCTTTAAATGCCTTGAGTACGCGCGTGCGTTGACCTTGTGACTTTCCGCCATGGAGCACGCCGACTGGAACACCGCTTCGCAACATCTTTTCAGCGAGCTTGTCAGCACCATGTTTTGTGCGAACGAAGAAGATTGTGCGGCCATCGCGAGCTGCAATTTGTGATGAGATCTCATCTTTGTGTTGTTGATCAAGCAATAACAAGTGGTGAGTCATATCGGCGGCGCGAGACTTCTCATTCTCTAACGAGTGTGTAATTGGATCTTTGAGGAATCGCTTGACGAGTGAATCTACATCGCGATCAAGGGTCGCCGAGAAGAGGAGGTGCTGTCCACCCTCTTGGGTGAGCGAGAGAATCTCTTTAACAACAGGTAGGAATCCCATATCCGCCATTTGATCTGCCTCATCGAGGACGGTGATCATTACATCTGATAGATCGATGTGCTTCTTCTCAAGTAGGTCCATCAAACGACCGGGAGTTGCCACGATTACAGGAACGCCACGCTTGAGGGATTGGATCTGACCGATGTAGGAGAGGCCACCAGCGACAACCTGAGAGGAGAGGCCGATCTTGCGAGCGAGCGGAGCAACCACATCATTGATCTGCACTGCTAATTCGCGGGTTGGAGACAAAATTAACCCAAGTGGCTTGTGAGGCTTGGCGGTACGGCCATTAAGGCGCGTCAACATGGCCAAGCCAAAGGCTAGGGTCTTACCGGAGCCTGTCTGTCCACGGCCAAGGACATCGCGTCCCTTTATGGCATCGGGCAGAGTGGCGGTCTGAATAGGGAAGGGAGCGGTAATACCTTGAGCTTCGAGAGCCTCGCAGAGCGCAGGGGTAACACCTAAATTACGGAACGTGGACATAGTTATACCAATCGAGACATAGATGCGTGTCTCGTGGTGCTTATCAGAGGACTGACGTAAGACTCGCAAACGAACTTGTGTGAATCACAACAGAGGTTCTATGAGTTGTGTTGCGGATGCAACACCCAATTGTAACCTACTTAATAAGCTCTCTTCGCCACATGGCATATCGGGTAGCTAACTCATCATTTACCGCAGAAAGCGTTGAACCAACCGCTCTTTCAAGGAGTAAATCGGCAAATTCTGGGTTACGCGCGAGTACGGGACCATGAAGATAGGTACCGAAGACATTTTTTTTGATGGCGCCATCAACGCCTGCAACACCATTTCCATTGCCTTGTAGAACTTTTCCGAAGGGCGATGCATCCGTACCAAGGGTGGTCACGCTGCTGTGATTTTCAAATCCAGTGAGTGGTTGATGAAAGAGATCTGTGGCCACCGCGATATCTCCGACTAAGCGACGATCTCCTGGAGTGGTTTCTACATCCAACAATCCAAGTCCCGCTATCTCCTCATCTCGGGTTAAATAACGACTCCCTAGAATTTGGAAACCTGCGCAGATCGCAAGCACAACCGCCCCTTTATTTGCAGCCCGAGCTAGAACTGAGCCTTTGCGCAATGCGGTGAGAGAGAGAATTTGCGCAGCATCCTCCGCTCCACCTAATAGATAAATATCTCCACTCTTTGGCACTGGATCTAAATATGAGATGTCGGTGACGCGCGCCGGTATCTTCCGAAGAGCTGCACGATACTTAAGGACATCGGCGTTACCACGATCTCCATAAGTGCCCAAAAGTTCGTTGTGAATTCTTATGATTTCTAGCATTACATCACCAACTCAAAAAATGCGGTGTATGCCGAAAGTACAGTGACGACCTCACCTTGGACCTGGGTAATCGCTTCATCAAAAGTATCTACGACAGCAGCTTCTATGCCCTCAACATGAATGCGATAGGCCATATCAAGCGCTCTCTCTCCACAGACAATTACGGTGTGGCCCTTAAGCGTTTTGAAGGAGACATCCCATAACCACGATGTATCGATGCCATCCACCTGGCGAGCATTGAGAACGAGAATTACTTCGGGTTGAAGTTCTCTTTGCAAGGCTTCGGTCCATGAAGCGGGGTTCTTGGTCAATCTAAATTGCGCTGTTGTATCGCCAAATTGTTTAGTTGCTGTACGTTCGAGTTGGCTTTCACTGAATTCAACCGGTTGGGCACCGGCAATTTCACCGACAACATTTGCGAGAAGAGCATTTCTGTATGCCGCAGAACCCTTCTTGAATTTAAGGTCGTACTCTCTGTTAGTAAGTCCACAGGTACATGAGTAAATTCCGCGCCACCAGGTTAAATACGCGCCACAGCGCGGGCATACAGCACCATCGGGATGAGTTCGACCTCCGAAGGTAACGCGGACAACGTTCGCAGCATTTACCACAGCATAATTAATGTACGGATCATCAATATCCGCCACAAAGACCGTCTCATTAGCCTCGGTACACTCAACATGCCATCTATCGGCAACTCTTTTAACTTCATGCATCCGATGTAATTGATCGCGCGTGAGGTTAAGCAACAACACGATGGTCGGATCCGTTTGAGCAATAATTCCAGGAAGATGGAGCTCATCGATCTCCAGAACAGCATATGGCGCTGGTGACATCAAGGCGTTCGCAGCTCCCCAGGCGAGATTAGATCCAGAGCCACTCGTCGTGACGGGGCCAAGTTGAGAGATGAGTGAAACAACCGCTCGAGTTGTTGAGGTCTTGCCATTTGTTCCAGAGACCAAAATTACTTCCTTATTTTGAGCCAAGAGCGAGATCGCCTCGGGTTCAATTGCCAGCAAAATGCGACCGGGCAGCGTTTCACCTTTATTACCCACGAGACGGGATGTGGCGCTGGCTAGTTTGGCGACCAATATTGCAAAGCGAAGTCTTGGGCTCACCACGCTCTAACAATACGCCTATTTACGCAGTGATTCGCCGGCAGAGCGGGGAAGGGCAATGACATATCGGAGTGAGATCAAGAGGGCGCAAACGGCAAATCCGAAGGCGAATGAAAATTGATGTGTGGATCCGGCTAGCGCGCGACCAATATTTATAGCGATCACCGCGGTAGCAACAGCAATGGCTGTAGAGAGCTGCTGCACCATATTTGCCAAAGTATTGGCGTGAGACATTATCTCGAGATCAGTATCGGCAAATGTGATCGTGTTGTACAAGGTCATGCCAATGGAGCGCACACCGCCCGTTACAGTCAAAAGAATAGCAATCCAGAGAAATGGAATTGATGAGCGCAGTAGACCGAGTGAAATAGTTAAGGGGATGCTAAATAGAGTCGATATGAGGATGAGGGGTTTAAAGGAAAACTTCTTCATGAGTGGGGTGGTAAAAACTTTGAATCCCAAATTGCCCAACATATAGAAGAAGAGGGTTTCACCCGCCTTCTCCGCACTCCAACCGAATTTATCTTGAAAAAGTAATGGCAACACAAACGGGGCAGTATTTTGTGCCACTCTAAATAACAATCCACTGGTGCTATTTAAGTGGAAGGTCTGAATCTTCAAAACAGATACATCAATCAATGGGTTGGTTACTTTGCGTAAGTGCAGAATCGTTGGAATGCCAATTCCTACGCCGGTTAAGGTAAGGGCCAGGGTAGAGATCAGATTGATATGCGGTGCCCCAAGATTCGCCGCGGCAAAGACCAACGTTCCCAAACTGACGGCGCAACCATAAAATCCCGGCCAATCAAGGCTATCTACCTTTCCACCTGGGATTGCTGGAACGATCTTCGCACCAACCAATAAGGCAACTAGACCTATTGGAATATTTACCAGAAAGATCCAATGCCACGATGCGTGGCTAATGAGAAATCCCCCAAGGACGGGAGCAACTGCAGGTGCCGCAAGAGCTGGCCATACAGAGTAGGAAATGACACGAATTACCTCGTTCTTATCAACTGACCGCATCAGGATAAGTCTTCCCACGGGAACCATTGAGGCTGCGCCTATTCCCTGCAATATCCGCATGGTTGTTAACTCAATTAAGTTGGTACTTAACGAGCATAAGAGTGAAGCTGCACTAAATAGAGTGATGCTGCTGAAGAGCACAATTCTTACCCCATATTTATCTGCCAGCCAGGCAGATATGGGGATCAAAATAACGATTGCGACCATATAAGCAGTCGCGCAGATTCCCACCTGTGCAGAGAGAACATGAAATGAACGTGCAATTGTGGGAGCAGCGGTCGGGAGAATGGAAAAATCAAGAAACTCCATAAACATAAGCCCAGCAACTAGAAATGCAACTGGACCTATCTCTAATCGATCTTTCGGGTCTCTCAATTTCGCCCTAACTAAGCTCGCCTTAACTACTTGATAGCAAAGACTTTAGAGTAAATCACCCTCGATTGGAATTCGATAACAACGAGATCATTTCCAGCAGCGACGGGGTTCTTCCCGACCTTTCCAATTCGCCCATTGATATGAACAATGACAACCCCATTTTTCGCGCTGACCACGATTGAGCGACCAACGGCCTTTGCGCTCACAATAGGAACGACTGGCTCTTTAGTTGGGGTGGGCTTTGGCTTGACGGTAGGTGTTGGAACCGGTTTTACCGTCGGAGTTGGGGTGGGCTTAACAGTGGGTGTCGGGGTCGGTTTTACCGTCGGAGTAGGAGTTGGGGTTGGCTTTGGAGCTGGAGCAGAAGTAATCGTCACAGTGCTCTGAACGGTATTTGATTGACCATATTTGCCTGCTGGTTTTTGAACGGCAGAGATTGTGGTTGTTCCAACAGCCATCGGAACTAATTGGCCATTTACTATTTTTGCGATCGCGCTATTACCTATTGAATAACTCCACACACCAGTTGAGTTTGAGGTTGGATTAACAATAGTTACAGGTGTACCAAGAGTCACACTAATCGGAGAGAGGGAACCAATTGTTGGGACTAAGCCAGCAACCGAGATTGTGAATGTGGTTGAGTTTGTTAACCAGGTACCGGAAGCAGCTTGAGTCAGCGTTAGCGTTGCGTTACCGGCATTCACAATAGAAATTGAAAGTCCCGTCACGGAAGCAATCGAGGGATCACTTGAAGTGAGGCTCCACGCTCCAGGAGATCCAGTCGTTGGTGGTGTTATTTGAATTGCAGGATCTCCAACAACCTGATTGAGATTTGGAAGCGTTGGAATGGGCGCTATCTGATTAACGGTAAGCGGCGCCGTTACCACTGCAGAATATCCAAAAGTACTTGTTGGGTTCTGTTCGGCGGAGATAGTTGTCGAACCCGCTTTTAGTATGGTCAAGGTGTTTCCGGAAACTGTTGCGATCGTAGGATCGGTAACTGTGTATACCCAGGTACCCGTGGAATTTGAAGTTGGGGCAACGAGAGAGAGATTGTTACTCGGAGTGCTTCCAAGGGTGTAGTTAATCGGCGCGAGTGATCCCACAGTGGGAGGTGTTGCGGTAATCGTTAAGTTCATCATCAAAGTCGCAGATTGAAATCCAGCTGCGGGCGCCTGATGAGCCGTGATCACGGTCGTTCCAACACTATTGGGAGTTACAACGCTTCCGGCAACACTTGCCACGCCCGGGAGTGATGAGGTGAAAGTCCATGTTCCTGGAGAGTTTGAGGTTGGAACCTTTAGATTAAATGAGGTGACACTGTCTTTGGATATCGAGACATCTGAGAATGCGCCGACGGTCGGCTTGAGAGCGGTTATCTGCAGGGTATTTGTCGTAGTTGCACTCGAGTAGGTGCTGGTTGCGGCTTGCGTGGCATTAATTGTCACAGTCCCTGCATCGAGCAATGTGACTACATTGCCTGCGATCGTCGCCAAGGTATAACCGTTAGAAACGTTATTTGAGAGGGTATAGATCCATGTTCCCGTTGAAGAAGAAGTAGGGGGTGTTATCTTGAAGGTACCCGCTGTGAGTGGAGCCGTCAGGGGAGCCCAGCTTCCCAACACCGGGGTTCCTGGATTGATTCTGAAAACGGTACTTCGACTAACCGAGTTATAGCCGCCAGCTGCTGCCTGAGTGAAGGTCAGCTGACCAGCTCCTACTGTCTTCAGGGTCAAAGTGAGCCCATTAATGGTGGCTAGAGCGGGATTATCGAGCGAGATCGACCATGCGCCGGGAGAGTTCGAGGTGGGTGGAGTTACCGTAACGGTCTGTTGATCAATCGAAACTGAAATTATCGAGAGAGGTCCTAGTTGCGTGGTCGCCGCAAAGCCCGATGGGGCAGAGCTGAGAGTGACAATAGACATGACAATGGCGGCGCTAAAAAGTAACTTTCTCACGCCGCCATTATCTTGCCTTGAACTCTCAAAGTGTGGGAACTAGCCCCCGTTGGAACCTTAGAGATTTATCTCTCGAAGAGAAGTGGGCCTATTAGTCGAGCTGTGCGCGACGCTCTTCTTTAGTCACCTTGTGGAAGTAACTAGAACCTTGGCGCCAGAAGATTGCCATTGGAACTACTCCAATGACCACGGTTCCTACACCTACCCACAGAGCGAGGTGGCTCAAGGTCGGAATAACTTTGACCAAAACCGCAATCAAGAAGAGACCCGAGAGAGCAGGCCATAACCCAACGAGAAGGAAGGTCTTTATATCTCTCAAGAGATAGTGGCGATAAAGCACGATTACTGAGATTGCTGCAAGCGCATAGTAAAAGCAGATTTGAATTCCGATAGCCGCTACGCCAGCTTGTGCGATGTCGTTCACCTTTTTAATGAACTGAGAACCGATAAAGAATACGAGAACGAAGAAGGTCGTAAACAAAGTGGCGTTCCATGGAGTGCGGAACTTCTTATGCACTTGACCGAATGCACCAGGCATTGTGAAATCACGTCCCATAGAGAAGAGAGTTCTGGTTACCTGAATCATCTGGGTTTCGATTGTTGCTACGGTCGAGAGCAAGACAGAGACAATAATAAATTTGCCGAACCATCCTGGGATCAACACTGCAGCAAAATCGCTCAAGATGCTACTGCTGTTGTGAAGGGTCACATCACTCAAAACCATGTTGAGCGCAACAATTGTGAGAAGGAAGGTTGCGAAAACAAAGAATATTCCGAAGATTCCGCCACGTCCGGCATCATCTTTTCCATTCTTGGTCTCTTCATTCAGATTTGCTGTGACATCCCAGCCCCAATAGAAGAAGGCTCCAGATACAGCGCCGATGAGGATTGCGCTCAAACCATGTGCAACTACATAATGCGACGCAAACGGAGTAGAGCTTGCTGCGGCCGCAGAATCATTCGAGTAAGCCTTAATCTGAGTGAAGGAGAACCAGCCCCAACTAAAGTGATGGGTGTGTGGGTGGTGGAAGATTGCAATAACATCGAAGAGCCAGAGTAATCCGAGCTCGACAACGGTCATAACGACTTGAGCTTTAGCAGTAAATTCAATGCCATAAGCGATGATCGCCACCATAAAAATAAAGATCAGCGCACCAACGAGAGTGGTCCAGTGGGTATTACTGATCGTCGCTTGATTATTTGTAAACAACGAGAGCAAGCCGGTAGAAGCCGGAAGCGTTGAGACAAGTCCAAAAATGATCGAGGCAGTAACAAGAGACCAACCCGCCAAATATCCAAGGATGGGGTGAAGTGCATTTCGAACCCACACATAAGTCGCTCCGGCATTTTGTTTCACCTTGCCCATGTAATGGAAAGCAAGTACTACGCCAAACATCGCAATTCCAGAGTAAAGAAGTTCGCCTGGGCCAAAGAGGCCAACGGCAATTGCCAAAGTTACGGTCGTCGCCGCAATTGAGTAGGCAGGGGCCGAGCCAGCGATTCCCATAATGGAAGACTCGAAGAGTCCCAATACGTTGGAAGCTAGGCCATTTCCTTCATTCTCAATCTCTTCATGAGTCGGGCTTGCCATTCAGGAACCTCCGAATTTGCGAGGGCATCCAATGATGCGCTGGGTGAGATATCCGCAGACCCTACATCCTCACCGTGTCTTTTTGCGAGCGTTTGGCAGGCAAAATAACCAGGCGAGATTGGATTATTTCCTTATATTTATATCTGTTCTGCGGTGGCCGAGGAGAATTGGCTGGCGTAGAGATCAAAGTAGAAGCCCTTAGCCGCCATCAGTTCTTCATGGTTGCCCTGCTCAATCAATGTGCCCTTATCCATCACCAGGATCGTGTCGGCGTCACGGATGGTAGAGAGTCGGTGTGCAATGACAAAGCTCGTTCTTCCCATTCTCAACTTAGCCATCGCATGTTGAACCAGAACCTCAGTTCTCGTATCAACCGAAGAGGTCGCCTCATCAAGAATCAAGATCGCTGGATCGGCCATAAATGCCCGCGCGATCGTCAGAAGCTGACGTTCTCCGTTAGATACCGTTGAGTTGTCATCCGTTAGGAGAGAGTCATAGCCACCGGGCAGGCCCCGGATGAAGTGGTCGATATTGGCAGCCTTGGCGGCTTGAGTTACCGCCTCGAGCGAAGGGTTGCTCGATCCAAAGGCAATATTTTCCTGAATGGTTCCAGAGAAGAGCCAGGTATCCTGCAAGACCATTCCAAATTGGCGCCTCAGATCATCTCGAGTGATATCGCGGGTATTCACGCCATCGAGGGTGATCTCACCACCATTGATCTCATAGAAGCGCATGATCAAATTAACCAGCGTGGTCTTACCTGCTCCTGTTGGACCAACAATCGCCACGGTCTGACCCGGCTTTACATCGAGGTTGAAGTTCTCGATCAGTGGTTGATCTTCCTTGTATCTAAATGAGACATCTTTAAAGGAGATCGCTCCTGTTGCACGAGCAATCGGCACACTTGGTGAGCGATCTGGCTCTTCTTCGGGGGCATCCAATAATTCAAAGAGACGTTCTGCCGAAGCAACTCCTGATTGAACGGTATTCATTAAGCCTGCAATTTGCGCCAAGGGCATTCCAAATTGGCGTGAGTATTGAATAAATGCCTGCACATCTCCCAGAGACATCGATCCTGTCGCCACTCGATATCCACCTAATACCGAAATTCCTACATAGATGAGGTTCGAAATAAAGGTGGTGGAAGGCATGATGATGCCCGACATAAATTGAGCATTGAAGGACGACTTGTTGAGGCTCTCGTTGAGAACTCCAAAGTCGGAGATCGCTTGCTTGCGTCGCCCAAAGACTTTAACGAGCGCAGCCCCTGTATGCATTTCCTCAACATGTCCATTGAGTTTTCCGGTCCAATCCCATTGCGCAATGAATTGCTTCTGAGATGCCTTAGCGATTCGAACCGAGACGAACATAGAGAGTGGAATGGCGATCAGTGAGACCAGGGCTAGCAGCGGACTAATCCAGATCATCATGATGAGTACAGAGATCACCGTGAGCGCTGAGTTAAGAATCTGCGACAAACCTTGTTGCATCGAGGTCGAGATGTTGTCAACGTCGTTGGTTACACGTGATAGTAAATCTCCACGAGAAGTTCCATCAAAGTAACTCAATGGAAGCCGGCCGATCTTCTCTTCTGCCAAACGGCGCAATCTGAAGACGGTCTTTTGAGTTACACCTGCCATCAGATACTGCTGCAACCAAAGGAAGAGTGAGGAGATGATGTACAAACCAATCGCCAAGAAGATCCAATGAGCTACAGCAGTGAAATCAATACCCTTGCCTGGAACAACTCCGCTTTTGTTAATTACATCGGCATAGGTATTTTGTCCGCTGGCTCGAAGCCGTGCAACAACCTGAGCTTTGGTAAGACCAGCTGGGAGCTTGCGCCCTAAAAATCCATAGAAGATGTTGTTGGTTGCATGTCCCAAAATCTTCGGACCGAACGAGCCAAGAGTTACCGCTGTTGAAATAAGTACAAAAACTACGTAGAGCGTCTTGCGCTCCTCGCCCACCTCGCGAAGGAGGCGACGCAAGGATCCCTTGAAGTCTTTCGACTTTTGAACCGGTCCACCCATCATTCCCGCCATGGGTCCGCCGCGGCCTACCCCACCAGCCATTGGAGGGCGACCGCCTTGAGGTGCGCGCTGACTCATGATGCCGCCTCCTCTGGGCTCAACTGGGATAGGACAATTTCTTGATAGGTCTCACTACTCTTCATAAGTTCTACGTGAGTTCCAATTCCAGCTATCCGACCTTCATTAAGAACAACAATTTGATCGGCTTGCAAGATAGTCGAGACGCGCTGAGCGACGACGATCATGGTGGTGTGCCCCATGACATTGTGGAGCGCACTTCTCAGCTTTGAATCCGTGGTGTAGTCAAGTGCACTAAAAGAATCATCAAAGATAAGAATTTGCGGTTGCTTTACTAACGCGCGAGCAATTGATAGTCGTTGCCTCTGACCACCGGAGAAGTTAGTTCCGCCCTGCGCAACACGCGCCTCAAGTTTTTCTGGAAGTTCTTCAATGAAATCTCGGGCTTGCGCTATCTCTAACGCACTCCACAATTCTTCATCTGTCGCATCTGCTTTTCCGTAGCGCAAATTCTGTGCGACCGTGCCACCAAATAGGAATGAGCGTTGTGGGACTAACCCGATCTCTGACCAGACGGATTCAAGGGGTTGATCTCTAACATCAACTCCATCAAGAGTGACTGATCCGCTTGTTACATCGATGAAACGAGGAATTAAGTTGAGCAGCGTCGACTTTCCAGAGCCGGTAGATCCGATAATCGCAGTGAATTTCCCTGGCTCAGCGGTAAACGAGATATCAGAGAGAATTGGATGCTCAGCACCGGGGTAGCGGAATTCCACCTGATTAAATTGAAGCACGCCGCGACGCTCTTTAGGTTCAATCGGCGTAATAGTTTCAATCACAGATGACTTGGTATCCAAAACTTCTTGAATTCTTTCAGCACACGCAGCCGCTCTAGGAATTTGCAGTGACATAAAGATTGCCATCATGACGCTGCTAAGAATCAACATGATGTAACTCAAGAATGCAGTCATATTTCCGATCTGCAGATTGCCGGATTGAATTAATTTTCCACCAAACCAGATAACCGCCACCGAGGACAAGTTAAGAATCATTGAGAGTGATGGGAACATCACTGCAAATGTGCGAGTTACGCGCAGTTGAGTGCGCATGAGATCCAGTGATGCGTCAGCAAATCGACTCTCTTCTTGACGAGTCTTAACGAATGCTCTGATAACTCTTACACCGGCGATCTGTTCGCGAAGCACCAGATTAATTCGATCAATCTTGACCTGCATGACACGAAAAGCAGGGACGATCCGGCGTAACAAGAGAACGATGAGAAGTGACATGATCGGAAGCACCACGAGCAACAGACCAGAGAGCGTAAGGTTTGAACGCAACGCCATGATGATCGCGCCAACACCCGTGATGGGGGCGCCAATCATCATCGTGAAACCCATGAAGAGAACTAGTTGAACTTGCTGTACATCGTTGGTGTTACGTGTGATTAATGAGGGGGCGCCAAATTTGTTGAGCTCTCGAGCTGAGAATCCCTCAACTGCAGAGAAGACCGCTCCGCGGAGATCGCGTCCAAAGGCCATCGCAACGCGAGCTGCAAGGTAGGCAAGCCAAACTGATGCGCCCATGACGAGGGCGCTGGAAGCCAACATAATTTCACCGATATGCCAGATGTAACCCACATTGCCCTTGGCTACCCCGTTATTGATGAGGTCGGCGTTGAGGTTGGGTAAATACAGGCTGGCAATGGCTTGGATCAACAACATCAACAAGATGAGATAAACCTGCTTCTTATAAGGGCGCAGGTATTTCTTCAGAATCTGAGTAAGCAAACAGGACTCCTATTATTTGGAATTCCCAAAGCCTACTCCCGCAGCGAGGAAGGTTCTTCCTGATTAAATCTCCACCCCGATGTACTTAGTCTCAAGAAATTCATGAATTCCGGCGAAACCACCTTCTCGTCCCAAACCAGATTGCTTGACTCCACCGAAAGGCGCCGCTGGATCTGAGATCACTCCACGGTTGATCGCGACCATGCCAGCCTCAATCGCTTCCGATGCGCGAATCGCTCTCTTGAGATCTCCTGAATAAACGTAGGCAATGAGTCCGTATTCGGTGGCATTGGCGAGCGCAATAGCCTCCTCATCGCTGCTAAAGGTGACGATTGGAGCAACCGGTCCAAAGACTTCCTGAGCCAGAATTGGATTATCTGCAGCGACAGAGAGAACTGTGGCTGGGTAGAAAGCTCCCTCACCTTCGGGGATCACGCCACCCAGGTGGAGGTTTGCACCAGCGGCAACCGCTTGATCAACTAATTGCGCAATCTTGTCGCGCTCTTTACGCGAGACGCTCGCACCTAACTGTGCACCTTCGGCAAGGCCATCTGACATTTTAAGTGAGGCCATCGCTGCTTTAAATTTCTCGATAAATTCTGCTGCAACACTCTCTGCCACGATGAATCGGTTCGCGGCTGTACACGCCGCACCACCGTTACGCATCTTGGCAATCATGGCGCCTTTAACGGCCTCATCTATATCGGCATCATCAAAAATAACAAAGGGAGCATTACCGCCGAGCTCGAGCGAGGTACGAAGTACTAGATCGGCAGATTCTTTGAGAAGAATTCGCCCGACCTCGGTCGATCCGGTAAATGAAACATTGCGAACACGAGGATCATGCATCATGCGCGAAACCATCGCTCCAGTTTTTTCTGGCATTACAAAATTCACAACACCAGCGGGAACTCCCGCACGCTGCAAAATATCAATAATCCACAGCGCAGTCAGAGGAGTCTCCGATGCCGCCTTCAAAATTACGGTGCATCCGGCGGCCAAGGCTGGACCAATTTTGCGAGTCGCCATCGCCGCTGGGAAGTTCCAAGGAGTAATGAGCAGCGATACTCCAATTGGTTGATGTGTGACCAGAATTCTCTTATCTCCACTCGGAGCGGCGCGAAAATCACCGGGGGTTCTAACAGCTTCTTCGGCAAACCAACGGAAGAACTCGGCGGCATAGATAACCTCACCCTTTGCATCGGTGAAAGTCTTTCCATTCTCCATGGAGATGACTCTGGCGATCCCATCCGCTTCAGCGATCATGAGTTCGAAGGCCTTACGCAAAATCTCAGAGCGCACCCGTGAGGCGGTCTTTGACCAGGCGGGAAAGGCATCGTGGGCAGCTTTAACCGCAGCATCACATTGCGCTTCATCAGCAGTGGAGATGTCGGCAATAAGTGAGTTGGTACTTGGATTTAGGACCGGCAATGAGCCCGCTCCTTTTACCCATTGTCCATTAATGAATAGCTCGGTCTTCAAGCTAGCACTCACGAGAACTCCTTCGTTCTGCAGTTACTTCTCAATCTAGAATTCTAGAGAATCTAGAAAATCTGGAGCCTCGGGCCGGGATTGAACCGGCGACCTGCCCATTACGAGTGGGCTGCTCTACCACTGAGCCACCGAGGCGGAGTTGTAAGAGTACCCTGTGGTTTATGGAACTTTCTGCAATTTTATGCAACCACGTAGAGACCCCAAACGGCCTCTTATTCATCTCCGGCGGTGGAATTGATCGGGTCTCAGTACCTGCAGAAGCTCCAGCACCCTGGCCTATAAACGTTGCAATTGCCGCTCAAGTGAAGGTTCCTTGGGATCTCACAAATAAAGATCACCATCTCATCATTCGGTTACAGGATATTGATGGGCAGGATGTTCTACTGCCTACGGGACCAGATACTTTCGGGCCATTCAGGGCTGAGATGAATTTCCAAGTAGGTCGACCCGATGGTCTACAACCTGGTGAGTGGCAAGTTATTAACTTGGGATTCAACATGCCTCTGCTCCCAATTCCAAAATTGGGCGACTATTTATTCTCGTGCGAGATTGATGGTGAAGAGTTAGATCGAGCCAGATTTAAAGTAACTCGAGCTAATTAGTCGACGCGAACTTCTCCAGAAGGTGTTTGTAGGTAGACCGCAACGATTCCGGTATCGCCATCGTTTGTAGCTGGATCAACCCAAATAACTTCTACATCTCCAATTGCATCTGAAACTTCTTCGCCGGCGTATTCCTTGATCTTCTCTTTATCTCCAGCGAATTCAACTTTGGTAATGGAGGCGGTAGCCACTCCATCCTTAGATGGATGATCAGTGGTCAACCACTCGATGAAGAAGGGAAGTTGCTTATCTTGCAATACATCTGAAACGCCAATCTGCTTCCAACGCAGATCAGTCCCATCTGGCTTGCGACGATGACCCTCTGCAGCGGAGCGACCAATGCGAGCCTCGATCGGTGCAAGGTCATCAGTAGATAGAACCCAGGTCAACCAACCGCCACCTTCATTTGCGCGCTTTGATACTGCTTTACCAAATGGGCTGCTATCTGTAGCTGGATGATCTAAGGGGCAGACCACCTCGAGGTAATGACCGTTGTGAAGTGGCGCTGTGAAATTGCGAGTTCCAAATCGTGGGTGGATTCCACCATCTACAAATGTTGTTCCTAGAGTGGAACCTAAACGCTGAACTGTGTCAGAGAGCTGTTCGTGGCTAGTTACATATGAAACATGGTCGAGGCGCATAGGGAAATAATGCCGTATCTGGAGGGGTGCTTTTTACCATCCCGACTTTTTGACATCCCCAGTTAAGCCGTCACCGCCCCCGCGAGTGCGGCGTCGGTATCGCAGGTAATGTCGTGAACAGGCGGTTTCCCGGTGAGGAGATAGCTGTTCATGGCATTGTCCACGCAGCTGCTCCCTCGGTTCGCGCCAGTGTGACCATCTCCATTGAGCGTAATGAGGGTGCTGTTTAATAAGTCTTTGTGCAGACCTTGCGCCCACTTGTATGGAGTCGCTGGATCACGGGTCGTTCCGATAATGAGTAATGGGTTGGTAGCCAGGTGAGTTAGGTTTGGTTCAACCACTGGCTTCGCCTGCCAATACATGCAGGGGAGTCCTGAATAAGCCAGATACGGTCCGAAGATAGGTGCCGCAGCGCTAAAATTCTTGGCATCTGCATCAACTTGAGCCAGTGTACGAGGATCGCTGAAATCGAGACACGAGATTATCTCCGCAATATCGGTTTGGTTTGAATCATAATGTCCAGAACCATCGCGGTTGTTATAGGAATCAACCAGATCGAAGAGGCCGTTGGGGTTTTTATGGTTCAGGGCTTGCGCGAGAGCAAATTTAAGATCCGGCCAACCATTTGCTGGATCATAGAGTGAGGCAGCAATCGCTGTTACTGCCAATGATTCTGATAGCGGTCTTAGTTGAACCGATAGGAGTGGTTTAGTTCGACTCAATTGTAAAAAGTCTTGAATCTTTTTAATTGAATATTGAGGATTAGCGGCGACAAAAGATTTAAGTGCAGTATCAAATCCAACAGCCTGTGCCAGGTTCTGATCTCTCACCGATACATTCGGATCTACAGCGCCATCTAAGACGAGGCGACCAGTGGTTTTGGGATAGAGAGCCGCATACAAAGTTCCAAGAAATGTTCCATAGGACTTGCCTATGTAATTTAATTTTGGCTCTTTGAGAAGAATTCGGAGCAATTCCATATCTCGAGCGCTATCGAGAGTGGAATAGTGACTAAGTTTCGATCCCGCCGCTTTCGCGCATGAAGCGGCCATTAATTTTGCAGCCGCGATTGCTGAACTCTTATCCGCTGCATTCTGCACCGAACCATCTCCACCGAGGAAGAAATCCTCCTGTTTATCCGTAAGGCATCGAATTGGATCAGAGAGGTTTACTCCTCGTGGATCAAAGCCGATCAAATCATAAACATTTTCAATACTTTTGGAGACGATGTAGTCAGCGCTCATCACGTATTGAATCGCAGATCCACCGGGTCCCCCGGGATTCATGATGAGTGAACCGATGCGCTTGGCCGGATCGTTGGCCACATGTTTGATTACTTGAATGGTAATGGTGTTGTTATCGATATGACTGTAATCCACTGGAACTTTAAATTGAGCGCATTGAAAGCCATTATCGCAAGGCTTCCAATTGAGGGTTTGACTCTGCAATGTGGCAAGGGTCCAACTTTGAGTTGCGAAGACTGGGGAGCTAAAGGATCCAAGTAATGCTAATGCTAGTGAGATAACTCCAACTTTGATTCTCACCGTAACTGCACCATCAGCGCTTCAACTGCAAGCAATGGTGCTGCATTGCGCGATAAGTGAGCGCGCGTCTTCATGATGGCCTCAAGCTTTCGTAGGGTGGATTCTGCATCTGTGTTACTTGCAACAATCTTAATCTCTCGCTCCATATCACCGTTTATCAGAGAACCCTCAGCATATGATCCACTTTGGACCAACAAGATATCCCGATAAAAGGTGGCAATATCTAGCAGCGCGCGATCTAAGTAATCTCGCACCATTCTGGTCTGCCGTGATTTCTGATCCTTCTCCAACTCTTTCACCGCTTTAGCGCCACCCTGAACTACTCGAGTTCCTTGTTGGCCCCAAGCCTCTTTAAGCGCGGCAGTCTCAACCTCGTTGCGCTTATCGGCATCGGCCTCCGCCTCTCGCTTTGCTGCATCAACAAGCAACCCTGCACACTTAAAAGCTGATGCAATATCTGTAATAGTGAGAGGCAATTTGAGAATATCGGTACGTCGAGTCCTAGCCTCTGGATTCTTGGCTAAATACCTAGCTCGACCGATATGGCCTTGTGAGGCCTTAGCGGAGAGCTCTGCGATCTCAGATGGAATCGATTCAGATTCTAATAACTTGGCAACAGCCTGAATTGAAGGGGTACGTAGAGTGAGATTGCGCGTGCGCGATCTGATAGTTGGCAAGACATCTGTAAGAGTTGGCGCACACAATAGCCATACCGTTCGAAGTCCCGGCTCCTCGACCGCTTTAAGAAGTGCATTAGCAGCCGACTCTGTTAATCGATCTGCATCTTCTATAACAACCACGCGATATTGCGCAACCGATGGCGTCCAAGAAGCCCTGGTAATTAATTCCCGAACTTCTTCGATCTTGATAGAGAGACCTTCTGTGCGAACCAATTCAACATCGGCGTGGGTGCCTTTAAGTGCCGTTGTGCAGTTAATGCAGACGTTGCAACCAGAATCCGGACAGAGAAGCGCCGCCGCAAAGGCGAGTGCCGCATTGCTTCGCCCTGAACCTGGAGGACCAGTAAAGAGCCAGGCGTGCGTCATGTTTTGAGATTCATCTTCATTGTTCTTAGCTGCATAGGTCGCAGCTTTTAGAATTGAAATTGTCTCTGTTTGATCAACCAGTGCATCAAAGACAGACATAGTTACTTCTTGGACTTTTCGCGATTTATCTTTAATTGAGGTAAGAGTTTGACTCGATCTTGAATTTGGGAAGATATAGCCTCAACGCTCTGTGTTGCATCGACAACAAAATATCGCTCTGGGTCGAGATTAGCTAAGTTCAAGAATTCGCGGCGAACCCTCTCGTGAAAAGCTAACGGCTCTTGTTCAAGTCGATCAATACTTTCTAAACGGCCGAGTCCAACCTCTGCTGGAAGATCCATGATGATCGTGAGATTAGGGGTAAGTGATTCGGTAGCCCAACGGGAGATGCGAGCGACCTCATTGGGTTGCAAGATACGTCCAGCACCTTGATATGCGATAGAAGAATCGAGGTAGCGATCGGTAATAACAACCTCACCGCGATTAAGAGCTGGTTGGATAACGGAATAAACATGGTTTGCGCGATCAGCTGCGTATAACAAGGCCTCGGAACGCGGAGATATCTCCCCGGTCTCAGGGCTCAGCAAGATCTTGCGCAACTGCTGTCCCAGAATGGTGCCGCCTGGTTCACGAGTAACAAGAACCTCTTCACCAATCTCAGCCAAGTAATTTTTTAAGTGTTGGGTCTGAGTAGATTTTCCAGAGCCCTCGCCACCTTCAAATGCGATAAAGATTCCCTTGTGTGAACGCCCTGTTATTCCGCCAAGTTCGCCACGAAATGCCGCCATGATGTCGGAGAAGAATGAGACGTTAGGGCGATCTTTCATTCTCTTATACGAGAAGATGCCCACTACCAAGCCAATAATTCCGGCACCAAACATGGTGAACTCAGCCCCGCTGTAGTGGAGGTGGACATTGTCAAAGGTAAATTCATGGCGGCCAATCGAGGCGGCGATTATTGGCGAGATCGCCAACACCAAAATTAATGAGATACGAATCAATGACTGAACGAAGGCAAAGGTTCGACCTCGCACCTCATCATCAACTTCCATCCCCAACAAGGTTTGACCAGTTACTAATGAGAGTCCCGCGAATGCTCCAACCAATACCGTCATTAATATGGCTAAAACCAAATTGGTGGAGAGCGCAAGGATTGCCAGAAACATCGATGAAAGTGTCAGAGAGAGTCCAAAGATTCGTCTTCGAGAGAATTGCCCGAATAACTTTGGGCCAAGCCAAGCTCCAAGGGCCAAGCCAGAGAATACCGCTGCAAATAAAATTCCGTAGGCAGAGTCGCCAGCGTTAAGGTCACCCGCATATGTTCGAGCCAGACCAAATACGGCGCCCGCAGCGAAGAAAGCTCCGAGCATTCCCAAAATCAATCCACTTACAACTTTTGATTGAGATACGAATCTAAATCCGGCAATTAGTGATTTTCCTAGATTGTCATTTACCGCACTCTTTGATGCAGCTCCCTTAGGAATTGTTTGGAGTTGGTAAACAATCCACGATGTATAAAGAAAGGAGGCGGCATCTATATAGAGAGCTAAATCTGCTGCAGAGGTATATCGAGTATTTCCGGAGGATGAGAAGGTCTTTGCTATCAAAGCGAGAAATGTAAAAGCGATAGCGGCTACTGGGGCGCTGCCGTAACTCGCTAGCAGCGTCATTTGATTTGCTGATTCAAGCTTCTCTTTTGGAACTAAATTCGGGACTGAGGCCTCTTTCGCAGGAGACCAAAATAGTGTGACCGCTTCGACGATAACCGTTGCGGTATAGAGCCAGATGTAGTTATGAACCAGCGGAATAGATAGATAGAAACCGAATCGCAAAATATCGCAGACGATCATTAACCGCCTGCGATCAAAACGATCTGCGATAACTCCTGCGAGTGGACCAAGCAATACGGCTGGCAGCAGCCGCACGATGAAGACTCCGGCAATAGCAAAGTTAGCTTTACGGTAGTTTCCGCCCGCCAACTCTTGGGCCAGCGCGGTAGATGCGAGAAGTCCTAACCAATCTCCGAAGGAGGAGAAGGCCATAGAGTTCCAGAGCTTGCGGAAGGCTGGGATTGCAAGGACGCTGCGCGACTCCGATTGTGCGGGGGCGGATGGGTAAGGCAGCGCCTGAGACATGGGTTAAGCCTAGAGGGTGGCGCTAGAAGTGGCTTTTCCTCTTCCAGAGGCCGCCTTCTTCTTTGCTTTAGGTGCACCCGTTGCTTTGACTATCTTTGCGGTAAGACTCGGGGCGCTCTTCTTTGAACGGGTCGCCTTCTTCTTGACTCGAGTAGCTCCACCGTTTTCGGCCTCCCATGCGCGCCGACCTGCCAACAACTCCATTCCACGTTCTAGCGTGAGGAACTCGACGGTATCGCCGCGTCGTAGCGTGGCATTTGTTTCACCATCTGTGACATACAAACCGAATCGACCATCCTTAACCAATACAGGTTTTTGTGAAGCAGGGTCTATACCTAAATCTTTTACAGGAGGTTTGGCGACACCCCGCCTGCGCACCTTCGGTTCCTTGTAGATCGCAATCGCTTCATCAAGGGTAATTGTGAATAACTGATCTTCTGAGGTGAGAGTTCGGGAATCGGCACCTTTCGTTAGATATGGACCGTAGCGACCATTCTGAACCGTGATTGTCTCTCCCTCATACTCACCCAGAGTTCTAGGCAACGACATCAATTTAAGTGCATCATCCAGAGTGATTGTGTCGAGCGACATCGTTGATAACAACGAAGCCGTCTTTGGCTTTACATCATCCTTCTTCTTACGAGGCTTTTTAAGTTCGCCGGTCTTCTTATCAACGACTAACTCGGGTTCTGGCAAAACTTGCGCAACATATGGACCAAAGCGTCCGGACTTTGCAACGAGTGGATATCCCGTCTCCGGTTCGATTCCCAACTCACGCTCTCCAGATGGTTTAGCAAGCAATTCAATAGCAACCGCTAAGGTCAACTCATCCGGCGCCATATTCTCTGGGATGTTGGCAAACTTTCTATTCTCGCCCTCGCCTTGTTGAATATATGCACCAAAACGGCCAACTCGAATCTCAATATCTTGGCCCATCTTCATCGTATTTATCTGCTGTGCATCAATGGCGCCTAAATCAGATGCGAGTGCTTCAAGTCCTGGAACATCGTCGTGGCCATAAAAGAAACGAGTCAGCCACTCAACGCGATCTGCCTCACCGTTAGCGATCTTGTCCAGATCTTCTTCCATTGAAGCGGTAAATTCGTAATCAACTAATTTAGAAAAATGTTGTTCGAGCAATCCAGTAACGCTAAATGCTAAGAAGGTAGGAACGAGTGCACGTCCACGCTTTGCGACATAACCGCGATCTTGGATGGTCGAAATAATGGATGCGAATGTTGATGGTCGTCCGATTCCAAGCTCTTCAAGCTTCTTGACCAAAGTTGGTTCGGTATAGCGTGCTGGAGGTTTGGTCTCATGCCCCTCGCAGGTGTATTGATTTACACCGATTACATCTCCAACAGACATCGGCGGAAGGCGCTTAGCCTCGTCATCAACATCAGCAGCTCCTTCTTCCTGAATATCTTCATATGCAGCTAGAAAACCCGGGAAGGTAATAACTGATCCATTGGCACGAAAGATTGCGTTCTCTTTCTTCTTGGTAACTGCTTCAAAATCGACGCGCATCTGCATCTTTTTGGCATCGGCCATTTGGGAAGCGATGGTTCGCTTCCAGATAAGGTCGTACAAGGCGAACTCATCGCGACTTAACTCTGGAGCAAGCTCTCCTGGTGTTTTAAAGACATCTCCCGCTGGTCTAATGGCTTCGTGCGCCTCTTGTGCATTCTTGGTCTTACCTTCATACAGGCGTGGGCTACTTGGAATGTATTCCTTGCCGTACAACGAGGCAGCTTGTGCTCTCGCTGATGAGATCGCCGATTGTGAGAGCGTCACCGAGTCGGTACGCATATATGTGATGTAGCCGTTTTCATAGAGACGTTGTGCAACGCGCATGGTGAGTTGTGCGCCCCACCCTAATCGTGAACCAGCATCTTGCTGCATTGTCGAGGTTGTAAAGGGAGCCTTTGGTCTTTCAGTGCGAGGCGACTCTTCAGTGCTCAACACAGTGAGTTTTTGGCCACTCAAACTCTGAGTGAGTTCGTTCGCCGATGCCTCGTCCAGCAAGAGAATACTGCTGGCTGACTTCTCTTTAAGTCCGCCGTTCTCATCAAAATCATTTGTTGAGGCAACCCGCTTGCCATCCAACGACATGAGGCGTGCTGTGAAATTCTTCTCTGTCTGCGCTTTTAAATCCCACCATGATGAAGAAATGAATGCCATGCGTTCACGTTCACGCTCAACAATCAGGCGAGTTGCAACTGATTGCACTCGCCCCGCACTGATGCGTGGCATAACTTTCTTCCATAGAACGGGAGAGAGGCGATAACCGTAAAGACGATCAAGAACGCGTCGGGTCTCTTGTGCATCTACTAATCGATAATCCAGGTCACGAGTATTTTTCGCAGCCTCTTGAATAGCTTCCTTGGTAATTTCATGGAAGACCATTCGGCTGATGGGAATCTTGGGACGAAGGACTTCGATCAAGTGCCAGGCGATTGCTTCGCCTTCGCGGTCCTCATCGGTTGCCAGAATAAGTTCGTCGGCGCCTTTCATAAGAGCTTTTAACTCATTGACCTTGGCGCGCTTGTCGGGATTGATGACATATAAAGGAGCGAAATCCTCCTCGATATTTACACCCTCTTTAGCCCAAGCGGTCTTCTTATATTCAGCTGGGATATCAGCGGCGCGCTGTGGCAGATCACGAATGTGTCCGACCGAAGCCTCCACCACGTAGTCATCCCCTAGGAAGGCGCCGATCTTGCGCGCCTTCGCAGGGGATTCCACGATCACAAGCTTGATACCCAAATTAATTAACTCCTAAAGGATCTTGAAGGCCACGAGAGCCCTCTGCCCTCACTGTAAACCGAGTTAGTTATGCGATGGTTATGCGATAACCGTCCCAGCTCTAGCGCTTCGAATCAAAGCGTAGATAATAACGAGGACAGCGACGGCTGCAATCAATCCACTTGCGACCGCATGACCCTTAAGTGAGAAGGAGACGATCGCAGGAGTGATCAGAAGTGCAACCAAGTTCATAACTTTGAGAAGTGGGTTGATAGCAGGACCGGCGGTATCTTTGAATGGATCACCAACGGTATCTCCAACGATCGTGGCGACGTGGGCATCTGATCCCTTTCCACCATGGTGACCATCTTCAACCATCTTCTTTGCGTTATCCCATGCTCCACCAGCGTTAGCAAGGAAGACCGCCATAAGTGTTCCGGTTCCGATCGCACCAGCCAGGTAAGCACCGAGTGCGCCGACGCCGAGGCCAAAACCAACTGCAATAGGAGCCATAACAGCAAGCAATCCAGGAGCGACAAGCTCACGCAATGAATCGCGAGTACAGATATCAACCACGCGACCGTACTCCGGCTTCTCACTTCCATCCATAATTCCTGGATGTAGGCGGAACTGCTCACGGACTTCCACTACAACTGCACCAGCAGCGCGTGAAACGGCATTGATTGCTAGACCTGAGAACAGGAATACAACTGATGCTCCGATAATGAGACCAACCAAGTTACGTGGGTTGGCGATATCGAGAACTCCCTGGAATTGCAGGTTGAGAGCAGATGCGGTCTTACCTGCATCACTCACCGCCTTCAAAATTGCATTTGTAAATGCTCCAAAGAGTGCGGTCGCTGCAAGTACTGCAGTAGCAATAGCAATACCCTTTGTGATCGCCTTCGTTGTGTTTCCTACAGCATCGAGTGATGTGAGGATTGCAGCACCTTCGCCATGGACATCGCCTGACATTTCAGCAACGCCTTGGGCGTTATCTGAAATTGGTCCGAAGGTATCCATTGCAACAATAACTCCAACTGTTGTGAGGAGTCCGGTACCAGCGAGCGAAATAGCAAAGAGGCTAAGCACGATCGAACCGTGCCCAAGTAGAAATGCGCCAAATACGGCTGCGGCGATCAACAGTGCAGAGTAAACGGCTGATTCGAATCCAATCGCAATACCGGCCAAGATCACAGTTGCCGAGCCAGTGTTGGAAGATGCTGAAACATCATTAACTGGGCGACGACCAATCTCAGTAAAGAATCCGGTCAAGACCTGAATTGCAGCGGCGAGAACAATTCCAATGAGAACAGCGCCGAATGTCAGTAGACGTGGATTTACATTGCTTGAAGTATGTGCTGGATCCAACCCAGTCAACAACTTCATAGATCCAGGTAGATATGTAAAGGTTGCGAATCCAACCAAGACCGCAGAAATAATTGCAGATAGGAAGAATGAACGGTTGATTGCCTGCATTGCAGAGCGATCAGTGGAGCGAAGTCGAGTAATAAATACACCGATGATCGCAGTAACAATTCCAATTGCAGGAACGATCAATGGATAGATCAACCCAGCATCGCCGAAACCAGCTTTACCGAGAATCAGTGCGGCAACGAGTGTTACTGCATATGACTCGAAGAGGTCCGCTGCCATTCCCGCGCAGTCACCGACGTTATCGCCAACGTTATCTGCGATTGTTGCCGCGTTACGAGGGTCATCTTCTGGAATATTTTGTTCAACTTTTCCAACCAGGTCGGCACCAACATCGGCAGCCTTGGTAAATATTCCACCGCCCACGCGCATAAACATCGCGAGCATTGCAGCGCCGAAGCCAAAACCTTCGAGTACCTCAGGAGCATTTTCGCGGTAGATGATTACGACCAGCGAAGCACCGAGAAGTCCAAGTCCCACCGTGGTCATTCCAACGACGCCACCGGTACGGAAGGCGATCTTGACCGCCTTCTCGGCTGACTTCTGGCGAGCTGCCTCAGCAACGCGGACATTTGCGCGAACCGCCAACCACATTCCGTTGTATCCGACTGCAGCGCTAAAGAGAGCTCCGAGCAAGAAGAAGATGGAGCGGCCGATGCGAATATCCGTATGTCCTGGAAGTGCAAAGAGCAGGACAAAGACGACCGCGACAAAGACTGAGAGCGTCCTGAATTGGCGATTGAGATATGCCGCTGCACCCTCTTGGACTGCAGCTGCAATCTCCTTCATCTTCTCAGTTCCATCGGATTGAGCCAGCACCTGTGCACGAAGACCATATGCAATGGCCAGCGCGAGCAGAGAAACTCCAAGAACGATAAAGACATAAATTAGATTAGTTCCGGTGACTTGCACGGATGTCGTCACTATTTTGACTCCTCATTGAGTGGATAGGGGCGGTTGGGGGATCTAGTTTCTTTTAAGGGTCTTCCTAAGGGTTGAAAGGTTACACATATATATAAGGTGTATGACAAATTTTCAGCCACCAATCAGTATCCTTTAGCCCCTATGAGCTTCATAAGCGTCACCTCAGCCCTCAATTCCAACTACTCCCTGGTCATCATCTTCGCGATTTTGGCTCTGGAGACTGGATTGCCCCTGATCATCGGTCTTCCTGGTGACACCCTGCTCATCACCGCTGGGCTCTTCGCCGCCGGCATCGGTTCGACCCACGGCCATCACCTCAATATTGGACTGGTAGCCGTCGGGGCTCCTCTATCGGCCATCGTCGGTTCTCAATTCGGCCACTGGCTCGGATGGCATTACGGCATCAAAATCTTTAGCAGGCCAGACTCTAAATTCTTTGATCCGGGCAAGATCAAGTCGGCCGAAAAGTACATCACGAAGTATGGTCGTGGTCGCGCCATCGTGCTTGGTCGCTTCATTCCCGTCGTACGTGGCCTCATCAATCCACTCTCTGGAATTATTCGAGTGCCCTTTAAAACCTTTACCTTTTGGAATATTTTCGGCGCAATCTTGTGGACCCAGATTTTGATTTGGGGCGCCTATGCAGCTGGAAATACCTTCGCGCATACGATCTCAAAATATCTCACCGATATTGTGTTGGCTATCGCCGTGATCACCGTAGTGCCCCTGGGTTGGGAGATCTTCAAAGAGTGGCGCAGTCGCAAGCACCTCTCTTAAAAGTTTTATAAGCCTAGATCTGCCAACTGATAAGCGGCCCGGTATTCCAGCCCTGCATCACTGACAGTCTGTGCGGCGCCTCGTTCAACAATTACAGCCACTCCAACCACAATTGCGCCTGCTTCTTTAAGTGCCTCCACTGCAGTTAGAACTGAGCCGCCAGTAGTTGAAGTGTCTTCCACGGCGAGAACTCGCTTACCTGCAACATCGGGACCTTCAATTCTTCTCTGAAGTCCATGAGCCTTCTCCGCCTTTCGAACTACAAAGGAATCTAGCTTTCGTCCCTGGCGGGCTGCTACATGCATCATCGCGGTAGCAACTGGATCGGCACCCAGCGTTAATCCTCCGACTGCCTCGTAATCCCAGTCTTTGGTGAGTTCGAGCATTACCTCACCGACCAATGGTGCAGCCGTTGAATCTAAAGTTATGCGTCGTAAGTCGACGTAGTAGTCGGCCTCCTTGCCAGAGGAGAGAATGACCTTTCCGTGAACAACTGCCTTGTTAAGAATTTCGGATTTGAGCTGCTCGCGTGTGGTCATGGCGAAACCCTATCTACTCTTCTTTGTAAATCACCACACTCTGTCCCGGGTGCTTAACAATGGCGCGAGGGGGATTGGCGGCCATCAGTGCATCGACCTCGGTGCGCAATTTCGCAACCTCTACAGCCATATTGGCTACAGCCGACTCCAACTCCATAATCCTTTTGATTCCCGCAAGATTGATTCCATCACCTACGAGTCGTTGAATATTGCGCAGCGATGCGATGTCGCGCAGGGAGTAGCGACGTCCCCGACCGCTGGCTCGACCCGGGGAAACTAGGCCCATCCGATCGTATTGACGCAAAGTTTGTGGGTGCATTCCAGATAGCTCTGCGGCAACAGAAATTACATAAACCGCCTGGTCATCATCTGGATGTAGCTCTGAACTCATGCCCCGGCCCTCTCTTTGAGATGAGTACGTGGTGACTCTGCCTTAGTTAATTTGGCGAACTCCTCAAGCGCTGCCTTGGCCTTGCTGTCCAGTCGTTGTGGGACGTGGACTTCTACAGTAATGAGGAGGTCACCGGTCTGGGAATCCTTCTTTACTCCACGACCTTTAACCCGTAAAACTTTTCCATTCTGAGTTCCGGGTGCCAAGCGAACTGTTACATCTTCTCCGCTCAAAGTCGGAACAGAGATATCGGCGCCGAGTGAAGCTTCGGTAAAAGTAACTGGCAGGGTCATCAACAAGTTGTTGCCATCGCGGGTAAAGACGGGATGTTTAGTGACATGAATAATGATGAAGAGGTCTCCAGGTCCTGCAGGCCCGGTGGCACCGCGTCCTTTGAGTTTGATCTTGCCGCCATCTTTGATGCCTGCGGGAACACGCGTCGTGATTGTTTGATCTCCAACACGAAGTGTTATCTCGCGTCCATAGATGGCATCGCGAAATGAGATAGTGGTCTCGGTCTGCAGATCCTGTCCTCGACGAGGAGCGCGGCTACCTCCGCCGAAGAGAGTTGAAAAAATGTCATTAGGTGCTCCGCCACCGAAAATATCTTCAAAACCAGCGCTGGAAAATCCACCGCCCTGGCTCTGTTGTCCTCCACGCGGAACTCGACCAGTTGTGAATGCATCGCGCATCTCTTGATACTCGGCGCGCTTCTTATCGTCAGAGAGAACTTCGTAGGCCTCGGAGACCTCTTTAAAGCGATCTTCTAATTTCTTGTCACCCTTGGTTTTATCGGGGTGTAGATCCTTAGCTAATTTTCGATATGCCTTCTTAATTGCGGCGGCATCATCATTTTTGGACACGCCAAGGATCTTGTAGAGATCTTTCTCGTACAGATCCTTGGCGGCCATTTACATCAACTTCTCTCTTTTTAGTTTATGTTTTGCTTAATCTAATTTTTACTAATTTACTCGGGGTCCGTAACAATTACTTGTGCCGGACGAAGAACTCTCTCCTTAAATTTGTAACCTGGACGCAAGACCTTTGTCACCTGAGTCTCGGTTACTGAAGAAGATGTCTCGTGCATTAGCGCTTCGTGAATATTTGGATCGAATGCCACACCTGTATCAACAAATTTGGAGAGTCCCAACTTTGTCGTGGTGTTGATCAGTTGATCTGCTACTGCCTTGAATCCACCGGTTAACTCGCCATGCTCTTGAGCGCGATCAATATCATCCAATGCACCGAGTAGTTGAGCTAGAACGATTCCTGTCACAACTTCTGCGGATTCAATACGCTCTTTATCCACGCGCTTGCGGTAATTCTGGAAGTCGGCCTGCAGTCGTTGTAAATCGCTGGTGAGTACAGCGACCGGATCAACTTCTGCAATTGCCTCGGCTACTGCGTCAGAGAGTGCTTGTTCAGCACTCTCTGCGCCAGTTGGTTCTTCCGTCATTACTGCTCTTCTACAATCTCAGCATCCTCTACGCCATCATCAGCCTTAGGTGCCTCTGATGCTGATGCAGCGTTAGCTGCGTAGAGGGATGCCCCGAGTTCTTGACTCAAAGAAGATACCTTTTCGGTAGCCGACTTAATTGCACTCACATCGGTTCCGGCCAAGGCGCTCCTGAGTTCAGCAAGTGCGCTTTCTACATCAGCCTTCTTGGATGCTGCATCGCCTTGGGAGAGCTTCTCCTCGTTGTCCTTGATGAACTTTTCAGTCTGGTAAACCAGGCTGTCACCAATGTTGCGAGTCTCGGCTTCTTCACGACGCTTCTTATCTTCTTCAGCGTGTGCTTCTGCATCCTTGACCATGCGGTCAATCTCTTCCTTGGAGAGAGATGATCCACCACTAATGGTGATCTTCTGCTCTTTGCCAGTTCCAAGATCCTTTGCAGCTACGTGCAAAATACCGTTGGCATCAATATCGAAGGTAACTTCGATTTGTGGGACTCCGCGAGGAGCCGGTGCGATTCCAGTGAGTTCGAACATTCCGAGTCGCTTGTTTGCACTTGCAATCTCGCGCTCACCTTGGAATACCTGAATCTGCACCGCTGGCTGATTGTCATCGGCAGTTGTGAAGATTTCTGAACGCTTCGTTGGGATCGTGGTGTTCTTCTCGATCAACTTTGTCATAACGCCACCCTTGGTTTCGATACCAAGTGATAGTGGAGTGACATCGAGTAGAAGGATGTCCTTTACATCTCCCTTGAGTACACCAGCTTGTAGAGCAGCACCAACAGCGACAACCTCATCAGGGTTTACGCCCTTGTTTGGCTCTTTTCCACCAGTGAGTTCGCGGACCAAATCAACAACTGCAGGCATGCGGGTTGATCCACCGACAAGTACAACATGGTCAATGTCAGAGATCGGAATTCCAGCATCCTTAAGCACTGTCTGGAATGGACCCTTGCATCGTGCAAGAAGATCCGCAGTCATGCTCTGGAACTGTGCTCGTGTGATCGTCTCATCCAAGAAGAGTGGATTCTTCTCGGCATCAACTGTGATGTATGGAAGGTTGATCGAAGTCTGTGCAGATGAGGAGAGTTCGATCTTCGCCTTCTCCGCAGCTTCACGTACGCGCTGCATAGCCATCTTGTCCTTGGTGAGGTCGATGCCATGTGCCTTCTTAAATGTGGCAACGAGGTGATCGATCAAGGCTTGATCCCAGTCATCTCCACCGAGGTGGTTATCTCCGTTAGTTGCCTTAACTTCAATGACGCCCTCACCCATTTCGAGGAGTGATACGTCGAAGGTTCCGCCACCAAGGTCGAAGACCAAGATTGTCTGTTCCTTATCGCCCTTATCAAAACCATATGCAAAGGCAGCAGCTGTTGGCTCGTTGACGATACGCAAGACGTTAAGTCCGGCGATCTCTCCAGCCTCCTTGGTTGCCTGGCGCTGTGCATCGTCAAAGTAGGCAGGCACGGTGATGACTGCATCTGAGACGGTATCTCCGAGATAAGACTCGGCATCGCGCTTGAGTTTCATCAAGATACGAGCTGAAATCTCCTGTGGGGTGTACTTCTTGCCATCAATATCTTTGGTCCATGAGGTTCCCATGTGACGCTTTACGGAGCGGATAGTGCGCTCCACATTTGTGACCGACTGACGCTTTGCGACTTCTCCAACCAAAACCTCGCCATTTTTGGCAAAGGCGACGATCGAAGGTGTGGTGCGGGCACCCTCAGCGTTGGCAATGACGGTGGGTTCGCCACCCTCCAGCACGCTCACGCAACTATTTGTTGTTCCTAAATCAATTCCTACAGCTCTAGCCATTTTCAATCTCCCTCTCATACGCCCCCGAAGGGGTTCCCGCCCGTTTTACGTCTGGGCCTGACTGAATTCTCGCCCTTGAGTCGTTGTCTGTCAAAAGATTGAGTCGACACGGCTCAAGTTAGGAGTTGATCAGGTAACAGGGTGGAGAGAGGGTTTATTCCCAGGATTGATAGACCGGGCGTTTTGGAAAGGCCCGAAGGACTACGGCCGCCAGAGCGCCACCGAGGAGGCCGCCAACGTGGGCGTGCCAATCCACATTTGGGATGGTGAAGCCAATTACTAAGTTGAGTGCCAAATATCCGAGAACTTGGCCGTATTGAACCGGCATTCTCTTTCCTGCAATGACCATAGCTCCGAAGAGTCCAAAGATCATTCCTGAGGCGCCGACCGAAGGTTGGTTTGAAGGATCGAGCCAGAGGGAGGCAAATGAAGCCCCCACAGTTGAAATTAATAGGATGAACGCGTAACGGGTTAATCCATAGAAACGTTCAACGATGGTTCCTAATTGGAACAAGACGAGCATATTCATTCCTAAGTGAATCCAACTAGCGTGAGTTAGGACCACCGTAAATACGCGCCACCATTCACCGGCAAAAACGCCGTGAATTCGGCCATCGTTAAAAATTGCTTTGTTGATGAGCAACAAATTATCTTGCAGTCCCAATCCGCCCCACGTTATTTTTGGAGCGTAATTAGCAATGATAAAGAATCCTGAAATAACAACAATTAAATTTGTTGTTAAAGAATTCTTGAGCTTCATGAAATTATTCAGTAATAGTTACAGAATTTATCTTGACCGGCTCTACTGGGCGATCCATTGAGCCAGTCTTTGTAGTCTCAATTGCATCAACAACTTTCTGTGATGCTTCATCTTTTACCTCACCGAAGATTGAATGCTTGCGGTTGAGCCATGTTGTTGGAGCCGCTGTAATAAAGAATTGTGAACCGTTGGTGTTAGGTCCTGAGTTCGCCATCGCAAGAAGATATGGACGATCGAAGTTGAGTTCGCCATGGAATTCATCAGCAAACTTGTAACCGGGTCCACCTGTGCCGGTGCCCTGAGGGCATCCACCCTGAATCATGAATCCTGCGATGACGCGATGGAAGATTGTTCCATTATAGAAATCCTTCTTCGCCAGATCTACAAAGTTCTGAACAGTCTTTGGGGTGTGGTTATCGAAGAGTTCGATGACGATATCGCCCTTGGTTGTGTGGAGAGTTGCTGTGGTCATGGCTATTGCCTCCGCTTTGAGTGATTATGGAAAAAGTAAGTGGAGCCTAGGAGGATCGAACTCCTGACCTCCTGCTTGCAAAGCAGGCGCTCTACCAATTGAGCTAAGGCCCCGTATTTAATTCAGAACCCGTACCTTATCTGAACTCGCCACGGCAAGGAAATTCAGGAGAAATGCTTGACATCGAGTGGGTCACATACCTAGTATATCTAAGTATGAGCAATCAGCAGATTAAAGGCCATTTAGAGGCAATGGTTCTAGCCATCCTCGAATCTGGTCCGGCGCACGGATATTCGATTATTGAATCGTTGCGAAGTGAGAGCAATGGCCTCTTCGATCTCCCAGAAGGAACTGTCTATCCCGCTCTCCATAGACTCGAAGAAAACGGACTCATTAAAAGTTCTCGTGAGGTTGTTGATGGACGTGAACGCCGCATCTATCAATTAGTTCCGGCTGGCCTGGGTTCGCTCAAGGAGAGTCGTGCCGCATGGCAAGCCTTCTCATCTGCAGTATCTCGAATCTTGGTAGTAAACCCCTCATGAACACCATTGATATTTACCTCAATGAGCTCGATGCAAAATTAGAGATGAGTCAGAGACACCGGAGAGTTATTCTGAATGAAGTGCGTGAACATCTTTTAGATGCAGCCACCCGAGAAATTTCATTGGGTGCACCTGCCAATATCGCAGAAGTTAATTCAGTCAAAGCTTTTGGATCGGTGCAACAAATTGCTGAAGGATTTAATGCCTGCGAAGGTGCAAAGGCAACGAAACAGGCCCCCTTCATCACTGTGGTGTCAGGGGTGCTGGTCTTCTCCGCTTGCCTGGCCGTCGCATGGAGCCAACCTAGAAATTCATCGGTCGCTTCACTATTTCAACAAGTCACTTTCTTTATTAGTGTCCTAGCGGTACAAGTGGCGCTGGTATCTGGCTTGTGTGGGGCATCTCGGATCTGCTCTCGTTGGAAGTCTTTAGAGAGTTCAGGTAGAGATCGAGTCTATGTCAGGCGGGCGATGCTGATTTCATTGCGGTCTTTAGCTTTAGGAGTTGTGGCCATTAGTTCAAATCTGCTCTTTGATGCTATCCACAATAAGAATTCAAATCGCATGGTTATTGCCTTAAGCATTCTGGTGATGATCTCGGTCGCAGCAACTGGTTTGCTAAAACTTTCCCGCATCAAAATTAATAGCCTTTTTGAACTTGAAGAGTCTGCTATCACTCCAATCCCGCGGGTTTTTACACTCGGAGAAACAATTATTGGAGTGATTAAAGTCCACCCTAAAGTCTCGCTACTGTGCTTCGCCACCGTGGCTGGACTTTCCGCTATGAACAAGGCTGAGACAAATACTTTGCAACAAGCGCTGCCTTGGGGTATTGCTGAAGTAATTGCAACTCTTCTAGGGTTCTATCTGCTAGGACCTGTTTTGAATTTGAGAGAATCGCATACGGATTCTGCGGAAATTATTTAAGCGCGCCACTCCGGTAGGCGCTCTGGAGAAGCCGCGGCTAATGCATCTTTGACTGCTTGAATATCTCCAACGAGTCCATATACAGGTGTTCCTGGTTGTTGGCGCCACGACTCATCGATGCTGCCAGCGTCTACCGCATCAAATCCCAGCTCTTCAATTAAATCCATGACTACCTTCTTGGCTGCAGGATCATCACCGGCTACGGGCAGCGCCATGCGATCTGGAGCCCCTTGAGGGCGGGCTTTTTCAATGATGTTCACGGAGTAAATGCCATTGAAGGCCTTAACCACCGGGTATCCGATCTGGTTAGAAACCCAGCGACTTTCGGTGACTCCACTCTCAATCTCGGCGATTAGACCATCTCGACGTTGGGCGTAGTAGTTGCCTGTGTCGATGACAACGACACCCTCGTTGGCTCCATCGAGAAATCCCTTTGGGAGGTCTGGGATGTTCTTTTCGGGGATTGTTACAACTACTAAATCTGCTTCGTTTGCAGCGGTTGCAGCAGTTGCTGCTTTGGCACCAGTTTCTGCCACGAGTTCAGCTAAAGATTCAACACCTCGGGAGTTGGCGACGGTTACATCGTGCCCAAGCGCTGTTAGGCGACGTGTGAGATTTCCACCAATATTGCCTGCACCGATAATTCCAATTTTCATCTTTGCTCCCGCTCGCTCATTAAATTGATGATTGAGTCTATTCAAGGGGAGGGAGTGTGGCTCACTGAAAAATATTGAGGAGTTACTTTGGTGGGCCTGGGAGGACTTGAACCTCCGACCTCTTCCTTATCAGGGAAGCGCTCTAACCAAGCTGAGCTACAGGCCCATTATCTGGGGTCTTGCGAGTGACCGAGGCTACCCGACTTCAGGGGTTAGCCCAAAATCTCCTCAGAGACCTCATCCTTTACCTGCGTAATAGAGACAACCGAGGTTCCTTCATCGAGATTTACCAATCGCACACCGAGGGTGTCACGACTCGTTTCACGAATCTCCTCGACCGCGGTCCGGATCACAACTCCACCTGAGGTGATGGCAAGGATTTCATCACTCGGACGCACAATCATCGCTCCCACCAAAGTTCCGCGAGAGTTCTCATCGATCTTGGCGGCTTTAACGCCAAGTCCACCACGGGCTTGCTCGCGGTACTCGGCAAGAGGGGTGCGTTTCGCATACCCACCATCGGTAGCCGTTAATACATATTGATCAGGTGATGAACCTGAAATCGCAGCCATCGTAAGAAGTTGATCATCAGCGCGGAACTTCATACCGATAACTCCAGAGGTCGATCGACCCATCGAACGAAATGAACTTTCTGCGGCCGAAAAGCGAAGTGACATTCCATGCTTACTTACGAGCAAGATCTCATCGTCGTTTGTTATGAGTGCGGCTGAGACCACTTCATCTTCATCCTTGAGATTGATTGCAATCAATCCGCCGGCGCGAGGGGAGTCATATTCAATTAATGGAGATTTTTTAACCATTCCACTCTTAGTGGCAATCACGAGGTAATGCGTTGGGTCGTATTCGCGGAGAGAGATGACTTGGGCAATAGTCTCATCGGGTTTGAAAGCTAAAAGATTGGCAACATGTTGACCGCGTGCATCTCGTCCAGTATCTGGGAGTTCATGCACCTTGGCGCGATATACCCGACCTTTGTTGGTAAAGAAGAGCAACCAGTCATGGGTGGATGCGGTGAAGAAGTGATCCACTAGATCATCTTGTTTTAGCGCAGCACCTTTCACCCCTTTACCGCCACGGCGTTGGGCTCGATAAAGATCTGCCTTGGTGCGCTTGGAGTAACCACTGCGGGTAATAGTTACAACAACTTCTTGATCAGGAATGAGATCTTCAACAGAGAGATCGGATTCAGCAAGAACTATCTGAGTGCGGCGCTCGTCGGCATACTTCTCACCAAGCTCAAGAAGTTCGCTCTTAATAATTTCACGTTGTTTTGCTTCACTCGCCAAAATTTCGTTGAGCAAGACAATGTCTGCCATGAGAGCTTCATATTCATCGTTGATCTTCTGACGTTCCAACGCCGCAATACGACGAAGTTGCATATCGAGGATCGCATTAGCTTGAATCTCATCTACTTCAAGCAGCTGCATCAATCCAGTGCGTGCCTCTTCTGGAGTCTTAGATGCGCGGATTAATGCAATTACTGCATCAAGTGCATCCAGAGCTTTGAGGTAGCCCTGCAAAATATGAGCGCGCTTCTCGCGTTCAGCCAGGCGATAACGAGTACGACGAACAATGACCTCGACCTGGTGCTCGATGTAATAACGAATAAATTCATCGAGCCGCAAAGTGCGCGGAACGCCGTCAACAAGAGCCAGCATATTTGCGCCAAAGGAATCCTGTAATTGGGTGTGCTTGTAAAGATTGTTGAGAACTACCTTCGGGGTTGCATCGTTACGAAGCACAATTACTAAGCGTTGACCGAGGCGCTCATTACCCTCATCACGCACATCAGCAATACCTTTGATGCGCCCCTCTTTAACGAGTTCTGCAATCTTTAATGCGAGGTTATCTGGATTTACTTGGTAAGGAAGTTCGGTGACAACTAAACAGGTTCGCTTGTTGATCTCTTCGACTTCAACAACAGCACGCATGATGATGGAGCCACGCCCAGTGCGGTAAGCATCTTCAATACCTTGTCGTCCAACAATAAGTGCCTTGGTTGGAAAGTCAGGACCTTTAACTATCGTCATTAACTTCGCCAGCGTCTCTTCAGAAGAGGCATCTGGATTCTCAAGTGCCCAGGCAGTAGCGGCGATAATCTCAGTGAGGTTGTGCGGTGGAATATTGGTTGCCATACCAACCGCAATACCGGCAGAACCATTAACCAAGAGATTAGGGAAGCGAGATGGGAGAACGGTCGGCTCTTGAGAGCGACCATCATAGTTAGGAATAAAGTTGACGGTATCTTCATCGATATCGCGCATCATCTCCATTGCGAGTGGAGCGAGTTTTGCCTCGGTGTAACGCATTGCAGCAGCGGGATCGTTTCCTGGTGAACCAAAGTTTCCATTGCCATCGATTAATGGATAACGCAGTGACCAGAATTGAGCCAAGCGAACTACTGCATCATAAATAGCTCCGTCGCCATGAGGATGGTAATTACCCATGACATCACCGACGATACGAGATGATTTGTAGTAACCCTTATCTGGTCGATAACCAGCATCGAACATTGCATATAAGACGCGGCGATGAACCGGCTTTAAACCATCGCGAACATCCGGCAGTGCGCGGCCAACAATGACCGACATGGCGTAATCCAGATAGCTGCGCGCCATCTCGACTTGAAGGTCGATTGTTTCAACCTTCGAGCCTTCCATGCCCTCTTGAAATCTATCTTCCATCAGATATCCAAGAACCGAACATCTTTGGCGTTACGTTGAATAAATGAGCGACGAAGATCAACATCTTCACCCATAAGTACTGAGAAGAGATCGTCAGCTGCGGCGGCATCGTCGAGAGTTACTTGAATCAAGATGCGGTGGGTTGGATCCATGGTGGTATCCCATAGCTCTTTAGCTGGCATCTCGCCGAGACCTTTAAAGCGTTGAATTCCATCCTCTTTAGGGAGTCGCTTTCCAGCATCGAGGCCGATCTTGATAAAGCCATCACGCTCACGATCGCTAAAGGCATATTGAACTGGTTCTTTGCCGCCCCACTTCAATTTATACAGTGGTGGTTGCGCTAGATAAACGAAACCATTTTCAATCAGTGGGCGCATGAAACGGAACAAGAGAGTGAGGAGAAGTGTGCGAATGTGTTGGCCATCAACATCGGCATCGGCCATCAAAATAATCTTGTGATAACGCAATTTTGCGATGTCGAATTCATCGTGAATACCAGTACCAAGCGCGGTGATAAGAGCTTGTACTTCGTTGTTCTGTAGGACGCGATCAATTCTCGCCTTCTCCACATTAAGAATTTTTCCACGGATAGGTAGAACGGCTTGATAACGCGAGTCGCGGCCACCCTTGGTGGATCCACCAGCTGAGTCACCCTCAACAATATAAAGCTCACATTTTTCTGGTTCGGTCCATTGGCAATCCGCCAACTTTCCTGGCATCCCACGTCCCTCAAGAAGTCCCTTGCGTGAACGGCTTAGGTCACGAGCTTTGCGGGCAGCAACACGAGCTGCAGCCGCATCAATACTTTTGCGAACGATATCTTTTCCCTCACCAGGATTCTTTTCGAACCATGTTGTGAGTGATTCATTCATCGCTTTTTGCGTAAAGGATTTAGCTTCAGTATTTCCAAGTTTTGTTTTGGTCTGACCTTCGAATTGTGGTTCTCCGATTTTGATGGAGACGATAGCAGTTAAACCCTCACGGACATCATCGCCTGTTAAGCGATCCTCCTTCTTGCGAATGAATCCCCACTCTTCACCGAATTTATTAACGATCGAGGTAAGGGCGGTGCGGAAACCTTCTTCGTGAGTTCCACCCTCTTGTGTATTAATTGTGTTAGCGAAGGTATAAACGCTCTCTGAAAATCCGGTGTTCCATTGCATGGCAATTTCTAGCGACATCTTCTGCGCTTTATCTTCAGCTTCAAAGGCAATGATTGTCTTGTGTTGCTCACCTTTGGTTAAGTTGAGGTGGCGCACAAAATCAACGATTCCACCCTCATAGTGGTAGGTCGCACTTAATTTGTTACCAACTTCATCAACCCGTCCAGGGCGTTCATCTGTAAGGGTGAGGGTGAGTCCCTTATTTAAAAATGCCATCTCGCGGAAGCGAGCGGAGAGAGTTTCGAATGAGAAATCAGTTGTCTCAAAGATTTCGGCTGATGGCCAGAAGGTGACGGTTGTTCCACTCGAGGTTGTGGGTTCACCCTTACGGACCGGACTCTGAGGTACGCCGAGCTTGTACTCCTGGTACCAATGGAAACCATCGCGTCTCACCTCAACCGAGAGATCTGTTGAGAGAGCGTTGACGACCGAGATACCGACGCCGTGTAATCCACCCGAGACTGAATAGCCGCTATCGCCAAATTTTCCACCGGCGTGAAGTACGGTGAGAACGATCTCCAGGGCTGGGCGTTTTTCGATGGGGTGGAGGTCGACGGGGATTCCGCGGCCATTGTCCACAACCCGGACCGCCCCATCAGCCATAAGGGTTACATTGATTGTGTCGCAGTAGCCAGCCAGGGCCTCATCGACTGAGTTATCAACTACCTCATAGACGAGATGGTGGAGGCCGCGCTCACCAGTGGAGCCGATATACATTCCCGGCCGTTTGCGGACCGCATCTAGGCCTTCGAGGACGGTGATGGCGCTGGCATCGTATGAATTCTCAGACACAACCCACCTCCTCTAACTCGGGGCGCCTGACCTAAAAAGGTCTAAAAAGCGCCAAACTGCCAGAACCAATTCTTAGGCGAATATGGCTGGTACGACCTCGAATCCTAGTCGTAAATGGAGCATAGAACCAGCCATAAAAAGGCGTAGGTGAACTTCTGACAGGCTTTTAGAGATTAGCCGTAGGTATCCCTAGGACCACGGGAATTTCGGATCGTTCTCACGCCTTTTTTCCAACTGGGAGCACCAGGGGGAAGAATCACAATCTGCTCCACAAGAGCACCAGGGGCAGAGTTGGAGATTGTTTGAAGGAGGTTGTTGGCCATCAAGGTGAGTTGAGTAGCCCAGGCCGAGGAGGTTGCCTGGATGGTGAGGAGGCCATCAACAAGAGAGATGGGTGCCGAGTGGTTGCCAATGTCGGGACCGACAACCTCTACCCACTCCGTAAATAAGGAGCCCTCTGCAATTCCTTGGCTCCAATCTCGCGCAGCCACCAACTCATTAAGAACGCTGTTGAGAGGTTGAGGGTCGCCTATTTTTTCGCGTGGTGCTTCCTCAACATTGCTTGCCCTATTTCTTCGAGAGTTATCGCGCCAGGTTTTATATAACTCTTTAGCAAGATCAACTTTCATGAAAGTAATTTAACGCTTCCATTTTTAACAAGATAGGTGGTTCCGGTGAGATCTTTTGGAAGATCCCCTTCAACCGCCACTGTTATGAATGTTTGTTCTGCCGATTGTGCGAGTGAGATGAGTTGTGTGCGACGCTCCTCATCGAGTTCTGAAAAGACATCATCTAAAATTAGAATGGGTTTGGATCCTTCAGATATTAATAATTCATAAGCTGCTAACTTTAAAGAGAGAGCGATCGACCAAGACTCTCCGTGGGATGCGTACCCTTTTACGAGATGGTCTCCAAGATTTAAAATTAAATCGTCGCGATGAGGTCCAACTAAAGTTAAACCACGATCCAACTCTTGATTGCGACGTTCCGCCATTGTATTAATGAGCGCAGAGTAGTTCTCTTGGGAATTTACACTTGGGTTATCTATTGAAGATTTATAGGTGATGTGGGCTGGCTTTTCTGCAGATATATTTGCATAAATCTTGGAGAAGTACGGGTTGAACTCTGTTAGAAGTGAGAGTCGAGCCGCAATTATTTCAGCCCCGAACTTTGCAACTTGTTGATCCCAAGGTTCCAGTGAGGTGAGACTGGCACGCGTCTTAAGTAAGGCATTGCGTTGCCGTACCGATCGCTCGTAATCACTAATAACTCCAGCCATTCTCGGAGATCTAAGTGTGAGGATTTGATCAATAAACCTTCTACGCTCTGTGGGGTCTCCACGAACTAAATCCATATCTTCAGGTGAGAAGTAGACACACTGTAATAACCCAAAGAGCTCTTTCTGACTTCTTATGGGGTTTTGGTTAATCCGCGCCCGATTTGCCTTCTCTGCATTAATCTCAAGCTCTACTAACATTTCTCGATCCGGGTGTTGGATTTTGGCTCTGGTGTAAGCCGCACTCTCACCGAGTTTTACCAGTGGGAGATCACCAGATGTTCGATGTGATGATAAGAAAGCCATATATAAAATTGATTCAACGATATTTGTTTTACCCTCGCCGTTTCGTCCAAGAAAGATGGTTATCCCAGGAGCGAGCGGTAGATTTAACTCTGAATAAGAACGAAAGTTCTTGAGGGAGAGGTGTGAAAGGTGCACGCGTGTTAGGCGCTATAGCGCATCGGCATAAGTAGGTATTGATAACTTATATCGCGCGTTCCAGATAACTCGTGCTTACCGGTAAGCACAGCTGGTTTTGTAGATCCAGTAAAGTTAAATTGAACATATGGGGTGCCGATAGCTTGCAAACCATCTGTTAAATATTGTGGGTTGAAGGCGATATTGATTGGTTCGCCAGAATAAATAATTTCTAACTCTTCAGTGGCTTGCGCATCCTCGCCAGCTCCCGCTTCGAGTTGAAGTGAGTTGTTGTTAAAGATAAGACGTAGTGGAACGGTTTTATCGGTTACTAAAGCAACGCGTCGGACTGAATCAAGTAGTGGTCCTACCTCAATAGTTGCCTCTGCTACTGACTCGGTTGGGAGTAGGTGACGGAATGGAGGGAATGATCCATCGAGGGTTCGGGAGGTCATTGTTTTCAACTCTGAGAGAAATCCGATGAGTCTCTCATTTGAAGTTGTAGGTGAGAGAGCAAGTGTTACTTGTGAGTGCGCAGTGAGTGATTTAGCTGCATCGGCGAGGGTGCGGGCTCTAACTAATGTGTTGACTTCAATATCTGGGCTTTTGGCTTGCCAATTAAGTTCACGTACCGCTAAACGGTAGCGGTCGGTAGCGGCTAGGGTAATTTTGTTTTTATTAATTTCGATATGTACACCGGTGAGGGTAGGGAGTGAGTCATCTTTACCGGCAGCGATGGCGACTTGGTTTACCGCGTGTGCAAATACATCACTAGGGATGACGCCTGCGGTCTCGGGCAGTTCTGGAAGTGAGGGGTACTCATTCACAGAGAGAGTAGGAAGGGTGAATTTTGCAGTTCCGGCTGTCACCAATACTCGACTGCCATCTAGTGTGAATGTGATGGGTTTATTTGGGAGGGAGCGGGCGATCTCAGCGAGGAGGCGGCCAGGGACAAGAACCTTTCCTTTAGCTGAGATATCGGCTTTTAAAATAGCTTTGGTTGAGGTCTCTAAATCTGAGCCAGTGAGGGTGATTGAGGTATCGACATCGATCATGATGCCTAGGAGCTCAGGTTTGATCGGGCGAGTGGAGAGGCTGCGCGCCACCCAATTAACGGCGTCTACTAACTCCGTTGGCTCTACTAAAAACTTCATCTCCACACCGCTTTCTTAACTACCTGAGTTTAAGGTTTAAGCCCGACAAGCGCGCCCCGCCTAGTTATTGTTTTGGCTCTTTTATATCTATTTAAAGTTATTCGTAGTAACCAGAGGGATTTCCTGTGGAAAACTGTATAAATGCAGGTCAGTCGCTGATAAATCTTCTCTACAGTCGTGGGCAACTATGTGGAAAACCCATCAAAACTCTCCTCTTCCTTAGATTTATTGAGGAATTTAAGGAATTTATCCCTAATATCCCCACAAAACCTCCTTAAATATCCACAGTTATCCACAACTTACCCACAATTGGGGTTAGTGGATCGCTAATTCTTTGCTTGAGCCCTAATCCGGGTGGTTAATTCAGTGACCTGGTTATAAATAGAGCGCCGTTCAGCCATCAACTGGCGGATCTTCCGATCTGCATGCATAACTGTTGTGTGATCGCGGCCCCCAAAAGTCTGTCCGATCTTTGGAAGGGAGAGTTCGGTGAGCTCGCGGCAGAGATACATGGCGATCTGGCGGGCATTAACCAAAACCCGGCTCCGGCTCGTCCCACAAAGATCTTCCAAGGTAAGGCTGAAGTAGGAGGCGGTCTGGGCCATGATGGTCGAAGAGGTGATCTCTAGCCCAGCCTGGTCAGGGATCAAATCCTTAAGGACGATCTCAGCAAGGCCCATATCGACCGGCTGGCGGTTGAGTGAGGCGAAGGCGGTCACCCGAATAAGAGCGCCCTCAAGCTCACGGATATTGGAAGATATTTTGGAGGCGATGTACTCAAGAACATCATCTGGTGCATTCAACTTATCTTGAGCCGCCTTCTTTCGGAGAATCGCGATACGAGTCTCAAGCTCCGGCGGCTGAATATCGGTGATGAGACCCCATTCAAATCGAGAACGTAGTCGATCCTCAAGAGTTGTGAGTTGTTTAGGTGGTCGATCACTCGAGATAACGATCTGCTTATTAGCGTTATATAAAGTGTTGAATGTATGGAAGAACTCTTCCTGTGTTCGCTCTTTATTCTCTAAGAACTGAATATCGTCAACTAAAAGAACATCGAGATCGCGATACCGCCTCTGAAATACCGAGGCTTTATCGTCACGAATTGAGTTAATAAAGTCATTTGTAAATTCTTCAGATGAGACATATCTAACGCGCACAGAGCCATATAACTCCTTGGCATATGCGCCAATAGCGTGCAGGAGGTGGGTTTTACCCAACCCTGACTCACCATAAATAAATAGCGGGTTATAAGCCTTAGCGGGTGCTTCAGCCACAGCTACCGCTGCTGCATGAGCAAATCGATTAGATGCTCCAATAACGAATGTTTCAAAGACATATCGAGGATTGAGTTGTGATTGCTCTTGAGGAAGTTTTGATCCTAAGTCGCGACCAGTTCCACTCTTTGGTTGAAGTTCTGGTGTTGTCTCATCCAAAATGTCATCACGAGGTTCATCAACCTCAAGATTTTCATCAACAGTTACAGCAATATTTATTTTTTGACCGAGTTGATTTGTAAGAATTTCATTCAGTGCGGATTTAACACGCAGCTCTAGAAAATCCTTGGCAAATTGATTGGGGGTGTTGAGAAGGAGTGTTGCTCCACCCTCTCCCTGGAGGAGGCCAAGGGGTTTGGTGAGGGCTAAAAATGCCCGATGCTGCGGTGATTCAGCCGCCATAGCCTCAACCACCAGAGCCCAAAGGGTGTTGAGATCTACCTCTTCTAATAAAGCCATGCTCGCCCCATACCGATCAATAATGAAACCCAAAAGGAGATCTACCTGGAGAGGTTATCCCCAAAGTTATCCACAGCCTGTGGTCTAAACCCAACCTTTAGGGTCAGGAGGCGCCAAACCTGTGGATAGAGCGCGAACCTATGGGGCTGTGGGCAAAAGCGCAAGTGGTTTATCCACACCAATTCGGCTAACCTTGCCCTTCCGCTGTGGCCCTAGTCGGTGCCAACCCCTAAACCGCTAGGAGAAAAAGAGGAACTTATGAGCAAGCGTACTTATCAGCCAAACAATCGTCGTCGCGCAAAGAAGCATGGCTTCCGCGCCCGTATGGCCACACGTGGAGGACGAGCTGTTCTTTCGTCTCGCCGCGCAAAGGGTCGCACTCGCATCTCAGCATAAATTGTGCTTCCAGCATTGAACCGAATGCGCCGAGGCCAAGATTTTTCTAGAACTACCAAGACTGGGCATCGCGCGACCTCTAATTTGTTGGTCCTCTACTTCCTGACGCATGAGCAATTGCCCAAGGCGCCGCAGGTTGGGCTCATCATCAATAAGAGCGTCGGTGGATCCGTGACAAGGCATCGAATTGCTCGTCAGTTGCGACATGCCATGGCTGAACATCTTTCAGAGCTTCCATCACATACACAGATAGTGATTCGGGTTCTTAAAGATCATCCAGATTATCGGAGCGATCTTGCCGAGTTGATCTCAAAAGTTCGCAAGAGATCTGGGGTTGGGCAGTGAAGAGAGTTCTCATTGCACCAATTAGATTTTGGCAAATTTTTATCTCGGCAAATATGTCGCCACGTTGTAAATATTTTCCATCATGTTCCCAATACACAATCGATGCAATAAATGAATTTGGTCTGCGTGGGATATTGATGGGCGCTTGGAGAATTTTGCGGTGTAACCCATGGTCTCATGGGGGCGTTGATTACGCCGGTGGTAAGAGAGTTGAGTACGAACATCTAAAGGGAGCTAAGGGATGAATGCCATTTTACACCCGCTTTATTACGCAGTTACTTGGGTAATTGTCACATTTCACAGCCTTTTAGGGCTCTTTTTAGGTAAGGATAGTCACGAATCACTCAAGTGGACCTTCTCGATCGTCCTACTTGTAATAGTTATTCGAATAATTCTCATTCCTTTATTTGTAAAGCAGATTAAGTCACAGCGCGCGATGACCGCCCTTCAACCAAAGATGAAGGAGATTCAAAAGCGCCACAAAGATGACCGTCAAAAGCAATCTGAAGAGATGATGAAGCTCTACAAGGAGCATAAGACAAACCCACTTGCATCTTGTGTTCCATTACTCGCCCAATCACCAATCTTCTTTGCACTCTTCCGAGTGTTAAGCGGAATTGCACATAACAAGTCATATGTTCCTAGTGTCTTAACTCCAACACTTTTAGCGAAGGCACATGACGCCAAATTCTTGGGCGCCCCTATCTCTGATAGTTTGATTAGTTCGCACATTACGACAACAAAGATCGTCACAATCATCATGATCGTCGCAATGTCAGCAACAACATTCACTACTCAACGTCAATTGATGATTAAGGGAATGCCAAAGGTTGATCCTTCGAACAACATGATGTTGCAACAGCAGAAGATCATGTTGTATTTATTCCCACTCATTTTTGCGGTGACCGGTGTTAACTTTCCAATCGGTGTCTTGATTTACTGGTTGACCAACAACCTCTGGACCTTCGGACAACAGTTCTATGTCATCAAGAGAAACCCAACCCCAGGATCTCCTGCTTACGAGGAGTTGCAACGCAAACGCGGTATGGCTGGCACTGCCACCAATCCAGCGAACCCTTCAGGCACATCAATAACACCAGAGGGTTTAACTGAGGCCGAGCGCGATGCGGCAGCGAAGAGCCGCCAACGCCAGCAGCCAAAGAAGAAGAAGCCACGGAAGTAGCATAAATCCCCTCAAAATATGACAAAAAGGTTTAAACCCGACAGAAAGGCAGCACAATGACTGAGACAGAGAGCCCCAAGAAGTCCCTTATCGCACGCCTAGAGGAAGAGGGCGATGTAGCAGCGGATTACCTAGAGGGATTACTGGATATTGCAGATCTCGATGGAGATATTGATATTGATGTTGAGAATGAGCGTGCCTCCCTGGCTATCGCCGGCGGCGCACTCTCCCATCTGGTCGGGGATAGTGGAGAGGTATTAGATGCCTTGCAGGAGCTAACCCGTCTGGCGGTGCAGACCTCCCTCGGTGAGCGCTCACGGTTAATGCTCGATATTGATAACTTCCGTAGTAACAAGAAGGCAGAGCTCACCAAGTTGGCCCATGAGATCGCCGAAGAGGTTAAGAGCTCAGGTGAGCAGATTAAGTTGAAGCCAATGAACGCCTTTGAGCGCAAGGTCATCCACGACACGATTCAAGAGATCGGCCTAACAAGCGAATCTGAAGGCGAAGAGCCCAATCGCTGTGTGGTCGTCCTTCCAGCTTGACCGTTTCACGTGAAACTCTCCTAGATCAATATTTCAAGGAGAGCCCAGAGAAGGCAGATAGATATGCCGATCTCCTTAAAAGTTGGGGGATTGAGCGCGGGCTAATTGGTCCTCGAGAGGGCGATCGAATCTGGGAACGCCATATAGCCAATTGCATCCCGGTAACTACCCTCATCCCAGAGGGAGTTAAGGTGGTCGATATCGGCTCAGGAGCTGGGTTGCCCGGAATTGTTATCGCCTTGGCGCGACCAGATCTCTCATTAACCCTGATTGAACCCCTGCAGCGGCGGGTGGATTTCCTTAACGAGGTAATTTCTATCCTGGATCTTCCTATCACCGTCATCCGAGGAAAATCAGAGAGCGTTAAGAAGAGTTTTGAGGTGGTAACCGCTCGTGCGGTTGCCCCACTTCCGAAGTTGTTGACGATCTCATGGCATCTAGTAAAGAGCCAAGGGGCGCTCTTGGCTATGAAAGGGGAGAGCGCCCAGGCGGAGATTGATGCCACTGAAGCTAAAAAGCACTCAACTACCTCATTAAAGATCATCGAATTGCCCGGTTTTGAGTTAGCCCGTGTTATTGAGGTCAGAAAGACTGCTTAACTACAGCCATGAGTGATTCACGTGAAACACCGACCGGGGGCTCTCGGAAGGTGGTTGGAATCCGTCGACTAAAGGAGCCGATGCCCAGCCCCATTAAGACGCGGATCTTTACCGTGGCGAATCAAAAAGGTGGCGTCGGAAAAACAACCTCAGCGGTAAATATTGCTGCTGCGATGGCGATGGGTGGGCTAAAAGTCCTAGTAATCGACCTAGATCCACAAGGAAATGCATGTACAGCCCTTGGCGTAGACCGAAATAAAACTCCTGGCATGTATGAGGTTCTCGTAGAAGAGGCCGACTTATCTAGCACCGTACAAAAAGTTGCAGGTTTTCCTAGCCTGGAATGTGCCCCAGCCAACCGCGAGTTAGCAGGTGCCGAGATAGCGCTGGTTACCTTTGTTGCTCGCGAGAGTATCTTGAAAGCGGCTCTCAATAAATATTTGAAGGAACGTGAGGCGATAGGCGATCGTTTGGATTATGTAATTATCGATTGCCCACCAAGCTTAGGTCTGCTCACCATTAACGCACTTACTGCAGCGGAAGAAGTTCTCGTTCCAATTCAATGTGAGTATTACTCACTCGAGGGAATCTCATTGTTGATGGAGACTTTGGGGAAGATTCAGAGAGCTCTCAATCCACTCGTCCGTGTAAGCACAATATTGCTGACGATGTTCGATTCACGAACACGTCTAGCAAATGATGTTGCAGATGATGTTCGTCGACACTTCCCAAATGAGTTGATCGATATTCCAATTCCTCGCGCAGTTCGCGTTTCAGAGGCTCCATCATTTAATCAAACAGTTATGACATATGACGCCACATCTCCTGGTGCTATTGCCTACATGGGTGCAGCACGAGAGATTGCACGGAGAGGATCAGCGGCATGAGTGCACCACGTAAAGGCGGCTTGGGACGCGGATTAGATGCGTTGATTCCCACTACAACAATCGGAGAGGTAACAAATAGCACTGGAATTGTTGCAGGTACCGCTCTCGAAGTCGATATCAACTCTGTTCTTCCAAATAGCAAACAACCCAGAACATATTTTGATGAAGAAGCACTTCAAGAATTAGCTGCCTCTATTAAGGAAGTCGGAGTTATGCAACCTCCGGTTGTACGCGAACTTCCAGATGGTAACTACGAATTGATCATGGGAGAGCGTCGACTTCGCGCATCAAAACTTGCTGGACTAAAAACTATTCCTGTAATTCTTCGCGCATCTAAAGATAATGAGATGCTACGAGAAGCTCTCTTGGAGAACATTCATCGCAGTCAGTTAAATCCACTTGAAGAAGCTGCTGCATACCAAAATCTTCTCAATGATTTTGAATATACCCATGAGGAGTTAGCGGTAAAGGTTGGTAAGTCCAGGCCGGTAATTACAAATACTTTACGTCTTCTCAATCTTCCAGCATCAGTACAACGCAAGGTAGCTGCGGGTGTGCTCTCTGCCGGCCATGCTAGGGCTTTGCTCTCTCTCACCGATGCTTCGGAGATTGAGAACTTGGCACATCGCATCGTCTCTGAGGGTTTAAGCGTTCGCGCTGTTGAAGAAATAGTTGCGATGAGCGATGGAAAGCGAAAGGGTGAAAAGGCAAAGCGCAGCAACGCTGAAAACCATCACCATAAGGATTTAAGCGATATTTTGGCAAACAAGTTAGATACCCGAGTGACGATCGAATTAGGCAAATCCAAAGGCAAGATCACCATTGAATTTGCAGACGAAGAAGATTTACAGCGAATTACCCAAATTCTGCGGTAGAAATTAAATAATCGCGCGATTTTCCATCTCGGTACGAATTACACCACCCAGCGCCTTAACGCCCTCTCGAATTCTCTCCGGAGTTGGATGGCAATATGACAATCGCATCGACCAACTTCCAAAACCATCGGCATAGAAAGCGGTTCCTGGAACGTATGCAACCTTCGCAACGATTGCCTTCGGCATTAGCGCAGTTGTATCAATCTCTGGTGGCAGAGTAACCCAAACATAAAAACCTCCACCAGGTTTGGTCCAGCTCGCACCCTCTGGGAAGTATGTCTCTAAACTTTCTAACATGGCATCTCGACGCACTTTGTAGAGCTTGCAGAAAGATGCGATTTGATCGCGCCAAGGTTGGTCAGCCAAATAGCCGCTAATGGAGAGCTGTGTGAAGTTTGATGGACACAAGATTGAACTCTCTGCCGCAATAACTAACTTCTCTTTCAGTGATTGTGGAACCAGGGCCCAACCAACGCGGAATCCTGGTGCAATTGTCTTAGAGAAAGAACCTAGATAAATAACATTTTCGGAATCCTGTGCACGCATTGCATTGGGTGAGGGACGATCAAACCCTAATAAGCCATAAGGGTTATCTTCGACGATAAAGATTTTCTCTGCTGCACAGATCTCCAGAATTTCAGTGCGTCGATCTGCCGGTAGAAGCACGCCCGCAGGATTCTGATAGTTAGGGATGAGATACAAGAACTTGATCTCTTGTCCGGTCTTGCGAACTGCAGTAATTGCGGCGCGAAGGGCATCTGGAACCATTCCATTTTCATCCATCTCAACATGGACGACATTTGCCTCGTATTGCTTAAAGGTACCTAGCGCTCCGACATAACTTGGAGCTTCAACGAGAACAACATCACCGGGATTGATAAAGATGCGAGAAATAAGATCAAGGGCTTGTTGAGATCCCGTAGTGACGATGACATCGTCGGGGTGAGCCCTGATTCCTTCTAGAGCCATGACATCGCAGATCTGTTCCCGTAGCTTTGGGTGACCTTGACCGCTTCCATATTGGAGCGCCTCGGTGCCATTCTCCTTGATCAACTTATCGACTACATCGGCCATCATCTCCATGGGAAGTGCGGAGAGGTTGGGCATACCACCGGCCAGTGAGACGATTTCTGGGCGGGAGGCTACGGCGAAGAGGGCTCGAATTTCACTGGCTTGCATTAGCTCTGCTCGGTGGGCGAAGCGCTTAGTCAGTTGCTGGTCTTCACCAGTGCGAAATCGTGTTACCTCGTTGGACATCTATCAATTCTGCCATAGATGCGCACTTGCAAGAGGCGGCTTTATTTACGGAGTCCTGCTCGGCGAAGATCTGAGATCCGCAGCGTCCCAGTCTTGGCATCGTTCTCGGCACTTAGGTACAAACGTTGGATAGCGACCATGAGAGCTTCAACCACTGTTTCACGAAATTGCGGATCGGCAACTCGCTTGGCATCCCCAGGGTTGGCGGAATATCCCAGCTCGATGAGGACCGTTGGGGATTTGGTTAGCCTTAAAAGGTCCCACGTCTTGGCATGAATGCGGCAATTAAGTAGATCGGTACGGGCGCAGATCTCGCGTTGGGCCAAGGTGGCAAACCGTTCACCCACAATGGAATGAACCCCATGAGAATCGCTCCCGTAGTAATAGGTCGCAACACCATGCGCACTGGAATTCTTATAAGTATCTTGATGGAGAGAGATGACGAGATCGGCTCCCGAAGAATTAGCAAGCTCGATTCTTTCAGATTCTTGTGGAGCGGATGCAATAGTCCTAGTCAGAAAGACATTCACCCCGAGCGCGATGAGTCGCCCTTCTAGCCTTTGGGCTAAGTCAAATATCTCAGGAGAGAGTGATGGATCTATAACTATTACTTTTCCTGAAAGTGCAGGACCACGCTCGGCACGAATCGCCGCATCACGTAATTGGATTGGCGCCCCACCCGAAACAATCTTCTTCAAACGCATCATCGACATGATTGTTGCTGGACCACATCGCCCATCAACTTTCACTCCAACTGATTTTTGAAACTCTTTAACCGCCGACTCGGTCTCGCTTCCAAAGATTCCATCTACTCGGCCGCAGTTAAATCCCATCTCACTCAATTGAGATTGCAGCGAAGCTACATCATCTCCTCGCATAAATGGAGAGACGAGGGAGAGAACGCGATCACCCAGTTTCCAACGTGCCTCATCCAAAACTCGAAGCGTTATCGCATCAACAATTCCAGTAACCCGCAGTCCACGAGATTGTTGAAATTCTTTTACCGCGCTCGCTACCTTCTCATCAAAGACGGAACTCTCCTGGTTTAAAAGGTTTAGGCGTGTTAAGTAATTAGTAACTTGTAAAACAAGATCGCCCGATCCACCAAGTGTGAGATCGGGCGACATGAATCTGCTATTTCGTCAGTCAGAGATTATTAAATATAGGCTTCTAGATCTTTAAGAAGCGCAGGCTTTGGCTTCGCTCCGACAATGCTCTTTACAACCTGACCACCAACATAGACATTCATCGTTGGAATTGAGGTAATGCCGTACTTCATTGCGATCGAGGCCTCTTCATCAGTATTCAGCTTAACAATCTTGATCTTGCCAGCGTGTTCCGCCGCAATCTCTTCCAAGATTGGTCCTACTGCACGACAAGGTCCGCACCACTCAGCCCAGAAATCGACGAGAACTGGTGTTGTGCTCTTAAGAACCACGTCTTCAAATGTGGCCGCGGTGACTGGTGGTGTGTTGCTCATGTTTCCCTCTCGGTTATTTAAGTGAACTCTTTTAAAATGTTTTAGTGTAGAAGCGCAATTCTAGTGTCCTGCAAGGAATCTTTCAGCGTCTAACGCGGCCTGGCAGCCAGATCCTGCAGCGGTAATAGCCTGGCGATAGGTATGGTCAACCAGATCTCCACATGCAAATACTCCAGAGAGATTGGTTCGAGTAGAGCGACCCTCTACCTTCACATATCCCTCGTTATCAAGATCAACTTGCCCTACCAAAAGTTCAGAGCGAGGGGAGTGCCCAATGGCAACGAAGAGACCGGTAAAGGCTCTCTCACTCTCTGTGCCATCTACCGTGTTACGTAATTTCAGACCGGTCACATTATCTTCACCAAGCACATCAATAACCTCTGTGTTCCACAAGAATTCGATCTTGGGGTTGGCGTTAGCTCGCTCCACCATGATCTTTGAAGCGCGTAATGAATCACGGCGATGGATGACAACAACTTTCGAGGCAAAGCGAGTGAGGAAGTTAGCCTCCTCCATAGCAGAGTCACCGCCACCTACTACTGCGATCTCTTGATTGCGGAAGAAGAAACCATCGCAGGTCGCACACCACGAGACACCACGACCAGATAAGCGCTTCTCGTTGACAAGCCCAATCTCTTTATAAGCAGAGCCTGTTGCCAGAATTACAGATTTAGCACGTAAGACATTCCCACTGCCATCTGTTAGGACTTTAATATCCTCTTTAAGTTGCATATCAACGATGTCATCGCGGATTAGTTGTGTACCAAATTTTTCAGCTTGAGCTTTTAAGTTGTCCATAAGGTCAGGACCGATAATGCCACCGGGAAATCCAGGGAAGTTCTCGACCTCGGTTGTGTTCATAAGTGCACCACCAGCGGTGACTGAACCCTCGTAGAGAACTGGCGAGAGTTGGGCACGTGAGGCATAGATTCCAGCGGTATATCCAGCTGGGCCAGAACCAACAATCACGAGATCGTGGATAACTTCACTCACGTCAACACCTAACTTTCTGAACCTTGGTAATCCACAAACCCTATGAGCGTCTCCGCCTGAGAAGGACGGCTAAGGCCGCTCCCACTTCCGCGATCTTAAAGGCCTTGGCAATGCCAAGGTAGCCCAAACCGCTGACTGAGAGAACAACCAATAGTTTTGCGTTATTCCCGCCCGGGATCTTCCCCATGATCAAGTAGAGCGGAATAGCGACTACCGAGTAGATAAGAGCTAAACGTGCATAAAAGCCGGTGATCTCGCCGGTATGGATCTCTATGTTGTAACGGCGAAGGAGTCGGATAGATGTCCATGCCCCTATGTAATAACTCAGGGCGAGAGCGGCGGCCAATCCGACCGTTACCCACTTGGCGGGCAAGGCCATAGCTAGCAGGAAGGAGAGGAGGCTACCGATGAGGTTCATGATCGCATTACTAAGAACCTGCAATTTTATGTTTTCAAAGGCGATCAACCCACGTAGTGCGATGAGATTAACGCTGAGCGGAAGTAACCCAAGGGCAAATGCAGATAGGACTAAGCCCAAATACCGGGCATCGTTGTTTGAAATTCCAAAGAATAGGGTCCTAGTAATAAGGGGTCCATACAAAAGAAATGCAATGGCGCTTGGAACGGTGATGATTCCAACTAGTCGAATTGCCCGCACCAATTCATCATGAATCTCTTGGAACTTTTGCTCAGCGGCATGACTAGAGAGCAAGGGCAGTATCGCCGTAACGATCGAGATGGTCACAACCGAATGTGGCAAGAGCAAAATCAACATCGCATTTCCATACGGGGTATAGCCAACGCCAGTTGTAATCCCAGCCTTCAAGGCACGGACCGCTGCACCTGTAGATAAGTTAACGGTTACTAAATAACTCAGTTGTGAGATAGCTGCAAAGGCGAGAGTCCATGACGCTAAGTGCAGAGACTTGCGAATTTCAGGATCTCTCCAATCAAAGCGCAGACGAATCTTTATGTTGATCTGTCTTAGAACCGGAATTAAGCAGGCGAGTTGAACTACAAAACCCGCAGTTGTTCCGATACCTAACCATGTCGCCTGACCATGAGAGATAGTTGTAACTTTCCAGCCTTTGGAGATATGAAGGAAGTAAGCAAAGACTCCAATGACAACTACGTTGTTGAAGACGGGAGCCCACATCATGGGCCCAAACTTTCCTTTAGCGTTCGCAACCTGACCAAGTAATGCAAAGAGCCCCATAAAGAATATTTGGGGTAGGCAGTAGCGCATGAATAGAACGGTTAAGTTAAATTCTGGGCGACCGGAATAACTACTTGCAAAGAGATGCACCAGAAGAGGTGCGGCAACTATTGAAATAAAAACCAGAACTCCAAGAACAACACATGTAGCTGTAACAAGTCGAGAGATGAATGCTGATCCACCATCTGGTTCCCGGATGGCACGAACCATTTGCGGAACAAAGACTGCTGTAAGTGCACCGCCAATTATCAAGTTGTACAAAATATTTGGCATGGTGTTTGCGACGTTGTAAGTATCTCCCAAGAGGGTTGTACCGAGCACCGCAACTAACAAGAGACCGCGAATGAGTCCTGTAATACGGGAGACGAAAGTGCCTGCCGCCATGATCGCCGACGAGCGGATAATCGAATTATCACTCATCGCTGTCTTCTCCTGATACGGCGAATACTTTGGAAGGTAGCGGCGACGAAGAGCACGATGGCAGCGCCAGTGGTAAACCAAGTAGCTATTGGACTAATCACGGAGAGTTGCAGCGGATAGATCACCGAATCCCCCAATAAATTGCCATGGGTGGAGGTGAGTTCAACATTCAAACCCGAAGTTCCGGATGTCAAAACTGTAATAGGAACCATTACCTGGATCTTGGATTTTGCTGGAATAACTACTTGGGGCAGGGTTCCAACTTCAACTTTCAAATTAGTTGGTATTACATAGAGGTTTACTTTGACATCTAACGGGAAGCCATTTGTAAGAGTGATAGGTAGATCTTGGTGAGTAGATGTCACCGTGAACTTGCCGGGGCCTAGATGAACTAGATGCATCTGTGCATACGCAGCGCCTGTCAGATCTCTTATTAAATATTCGCGACGATCTTTGGTGAGGTCGGGATTGAGAATTCTGATAAGAGCAAGCCGTGAGATATCAATCTTTGTTGGATCAATATATGAAGCGGTTGCCGCAAATTGGGAGGCATCATCTTTGAGTGAATTAATGTCGGCCGAAGTTAGGCTGAAGTGTGAATTTGAGTGGTACACCGCAGGGTTCGTGACATCAACCCCTAACAACGTTGCAAGTCGACTCTGCGAAATGGTGAGAAGGTAATTGGCCTCGTGAGGGGAGAGTTGACTTACCCAATATGACGAGGGGTTGCCGTACACCATTGGGATGATGGGGTCGGTTCGTACATCTAATTTGAGTTGGTCGAGCCAAGACTTAGCCGCTAGTTCTGCTGTGCCCGCAACACCTGATGTGAGTGTGTAACCACCAGCCATTGCAGTCACATCATCTATCAGTGCGGGATCAATTACCCAAGTTCGTTCACCTGTAGGTGGATTGAAAACTAGTTGCCCAAGTCGCCCGGTAAAACTAATTGAGTCGGCGAGAGCATCATCAATGAATTGCCCATTAATCTGACGATGAGATGGTTCGGTGAGATAAATCGTCGTACCAGCTTGAGCAACGGGAGTTGCGATAAAGGTGAAGGTGAGAGCAGCAAGTAGAGCTAGTAGCCGCTTCATACTTTTAAGTCACCAGATTTGGCAATGAGTTTCTTCTCATCTGGATATGCGAGCAACGAGATGATCTCGTCTAATGGAAACCAACCGACATCATCGACTTCACTCACTTGAGGCGCTAATACACCGCCGACCTCTCGGAATAGATAATGGTGAACGGTCTTGTGAATCCGCTTTCCACCTGCCATGAACCAGAAATCAATAATTCCCAACTCACGCGAGATCTCGCTTTGAATTCCAGTCTCCTCAGCGACCTCACGAATCGCTGCCTGTTCAGGTGTTTCGCCAGCTTCGATATGGCCCTTGGGAAGTGACCAAAGCAAGCGTTCGCGAGATGCATCTTTGAGATCACGTCGACCTATAAGTAAACCTTTGGTGCCGGTGCCATCAATAACTAATCCCCCAGCGCTAACCTCATCCACTCGCTTGGCATAAGCCGGGCGTTTTTTGGGGGGCGTTTTTTTGACAGGGGCGGTACGAGGTTCGGTTTTAGCCGGAGTTAAAGTATCAGTGGGTGAGTGTGGGCCCGCAGGACGCCGTCTCCGACGTTTTTTCCGTTTCGCTTCGCCACCCGCACCAGGTGCCGGGGTCATAAGAGAAGGGTACTGCTCTAGCCTTACTCATTGTGAGTACCCAGTTGCCTAATCCAGGAGCCATCGCAGCCGAACTAGCCCTCGGCTCCCTCGCTCTGCACGGGGAGTTGATTGCATCCTTGGCGGAGGCTTTTAAGCGTGAGGGATTTACTCTGGCTCTCGTTGGGGGGCCGGTGCGTGATGCCATATTGGGCAGACTTGGAAATGATTTAGATTTCACGACTAATGCACGACCACCAGAGAGCACCAGGATTCTCAAAAAGTGGGCAGATAACGTCTGGGAGATCGGTGCCGCCTTCGGAACTATTGCTGCAAAGAAAGGCGACGTCACTGTTGAGGTAACGACCTATCGCAGCGAGAGTTACGACCCACAATCGCGTAAACCGGATGTGAATTTTGGAGAGACGATCGAGGGCGATCTCTCTCGCAGAGATTTCACTATCAATGCGATGGCGCTAGAACTCACGACAGAACAGCCGACATTTATAGATCTCTTTGATGGCGCTGGAGATTTAGCAAAGAAGGTATTGCGAACTCCAGGAAGTGCTACTTCTTCATTCACTGATGACCCACTTCGCATGTTGCGCGCTGCGCGATTTGCGGCACAGTTAGATTTCTCTGTTGACCCATCGGTTATCTCAGCGATTGTTGAAATGTCTGATCGACTATCGATCATTTCCGCAGAACGTATTAGAGATGAATTTGTTAAGACTCTCATGTCATCCAATCCGAGATTGGGACTACGTCTACTTGTTGAAACTGGTCTAGCGGCACATTTCCTTCCAGAGTTGCCGAAATTGAAATTGGAAATCGATGAACATCACCACCATAAAGATGTCTACGAGCACACGCTAACTGTTCTAGAACAGGCGATCGCCCATGAGGATCGATTAGGTGGGCCTAACCTTGTGATTCGCTTAGCGGCACTCATGCATGACATTGGCAAACCTCGAACGCGTGAATTAATTCCTGGAGGTGGAGTCTCTTTCCATCACCATGAAGTTGTGGGTGCGAAGATGACAAAGCGGCGACTTAAGGAGTTGCGTTTCGAGAGCAAGATTGTTGATGATGTTTCAACTCTTGTCTTCCTGCATCTTCGTTTCCATGGATATGGAAGTGGAGAGTGGACCGACTCAGCCGTCCGTCGCTACATTCGAGATGCAGGAGATTTGCTGGATTCGCTTCATGTTCTTACACGCGCAGATTGCACAACGCGCAATAAGCGCAAAGCTGATCAACTCTCCGCTACGTATGACTCTTTAGAGAATCGGATCGCAGAACTGAAAGCTCAAGAAGAGTTAGATCGAATCCGCCCTGATTTAGATGGCCAGCAGATCATGGAGATATTAGGAATTAAACCTTCTCGACTTGTCGGTGAGGCCTACGATTTCCTGCTCGAGTTACGCATGGAGCGCGGCCCGCTTGGACCAGAGCTAGCTACCGAAGAGCTACTTGCTTGGGCGCGCAATAAAGAACTTGGAATTTCGCAACAATAAGAAGGTGGTCAATGCGAAGACCGCGGTCGTAAGAAGCGGAAGTGCTACCGATTTTCCAGATGTGGGCAGGATGAGCGCTGCCACAATCGCACCTAGAACAATGAGGCCATTTACCGCCACATCATAAAAAGCAAAGACTCTTCCGCGGAACTCATCAGCTATTTGTGATTGAACCAGGGCATCGTTGGTGACTTTTACCGCCTGGCCGCAGGTCGCAATAAAGAAGGCAGTCGTTAAAAGTAGCCACTCTTGAGGTAGAAAGGCGATGAGTACGAGAAATGGGAATGGCGCAATCATCATTATTCGTATCCAACGGTGTCGCCCAAAGTAATTGACGAAGAATGGCGTAATGAAGGAGCCAACCCCAAAGCCAACACCAGCAACCGCGAGAGCGTAAGCAAACCCTGCGAGTCCGGCATCTGGATTGCTAGGTGGGTTAAAAGTATTTCGCTCCAGCAATAACCCCATCAATGTGAGCCCAGTTAAACCACCTCGTTGAATCGCGGTAGAAAATATTCCACGTAAAGCATCGGGATGGTTCTTCAAAATGCGTAAGCCTTCTTGTAGTTCGCGAATTCCCCGAACTTCAACTGGAATTTCATGATCAGCGGGTCCAATCTCCTTACGAGATAACCTCCGCGTGAAGAAGGAACTTAAGAGGTAACAGACCATCGCAATCAAAATTACTTTGGCATCACTCAGATCACTCTTTCCGTGATGATCAAATAATTTCTTTACACCAATTCCGATTCCGCCGCCGATGACTACACCGATACTTCCTCCGGTAACCGCCAAGGCATTTGCGGAGATCAACTCATCTTTCTCGACGACCAATGGCAGACCAGCGGAGAGTCCAGCGAGAATCAACCGATTAATTCCAAATGCCACTAGTACCAAGAGGGTGAGTGGCACGCCGGTTGCCCCTGCCTTAATCAGTAGCGCAATGAAAGCAAGATCAACAGCTCGGATGAGATTCGAAAAGAGAACAATTCTCTGGCGAGAGAATCTATCGAGAAATATTCCAGCATATGGACCGACAAGTGAGTAAGGCAGAAGTACGACGGCAAAGGCGGTGGCGGCGCTCACTGCATTGGGCTGACGTTCTGGGGAGAAGAGCACGAAGGATGCTAATGAGGATTGGAAGATTCCATCCCCCACTTGTCCAAGCCACCGTACTGTGAGGATGTGGGGCAACTTGCTCCCAGGATGAAATGGCCAGTTTTTAGTCATCCCAACCTTTCTCATGCGCGCAAGCGTAGTTAGTTATAAAGGTTTATTCTTGGAAACTATGTTGGGGACCTTATGGAGTCGTCGTGATGCGATCGATTATTCACTTAAGCGTCGCGCTACGTTAATCGCGCTCTTCAAAGGCACAACCTCGGGGTTAGATGCCTGCGATGCCGATCCCTATCTCAAGAGCGCTGCCAAATATCACGGAGAGCGAGTAGAAAGGCTCTGTCCTGTTTGCCGCAAAGCAGAGATGGTCGAATTGCGATATACCTTCGGCGATCAACTCGGTCAGTACTCAGGCCGCATTAAGACTTCCGCCGAGATTGAAGAGATGCAGAGCCAATACGGGGAATTTCGGGTGTATATCGTTGAGGTCTGCATGGGATGCGGTTGGCACCATCTGATCTACTCCTTCAAGTTGGGAGATGGTAAATACCGCAAACCCCCACGCAGGGTGCGAACTCTTGAGGATGAGGATTACGCCCGTAGCGCCGGGCGGTAACCTTTCCACATGGAAAAACCAACCCGCGAAAACCTGAGAACCTGGTTTATCCGCGGGGCGATCTTCACCATCGGCGGGGGATTTGTTATAGCGACCTACCTCTTTTCCTACGCCTACTTCACCGTCAAGATTCCTGACCCCAATCAATATGTAAATAGTCAGGCCACAGTTATTGAGTACGCAGACGGGTCGGAGATTGGTCGAGTAGGAGCGCAAGATCGCACCAGCGTCCAATTAGCGAGCATTCCGATCAATGTGAGACATGCAATATTGGCTGCCGAGGATCGCAATTTTTATAACGAGCACGCCTTTAGCCCAACGGGAATTTTGCGTGCGCTGTGGCATGACGTTCGCGGTGGCTCCTTGCAAGGTGGTTCAACTATCACGCAGCAATATGCCAAGACCGCCTTCTTATCTCCGCAACAGAGTATTCAACGAAAGATAAAAGAGATTGTCATTGCCGTTAAATTGGAACAGCAACTCTCTAAAGATCAGATCCTTGAAGATTACCTCAACACCATTTATTTTGGTCGCGGCGCTTATGGAGTGCAGACCGGTTCAGAAGTTTTCTTTGGTCGCACAGTCGATCAACTCAATGTCTCGCAAGCTGCAGTCTTAGCCAGCATTCTCAACGCCCCTGGATATTACGATCCAGCTAATGGACCAAGCTATCTAGCACGATTGCAGGCGCGCTGGAAGTACGTACTTGATGGAATGGTGAAGGCTAAGTGGCTTACCCGCGCCGAAGAGGCGAAGCAAGTCTTTCCATTTATTCAACCCAGAGTTGCTTCTGGCTCTTTGGCGGGTCCAAAGGGTTACGTAATCTCTTGGATTGAAAATCAATTACAGCAATTTGGATTTACTCAAGATCAGCTATTGCAAGGTGGGTTGGTTGTAAAAACCACTTTGGTGAAGAAGGATCAAGAGGCAGCAGTCGATGCCGTCGCAAAGCGCACTCCTAAGTCACCATTCAATAACCTTCGTGTCGCCTTGGTTTCGATTCAACCCGGAACCGGGGCGGTACTCGCAATGTATGGCGGTCAAGATTATTTGAAGAGTCAGTACAACAACGCGACGCAGGCGACGACTCAAGCAGGTTCATCATTCAAACCATTTGCACTAGTCGCTGCTCTTGAGGCTGGAATTAGTCTGCATTCGGTCTGGAATGGAAGATCCCCACAAGTCTTCTATGACCCTGGCTCGCAAGGTCCATACCCAGTCTTTAACTACGGTAACGAGCAGTACAACAACATCAACCTCCTCGATGCAATTGCAAACTCCGTAAATACCGTATTCGTTCCACTTGGCATCAAGGTGGGGCCCGATAAGGTTATTGATGTTGCACGGCGCGCGGGCATCCCTACATCGGTTCAGATGGTTTCAGGACCCTCCGTCACACTCGGTGTTGCAAGCCCACATGTAATTGATGTCGCCTCGGCATATGCCACCTTTGCGGCGCAAGGAATTTATGCAAAGCCTTACATCGTCTCGCAGGTTATTGGCGACAACGGAGGAATCCTCTATCAAGCGCAACCTCAGACAAATCAGGTATTTGCTAGCGATGTAATGGCTGATTTAACAACGGCGCTACAAACCGTCACCACATATGGAACCGCCTCAGGTGCGGTAGCTGATCTCGGAAGGCCGAGCGCTGGAAAGACGGGTACCACCACTGATAATGCGAGCGCCTGGTTCACCGGATTTGTGCCTCAAATGGCTACCAGCGTTGCACTCTTTAGAGATAACGCTTCAGAGTCACTTAATGGAATTGGTGGTCTCAACGCCGTTACCGGTGGAACCTTCCCTGCAAAGATTTGGGACCAATATATGCGAGAGGCGTTGGCGCACACTCCCGTAATGGACTTCCCACCTCCAGCGAATATTGGCGGTGTGGATCCAACACCTATGCAGAGCGCGGTTCCAACGATGGATCCTAAACTCGCCTTTCTTACTCCTAAACCCACACCAGCTCCTTCACCTAAAAAGAAGAAGTAAATAAACTGGAAAGAGTATGAAACTCTCCTTTACAACAAAGGCAGTTATCGCACTCGCCTTATTTGCTGGCTTACTTTCATTCGCAAAGTTTGATCACTGTTACAACACCAACTGGACTGGCGTTGGAGTGGATGTGCATGAGTGCTACAGCGATCTACCTGCGCTCTTTGATGCACGAGGTTTAGTGAATCATGTTTGGCCCTATTCCAGCGCCACAAACTCTGTTGAGTACCCACCACTAACAGGAGTTGTTATGTGGGCGACTGCTCTCATAACTCCGCATGGACAAAATTCGGATAAATATTATTTTCTATTAAATATTGCGCTGTTAGCCGCGCTCTTTGTATTTACCGCCATTCTGATCTCTAAAATAAATCCTGCAAAGTGGTATTTGCTTCCGCTGCTGCCGGCAGTCATCGCATCGACGTACATCAATTGGGATATGTGGGCGGTGGCAACTGCAGTCTTGAGTATTTATTGGTTTGATCGAAAGAGATATCTACTGAGCTCGATCGCGTTGGCGATCTCGATTGCTACCAAATTCTTTCCTATCGTTTTACTTATCCCAATCGCGGTTATCTTTTTGAAGACGAGAGAGGTCAAGGCGGGTCTCCGTTATCTCCTACAGACCGTCCTGCTCTGGACATTTATTAATGCACCATTTGCGATCCTCACCCCCAAGGGATGGTGGCGGTTTTTTAAATTGAACTCGGATCGACCTGCGGATCTAGGTTCCTTCTGGCAGGCAATAAATATTTTTAATATCAATCCGCCACACATCAATGTCTACTGGATGGCGCTATTTCTTCTTGCATCTCTTGTAGTTGTCGGACTCCTGATTCGCAACGTAAGTACTCCGACACTTGCACAAACAGCCTTTATCTTTGTCGCCCTCTTCACCGCTCTCAATAAGGTCTACTCCCCTCAATATGTATTGTGGTTAGCCCCATTGGGAGTTATGGCTCTGGTTAACAATCGAGATAGGTCAGCGTTTTGGATCTGGCAGGGAGCTGAGGCGATCTACCACTTCTCCATTTGGGAGTACCTCGGCGGCTTTGCCGGGGCCAACTTCGCACTTCCGGCCAAGTGGTACGCGGGAGCAATCCTGCTTAGGGTGGCGACCAGCCTATTTTTCGCCTGGAGGATCCTCTTATCCACACGGGATCTGCCCGCACATGAGGACGAATTTCTCCTATTGCAGACGGGAGGTTAGGCTTACCCTTCCTACAGGTTCAGGGCACCCGTCCTTTTCGCTGTAGGAGCAGTAACCCTCCTGCCGTGGAAATCCCACGGCCGCTTTAGTCCAGAGGAGGTGGGGTTAACGCATGCGTCATTATGAAATCATGGTCATTCTCGATCCTGACCTAGAAGAACGCACAGTCGCACCAAGTCTTGAGACATACCTCAAGATCATCAAAGACAGTGGTGGAACCGTCGACAAGCTCGATATTTGGGGACGTCGTCGCATGACCTTCGAAATCAATAAAAAGGCCGAAGGAATCTACGCTGTTGCTGATCTGCACTGTGGTCCAGATGCGATCAAAGAACTTGATCGTCAACTCAATTTGAACGAAGCGGTGCTACGCACCAAGGTCGTTCGTCCAGATCAACTCAATTCATAATCAGATAACAGTTAATTAAGCGAGAGAAAAATGGCAGCTGGCGATACAACAATCACAATGATCGGTAACTTAACAAGCGATCCTGAACTGCGCTTCACACCATCAGGTGCTGCAGTTGCAAAGTTCACCGTTGCATCAACTCCTCGTTATCTCGATAAGGCAACGAACGAGTGGAAAGATGGCGATAGCCTCTTTCTTAACTGCCAAATCTGGCGTCAAGCTGCAGAGAATGTTGCAGAGTCATTAACTCGCGGAATGCGAGTAATTGTCTCTGGACGTCTCAAGCAACGCTCTTATGAAACTAAAGAAGGCGAGAAGCGCACCGTATTTGAGGTTGAAGTTGACGAAGTAGGTCCATCACTTCGCAACGCAACTGCAAAGGTCACAAAGACCACCCGCGGCGCGGGTTCCGGCGGCTTCACCGCTACATCTGAAACTGCATCATCAGATGATCCTTGGTCAGCAGCCCCAGTCGGTGGCGGTTGGGCAACAGGAGCATCGGATGATCAACCTCCGTTCTAATTTATTAGAACGTACCTCATTAGAAACCAACCATTCCTGTTTAATAAACAGGGCCCTCTTAAAGGAGCACCACAGTGGGAGCAAGAAGTAATAAGACCTTAAAACCAAAGAAGGTCGCGCCGAAGATGTCGGCCGCGGCTTTAAAGAAATTTAAGAAGAAGCCATGTTCTTTCTGCCAACAGAAAGTCACCTATATTGACTATAAGGACATCGCAACACTTCGTAAGTTCATCTCTGATCGCGGCAAGATCCGAGCTCGCCGAGTAACGGGTGCATGCACCCAACATCAACGTGCAATTGCCGCCGCGGTTAAGAACTCCCGCGAAATGGCGCTCTTGCCTTACACCTCAACAGCAAGATAAGGGGAGGATATACAAATGAAACTCATCCTTACTCGCGAAGTTGCCGGGCTAGGTCAGGCCGGAGATGTTGTAACTGTTAAAGATGGTTACGCTCGCAATTTCCTACTTCCAAATGGCAATGCAATTGCATGGTCACTAGGCGGAGAGAAGCAGATCGAAGGAATTCGTCGTGCACGTAGCGCTCGCGAGATCCGCGATCTCGACCACGCCCGTGAGATCAAGACAGCTTTGGAGCAAGCTCCAATCGTTGTTAAGGCAAAGGTTGGCGGAACCGGCTCACTCTTCGGTTCGGTCACCGAGAAGGATCTGATCGCTGCGATCAAATCTTCAGTCGGAATCGATATCGATCGCCATCGCCTTAAGGCACCAGTCATGAAGAAGCTTGGCAACTACACCGCCAAGGTAAGCCTCCATGCTCAGGTTGCAGCAAACGTTCAGGTACAGGTAGTTGCTGCTTAATTAGCAGACCAAATTAGTAGTAAAAGAGGGCCCCACCTAGCGAGCTAGGTGGGGTTTTCTCATTTATTGAGATGATCGAATTTATCTTTATCCCCAACCCAAATCTCCAATTTGAGCGTGAAATTCTCCAAAATGGGAGAACTATCCCCAGTCCTGCGCAAGTTACCCACAACCGCTCCACACAGATTTTCAGGTTATCCCCAGCAAAAGATTGCTTACCCACATCAAGGTACACATGGTCTGAGGCGAAAGTAGGGAATGTCAGCGCTCCATAAGAAGATACGGGCATGAGCATCGCTGAACTTCCAAATCGAGGGAATAACAGCCTGCCGGCTCGACCTGTTGAGTTTGAGAGAACTCCACCGCAAGATTTAGTCGCCGAACAATCGGTGCTTGGCGGAATGCTCCTCTCCAAAGATGCGATCGCCGATGTTGTAGAAATTATCAAAGAGCGTGATTTCTATCGTCCGGCACATGAACTTATCTACGATGCCATTCTTGATCTATATGGCCGTGGCGATCCTGCCGATCCAGTGACCGTCTCAGCCGAGTTAACGAAGCGTGGTGATATTGCGCGTGCAGGTGGCGCGCCATATCTCCACACACTTATCTCTTCAGTGCCAACCGCTGCTAATGCAGGTTACTACGCCCGCATCGTTCGCGATCGCGCGATCTTGCGTCGCCTTGTTGAAGCCGGCACAAAGATTGTCCAGATTGGTTACTCAGAGTCTGGTGATGTCGATGATGCGGTGGATGCCGCACAAGCCGAGGTCTATCAAGTAACAGAATCACGTATGAGTGAGGATTACATCCAACTCTCGGAGCTACTCCCCGCAGCGCTTGATGAGATTGAAGCTATCTCATCTGGAGTTGCCGATGAAGGTGTTAAGAGCGGCTTTCGTGATCTCGATGCCCTTACCAATGGTTTCCACCCCGGCAACATGATTGTCCTAGCAGCGCGCCCTGCAGTTGGTAAATCAACTCTCGGACTCGATATCGCAAGACATGCCTCAATTCATAACGGGGATACCTCAGTTATCTTCTCACTTGAAATGAGCCGCTCTGAGATCACGATGCGCATGCTCTCGGCAGAGGCAAAGGTTGGTCTTAACAATATTCGCTCGGGTTCGCTCTCAGATGATGAGTGGGGACGTTTAGCGAAGAGAATGGGCGAGATCTCGCAAGCCCCACTCTTTATTGATGATTCACCAAATCTCTCACTTATGGAGATCCGCTCTAAGGCGCGTCGGCTCAAACAACGCCACAACCTCAAATTAATTGTTATCGACTACTTGCAGTTAATGACATCGGGTAAGCGCGTGGAAAATCGTCAACAAGAGGTCTCAGAGTTCTCGCGTAACCTCAAATTATTGGCTAAAGAACTTAACGTTCCGATTATCGCTATCTCACAGCTCAACCGTTCGCCAGAACAGCGCGCTGATAAGAAGCCGATGCTCTCCGATCTTCGTGAGTCAGGTTCCATCGAACAAGATGCCGATATGGTTATTTTGTTGCACCGTGATGATTTATATGACAACCAGAATCGCTCCGGTGAGGCGGATCTCATTGTTGCTAAGCACCGTAATGGTCCTACTCGGACCATAACGGTAGCGGCACAACTTCACTTCGCTCGCTTTGCAGATATCGCTCCCGCCTACAGTGGTGGCGAGAACTTCGTTAAAGATTAATTTCTTTTACTAATTATCGGCATACCTTGCTACGGTAAATCCGAAATGAATCGGTAGGTTCACCGCAAAGATAACAATCGTTGCGCTCATCAAAGCAAGTACGCTTCCCCGGACTCCATCTTTAATGAAGATATATTCCAGCGCTGCCGCAAAAATCGAGTAGGCCAACAGAGTCCACTTCGCGACTAGGAAGAAGGTCTTCCAGGCAAAGCCTGTTAGACGTGTGAGTAGAACGAGATTCACTAGAACAAGCAGAGCTGCTATGACAACGGTGAGCGTTGTGAAAGTTAGCGAGGTATGTTTTGGAAGGTGGGCAGCAAGGAAGACGCCACCTGCAACAACAAGAGCCAAAATTACAACGGAGATCTCCGAAACTGGAGGTAACTTCTTTGTTGTGTTCATAGCGTTGCAATCCTTGTCATAATAATGAGCGTAGCCACCTGCATTGCTCCAGTGAGCCCGGCGGTATAGAGAAAGCGCTTCATTAACTTTCCAATAACCTCACCGTTCGGTCTCTCCTTCTTCAATTCAAAGAGAACGCCGAGATTGGCGGGTTCGAGAAAACCAAGGGCAACAACCGCCATAATTCCCACAACAATCATTGAGGCAACCACCCACCCATGATGCTTATCAGAGGAGAGAATGAATCCCTCATGTCGTGCTAATTGCCACCCTCCTGCGAGTGTTGCAATCACCAGGGTTGGCATTAACAAGACCATCTTTGGCATGAATTTTTTGGAGAACTCCATACGTGCAGGAATACTCATCTTTCCTATGATTGGTCCGATAACGAATCCGAGAAATAGATCGATCCCAGTCCAGAGCCCGCCACCCACGACGTGGAAGAAATCCAAGGCCCAGAGTCGGTTGGTCGCTACCGCGATTATTAGCCCAATGTAGACAACCGCGACAAGTGGAATCGCACTCGTTGGGATGATTTTGAAATCTTTGGGTTGCTCAGTTACAACGTCATGCGCCATGGCACTCTCCCTCACCGCTGAAAGATTTGTAATGAAAGGGTAGAGAGAAGTCAGGGGTGAATCAAGAGTTTAAAAGCTCAATTTACGGGAGTCAGTAACCCGCTCTTCACATCGTAGATCGCTCCCATTACTCGCACCTCATCATGGAGTAGTGGATAGCTTTCTATTTTCACAATGTCTTTGAGTAGCGCGCCTAGTTGATCGTCGGTGGTCTGAAAATCCAGACTCCGGGTATCTACACCGCTCTTCTGCGAGATGGCGGCGTGTATTCCAGCCTCATCGGTGCTAGCCATCCGGCAATCGGTATGTGGCATGACGAGAACGCGATTCACGCCTAAGAGATGAGTAGCGAGTACCAAGGTGCGCAGGACGTCATCCGTAACGCGTGCTCCGGCGTTACGTAAAATTTTGGCATCCCCGGCATGCATACCCACGATGCGAAGCGGATCGATGCGTGAATCCATACATGTAACGATCGCCAAACCTTTGACCGCGGTTCCAGTGAGCTCTTCTGAGGTGAACTTTGTGGCGAAGTTTTGATTGGCAGCAAGGACATCATCAAATCTATCCATCGCCTACACCTCCATTGCAGTATCTGGAATTGCAGTGTCTGGAATTTTTTCATTGGCAATGAATATTCCGACGAGCACGACCGCAGCCCCGATAAGTTGAATAGTAGTGAAAGTTTCTTTGAGCAAGATCCAACCAAAGACTCCCGCAAGCACTGGTTCCAACATTCCAATGATGCTCGCCACCTGCGGGGAGAGGGCGTTGACTCCCTTGAGGACGCAGAGATAGGGGAGCACAGTTCCGACGATGATGATGAATGCGATCAAAGCCCAACCAGGAAGGTGATGTCCTGTGAAGTGGCCATTGAGATTTATCTCTTCTTTAAAGATATGAAATGGAAATGACCACCATGGCTGAACTACCGCAAAGAGGATTGAGGTAATTCCAAATCCCCAGACCAACATGGTGTCTGTGCTTCTGCGCTTTCCGAGCGCTCGACCCATCACAAAATAGGCAGCCAGACTAAGAGCATCCAAGAATGAGGAGATAACTCCAAGTCCGTTGAGGGTTAATCCCTTCCACACCTCGCCAACCAAGATCAACCCGAGAAATGCTGCAACCAACCCCAACCACATTGAATTGGAGATCTTCACCTTCTTATAGAAGCGTAGGTAGAGAACAATCCAGATCGGTGCAGTGAATTCGATAATAAGGGCGATCGAGACGTGCAATCTCAGAATTGAGAAGAAGTAGAAAGATTGAACTGCCGCGATTCCGATTACTCCAAAGAGGGTGAGCAGACCTAGCTCTCCCTTTCCAGGGCGGAGAAGAGGGAGCCTGCCTTTCAGTGCGAGATAGAGAAGGAGCGCCACGAGTGAACCGGTGGTCCGAATCTCCGTAAGGCGCCAGGGTGTTAGCCCCGCCTCCATTACCCATTTCGAGACGATCCCGTTGATGGAGTAGAGGAGCGCCGCCGTGATTAGAAGGAGATAGGGGCGGCGGGAGTTCATTGTCCAAACTTATCGGCTCGATCTCACCCGATGAGCCACATCCACCAGATTCCTCTGCTGATAGGGTTTTGACCGTGCTACTAAGTGATCGCGATATTGCCGCTGAGGTCTCTGCTGGACGGGTGAAGGTTGAACCTTTTAGCGAGGGGATGATTCAGCCTTCGAGCGTGGATGTTCGACTTGATAGATTCTTTCGAGTCTTTGAAAATCACAAATACTCGGTTATTGATCCCTCGATTGAGCAGGCCGAACTCACCCGAGAGGTATCGGTCAACCACGACGAGCACTTCATCTTGCACCCTGGTGAATTTGTACTGGCCAGCACCTACGAGATCATTACTCTGCCGGATGACATTGCGGGCCGTTTAGAGGGAAAGTCATCCTTAGGTCGGTTAGGACTCCTCACTCACTCGACTGCTGGTTTTATCGATCCTGGCTTCTCCGGCCACATCACCCTGGAACTTTCTAATGTAGCCAACTTGCCGGTCAAGCTATTTCCAGGAATGAAGATCGGCCAGCTTTGTCTCATCAAACTCTCATCTCCAGCGGAACATCCATACGGCTCGGCGCTGTACGGTTCTAGGTACCAGGGGCAGCGCGGTCCAACACCGAGCAAATCCTGGCTTAATTTTCACCAATCAAAAATTCAATAGTAAAAGTTAAAACTTAAGGAGCTTGAAATGAAAGCCGTCGTCTTAATAGTTGCTCTTCTCCTCATCCTTGCCCTACTAGCAATAATGTCGCGCAACCGTCTGGTTCGCGCGAATATCTCAGTTGATGAAGCCTTTGCCCAGATAGAGGTGCAACTAAAGCGTCGATCAGATTTGATTCCTAATTTAGTTGAGACGGTTAAAGGTTATGCATCTCATGAATCTGGAACATTTGAGGCGGTCGTTGCAGCGCGGGCTAAAGCAACAACAGCAACCACAGTCGCCGATGTGGCGGCCGCGGATGGCCAGTTAACGCAGGCGCTCCGTGGTCTACTGGCAGTTACCGAGAATTATCCAGATCTCAAAGCATCCACTAACTTTTTAGCTCTTCAAGAGGAGTTATCTAGCACCGAAAATAAAGTCTCGTTCGCCCGTCAGTTTTACAACGACAATGTGCGGACTTTAAATGCTGCGATCAAGACATTTCCAAGCAGCCTATTCGTGAAGTCAGCAGGCGTTACTTCACGCCCATTCTATGAAGTTGATGATCCACAAGATCGCAAGGCTCCACAGGTCAAGTTCTAACTATGGATTTTCGCAAACTCCAATCGGCGAACAAACTTAAATCCACGGAACTTCTCTTTGGTATGGCCCTGCTCGTCGGGGTTGTTATTTGGGCGCTACTAACTTATTTTGGTAAGACAGGTATTGGGGTAGTTCCGTTTGCAGTTGGAATTGCACTGCTCTCGGTCTGGGGCTCCTACTGGACTTCTGACAAGATCGTATTAACCATGACCGGTGCCAAGATTGTTACAGAGGCAGATAATAAGCAGCTGTATGACTTAGTGTCAGAGGTTTGTATTGCCGCCGGGCTTCCAACTCCGAAGATTGCGATTGTGGAAGATAACGCACCAAATGCCTTTGCCACTGGCAGAAATCAAGACCATGCTGTTATTGCTTTTACAACCGGAATCTTGCGCGTGATGGATCGAGAAGAACTACAAGGTGTGACCGCGCACGAGATGGCACATGTTGCCAATCGCGATACTTTGGTCTCGGCTATTGCAGCGACGACAGCCGGAGCGCTTGCACTACTCAGTGACTTTATGTTGCGCATCATGATCTTTGGTGGCGGTAATCGACGCAATAACAATAACAACGATCAAAACCCTCTTGCATTGATTGCATCGCTGATCGTTCTAATTTTGGCTCCACTTGCAGCGCTACTCCTACGACTGGCGATTTCGCGTAAGCGTGAGGCGCTCGCTGACGTAACCGCCGTTGCATTCACGCGAAACCCAACTGGTCTACGGCGCGCACTCGAAGTTCTGGCCGCCGATAACACGGTGGTTCATCAGAAATCAACGGCAGTTGCACATATCTGGATCGAGTCTCCATTGGATGGCAGCAAGACTTCCCAACTTTTCTCTACCCACCCACCACTAGCAACCCGGATTGCAACGCTTCGCGCGATGGAAGGAAATGGCTCCGCTCAAAGCTGAGAGGGAACTCTTAAGTGCCCACCAGGAGTTATCCGTCCTTCTTAACGGCTCTTAGGCGTCTAAGATGAAGGCATGACGAAGCGAATCCTCGTGGTTGCGATAATTTTCGTCTGGTTAGCACTCGGTGAGGGTGGCGCAAGTTGGGCCACTACCCAACCAACTTCTACATTAATTGGGTTAGATATAACTGGAGCGACCCTCACAACCGCCAATGCGGGAGCTGATTCCGCTCTTACGGTAACTTTGAGAAATACTTCAAGTCATACCCTGTACATCACTGGTATCGGATCATCAATAGCTAGGTCATCAATGATCTTTTATGACTCCAATATGTGCCAGGGTGATAGCGCAATGATTCCTCTTCAAAATATTGCGGTAAGTCCTGGAACCATTCAAAAGTTGGGATACAAATATCAAGGAGCCATGCTCGGTGCATTGACCACAAAATTACAACTAGACGGTAGCGCTCCAATGCAAATTAATGTGAAGGATTCAAAGAACCGTTTCAGCACACTTACATTCAAGGCAAAGATTGTTTCGCCCCCTAAAGGCCTTCACTTCGCCATGTCTGGAATGCATTGAAGATGGGCATTCAGTCCCGCCTTATCCAGGCAGTTCGACCCACGCTCGTCGCCTCAACCCTGCTCCTGTCGGCGGTTTTGGCCCACATGGCAGGATGCGGAGTGTTTGTATCTGGAAAGCAGCTCTTTGTAGAGACTGGTGTACTGGTTGGACTGATCGCATTTTTCGCTAGAGGGAATCTAGAAGGTCCTCGCTTAGCCACGCTTGCAATTTTTGCTCAGTTATCTGTTCATTTTCTTCTCGGTGGCATGATCATGAACAACGAACGCATGCTTGGCTTCCATCTTCTTTTTGGGTTTATCTCTTATTTTGTAATTTCGGGGATAGAAAATTATGGGAAGAAATTATTAAAGATTGCTCTCCTATTCCTTAATGTTGATCCATCTGAGCTCAAGATTGAAGTAATCAAAGGTGTTTATGGCGTATATGGAGAGCAAACGCCATTTTTCTCTACGAGAAGTCGAAGATTGGGAGCTTTAAGAGCGCCACCATTTTTCGCAATTTAAGAATTCTCTTCTAACTCGCACACTTACAAGTTGGTGGTTTAGAACCACTTTCGATAGATCGACTCCTTCACGCTTCACATACTTCTTATTAAAGGATGGTTTATGAAAACCCGAATTAAATACCTGGTTATTCCAATCTCTTTGACCCTCGCCCTACTAACGGCAACTGGCGCAAATGCAGCGTCCATAGCGCAGCCACCAAGCTCTGTGGGAACTGCAACAACTGTCTCTGTTCCAGCAAATGTCCTCGCAGCCAACTTTCTCGATCAAAATGGGATGCAACACTCACTTGCAGAATTAAAAGGCAGTACCGCAATACTCGTACCTCTCCTCACTCTCTGCGGAGATACCTGTCCCTTCACCTCCGCCAATATGCTCAAGATTCAGCAGGCTCTATCAGAATCGAAAAATACTTCAATCAAAGTAATTGGCATCGACGTGGATCCTTACCGTGATTCACCGAAGCGGTTGTTAGCTTATGCAAAATTGATAGGAGCAAATTTTCAAATTTGGACCGCAGCAGGCAAAACCACTGTTCCAACCCTGACTAAAGCTGATCTAGCGAAGAAAAACCCAATAGGCACTGGGGATATCAATCCAAATCTTCTCGCCATTGAGAAGTTCCTTGGATACTCGGTAAACGTCATTCCTCAAGGAAACCCTCCGGCAACCGATTGGATGGCTCCGTATGAGAAATTGACATACGACATCGATCACTCAGATGGATTCGCCATCATAGATTCAACTCAACACTTGCGGTTTGTGAGCGGAACGCTACCTGCCTTTACAGGCACAATCTCTAAAACACTAGCTAACTTCATGGGAAGTAGCACAAACGTTTATAAGAGTCCGGTTTACAAAGGTGGTTGGACGCCAGCACAGGCGATTCAAGCTCTAAGTTGGGTTACCCAAACTAAGCTGTAATTGGAAAGTGCAGCGTAAAGGTGGCACCTTCTCCTAATTTAGATTCGACGGAGACGGTGCCGCCATGCGCTTTCATGACAGCATCAACGATCGATAGCCCCAATCCGCTTCCCTCGCCGGAGTGGCGAGCGCGAGATGGATCGATTCTGAAGAAGCGCTCGAAGATCTTGGCCTGATCTGACTCCGAGAGCCCTGGCCCTGAATCCTTAACCGAGAGCGTGACTTCGTGCTCATCGGAGGTAGCAGTTACCTCAATCTGGGTACCTCGTGGGGTGTGGGTGCGAGCATTTGCCAGCAGATTGGCGAGAGCCTGATGAATTCTCTTGTTATCTCCAAGAACGTAGAGCTCTGAGGGAACATTTACAGTGATTGGATGGTCGGGACCCGCTGCTCGGGCAGATGCGACACACTCCTCAACCAGGTGGGTGAGGTCGACCGGTTCTAGAGCAAGTGGCCGTGATTCGTCCATGCGGGCAAGTAGAAGTAGATCCTCTACGAGTGAACCCATTCGAATCGATTCCTTCTCGATTCTTCCTACAAGCTCTTTAGTCTTCTCTTCGCCGGTAACCGCGCCTTGGCGATGTAACTCTGCAAAACCGCGGATTGCAGTGAGTGGAGTTCGTAACTCATGAGAGGCATCGGCAACGAATCGACGAAGTTTTGATTCTGAAGCATTCTTCTGAGCGAAGGATTCTTCGATGCGCCCCAACATGATATTGAGTGATTGAGTGAGACGACCCACCTCAGTAGACGGTCTTAGCTCCGGAAGACGGGCAGATAAATCTCCATCTGCAATCGCGGCGGCAGTTACCTCGACTTCTAGCAATGGTCGCAGACTAACTCCTATTAACCAACGTGAGACCAAACCTATGACGATGAGCACTGCGATGCTGATCAGCAAGAAGAGCCAACTCAGTTCATGAAGTGTCTTATCAACGCTCGAGAGTGAGACCGCAACAACCACCGATCCCAAATCAGAAGGTAATACAAATGCCTCCGCGCGCGTCTCGGAGTCAGGATTAGATGTATGAACGGTGAAGGGCTTTCCATTTGTCGCTGCTACTTGAGCAAGGGTCATGCCACTAAAAGTGGCCTGCGCTCCTCCAGCCGAGATATCTCCGCCAAGTTGACCTAGGACAACACCAGTTGGATCTAGGAGAGTTACTGATGTTGCGGTAGGCACGCCGCGCAAAGGACTGACTGTTCGAAATGGTTGGTCTTGTGATTGCGTAGTTGATGAGTCATCAGAATTAGGATCAATTCCAGCTCGAACTAAACGACCTACAGTTCCACCAGCGATACTTGAGAGTTGAGAGTCAACCTGGCGAATAAGAAATCCCCGTAACTCGGCATTGGCTGCAAAATCTGACGCACCGATTCCGATTGCTGCCACGACCACAGTGGCAAGCAATAAGCGATTGCGCAGGCTCCATTGCGAGAAGAGAGGGAGTTTCTTCATAGTGAAAGAATTATCTTAGTTTCCGGCAGGAATTCGCATTCGATAGCCGACGCCACGCACAGTATGAATGAGTGCGGGCTCATAGATATCAATCTTCTTACGCAGATATGAAACGTAGGTTTCTACAATGCCTGCATCGCCACGGAAGTCGTATTGCCAGACATGATCAAGGATCTGTGCCTTACTCACTACGCGATCTGCATTGATCATCAGATAGCGAAGTAGAAGAAATTCTGTAGGGGAGAGGTCGATAAGGTTGCCGGCGCGGCGAACCTCATGAGTTGCCTCATCGAGCTCTAGATCTGCAAAGCGGATCTTCTCTTCATCGACTGTTGCCTCAACGGCACCGATGCGACGGAGAAGGGCGCGCAGACGAGCAACGAGCTCTTCAAGTGAGAATGGCTTGGTGACATAGTCATCTCCACCGATGGTCAGCCCTGCGATCTTGTCATCAACGGTGTCTTTGGCGGTCAGAAAGAGAACTCCAACGCTATGACCTTCGGAGCGAAGTTGGCGACAGACCTCAAAGCCATCTTGGTCTGGGAGCATTACATCAAGGATTAAGGCGTGGGGTTTGAACTCCTCGGCGATGGTCAGGGCCTGCGAACCGGTCGCTGCTGTCCGGACATCAAAGCCAACGAAACGAAGGCTGGTCGCTATTAGTTCACTGATGGAACTCTCATCATCTACAACGAGAATTCTCTGCAAATTGGAATTAGATGAATCTGCCACGGTGACTCTCTCTTTAAGTGCGGTCATTTCTTAATCCTCCACGGAACTGTATCTATACCCATAGCTGGGCACAGATGAGAGGATTCTCTAGTTGACTGGGGATTTCCTGAGAAATAGCAGAAGTTTTCCACAGGGTTTATCCACGGTGTGGAGAATTACAGCCGTGTAATTAGTGGGTAATTAGAGGGTTAATTGAGCGGGTTAAATCAACGCCACTTGGTCGCCAGGGTGAAACCCGCAGCGATAAAGCCAAAGCCGATAACCATGTTCCAAGCCCCGATATGCGGGATTGGGTAGCCGGTATTGCTCACATAGTAGATAACTATCCAGACCAGTCCGATTAGAAAGCCTGCCAACATGAGAGGCGCGAGCCACTTTGGGCTCTCTTTAGGCAGTGGAGCCAGGTGGGCAATCTCATCCGGAATGTAGACCGGATCCTTCTTGCGGCTCTTGGACTTAGGCATGAGCAAAAGGTACACCACCATAAGAGCAATCCCGAAAATCCAAACCTGAAAACCGCATCTAGAAAACCTCGATTCGCCAGAGTAGGTAGCCTTACCCCATGGCTCGCATACTGGTCGTGGATAACTATGACTCGTTCGTCTATAACTTGGTCCAGTATCTCGGTCAGTTAGGCGCTGAAGTCACCGTCATCCGCAACGATGAGGTGGATTTTTCGACCCTCCAAAATTTCGATGGGCTCCTTATCTCGCCTGGTCCCGGAACTCCTGAGGCGGCCGGAGCAAGTATCGAACTCGTTAAATATGCCGCAGCACATCAGATGCCGCTACTAGGAGTCTGCCTCGGCCATCAAGCGATCGGGGTAGCTTTTGGTGCAACTGTCTCGCGAGCTCCAGAGTTGTTGCACGGCAAGACTTCAATAGTCCACCACACCAACCATGGTTTGTTAGCGGATCTTCCAACTCCGTTTACTGCGACTAGGTATCACTCGCTCGCGATAGAACCGCAAACCCTGCCTTATGAATTAGAGGTAACGGGCAAGACAGATTCTGGTGTTGTGATGGCGATCGAACATAGAACTCTTCCAATTTCAGGAGTTCAATTTCATCCCGAGTCAGTTCTTACTGAACATGGCCATCAAATGCTTGGCAATTGGTTAGAGCGTTGTGGAGATGTAGGCGCTCGCGCACGTTCAGAGGGTTTATCTCCTGTTGTGATCCGCGCTTAATTAAGGATTAGACGGTTGCGGAGATGGATTACTCGTTTGAGTGTTTACGGTAATCGTGACGGTGCTACCAATATTTTGAGTAGTCCCTGCATCTGGGGCTTGTGCTAAAACAATTTGATTTGGCTGAGTTGAATCAGAAGCGGTTGCAGTTCGCACTAAGAACCCAGCTTGAGTCAGCGTTGTAATTGCTTGCACTTGCGTCAAACCAACAAGATTTGGAACCTGCAAACTTCCACTCGCAATCTGCAAGATAACGCCCGTACCAGCCTGCAAGATACTGCCCGGTGAAGGGTTGACACTGAGAACAGTTCCTGGTGACTGGTTTGAATCCTGCGAGACGGTTTGCGAAATAGTGAGTCCGGCGGCGGTAAGAGCATTGCGAGCATCAGCAAGTGAGAGCCCAATCAAATTGATTGGTACTGATGTATTGCCCGTTCCTGATGATTCGGTCAGCGTAATGCTGCTGCCAGGAATGACTTTGGAATCGGCAAGTGGGAGCTGGCTTGAAATTCGACCCTTCGGAATTGTTGAGGATGGAGCCGGTTGAATTGTAATCGTGGGAAAGTTAGTGAGAAGTGCGCGTGCTTGTGCTTCTGTTAATCCGACGACATTAGGGACTTGCAGAGATGGAGTTGCAGGTGAATGAGTCTTAGTTAGAAGAGTTGACCCAACGATCAGAATGAGCGCTGCAACTACTCCACCCACCAACATAAATCTTCGACGTGGCTTAGTTCTTCTGATCTTGGTTGTAACTTGCTCACCGCGGACAGCACGACGTAAATCTTCAAGCATCGCGCCCGCATCTTGATAACGATCGTTGGGATCCTTATGAAGTGCCACTTTTATAATGGTTTCAAGGTTTGGATCGATATCAGGATTAATGTCAGATGGAGCCGGGAGCGGAGCTGAGACATGTTGGAAAGCAATCGAGACAGGAGTATCGCCAACAAAAGGAGGGCGCCCCACTAATAGTTCATACATCAAACAACCGACTGAATAAATATCGCTTCGAGCATCGGCATATTCACCAGTTGCTTGCTCGGGTGAAAGATATTGCGCAGTACCAACGACATTCCATGTATTGGTCATTGTTGCGCCAATATCATCCAGCGCTCGTGCAATACCGAAGTCCATCACCTTGACCTTGCCGGACTCGGTAATCATGATATTTCCAGGTTTAATATCTCTATGAATGATTCCCTGATTATGTGAGTAATCAAGTGCTTCTAAGATCTCAGTAACAATTTTTACAGCTTCATCTTGGGAGATCACGGCACCTGATTGCAGAAGTTGTCGCAGGGTATGACCTTTAACAAGCTCCATGACGATGTAAGAATCCGCGCCATCTTCACCTGAATCGAAGACCGCAACGATTCCTGGATTATTTAAACCGCCAGCAGCGAGCGCCTCTTTCTTGAACCGCGCGACAAATGCTGGATCTCGCGCCAAATCACTGCGCAATATCTTTACGGCGACTTTTCGATGAAGTCTTAAATCCTCTGCAATATAAACATCGGCCATTCCACCAGTGCCGATCATGGCTCCGATTTCGTAGCGACTATTGAAAATCTTGTTGTTCATACCTGTGCTGCTCCCAGAAGTTCCAACTTCGGTTCATTAGATCCTTCAACAATTTCTACCCAAAGTATGGTGACGTTATCGGGAGCGCCTTTTTCATGCACCGCATCTATGAGGTGATCGACGACCTTCTGTGGTTCTGATTTCTTGATGATCGTGGCGATCTCGTGATCAGAGAGCACCGAACTCAATCCATCGCTGCATAAGAGGTATTGATCTCCGACCTTTGCTTCGAAGAGGTGCAAAATAGGATCGATTCCAGAGTCGCCGATAAGAGCTTGCGTGAGCAATGAGCGCTGCGGGTGATTAACTACTTCATCAGGAGTTAGACGTCCCTGATCTAAAAGTTCTTGCATAACAGTGTGGTCGTAACTCAGTTGCACTAATTTTTTGCCCCGCCATTGATAACAGCGCGAATCTCCAATATGTAGAAGTTCTACATGCTCACCGTTGAGGTGTAACGCGGTGAGCGTCGTTCCCATACCTTGCAGGCTGCGATCGGAGTTAGCTGCAGTTGCGATCTCGTGATCGATAGAGAAGGAGATATTGAGCAAGAGATCTTCGCGGGATTCGGTATCTAACGCTGGATCACTGAGCACTCCACTCAACTCTTTTACAGAGGTAATAGCTATCTTTGAGGCTACCTCACCACCGGCATGGCCACCCATGCCATCGGCGACTGCAACCAATTGAGGAGAGACGAGAGCCGCATCTTCATTGCCATCGCGCACAAGTCCTAATTCGCTCCGCGCAATAACCTTGAATGAGCGATTCATAGATTTAGCCTAACGGTGATAACCTCTTATAAGTAAGCCCGAGTGGCGGAACGGCAGACGCGCACGGTTCAGGTCCGTGTATTCGCAAGGATGTAGGGGTTCAAATCCCCTCTCGGGCACTCATTTCACTCAGTTAGAGTTGGCGAGTGAGCACCTATGCCTATCTTGGACCCTCAGGAACTTTTACAGAAGCGGCCCTCATCGGCATCACAACTAAGGATGATCACCTAGTCCCTTATGCCAATGTAACCGCTGCTCTCGATGCGGTTCGGTCGGGAAGCGCGGAGTTCGCTTTGGTCCCCATTGAAAATTCCGTCGAAGGTGTCGTCGCCCGCACCCTTGATGAGCTGGCCACTGGTCAGGCCTTAGAGATTGTGGCTGAAACTACGATCCCGGTGAGTTTTGCTCTCATGGTTCTTCCCGAAAATGAATCGGGAAAAATAACTCGCATCGCGACCCACCCACATGCAGAGTCGCAGTGCCGACAATTTATTGCTCGTGAATACCCTGGTGCCGAGGTAATTACAACACCCTCTACGGCAGCCGCTGCGGAGGGGCTAAAAGAGGGCAATTGGGACGGAGCAATTGCAGCGAAGATCGCCGCAGATAAGTATGGACTCAGCGTGATCGCTGAAAATATCGGTGATAACGATGCAGCGGTAACTCGATTTGTTCTGGCACGCATGCCTGGACAAGTTCCAGCACCAACGGGAAATGATCGAACCTCTCTAGTCGCCTATATAGATATTGACCACGCAGGTGCGTTACTAGAAATCCTGACTGAGTTCGCTAAAAATAATGTGAACCTCACTTTTATCCAGAGCCGGCCAACTGGTCGCGAGCTGGGGCACTACCACTTCATCATTGATGTGGAAGGCCATCAGAGCGATGCTGCGGTCGCGCTCGCTATCGAAGGCCTGCGCTCCATCTGCGAGGACATTCGAGTTCTCGGTTCATATCCACGAGCGACAAATAGATAGGCTAACCCCGTGATTGATCTGAAGATACTGCGCGATGATCCAGAGCGCGTTCGCCAATCTCAAAAGGTTCGAGGCGAGAGCGTTGAGATCGTAGATCAACTCTTGGCACTCGATGAGGCGCGCCGAAGTGCAATAACAACCTTTGAAGCTCTCCGTGCTGAACAAAATCTCCTCTCTAAAACTGTAGGTGCAGCCAAGGGTGATGAGAAGGCCGCCCTCCTAGAGAGCGCTAAGGAATTGTCAGCTCGAGTTAAAGAGGCCGATGCCGCACGAGCTGCAGCTGAGGCAGCGGCCGATGCAGCCCTACTTCAAATCCATAATTTAATAAGTCCAGAGGCGCCTGTTGGTGGAGAAGCAGATTTCCTCGTGCTTGAACATGTCGGTACACCACGAGACTTCTCTCAAGCTGGATTCGAACCGAAAGATCATGTCGAACTCGGCAAGATTCTTAAGGCGATCGATACAGAGCGCGGAGCGAAGGTATCTGGCTCTCGTTCCTATTACTTGACTGGCGTCGGTGCCTTGCTCGAGTTCGCACTGGTTAATTACGCGATTTCATCTGCAACCAAGGCGGGATTCACGCCTGTTATTCCTCCAGTACTTGTTAATCCTCCAGCGATGGAGGGAACAGGATTTTTAGGTCAAGCCGCAGAGAATGTTTATCGTCTAGAAGAAGATGACATGTACCTGGTTGGTACTAGCGAAGTACCACTCGCTGCCTATCACATGGATGAAGTCATCGCGGAGTTACCTCTGCGATATGCAGGTTATTCCACCTGTTTTCGTCGCGAAGCCGGAACTTACGGAAAAGATACCCGCGGCATTATTCGTGTGCACCAATTCGATAAGGTCGAAATGTTTATCTTCTGTGAGCCAAAAGATGCGCTCGCCGAACACCAGAAATTATTGCAATGGGAGAAAGAGTTCCTCAACGCAATGGAGATCCCTTATCGAGTAATCGACGTTGCCTCCGGCGACTTAGGAGCTTCTGCAATTCGCAAATTCGATATCGAGGGATGGATTCCGACTCAAAACGCATATCGTGAAGTTACAAGTACCTCTAACTGCACTGAGTTCCAAGCGCGTAGATTGAATATTCGATATCGCGATGGTGAATCCACAAAACCCGTTGCGACGCTCAACGGAACGCTCGTAGCAATCCCACGCATGATCGTTGCGATTCTAGAAAATCACCAAGAGGCAGATGGATCAGTTAATGTTCCCGTTGCGCTTCGCCCCTTCTTAGGAGTCGACAGATTACTTCCGGCGTAGCAGGTGTCAGGCCAAAGGTCATTGCAACCGATCTTGATGGAACGATCGTCTCTTCATATGAGCGCATTACTAATAGAACCATCGAGGCATTTACCGCTGCCCATGAATTAGGGATCGAAATATTCTTTGTTACTGGTCGCCCACCACGTTGGATGCCGGAAATCAAAGAGGCATTTGGTTTCGGTAATGCCATTTGTGCAAACGGTGCGATGCACTATGACCTGCTTAATGAGAAGGTAATTGAAGAGTGGTTGATACCAATCGACTCTCAATTTGAATTTGTTAAAAGGATGCGAAGCGCAGTGCCTTCAATCTCTTTCGCCACTGAATATGGCAATGAATTTCATCATGAGAGTGCTTACGTTCCACGATGGGATGTGGGAGTCGATCACTCTCCAGTTACATACATTGAAGAGAAGTTGGTTCAACCCGCATTTAAGATGTTGGCGCGGTGCTCCAATTTCGAACACACCTCCGACGAACTCTTGGAGATTGCACAGCGCGAGGTCGGGGATCTGGTAACAATTACACATTCCAATGCCGGGGAATCTTTGCTTGAAATTTCAGCGCTCGGAGTCAGCAAGGGTCAGACGCTAGCTAAGCTCACCGCACGGATGGGATTTACCGCGGCAGATGTCGTGACATTTGGCGACAACCCAAATGACTTCTCGATGCTCGCCTGGCCGCAGCGTTCATGGGCGATGGTCGATGGCCACCGCGATGCACCTAAATATGCCAAGTTCGTGGCTGAACCCCACCACATGGATGGGGTAGCCATGGTTATTGAGGAGTTACTCAAACTTCCAGTCTGACCAATTTTGCCTCCGTATAGGTGTGCCACTAAGTTTGCCCACGGAGGGCTCGCATAGCGGCCGAGTGCACCGGTCTTGAAAACCGGCAAGGGAAACCTTCGTGGGTTCAAATCCCACGCCCTCCGCCATTTTTATCCCGTATTCGGGCGTTTTTTACCCTTGTGGGCGATTTCACCCCTACCAACTAGGTACTTATCTAGCGTTAATGGGGCTCTGGTACGAAACTTCTCCCATGGCAATTGATACCTCAGGCAATGGCGTCTTCTCAGAGGGTCGAGCAAAGTTAAGCGCTCGCACGTTACGTACAGATAAGTGGTGGATCCAACCAGCGATCACCGTCTTCGTACTTCTCTCATTTATCGTTTATGCGACATTCCGTGCATTCGAAAATGGAAAGTACTTTGCGGCACCTTTGATCTCACCTTTCTATTCTCCATGTCTTTCGACCGCGTGTGTAAAAGGTTCGCCTTCATTTATCGGAACAATCTTCGGCACGTATCACATCTTTGGAATGACGGTTTCGCCATCGCTCTTCATCTTGATCTTCCCGTTGGCCTTCCGCATGACCTGTTATTACTACCGTAAGGCGTACTACCGCTCATTCTGGATGTCCCCTCCTGCATGTGCAGTTGCAGAACCGCACGGTAAGTACACAGGTGAGACTCGCGCTCCTCTCATTATTCAAAATGGTCACCGTTACGCGTTTTATGCCGGACTCGTTTTTAACGTATTCCTTACTATTGATGCGATTGGTGCCTTTAGAAATGAGAAGGGTCAATGGGGCCACATGTCCGTTGGCACATTAGTACTACTCGCAAATGCAACCTTCTTGTGGTTGTACTCCATGTCGTGCCATACCTGCCGTCACACAGTGGGTGGACGCCTGCGTAACTTCTCGAAGCATCCAATTCGTTACAAGCTTTGGACTTGGGTCTCGATTCTCAATCACAAGCATCAGAACTTTGCTTGGATCTCACTCTTCGGTGTTGCGCTCGCAGATCTTTATGTCCGCCAGGTTTCTGGTCACTCCATCCGCAACCTCTACTTCTTCTAAAGGCGACTGACATGACTAACACAATTGAACGTCACAAGTATGACATCGTCGTAATCGGTGCTGGTGGTGCAGGCTTACGTGCAGCGGTAGAGGCACGCGAGGCAGGTTTATCTGTCGCTATCGTTTGTAAATCTTTATTTGGTAAGGCGCACACCGTTATGGCTGAGGGTGGCGCGGCTGCATCCATGGGTAATGTCAACGAAAAAGATAACTGGATGGTGCACTTTCGCGACACTATGCGCGGAGGCAAATTCCTTAATCACTACCGCATGGCTGAACTTCACGCTAAAGAGGCGCCAGATCGTATTTGGGAGCTAGAGGTATGGGGCGCGCTCTTTGATCGCACCAAAGAAGGAAAGATTTCACAACGTAACTTCGGTGGCCATGAATATCCACGGTTGGCTCACGTTGGTGACCGTACTGGTCTGGAACTTATTCGCACAATGCAACAACGCATTGTGGCGCTACAGCAGAAGGATGGCCGCGAGACTGGCGATCCTGAAAAGAACATCAAGGTGTTTGCTGAAGTTACCATCACGGAAATTCTCAAAGAGAATGGCAAGGTTGCAGGAGCATACGGATACCGCCGTGAAAATGGCGCCGAAGTGCTCTTTGAAGCGCCTGCAGTGGTTATTGCAACAGGTGGAGTCGGAAAGACTTTCAAAATTACCTCCAACTCGTGGGAGGGCACTGGAGATGGCCACGCTCTAGCACTCAAGGCCGGAGCTAACCTGGTGGATATGGAGTTCTTGCAATTCCATCCAACTGGAATGGTCTGGCCACTTTCAGTTAAGGGAATTCTGGTTACCGAATCGGTTCGTGGTGAGGGTGGAATTTTGACCAACACTCTTGGCGAGCGATTCATGTTTAAGTACATCCCAGATGTCTTCAAAGATAAGTATGCCGACAATGAGGCTGAGGCAGATCGTTGGTATATCGATCAAGATAATAATCGCCGCCCGCCAGAGTTGCTTCCACGCGATGAAGTTGCACGCGCAATTAACAGCGAGGTTAAAGCCGGACGTGGAACAGAACACGGTGGAGTCTTCCTCGATGTTTCTAAGCGCCTCTCCGCCGAAGTTATTAAGAAGCGTCTGCCATCGATGTGGCATCAGTTCTACGAACTCGCTGGAGTAGATATCACCAAAGAGCCAATGGAAGTTGGTCCAACCTGTCACTACGTAATGGGCGGAGTTGAAGTAGATCCTGATAGCGCAGCTGCAGTAGGTGTTGATGGGCTATTTGCCGCCGGCGAAGTTGCTGGTGGTATGCATGGTTCAAATCGTCTTGGTGGAAACTCACTTACCGATCTCTTGGTATTTGGGCGCCGCGCTGGCAAAGGCGCAGCCGAATATGTGAAGTCGCATGGTGAAAATCCAGTGAGCGAGGAAACCATTGCAAAAGCAGCAGCGAAGATCGCTCATCCCTTTGTAAGCCAGGGTGGAGAGAATGCGTATTCGTTGCACCAAGAGCTACAAGAGGTGACACACAACCTCGTTGGAATTATCCGTACTGGCGCAGAGCTTCAAGAGGCGATTGAAAAGATTGCTGAACTTCGTAAGCGCAGTGCCAATATCTCCGTTACAGGTGATCGGAGATTCAATCCTGGTTTCCATCTGGTCTTTGATCTCGACAATATGTTGTTGGTTGCAGAGAGCACCGCAAAGTCCGCGTTGTTGCGTGAAGAGTCACGCGGCGGACACACTCGCGATGATTTCCCTGGAATGAATTCAACCTGGCGTCAGGTCAACCACATCGCCAGCTTTGATGGAGAGAAGGTCAACATCAAGGCACAACCTCTTCCTGCTCTTCCAAAAGAACTATTCGATCTCTTTGATGTGCATGAACTCGAGAAGTACATGACTCCAGAAGAAATTGCGAAAGGTGGTTCCAACTAATGGCGCGCACACTCAAACTCCGCATCTGGCGTGGAACCGATAAAGATGGTGGCCTGCAAGATGTCACCGTCGAAGCGAATAGCGGCGAGGTTGTTCTTGACATCATCCACCGCGTGCAAGCAACTCAGATGGGTGATCTAGCTGTTCGCTGGAACTGCAAGGCCGGCAAGTGCGGCTCGTGCTCCATGGAGATCAATGGCAAGCCACGTCTTGCGTGCATGACTCAGATCTCTGCCTACCCAGAGGATGAGGTAATCACCATTACCCCGCTTCGCGCATTTCCGGTCATCAAGGACTTGGTCACCGATGTCTCGTTCAACTATAAGAAGGCCCTGGAAGTTCGTGCTTATGAACCTCCTGCAGATCTAGCCCCAGGTGAGGCTCGCATGCAGCAGGTCGATGTCGAGCGCTCCCAAGAGTTCCGTAAGTGCATCGAGTGTTTCTTGTGCCAGAACACCTGCCACGTCATTCGCGATCACGAAGAGAACAAGAAATCTTTCGCCGGTCCTAGATTCTTCATCCGCTTGGCGGAGTTGGATATGCACCCGCTCGATACCCTGCGTAATCGCAAACAGAGCGCTCAAGAGGAGCACGGCCTGGGCATGTGCAACATCACCAAGTGTTGTACTGAGGTCTGCCCAGAACATATTCGGATTACCGATAATGCAATCATCCCTATGAAGGAGCGGGTTGTTGACGTTAAGTACGACCCACTGCGCTGGCTTGGCTCGGTTATCAGAAAGCGAGACGGTATCCTTTAAGTATGAGGATACTTGTTCGTTGGGGTGTTTTAGCTCTTGCAGTATGGGCAGCAACTGGATTGGTGCCAGGAATAAAGGTTCATGGCGGAGCCTGGGATTACCTATGGGTGGCCCTCATCTTCTCCCTCATTAACACCTTCTTGGGTTCCTTCTTAAAGTTGATCACTCTTCCCGCCGTCATTCTGAGCGCCGGATTATTTTTAATCGTGATCAATGCCGCGATGCTTGAGGTAACAACTCACATCAGCAGCGCGCTCACCATCAAATCTTTCTGGTCTGCAATCTTCGCCTCCATCATCATTAGTTTGGTCTCAGGTGCAGGCTCAAGATTCACCTCAAAGAGAAATTGGAGCTAAAAAAACTCTCCGTTGTCTCACTCGGCGGAATTGTTGGCTCACTCTCCAGGTGGGGAGTTTCGTTAGCAATTGTTGAACCCGGATTTCCCTGGGCAACCTTGATGGTCAACTACGTGGGATCCATTCTTCTCACGATCATCGTTGTATATATAAAGCACCATGAAAGTCCGCGCTGGTGGTGGAGACCTGCTTTAGGAACTGGTTTCTGCGGAGGATTCACGACCTACTCAGCCTTTGCCGTAAAAATAAATCAGGATCTGGGCTCTCATAATTACCACGGCCTGCTCACTTATGCCTTGGCTTCAATCGTCGGAACTGCTTTGTTGGTCTATGCGACCTATGACTTTCTCGATAAGCGTTGGGTGAAGAAATGAGAGCGTTACTAATTTCTCTGGGTGCTGGAGTAGGGGCTCCGTCGCGCTATTTATTGGATAAGTATTTACGCAGAAACGCCAAGAACCACATCCCAATCGAGACTCTTCTCATAAACATAATAGGTTCTTTTATTTTGGGAATTACCGTTCATCGCTCCGCAGATATTGGATACCTCTTCGGCACCGGATTTGCAGGTGCATTCACAACCTGGTCCACCTTTGCCATTGAGACGCACGATCTTTTTAGATCAAAGAAGCATGGAGTTGCGTGGGGTTACCTAGCCTGCACTCTCATCCTAGGAGTAGGTGCTGCTGCTATCGGTAATTCGATTTAGCGAAGCAGATTAGCAACCCAAACTTCGACCTCATCAGGATGGCTAGGAAGAGCGCGACTAAGTACTTGCGCGCCGCTCTTAGTTACCAGAACATCATCCTCAATACGGACACCGATGCCACGGTACTCAGCGGGAAAGAGGAGATCGTCAGGTTGAATATAGAGACCGGGTTCTACCGTGAGAACCATTCCTTCTTGAAGTACGGCACCTTTATAGCTCTCATGCCGAGCCTGAGCGCAATCATGCACATCGAGTCCCAACATGTGTCCCGTGGCATGGACAGTCCAGCGACGGTGAAAGCCAGCATCCTCTGCCAGTGATTCCTCTGCGGTTCCAGGCAGAACTCCGAGCTCCTCTAACCCCTTTGCCAATACCGCACTCGCAGCATTATGAAAATCGAACCAACCTGCTCCAGGTTTTACAGCAGCAATTCCTGCCTTTTGCGCCTCATAAACCAAGTTATATATCTTGCGCTGTGCTGGAGAGAATTTTCCATTTACTGGAATTGTGCGAGTGATATCAGCTGTATACATTGACTCTACTTCGGCACCGGCATCGATCAAAATAAGATCTCCTGGCAGAACATCTCCATCGTTCTTCACCCAGTGAAGTACACATGCGTGAGCTCCACTTGCTGCGATGGTGTCGTATCCCAACTCATTGCCTTCTAATCTGGCTCGACCATAGAAGGCGGCCTCAATAATTCTCTCGCCACGCTTAACAGAGGTAGCAGCAGGAAAGGCTTGAATCATGTCGTTGAATCCACGTGCGGTGATATCGATCGCCTTCTGCAATTCCGCAATCTCATAACTATCTTTAATAAGACGCATCTCTGAAATTACACTGACTAATTTCGCTTCGCGCTTCTTATGTCTTTCCACTAATGAATCAACAATTGGATCTTCACCGCGGATTGCTAAAGTTTCGACCTCATCAGAGAGAAGTTCAGGCAGCGTATCGATGTGTCGAACCGCGATCTCATAACGCAGCTCCGTCTCGCGTGGAGAGAGGCGTCGGCCAATCCAGAACTCACCATGTCTACGATCTGAGTGAAACTCAGAGGTATCGCGCGGAGAACGTGGGTGGGTGTAGAGAATTGCTTCGTGGCCAATTTCAGTTGGTTCTAGGACCAGAACGGAATCTGGAACTGAGTCAGATGCCGAGATTCCCGTTAGATATGCATACGCAGAGTGAACTCGAAACTTGTAATCAGTGTCATTGCTACGAACCTTGAAAGTTCCGGCGGGAATTACTAGTCGCACTCCAGGATAAAGGGAAGACAATTTTGTGCGACGGATAGCCGCGTATTTAACAACTTCTGCCGCCTGCACATTCTCCAGAGAAGAGTCGGCCCAACCTTGCGACATAAACTCTGAAAGAGCCTCACCCTTCGGGATGTCATGCGATTGGGTGCCAGGAGCGCGGTCGGGAATTTTGTTCATAAAGAGAGTTTAATGGGCTTAAACAACGAATCCATCAGGGAAGGGATCGCTTGAATCCAGGATCCAGGTTGCCTCACCCATAATCCAAGCACGACCTGTAATCGTGGGAACTATTGCGGGATATCGCCCAACGGTGGTGTGTGACTTCACTCGTCCTTCGAAGCGAGAGCCAATCCAAGACTCATTGATAAGCACGTCGTTATCTTTGAAGGTTCCGAGCGCTACCAACTGTGCCAATCTGGCACTCGTTCCAGTGCCGCAGGGCGACCGATCGAACCAGCCCGGATATATCGCCATCGCATTTTTCCAGTGGAGCGCTTCATCACCAGGTGTAACAAAATCAATGTGGTGGCAGATCGCGATCTCGGGATTTTCGGGATGGACCGGGCGATTCTGCTCATTTATTGCATCTGATATTGCGAGTCCAGCCTCAAGGAACTTGGCACCATTCTGACGCTCAAAAGCTATCCCCACGCGCTCAATGGGGACTATGGCATAGAAGTTTCCACCATACGCCATGTCGTAGGTGATCTCGCCATACCCAGGAACATTTACAACCTGATCGCGTTGATATAAAAACGATGGGACATTTGTAATCGTTACAGATTGGGCTTTGCCTTCACGAACCGCAACGTCAACAACTACTAATCCCGCTGGAGTATCTAGTCGGATAGTGGTTACAGGCTCTACTACGGCTACTAACTTCTTTTCAACAAGGACCGTCGCCACACCAATCGTGCCATGACCACACATAGGCAGACAGCCGGAGACCTCTATGTAAATAACTCCGACATCTGCATCAGGTCTAGTGCTCTTTTGGATTATTGCACCGCTCATCGCGCTATGTCCGCGGGGCTCAAACATTAACCATTGGCGCAGATGATCCATGTGCTCCATGAAATATGCACGTTTTTCGAAGGCGCTCGCACCTGGAATTTCACCAATGCCGGAGAGTACGACACGCGTGGGCATTCCTTCGGTATGTGACTCGACCGTCTGTACCGAACGAAGGGTTGTCATTTAGCGATTCTTAAAGAATTCGATTGCACGAGCAGTGTCGGCCCGGACCTTCGCCTCATCCGCTGCTGGAAGTGGAAGACGAGGCAAGCGCGTTGGTCCACCATAACGTCCAACGATATCCATCGAGAGTTTGATCGCTTGAATAAACTCCTTGCGAGAGTCCCAGTTGAAAAGTTCGTGTACCGCCGCATAGATGGGAGCGGCCTCTGCATATTTTCCAGAGAGCGCCAAGTTATAAAGTTCAGATGACTCTTTAGGAAAGGCATTTGGAAAACCGGCGATCCATCCGACAACACCAGCAGTTGTAAGTTCAAGCATCACATCATCCGCGCCTACTAAGACTTCAATGCGAGGAGCTCGGTGGTGAATCTGCCAGACTCGCTTTACATCACCAGTGAACTCTTTAATTGCGACAACGTTAGGAACTTCATCGGCGATACGCGCAACCAAATCAGGAAGTAGATCTACCTTAGTATCGAAGGGATTGTTGTAGGCGATGATTGGAATTCCAACTTTTCCTACCTCTTTAAAGTGGGCTACAACCTCATCATCATTTGCCCGATAGGCATTTGGAGCCAGAAGCATTACCGCTCCAGCACCCGCGGCGGCAGCATGTTCCGCCCAGCGGCGAGATTCTGCAGCTCCATATGCTCCAACGCCTGCTACGACATGAAACCCATTCGGCGCCGCAGAAATCGCTGTCTCAAGCATCTTGGCTCGCTCTTCAGCAGTGAGTACTTGGTACTCACCGAGTGAACCATTGGTCACAACACCGTGAGTTCCATTCTCAGCTAACCACTGCACATGCTCAACATATTTATCGAAGTCGACTGCAAGATCAGAAGTGAATGGAGTTGCTGTTGCGGTCAAAATTCCATGCCAAGGTTTTTCAGTGCGAGAAGGATTTGTCATGGCGTCACAATAATCCCTCTTGAGCAACTTCACCAAGGGTGATGGGCGAGAGAATTGGTCTCGCCGCGGAATTAATTCGCTCATGCGTCGGGCTATCCATAATGTCAGCAATCGCGCGACCACAGATGCGTCCTTGGCACAACCCCATTCCGCATCGCGTCATTAGTTTTATGGTGCGAGCATCGCTGGCATCAAACTCTTCTTGTGCAGCTTTGATATCAGAATACGAGATTTCCTCACAACGACAGATGGTTGTATCACCAGTTAACCAACTATTCCACCCTGGAAGCACGGGATAGACCTTTGTTAACGTTTGGGCAAAGCGACGTAATTTTTTGCGCCTCTTCTTAAGCACCTTTAGGTCACGAGTTGAATTTGCAACAGATAATCCAGCAATTGCGCCTTCAACGAGAGCCAGGTCTGAACCGCCAATTCCCGTGAGCTCTCCTGCGGCATATATCTGTATTGCGCTATTGGATTGCTTAGCTAGCTGATTCTCATTTACAGAAGCCGTTACAGAACCTGTTGCATCCACCTCTAATGCGAGGCCCAGAGATGAGGCGATAGCGGTATCTGCGGTAAAACCCCACCCGACGGCTGCGACATCACATGAGAGTTTGTAGGTTGAGCGGATCTTCCACTCCGAATCAATATTTGCGATCGTTACGGACTCAAGTAATCCATCTGCGCCAGCATGCGCTGCAATAACTGCCTGCCGAAAGCGCACTGCAACTTTTCCTTTTCGCAGTTCCATCAGATAGCCGAGACCCTCGAGAGCCTTTGACGGATTTCGCAGAAGCTCAACTGAGTTCCTTGCCCATGAATACTTGGCAGATGCCTCAAGTAAGCCAACTACAGTCGCGCCGTGGGTATATAAACCAGTTGCGACAGGCAGCAGGAATGGACCAGTTCCGGCAACAACGATCCTCTTGCCGGCCAGGACGCCATGTCCCTTAAGTAGCGATTGCGCTGCCCCTGCAGCCATAACGCCGGGTATATCCCATCCCGGAAAGGGAAGTGAACGATCGTAAGCTCCGGTTGCAATGATCAACCGTTGCGTGATGAAAGCACCAGCTTTTGTTCGAAGGACAACCTCATCATTGATGATCGATGCGCTCCAGATATTTGTATCGCTGTGAATAGTTATACGTTTATTAGCTCGTACCGCATCCATCAAGAGAGATCCCTGATCAAAGTCGTGATGAACCGATTGATCGAAATCTTCTTGACCAGTGTGTCGCCAGTATTGGCCACCTAGCCGAGTGCCGGCATCTATAAGTCCAACTTCACACCCAGAGTTAGCTGCGTACTTTGCGGCATTAAGACCGGCAGGTCCACCGCCCAAGACAATAACCTGATATCTAGCTTCCATGCTGCACCCTCACGACCATTCCCTCTTTCACCGTTGTGATGCAGCTACGTTGATTTGGCTGGCCATCCACTTCAATTAAGCAGTCAAAACAGACACCTATACCGCAGAAGATTCCTCGGGGCTTAGAGTTAAATCGAGTGAACCTTGTGACTCTCTCTCCATGCTTGATGAGCGCAGCGGCGACTGAGATTCCAGGTTCTACTTCTAGAGGTAGACCTTCATATGTAAAAGTGATCATTAGCTGCTTACCGTCAAAAATCTTGATGGCGCAAATGAGGCGGCGCTCATGAATGAACTCCGTTCCAAGATCGTGTCAGTAAGTAGTTGTGCACTCGCTGGTGCTAGACCAATGCCGGCTCCTTCATGCCCCGCGTTATGCCACAGTCCCTTAATCAGTGAATCTTGACCTATTACTGGTAAATGATCAGGCGCATAAGGTCTAAATCCACGATAGACCCGCATCAATTGCACATCAGATAAGAACGGAAATAGTTCGATCGCTTGACGAGCCAGAATACGAACAACTGAGTAATCAATTCCCTCTTTGAAACCGACGCGCTCTCTAGATGCGCCAATCAAAATCGTTCCACTTTGGGTGCCTTCAACGACTGCACTTGACTGCAAATCAGCATCTCCGCTTGCCACATTTGCGACATAGTCAGCGCTATAAACCTTGTGGAAGATCCTGTGTGGCGTCGGAACTGAAACCAGTATGAAACCTCGTCGTGGCGCTATAGGAAGATCAGAACCAGCCGAGCGCGCGATCGAGCCCGCCCACGTCCCTGCGGCATTGATGACAACTGGCGCACTGAAACTTCCTTTGTTGGTAACTAGGGAACTAACCACACCATGCTGGCTTTGGATTTCTTGCACATCGGCGCCCGTAATAATTTCACCACCGCGCCTCTTTACAGCTTGCAGGATTCTCGCTGCAGCGAGCATGGGTTGGCACTGTGCATCTTGTGGGTAGAAGGCACCAACAGTGATGTCTCGAGAGAGGTAAGGTTCAAGATCCCAGAGTTCTGCAGACGTTACATCCCGGGCATCGATTCCAGCCGCACGTTGCTTTGCGGTGAGCTCTTGCAAGCCGCCTGAATTGCTAGCGGCAACAACTACTCCACCTTTGGCCTCGAGTTCAAAACCGCCACCGATATCATCTGAAAGCTCAAACCAAGCATCGCGTGATCGAAGGGCAAGATTAAGCTCGGCTCCCGGCTCTTTATCGCTGACAAGAATATTTCCTTCACCGGCGCTGGTAGTTCCACTTGCCACAGAACCGCGATCAAGCACCAATACTCTTAATCCAGCGTTTGTTAGTGAGAGAGCGGTCGTCGCACCGATGATTCCCGCTCCGATGACGATTGCGTCAGGGCTCTGGCTCACACCGTAAGACTATTCTAGATTCAGTAGTTTCAGCAGTCTGGTGATTTCAAGAGCAACTTGAGTGCGACCTACGCCGACATATTTGCGCGGATCTACAAGCTTTGGATCGCCCGCTAGCGTCGACCTAATCGAGTCACTAAATACGTGGTTGAGATGAGTTGCAATATTTATCTTGCTCATTCCAGCGCGTACAGCGCTCTGCAGATCGGGATCGCTCACACCTGATGATCCGTGTAGGACGAGTGGTACTGGTACAACTGCATGAATCTGCGTAATCAGTTCAAAATCAAGTTGAGCATCTCTACTAGTCATTGCGTGAGATGAACCTACCGCTACCGCTAAAAGATCAACTCCTGTCTCCTCAACAAAGGATTTGGCATCAGATGGATTTGTCCGAACGCCAGGGGCGTGGACTCCATCTTTTCCGCCAATCTCACCCAATTCGACCTCGATGGTCGCACCGTATTTGTGAGCCAACTCCGTCATCTCTCTAGAGGTTCGAACGTTCTCTGCAAACTCCAATTTGGAACCATCAAACATGATGCTGTCATAGCCTAAATCCAATGCTTGGCGAATCAGTTCAGTATTTTCGGCGTGATCCAAATGAACTGAGGTTGGAACAGAGGCGGCCGCAGCACATGAGAGTGTCGCGAGCGAAATTGGTTCAAGGGCTCCGTGATACTTAATCGCATTCTGACTTATTTGCAGAATCACAGGTAATTGTGCGTTTTGCGCTCCCGAGATGATTGCTTCAGCGTGCTCCAACAAGATCACATTGAAAGCACCGATGGCGGTACCGGATTTTTTGAGGCTCTTTATTATTTCAAGCGATGACAATTTTTACACCGGCGCTCTCTAGGATTTTTGCGGCTTTTTCGGAGATTCCTTCATCGGTAATGATGGTATCTATTTGGTCAGGTGTGCGGATCATGGCAAAAGCACGACGTTCAAATTTAGAAGAGTCGGTCACAATTACGACTCGTGCAGCTCTAGCGGCTATTTGTTGATTTACTCTCGCCTCGTCTTCATGTCTTGCAGTAGCACCTACATGTGGATCGAGTCCCTCAACTCCAACAAAGGCGATATCAATAACCACATCGTTAAGTACTTGTTCTGCGTAAGGTCCTGTTAGCTCGTAGGACTGTGGACGAGCCACTCCACCTGTGACCACAATCTTGATCTGATGGCGGACCGTTAACTCCGTAGCAATGTTGAGAGCATTTGTGACAACGGTAAGTGCTGGAGGATCCCCGACTGAACCAGGAGCAAAGGTGGGAGAAGATGCCAGCATTCGTGCGATTTCGGTGGTTGTTGTTCCACCGTTCAAGCCAACTACTTGATGAAGTTCAACCATTGCTGCGGCCACTGCTGCAATTCTCTTCTTTGCATCCTCTTGCCTAGCAATTTTGTAGGTGAGAGGTAATTTAAAGGAACCTCCAGTTGCTACTGCACCACCGTGAGTGCGATTAAGTAATTGCTGTTCTGCGAGAGTGTCAAAATCTCTTCGGATTGTGGCGGATGAGACGTGTAGTGAGAGCGCGGCTTCATCGACTTCCAGGCTGCCATGTCGAACCAATAACTCAAGGATCGCATTGAGTCTGGATTGGCGGTTCACTTCACGCTACCTGCTGTAAGCCCACTCACTAGGTACTTCTCGATAAGGGCGAAGAGGATCACAACTGGAACGATAGCAATTAAGGAGCCAGCAAATAAGTACTGCCATTGCACCTGATATTGACCAATAAGAGATTCAAGTCCAACTGTGAGTGGCTGGTGGGCAGGTGAACTCTCGATTGTCAGAGCTATAACGAACTCATTCCAGGCTGAGATAAAGGTAAAGATGAAGGCAGTAACAAGTCCTGGAAGTGCAATTGGGAGAATGATGCGACGTAAAGCCTGCAAACGAGTCGCCCCATCAATCCAAGCCGCCTCTTCGATCTCTACTGGGATGCTGGCAAAGAAACTGGAGAGGATCCAGATAGAAAATGCCATATTGAAGGCGGCATAAACCAAGATCAGGGCCATCCAGGTATTAACAAGATGGAACCTAATAACTTCGCGGAAGATACCGATCACAAGTGAGGTAGGAGAGAACATTTGAGTTACGAGCACGAGTAAGAGGAATGCGGTCCGACCTTTAAATTTGTTGCGTCCAACGAAATAAGCAGCAGGTACAGCAAGCAAGAGGACAAGTACGGTCGCGCTGAGTGAGACCACGATGCTAGTGCGAAGATATTGCGCCAGCGGTAACTGCTTCCAAATAGTGATGTAGTTAGACCAGGTCCAGTGGTGTGGCAGGTATGTGGTCGGAATCGCCAAAATCTCTGATTTAGATTTAATGGAGGTGATCATCATCTCGATGTAAGGCGCTAAAAATATTAAGCCGATAGTCCACCCTGAAATGGTGAGGGTGACTTTTCGACCAGTGAGTTTGCGCTTAGGAGATTTAACTATTGCGGTTGCCATTATGAATCATCCCTCCATCGTGAAACTTTGAGGAACAGGACAATGAAGAGAAGGATGATTCCAAAGTTAATCGTGGCCATTGAGGCAGACTGTCCGATATCGGCATTTCTAAATGAAATTTTATAAGCTAGGGTAGTAGTGGTATCAGTTGAGTAACCAGGTCCACCAGTCGTCATAACCCAGATGATGGGGAATGAGTTGAAGACATTAATGAGATTGATAACCATGCCTATTAGTAGTGCGGGACGTAGAAGAGGAAAAATAATATTTCGATAACGTTGCCAGCCAGATGCACCATCAACAGTTGAAGCCTCGAGTATGTCTTCGCCAATAGTTGTAAGTCCTGCAAGTATTACGTACGTTGTAAAAGGCACCGACACAAATATTGCCACCACTATCAGCCATGCGAACGACTGTGTTGGACTGCCCAAGAATTGAACTTGATCTTGGATTAATCCTAGGCTGATCAGAATTCGATTGAGGATTCCGTAGTAACCATTGAGAATCCAAAGCCATGAGGTTGAAGTCATTACAACCGAAGCGGCCCAAGGAACGATCAATGCATATCGAACCAAGCGACGACCTGGAAATTTGGCGTGCAGGATTTGAGCTACCGGAAGTGAGATCAAGACCGTGATAACGACGGTCGTGATTGTCCAAATAACGGTACGTTCCAGTACTGCGGAGAGATTTGGATTTCTAAAGAGGGTCCTGTAATTGCTAAGACCAGTAAAACCATGCGAGGTGCCGGTCTCATCGATATTCATAAATGAGGTCTTGATCATTGTATAAGCGGGATACAAAACCATTAAGAAAATTACTGCTATCGCTGGACTGATCCAGGGGAGCGGACCTTTGCGTATTCGCGCGAAAACGGTGCTCAACGAATTCCTACTTTCTACCCTGGAAGGAGATCTCAATGATGGCTGCTCGTTACATTAATAATATTGGGGGTCCGCAACGTTGCGAACCCCCAATACCTAACTCGTTATTACTTGGCCGCTGCCGCAGCTGTCTCTAGTTGACCAAGGACAGTTGCAGGGTTTCCGGTAATTGCTTGACCGATACCTTGCTGGATCTGACCCTTGACTGAGTTCCATGATGCAATGTCTCCTGGATAGAAGACAGCATTTGGAAGCAACTTGATGAATGGAGCAAGTGCTGGATCTGTTGCAGCCTTTGCGCCGGCAGACTTAGTTGCAGGAATGAATCCACCTGCAGCAGTCAAGAACTTCGCATAGTTATCAGGTTGGTAGATGAAATCCATCCACTTCTGAATTGCTGCTTGGTTTCCATTCTTGCTGTAAGCGGTGAAGTAATCCTGAACGCCAAGTGTTACTGGCTTGTGCCCAGTGTTAGATACGAATGAGCCGGTGCCGTAATTGATAGCGGCTCCGCCATTGGCTTTCAACCAGCTTCCCAAGAATACGGAACCGTTGATGAATACAGCTTTACCTGCAGCAAAGAGTGCCTGAGCACATGCTGTGCGATCACACTTCTCTGGATTTGGCTCGGTGTAACCCTTTGTTGCCAAACTCTGTAGGTAGGTTGCGGTTGCAATGTTTGCAGGTGAATTGAGAACCCACTTCGAGGTTGCATAGTCATAGTAAGAACCGCCGTTACCGCCAGCCCAAATGTTGAACTCTGCTTGTGCCTCCTCAGGTCCTAGAGGAATTGCGTATCCGTAGATGCCCTTCAACTTACGATGGATGATTCCAAGGTCAGTTGTAAGTGACAACCATGAAGTAGGAAGCTTTGTGATGCCGGCCTTTGCCAGGAGATCTTTGTTGTAGAACAAAGCACGAGCAGAGGCGAGATCAGGAAGTGCATAAACAACGCCGTTGTACTTTGAGTTGTTCAAGAATGTAGGAAGGATATCTGCCAGTGTTGATGGAGAAACGATCTTTGAAGCAGGATAGAGCAAGCCTGCAGCGGCAGGAGCTGAGTAGTCACCCTTGTTAACAACGTCAGGGGTCTGTCCACTAGCAATCTGGGTGGCTACATATTGATCAATGTCGTTCCAGCTCTTTACAGTCACATTGACTGTGATATCTGGATTCGCGGCGTGGAAGCGAGTAGCGAAATCATTCCACTGTGCCTGCTGCGTATGTCCGTCGCCAGGGTAATCGGCGGCGATCATGGTGAGGGTGGTTGCGGCATGTGACGGGGTGATCCCGACGGCCATGGTTACAGCGAGAGCAAGGGCAGATGTAACTGCTGCTCCGCGCGTCATTCTCTTCATGTAGTACATCCTTTGCCTGTAGGCCCGGCGGTCTCCGGGTGATGGTTGGGTCGGAGCGACTTTTACGTCCATGGAGAACTCCGACCTAACGGTGAGCACACTCCACTACCTTCTGGACCGTAAGTCAAGCATTTTTGCATAAATTTGTTGTTATTTGACAGAAATAGTCAAAATCGCTCAAATTTTCTTGACTTGCCCCCTTATCTAGCCCTACGGTGCAGGCATGAACAATGAAGTCCAGTTCCATGCCGATGTAGAAATAGCCAGTCAGCCCGAAATTTGGCGTAAAACGGCCGCTTTCGCCCCATCTGTGGCGCATCTGCTCCCTAAACCAGGTGAGCGTATTGCCGTTGTTGGCTGTGGCAGCTCCTGGTTCATGTCCCAGGCTTATGCCAGCCTCCGTGAGGCAGCCGGACAGGGTGAATCCCACTATTTCACCGCCTCTGAATACATCTACTCGCGGAGTTATGATCGTGTCGTTGCGATCACCCGAAGCGGTACGACCACAGAGACTATTGACTTACTTCGAAATTTGAAGGGTAAGGTCCCGACCGTTGTTCTCACCGCAGTTCATGGCTCTCCCGTGACTGAGTTGGCCTCGGACTCCATCGTTATGGATTTTGCAGATGAAAAATCTGTTGTTCAGACCCGCTGGGCTACCGCCGCCCTCGGATTACTTCGCACCCAATTTGGCACAGATTTGGTCGAACTCTCAAAGCAGGCCGAAATCGCTCTCGCCGAGGATTTGGGAGAGCTCCCCACCATGGATGAGATCACTTATATCGGCGCTGGTTGGACTATTGGATTGGCGTTAGAAGCGGCGCTCAAAACACGTGAAGCCGCTCAATTTTGGGCAGAGGCTTATCCTGCGATGGATTATCGCCACGGACCCCTCTCTATTTCACAGCCCGGAAGAGCGGTATGGGCCTTTGGTGAGATTGAGGCCGATTTAATCTCGGATATTGCTCAGACAGGTGCAAGTTTTGAATCGAGCACTTTAGATCCAATGGCTCACTTGATAAAGGCACAACGCCTTGCGATTGCGCTTGCTCGAGGTAAGGGAATGAACCCTGATTATCCTCGTAACTTGTCGCGCTCAATCATATTGAAGTAATACTCAACTAAAGTGTGCAGATGAAATATGTCGCCGCAGTTGACGTGGGTGGCACATCCATCAAGGCCGCATTGGTCTCACAAGATTTAGAAGTAGTAACAACGTCATCAAGGCCAACTCCGCAAAGCGATATATCTGGAGTTGAAACCGCCAAGACGATTGCTGCAATAGTTACCGAACTTTCCAAGGTTCATCCCGTAAGCGCTGTGGGATTTGCAGTACCAGGAGCTCTCTCTGAATCAGAGGGCATCAGTCGTTGGACCGGAAACTTGGGTTGGAAAGATTTACCCATTCGAGAAATTGTGGCACGCGAAGTTCAACTTCCAGTCGCCTTCGGCCACGATGTGCGAGTAGGTGCACTTGCTGAATTACGTTCCGGAGCGGCGAGAGAGTTCCAACAATCTATCTTTATCCCGATCGGTACCGGCATTGCCGCTGCACTTGTTATAGATGGAAAGATCCGTACCAGCGATGGTTATGCCGGTGAAATCGGTCATCTGAACGTTGGTCACGATCTTCCTTGCGTCTGCGGTCTATCTGGATGCTTAGAAACCATCTCTTCTGCATCTGCAATATCTCGTGAATATCAGCGAAGAACTGGATTTAGCATCTCAGCCAAGGAGATCTTAAAACGTATTAGAAGTGATGATCATGCGTGGCAGGTTTGGGAACAAGCCCTCGCCTATTTGGCCATCGCACTAGAAGACTTGATTACAATTTTAGCGCCGGAAGCAATTATCTTTGGAGGCGGACTATCGCAAGCTGGAGATGCATTGATAGAACCGCTTAAAACAATTGTTTTTGATCGATTAACCTTTCAACGTAGACCAGAGTTTCTCATTGCTCATTATGGAGCTAACGCAGGAACAATTGGTTCGGCAATCATTGCACTAGATCTTCTTGAAGGCGCTGCTTCATGATCACCGGATTTACAGATATTCATTCTCATGGTGGTGGCGGGTTTAGTTTTAGCGACCCAAATCCTGATCACGTAGCGCATGCTCTGGCTACCCACCAGGCACATGGAACAACAACTCAAATTGCAAGCCTTGTCACTGAACCTATAGAGACTCTTAAATCACAAATCAAGAACCTGCTTCCCTTTGTTGGCGATAAAAGTATCGCGGGTATACATCTTGAAGGACCGTACCTATCGAGCGCTAAATGTGGAGCGCATGATCCGAAACTTTTGCGAGAGCCTAAGTTGGATGAAGTAAAGAGTTTAATAGAGGCAGGTGAAGGTCATATCAGGATGGTAACTCTCGCCCCTGAGTTGCCCGGGGCTCTAGATGCAATTTCTTATCTACGAAGTGTCGGAGTGACAGTTGCCATTGGGCATAGCAATGCCACCGCCGAGGAAGCGGTGCGCGCCATAGATGCTGGCGCGAGCGTTGTTACGCATATGTTCAATGCTTTGCCAGAGTTAGATCACCGCACCGCAACCATTACAAACGCGATCTTGGTTAATCCAGATATTTACTTTGAACTTATTCTGGATGGGGTACACGTAAATCACTCTGCAGTGGAACTGCTTCTCAATGTGGCACCAAACCGCATCATCTTAATTACCGATGCTATGTCTGCCGCGGGTGGAGCTGATGGGAACTACAAGATAGGCGAACTTGATGTAAAGGTTTCCGATGGGGTGGCCACGCTTGCCACCAATGGTTCCCTGGCAGGGAGCACTTTGACGATGGATAACGCTTACAATCGCCTTGTAAGTGAGTTTGGGATTACACCTGAAGCTGCACATTTTGCAGCTGTTGAATTAGGAAAGAAGGCGTTGGGCATATGAGTGGACTACGTTGGGGTTTCTTAAGTGCGGGCGGAATAGCTACAGCGGTCGCCGGTGATTTCAGAATTGCAGGGATAACGATTCAGGCAGTTGGTGCGCGTGACTTAGCAAAGGCCAACGAGTTTGCGGATAAATTCGGTATTCCAAATCGCCATCAAGCTTACGAAGCCCTCGTAAATGATCCCGAGGTAGATGTTGTCTATGTTTCTACCCCCCACCCTTGGCATCATCAACATGCACTCCTCGCGCTCAATGCCGGCAAGCATCTCCTCTTAGAGAAGCCATTCACAATCAACGCTCGCGAAGCGCAAGAGATTAAAGATCTAGCAGCGAGCAAGAACCTCTTTGTTCTTGAGGCGATGTGGACCCGATTCCTGCCTTCCATGGATGCCATCTTTGAAGTGATTAATTCTGGCATCCTTGGTGAGATCAAATTGGTAACGGCAGACCACAGCCAGTATCTGCCACATGTCCCAAGGCTGTGGGAGCCAGACCTTGGCGGTGGGGCACTTTTAGATCTTGGAATTTATCCGGTCTCTTTTGCAGTTCGTGTATTGGGTTTGCCTGATAAGGCAGTTGCAAAGTCAACCCTCACCAGTGACAAGGTTGATGAGACCACATCGATAATCTTTGAATACAACAATGGAGCACAAGCAACGCTAACGACATGCATGTCAGCTGCCGGTCCAGTAACTGGAGTCGTTGTTGGAACCTTTGGACGTATCGAAATTGATAAGCCCTTCTACAACCAAACCTCTTTCCGGGTTTACAACCAGGGTGGGGAAGTAATTCAGAGCTATAACGAGAAGATTGCGGGTATTGGGCGGCAATACCAAGGTTTGCATCTTGAAAAATGTGTTGCGGCTGGCTTATCCGAGAGCCCAATCATGAGTATCACCGAGACTGTAGAAATCATGAAGGTGATGGATGCTTTGCGCGCTCAGGTTGGCGTTAAATATCCAACTGAGTGAATTAATCCCTAAAGGCTGGTTGATCTACTAACTCTTCTTGTAGCGCGCCATCTGCTGGGCAGCTTGCATTGAGTTCTGCGATCTCTTCGGGGGTTAATGTAATTGCGGCTCCTGATAGTGAATCTAAGATCGAAGCAGCTTTCGATGCACCTGGAATTGGAATCGATGTCGGAAATTGATTGAGATGCCAAGCGATGGTGAGGGCGTATGGCGAGATACCTTTGCTGGCAGCAATTCGATCAAATGCGCCAAGTTCCCCGGTCGCGATCTTTTGGAAGTTAGAACCTCCACCAAGTGGGGACCAGGGGAGATAAGCGATTCCATGTTCGTTGCAGATATCAATAACTTCAGACCACAACCGATAACGCGGGCTGTATTCATTTTGTACTGAAACAACGCCACCCTCTGCTGGGGTACCACCGATTTTGATAGCACGACGCAATTGTTCGGCATTGACATTGCTTAAGCCGATTGCGCCAACGTAGCCGTGGTCTTTAAGAGTTAAGACATTTTCGAACTGCTCTTCAAAGGCGATCGAAGGATCTAAGCGATGGTGTTGCCACAATGGAATTTTTGCCAAACCCATCTTGGCTGCGGAAGCTTCTACCGCTCTGTACAAGTAATGCTTTGAGGCGTTACGTCCTGGGATGCCCCACCAATTGTCACCTTTAGCTCTCGTGATTCCACCTTTGGTAGCAATGACGATCTTTGATTTTTTCTCTGGTGTTGCCACCCATGTTCTAAATGCCTCACCAACGATCTTTTCGTTGTGGCCCATGGCATTCCAAGCCGGAGCATAAATATCTGCAGTATCGAGGAGTTGAACGCCAGCATCTAAGGCAGCATGAATTACTCCGATCGCCGCTTCGCGATCATCGAGAATCCATTTATTGCGATCTGTGGCCATAGAGAGGGGCATACATCCAAGTCCAACAGCAGTTACTTCATAAGGTCCCAGGGTTCGCTTCAAAGTCATATGGAGACTTTAGCGTTAATCAGAGAGTGATGGTGGTTGCAGAAATCGGCAGCGGTAGGTGCGATACGACTATTACCGTTTTCTCTCTGAGCTCCAAGTTCACTCGTAAAGAAATTCGCTCGACCATCTTTGAATCGAGGAATTCGTAAGGTTCGTCCAGGATGAATACGGGCGTATCTCGCAATAAGAGCCGGGCTAATTTGAGTCTCTGCTTCTCGCCACCGGAGAAGTTGTAACCCTGAGATCCGATCATGGTATCTAGCCCACCGGGGAGCGCTCGTACAAACTCCTCGAGCTCCACAATGGCGAGTACTTCGAACAACCGATCATCTGTCGCTTCTGGGTTACCAATTTTGAGATTCTCGCGAATGGATGTGCCAAAGAGATAATCATCTTGCAGCAAGGTAGATATTGAGTTGAGATGTGCAGAGCGCATCGGCTCATCGTTGATAAGCAGCTCCCCGTTGTATGGCAGAAAGCCAAGCGCTGCGTTGATGATGGAGGATTTCCCAGAACCTGATCTTCCGGTGATGAGAAGGGTATGACCTGGCTCAACCTTGGCCGATATCTCGTGAGTCCGTGCGCCTTCAAGGACGGGATGGAATTTTCGAAATTCTAAAGTGACGCTCTGAGAAATCTCTTCCACTTCAACAGGATCTAAAGGCATCTCCTGCAAGAGAGGCTCGATGTTTTTGATAGCGCCTATCACCTGGCGCAGCTGCGAGAAGGCGGTGGGAAGGGTACTTAAGCCATCGAACATCGCAAGTGGGACGAGTGAAATTACCGCCACATTGATTCCGGCCAGATGATGTGAGAGAGCAGCATCGGCGGCGAACCAGAGCGAGATAACCACCGCCGATCCAAGAGAAAGGTAGTAGAGGGCAGCGGCAAAGCCTGAACGTACGCCATTTTTCGCTTCGACCTTCGCAATCTTCTCTTGCGCGGTATCAATCTGAGTAAGTAGCTCACCTCCGAAATCAAAGATCAAAGACTCAGGGGCAGATTCGGCAATCTGTAATATTTGATCAAAGAGAGCGCTCTCGTATTTGCGAGTATCAGCCTTACTTGAGGCGAGCATGGCAAGAAATGGCACGAGAAATGCGGCTGCTAAAAATATGAGCCCGATAACTTCACCACAACTCGGTAGCAGCCAATGAATGATCGTCACTCCCGCGGTGCCTGAAATGAGCGCCGCGAACCAAGGGGAGGCAATTCTTAACCACAAATCTTGGGAGAGCTCGACATCGTTGATAATTTGGTTCAAAAGATTGCCGCGGTGGAGATCTGCGTAATCAGAAGGCAACAGCCGACTGAAGCGCTCATATATCTTGACTCGAAGCACGGTCTGCACTTTGAGTGCGCCGTTATGTTCCAAGATACGGCTCGCATATTTGAGTACTCCGCGTGAGAGCCCAAAGAATCTAACGCTTACGATGGCAACTTCTAGGACAAGAACTGGTGGTCTGGTTGAGGCCATGGAGATGAGCCAGGCACTAGTCGCCAGCAATCCGACTGCTGCTCCGAGCGATGCTCCGCCTAGGAGTACCGCTCCGACCAATTCACGCCAATGCTGCCGGAAGGTTCGAACAACGCTTCTCATGCGCTAACTCCGATGCGGGTAACGACGGTAGAAGTGTCAATGAGTAATTCCCGATGCGAAATCACAAGAATCATTGCACCCTCACCTGCCTTAGTGGCGAGAAGTCTTGCGATGGTGCTCTCTGAAATATCATCGACCGATGCTGTCGGTTCATCGAGAATGATGACGGGAGCCCCTTTAAGGATGGCGCGTGCAAGTGCCACTTTGCGCAACTGCCCGATCGATAATTTTTGTTGCACCGTTCCTAATTCTGTTTGCAAACCTCCTGGAAGATCTGTCGGATTCAAATCAACGCTGCGTAAAAGATCACCTAATTCAGAATCACTGGCTTCGGGTTTCGCGTGGCGCAAAATATCTGCGACCGTTCCCAGAGGGAATTTTGGTTCTTGCGGCTGCCACGCTAACTGGGTGCGCCACGATGCGAGGTCGACATCAGCCAATTTCTTCTCGCCCGCAGATCTACTGATGGCTACCTCGCCAGAGATTGGTCTAACAAAACCTAGGAGAATCGCAGCCAACGTGGATTTTCCGCTACCGGACGGTCCAACTAGCGCGTGAACTTCCCCTCGTGAAATCTTGCCTGCTGGTATGCGAATCTCATTTCTATCTTGATAGCTCACTACCAAATCACTCCAGGAAATTGAGGTGAGATCCTTCAGATCATCTCCGCCTGCGTGAGTTGGCTTTTCTAAGATAGCGAAGAGCTGATTAAATGCTGCGACGCCATCGGCGGCCGCATGAAAGTATGCAGAAACTTGGCGGATCGGCCAATAGACCTCGGGTGCCAGGACCAGCACGAGCAGGCCGACCGAGAGCGGCATTGAGCCGTTAACAAGTCGCAACCCGATCGTTACCGCAAGGAGCGCAACCGAGAGAGTAGCGATTAGTTCCAACGCGAGAGATGAGAGAAAGGAGATCCGCAGGACCTGCATCGTTTCGATGCGGTATTTCTCGCCTACATCGTGCAGCTTCTTACTCTGTAATTTTTCGCGACCATAAACTTTAAGGGTCGTTAATCCGCTTAATAGATCCAGAAAATATCCGCTGAGCAAACCAAGCGTCTGCCATTTCTTCTCTGTGGCACTTGCGGTAAATCGACCAATCAAAATTCCAAAGATAGGAATGAGTGGAATAGTTAAAAGAATTATCACGCCTGATTTCCAATCCCGGAAGGTGATGGTCACTCCAACCAAGATCGGAACTACAACTGCAATAAATAACTGCGGTAAAAACTTTGAAAAATATCCATCGAGATTATTGATGCCTTTTGTGACAAGCACTGCAAGCGCGGCGGTTCCTTGCTCTTGCGAATCAACTCCACCATTCTCCAAAGTCTTCGCCATTACTTGGGTGCGCAACTCATTGCGCATTTTGCTGCTCGCCCGAACCGCAATTCGATCGTTGATATACGCGAGCAGTGCTCGTCCAAGAAAGATCAGTGCCAGAGTCAGAACCTCTGTATGAACAGAGGTAAAGGTGCGCTTGTGTTGAAAAAATTTGCAGATCAGGTCAACCAGTAGGAGTGCTTGAGTGATAGTCAAAACCGCACCCAAAGTGGCGATCAAGACCAGGGTGAAAATAAAACCCCGGCTGCTTCGGGAGTACCGCAGCAGCCGGGGGTCAAATGGTTTCACTAGTGGACGGTATCCAAAACTCCTACCTCTGGGGTAGAGATCTGGTTTGGATTAATCCGCTTGCGGAAGACCCAGTACGACCAACCCTGATAGAGCAGGACGATTGGGGTCATAACTACTGCGACCCATGTCATAACTCCAAGGGTGTAGTGAGTGCTGGATGCATTGAAGATATTTAGGCCAGGGCCGCCTGCGGTGAGATTAGGCATCACATTTGGATAGAGGCCTGTAAAGAGGGTGATGACTACCGCTGCCGTAGCAATAGCTGAGAACAGGAAGGCGTAACCTTCACGACCCTTTGCATTTGCAGCAAGTGCAGTAAGCCAAGCAACAACGACGACCACAGAACCTGCGATCACTCCACCCTTAGAAGTTAGACCAAGCAAAGTCCAACCGAGGAAGAGCACAGCGAGTAGAGCTGTAACGAGTCCAACCCGTTGCCCCAATTTGTTAGCGCGAATACGAATCTCGCCATCCGTCTTGAGAGCCAAGAAGAAGGCACCGTGAGAGACGAAGAGAGCGAGAGTAGTTAGACCGCCAAGGAGAGCATATGGATTGAGAAGGTTCCAGAATCCACCGGAGTACTGGATGTATCCAGCAGGCTCCTTTGTGAGTGGAACTCCACGAACGATGTTGGCGAAGGCGACTCCCCAGAGCAGGGCAGGCAAGAAGCTGGCGATGGTGATTGCCAAATCCCACCGTGAACGCCACTTATCGCTGCCGTACTTGCTGCGATATTCAAAGGCAACACCTCGGACGATAAGTGAGAGAAGGATCAAGAAGAGTGGGAGGTAGAAGCCACTAAACAAGGTGGCATACCACTCAGGGAACGCAGCGAATGTTGCTCCACCTGCGACGAGCAGCCATACCTCGTTTCCATCCCATAGTGGTCCAAGCGTGGTGAGCACTGCTCGACGTTCTGCTTGGTTCTTTGCGACGACGGGTAGCAAGATGCCTACACCGAAGTCGAATCCCTCAAGGATGAAGTAGCCAATCCATAGGACTGCGATGATGACGAACCAGAATGAATTAAGTGACATTTCAATTTCTCCTTAGCAGCCTAGTAAGCCATCGTGAGTGTCTGGGAGTTTGCATCGACTTCTTTAGTCTTCTCTGGTCCCACCTTGATGGTGCGAAGGATCAGGCCGAATTCGATTACTGCAAGTACTCCATAGAGCAGGGTGAATACAACCATTGTGAAGAGAACGCTTGCGGCGCTCACTCCTGGGCTTACGCCAGCTGATGTCTTAAAGAGTCCAAAGACAACCCAAGGTTGACGTGCACTCTCTGTGAAGATCCAACCAAATGAGTTCGCCAAGATTGGAAGGAATGGCAGCACAATCATGCTGCGAACAAACCAACGCTTACGAGGGAATCGCCCTTGCCGAATAAAGAGCAGTGCGAGGAACGAGATCAGCGCAGCTAGTGCACCAAAGCCGATCATCAAGCGGAAGCTCCAGTAGGCAAAAGGAATATTTGGTGTGTAATTACCAGGACCGTACTTCTGTTCGTAACTCTTCTCGAGGTTATTTACACCTTCAACTGTTCCATTGACATTGCCGGTAGCCATGAATGAGAGCACAGATGGAAGACCGATCTGGAAGACAGATTTGCTTCCATTGAGAGTTCCGATGGTGAGAAGTGAGAAAGGAACATTTGTCTTGGTGTTATAAACCGCTTCAGCAGCTGCCATCTTCATTGGTTGTTGCGTAGTCATAAGGCGAGCAGTGGTGTCACCAGAAACAGCAACAAGTACAAAGGAGATCAAGACGGTAATGAGACCGATCTTCAGCGCTGGCTTTGCGACCTCAGCATCCTTATTGTGGAAGAGCATCCAAGCTCCAACTGCCGCAAATAGTGCGCCAGCAGTGAGGAATGCTGATGGGATTGTGTGGAAGAAGGCGGCCACTGCAGTTGAGTTACCAAGTACCTTAAAGATGCTGGTGAGTTCTGCGCGCCCACGGGTTCCATTTAATACATATCCAACTGGATGTTGCATGAATGCATTTGCGGCGAGGATGAAGTAAGCCGAGAGAAGTGTTCCGGTAGCAGCAAGCCATATCGACGCGAGGTGGAATTTCTTTGGAAGGCGATCCCACCCAAAGATCCACATTCCAAGGAAGGTGCTCTCTAAGAAGAAGGCGAGCAAGCCCTCCATTGCGAGTGGTGCGCCGAAGATATCTCCAACGAAGCGGCTGTATGAGGACCAGTTCATTCCAAATTGGAACTCCTGAACGATTCCTGTAACAACGCCAATTGCGAAGTTGATTAGGAATAGCTTTCCAAAGAACTTAGTAGCTCTGAGATACTTGTCCTTATTTGTGCGATACCAAGCGGTTTGCAATCCAGCTACTAAGAAGCCAGAGCCGATCGTGATTGGCACAAAGATAAAGTGGTAGACGGTGGTAATACCGAATTGCCATCTGGCAAGGTCTAATGCGCTCATTAATTTCCCCTATCTGATGGGGGAATCTTGGCAAAAAACCCAGTATTCACACAGTGAAAAGGCGAGTGCTATCCCTATTAGGAGTGTGTTCTACGCCAACTTCAGGTCAATATCTCACTGTTAGAAGCAGCAGACTTGAAATCTAGTTGCCTACTACTTCAGTGAATTTCCCACCCTCGGGATCTGCCAGAGATTAAGGATTTGGAGGGTAATCGACTGAATCAAATCTTGAGAGTTCTTCCCGTAAGAAATATCGACGCAGGCGTCACTCAATTGGCAACTCCAGGTCGTCATTCCAGCATTGAAAAGCGCACTTCCTGAAGGAAATGAGATCCAGTCCACTTGAGCCACCGGCGGCTTCTTGATGGTTTTGTGACTTGCCTCATCTCGCCAGGACATTAATCCGCTGTAAAGAATATGGACTCCTGGTGGCGAGGCGCGATTTGGAGTAGTTGCTTCTACCTCAGTGTCTGGTGATACCCCACTAATTACATCTGTTTTCGGAACGTGTAACCAGATCGGAATGTGTACTGGCTTCACCGTTCCATAGACGTGAACTCCGGTTGTCTGTTCTCCTGAAATTAAATCTGGCGGTGTATTAATGCGTTCATTGCTAAATTCAATGGTTACGTCGCTGAGGTTTCGATCTGGGTCATCTGTCGCAAAGCGATACATGACTACATGTCGATCAGGTCCGTACTTTGAAGGCTCCAGACGCGTCTGCCAATATGCGGTGTTACCACCAAAGATAGCGATATTAGTCCCGTTATTTCTGGCGGCAATAAAGGTTTCGAACATCCGGTGCGTGAAATATTCGGCGTGACCGCCAACAATTACACCAGAGTACTTTGTCGTGATTGATGGCCACTGATTAAAATCCAAGTCAGATTCTTCATCAATGTTAATTCCTTGCTTCTCGGCAAATTGAATGAATGGAATGGCATCTCTCTGAACTGAATAAGCTCCACTTCCCACTAGGGGGCGATCAAAGGAGACCAGACGACTACGTTCATCTTCATCAGCGATGCCATCTTTACCAGGTCCCTGATATCCAGAGCGTCCACCAAAACTGTTGTACATCTGCCAGGTTAAAAATGAATTCATCATCACTAACTTGGATGAACCGATAGGGCTTCTGACTACAAGAGGTGCAAAATTCTCAATCACTCCAAATGGCGAAAGCGAGACAATTAAATAGAGGCCCGGGGTCCAATCATTGCCAACGGTAAATGTTGTTGTGACCGGCCAATTTGCTTCGGTATATCGCGTTGCATCCTTGGAAACCGTTGAAACACCTGGCTTTAATTTAGTAGGAGCGGAGCGCCAAACCTCTCGAGCTCCCGCTCCGTTGTAGTAACCAATGCGCCAGGCGGCAAAGGTTCTAGGACCTTTTACAGTCGGATAATTTTGAGAGTAGTAGAGCGCGGCGTGGATTTTCACTTGAGCACCACATGAAACCGCGGTTTGATCGAGCCATAAAGCGCTTCCCTTTGCTGCATAGAGATCCATCGATTTCCAGTCGGCGGCAGTCATTTTCACCCCAGGCTTTTGATTCTCATCTTTGACCCATGTCGATGAGAGTGCAGGACATGTTGAATTTACAAAGGGAGTGGAATCGGCAGGAAGAACTGTCTTTTGAGAGGCCGCAAAGGTCTCCATCGCGCGATAGGGCAGATCAGCATGTTTAACAATCGGGGGAAACTTAGGTTCAGAAGGGCTCTTTTGCAGAAATAAATAAGAAACGGCTCCACCGAGGACCAACGAGACAACAATCACCGCGGCAATTAATGAGGCAGCGCGTAGCGAGAAGGGAAGTTTCATAGTGGCTGGATCTTAGTACGTGGCACGGCCCCCGCTAATATCGAAGACCGCTCCGGTGGAGAAGGAGCATTCCTCGGAGGCCAGCCATGAGATAAGAGCGGCAACTTCTTCGACTTCGCCAACTCGATTCATAGGTATCTTCGAGATCATGTATTTCAAGGTCTCCTCAGTTGTATTCACATTCATGGGAGTTTGTATAAAGGCTGGTGTGATCGCATTGACCAACACCCCCGTGGTTGCCAGCTCTTTACCGAGAGATTTTGTGAGGCCAATGACCGCAGCTTTCGAAGCTGAGTATGCGCTTAAATTGGGATTGCCTTCCTTGCCGGCAATGCTCGCAATATTTACGATCCGTCCCCAACCCTTTGCAACCATTCCCGGGACGACGGCGCGACAGGTATTAAAAGTTCCATTGAGATTGATCGCAATCGTCCGATTCCAATCGGCATCTGTAGTTTGAATCAGCGGAGTATTAGGTCCAGTAATTCCAGCTGAATTCATAAGTATGTCAATGAAGCCAATCTCTGCAACAGCCTGGTTCACCTGATCGCTATTTGAAACATCAACTTGAAAATCTGCGCTCGCTGCCATATCGAGTGAGTAGACCTTGATCCCCGCGTTCCTAAAGCGCTCAGCAACAGCGGCTCCGATTCCGCTCTCTGCCCCAGTGATAATGGCGGTTCGCATGATGATCTCCTATGGCCTCTTTGGTCCTCTGGAGTCTAGTTTCTATGCGAGAAGTTGGTTGAAATGAAGGGGATTCCCGACACCGCAATTGCCTGTAAACTCCCCTCACCACTTGGAGACGTCGCATAGCCCGGTCGAGTGCGCCTCACTGCTAATGAGGTAGGCCCGTTAAACGGCCTCGGAGGTTCAAATCCTCTCGTCTCCGCTCGCACTCTCCCAATCTCGTTTCCCGCATCTCACTTACTTCATCGACAAAACTTCTCCGAGAAAACCTCATCGGACAAGCCGAAGGGCCCCTCATACTTGGTGGACTGAGGGGCCCTTCGGAACCTAGGTCTTACATTTACTTTTTACCTGTTAATCAGTTACTTACCAGGCTTTACTGGAGGAACTGGCTTTGCAGGATCGGCAGGCTTAACAGGTGCAGCAGGCTTAACTGGAAGTGGTGGTTGAACTGGACGTACTGGCTCTGGTCCTAGAGCAGCTACTGCAGCCTTGTATGTTGAATCAGCTGCGCTCGTATCAGTGTGGAAGGCTTTCAATGCTGCATCAAGTTGGTCAGTAGTTGGAGTTCCAGAGGTGGCTGAGAGGAATGCGGCGTCAGCGGCATCATTTGCTGACTTGTGTGCGGCTTGCACTGGAGCTAGCTGAGCATCGTATGCGGCTTCTGCGGTGCGATAGGTACCGATCGTTGCTTCCCATGCGGCCCAATATGCCTTATTGGTAGCGGTCCAATCTGACCAATACTTTTGCATTGCTGCTCGGTAGGCAATGTCATTGTTGACGAGTGCGACTCGGTAATTTGTTACATCAATCTTGTATTGAGCTAAAGAGGCCTTATATGCAGCCTGTGCTGGAGAAGGGGTTTTTGCTGGTGCTGGGGTTGTGACTGGGGTTGTCGTTGGGGCAGGTGTTTCATCAGCGATGGCGACCGCTGTAGTTCCAAGCAATAGCCCAGAAGTGAGGAGGGCTGTTGCGATGAGGCTCTTATTCTTCATATTTCTCGCTCCTTATTACCTTATATGTGGCGGGCTTTTTGCCCTTGAATGAATGGTTGATCCCGACCTTGTGGAATCTTTGTGAAAACTCATTGGGCTTCTTGTGGATCCAAACACCTGAATTCGCCTTAAAGTTGCCGCATGAAGGTCGTCATTGCCCCTGATTCATTCAAGGGTTCAATCTCGAACTTCGATGCAGCTCACGCAATTGCGCAAGGATGGTTAATGGTTCGCCCAGAAGATCAACTTGTTGTGGCTCCCATGGCCGATGGTGGAGAGGGGACTCTCGAAACGATTGCCGCAAGTGCCTCCGATTCAATTCGAATTCCAATCGGATTGCCGCATCAGCCAATATGGCTACTGCTTGCAGATGGGACTGCGGTAGTCGAGCTCGCAAGCATCTGTGGACTTACTTTGTATGAAGAGTTGATGCCCATGCAGGCCAGCACATATGAGCTTGGGAGAGTGCTCAGAGAGGTCGCATCGGACTCTCGAGTCGAAAGAATTGTGATCACCGTAGGTGGATCTGCCAGCACAGATGGAGGAGCCGGGGTGTTAATCGGATTGGGGGCGCGGTTACTCAACCGAGCGGGGTTCCCCATTTCCTTAGGCGGTGCTGGACTTTTGGAGCTAGAGACGATTGATCTAGCTGGAGTGATTGATGCTCCGACGGGAGGTATTACCTGCCTAATGGATGTAACCAATCCACTCTTGGGAAGTCAGGGAAGTGCCGCAGTCTTTGCTCCTCAGAAGGGTGCAAGCCTTGCGCAAGTTATTGAATTGGAAGCGGGCTTGCAGAATTTGCAACGAGTAGCGGGTCTGCCTGACTTTCCCGGAGCAGGTGCAGCAGGTGGAACACCGTATGGATTGGCAGTTGCTTGGGATATCTCACTTAGCTCCGGTGCGCTCGCTGTTGCTAACGCGATCGGCCTTGAATCTCACATCAGCGATTGCGATCTCATAATTACGGGTGAAGGAAGATTTGATTCACAAAGTGGATCAGGAAAAGTTGTAGGAACAGTTGCAGATATTGCCTTGCGGTATGGAAAAGAAATTAAGTATTGCGTTGGAAGTAGCGAAGATCCCTTAGGAGATCGAGGAGTTGCACTCATAGACATAGCCCCATCCTTAGATGAGGCTATGTTCAATACCTTTCAATGGCTAGTTGAAGCTGGCCGGCGATTGGCGCTACAACAGACTGATTAAAGGACGGCGACTGTGTGATTCTCGATGAAATCCCAGTCGTACTCAATACAAAGTCCTTCACCCTTCGGCGCCATCACATATCCATCTTCGATATTGAGTTTGGTCTTTGTTCCAAATTCAAAATCATCAAATGGATAGAGTGTTTCAAAGAATTCACAGTTGGTAAGGGCGAGCGATGGATGTAATTGAATCTGTTCCATGCCGTGATAGATAGTGGTGTGAAGTTCGCATTGAACTCCAAAGGCCTCAGCAACGTGAGCGGTCTTCATAACAGCGGTAATTCCGCCACGCCACGAAACGTCGCTCCGGACGATATCCGCTAAACCTTCGCTGATGTACTGAGCGGTTGAATATTGTGCTCCTGCAACGACTTCAGTTCCGCAAATTGGAATATCTAACTTCTCACGCAATTTACGTAGACCGTTGAAGTTCACATCAAGAAGCGGCTCTTCTAACCAACGGTAATTTAATTTTTCGAGTTCGCGGCCAGCTTTGAGTGCCTGCTCGTAGGTGTAAGAAATGACTGGATCGGCCATCAAGGTGAAGTCATCGCCAACTGCCTCGCGCACGGCTCGGTAGCACTCGATATCGAGGGCGAGATCTCCTGGTGGGTGGAGCTTGTAACCCTTGTATCCCTTGGCTTTAACCTCAAGAGCCTGCTTCACATATTCGGCAGGGCCAGGCAAGAACATAGAGGAGACGTATAGGGGAACTTTTTCACGAGCTGCGCCTAGTAGGCGATAGACAGGCTGGTGCGCCATCTTTCCGACGATATCCCAGCAGGCGTTATCAAATGGTGCATACGCATAGATAGGTACGTGGTTCCAGCGACGATCAAAGAGTTCAAAGTCCTTCATGTTCTTCGCGGCGTCATGCGCGCTTCGGCCAATAAAGAAAGGTTTTACTTGAGATTGGGCTCCGGCGGCAGCCTTTGCATCTAGTGCGCCAAAGCCAAATGAAGTACCTGTAACTCCATCGGTGGTAGTAATAGTCACAACAGTGAAGTCAGGACGCGATCCTCCAGGCAGTTGCACTGCTTCAACAGCATCTAAATTGTTGAGCTCATCACCGCCTCGACAAGCTCGAATCTCGATCTTACTTATCGTGCTATCGCTCATGTGCTTTCCGTTCTGTATGGACGAGGTGAAGGTCTGGAGTAAACCTTTTGAGAGAAGATTCAATATGGCTGTGCATCTCAGCCTTTGCCTTCTCGGAGTTATGTGAGGCTATTGCTTTGGCGATTGCAACATGTTGCTTGATTGCCAATTGGCCGCGATCAGAGTGGTAATAGCGAGCAAATAGATCTTGCACGAAATTTGATTTATCTCCAGGCTCCACCAGATGTTTCTGGGTCGCCACATACAGACGGAATAAATGAAGATGGCAATGAGTATTCGCAAATGCTGCTGCGAGCGACTTATTGCCTGAGTAATTTGCGATCAAGGTATGAAAACGAGCATCATGTTCGGTAATTGCTTCGATCAGATGTTCATCATCATAGGTAAGTGCCTCTTTGGCGCTCATGATCTCATTTTGAAGTTTCTTGATTCCTTCAGCATCTATCAAGATAGCGGCTTGTTCAGCAGCATATGGTTCGATGAGAAGTCGGAAACTAAAAAGATCGGCAAACTCCTTCTTCGATAATAAATTTGTTGCGCGATAACCCTTGAGAGGTTCTTTTGCAATCAAATCTTCTGACTCGAGTCTGGCAAGAGCTTCGCGAATTGGTGTCTGCGAAACCCCAAGTTGAACTGAGAGCGCGTCAATATTTACTCGTTCACCCGGCACGATCTCATGAGCAAAGATCATGGCGCGAATCATTGAGTATGTTTCATCAGAGAGGATTGAGCGGCGTGGCTGTGGCTTTATTTTTACAGTCTTGCTTTGGGTCATGCGCCTATCCTCCTTTCTAAATGGTTTGATTTACTCGTCAACGCTGACTAGTGGGGCAATCGTAATCCGTCCATTCCGCCATCGACGGCTAGAACTGTGCCCGTAGTCGAACTCTGTTGAGGACTAGCAAGATAGAGAATCGCATTCGCGACCTCATCGGCAGATACCAAGCGCCCCATTGGTTGGCGCGCCTCAAGTGCCTTTCGTTCAGCGACTGGATCGCTCGCTGCAGCCAGGAGTCTGGCCACCCACGGTGTATCGGCGGTCCCAGGGTTGACGCAATTGACTCGAATTCCCTGTTTCACAAAGTCGGCCGCCATTGCCAGGGTCAAGGACATGACAGCGCCTTTACTTGCGCTATAGACAGCACGCTTTGGCAACCCCACAGTTGCTGCGATTGAACATGTGTTGACGATTGCTGGGTTCTTACTCTTGAGGAGCAGTGGATGCACCGCGGCACTCACTCGAGCAATACCTGCCACGTTGATGTTGAACAAGCGAGCCCATTCATCATCTGTCGCATCGAGTACTGAACCAACTGCTCCTACTCCAGCGTTGTTTGCCAATATGTCGATCGTAGAAACTTCCGCACTAACTTTTGCCACAGCAGCAGCGACACTCGCGGTATCACCTACATCACACTCGATGTAGCTTGCTGCTCCATCCATAGAGCCTTTATCTATATCGAAACCAAAGACCGTGGCACCCTCGCTCTTGAGCTTCCTAGCAACCGCAAGTCCAATTCCAGATCCAGCGCCAGTAACTATGACGTTGAGCCCTTTGAATTCATTGCTCATAGCGAGTCTCCATTCGTTGATAGTTCAGAAACCCAATAACTTCCCGTGGGGTAGGTGAATTTCTGAATGCTTTCGTTGATCATCTGGGCTCCGGACCCAGGTAGTGCAGGCGCTTGATAGGCGCCTGCAACCACCTTCGCAGGTTCTAAGAAATGCTCGTGGAGATGGTCGACATATTCGACGATTCTCTTTTCGTGATGTCCTGTGACGGCAACTGCATCAAACATCGCAAGATGTTGCACCATTTCACAGAGGCCAATTCCTCCAGCGTGTGGAACAACTGGGATTTGATACTTAGCTGCGAGCAGAATGTTGGCGATGTTCTCATTTACACCTGCAACCCGCGTTGCATCGATCTGCATGTAAGAGATGGCGTTAAGTTGCAAAAGTTGCTTAAAAATAAGGCGATTTGCCGCCATCTCACCGGTCGCAACTTTGGTGGGGGCTACCTCCCGAGCGATGCGAGCATGACCCACAACATCATCGGGATGAGTTGGTTCTTCGATCCACTCCAATTTAAATTCCTGCAATTGGTTGACCCAATCAATCGCGGTATCGACATTCCAAACCTGATTTGCATCGATCGCGATCTTGAAACCTGGTCCGACCTCGGCGCGCACCTTTGTGAGACGACGTCGATCATCTTCGATCGATTTGCCACACTTATATTTGATGAGGCTAAATCCATCAGCAACTGCGGCGCGAGTCAGATCGAGCATCTTCTCGTCGGTATATCCGAGCCATCCTGGAGTAGTCGTATACGCCTTTACGCCGCGCGAACGAAGTATCGATTCATTCTCAGAACGCTGCGATTGTGCCTTCTTCAAAATCTCTAGAGCCTCAGTTGGGGTAAGAGCATCGGCTATATAGCGAAAGTCAATTGCTGCTACTAATTGCTCTGGAGTTAAATCAGATAACAACTTCCACAGCGGAACTTTGCGCTCCTTAGCAAATAAATCCCACAGGGCATTGAGTACGGCTCCTGCTGCCATATGGAACACACCTTTATCTGTACCTAACCAACGCAATTGACTATCTGCAGATAAGGCGCGAGCGATATCACCAATTCCATTAAAAGCATCGTCGGTGCTCATGCCAACGACTTGCCCAACGAGAATCTCTATCGCCTTTATCTGAACATCATTACCTCGACCAATAGTGAAGACAAGTGAGTCACCGGTTAGTGAGTCATCTTCGGTAAATAGACGCAGATAGGCGGCGGAGTAATCTGGGTCAGCGTTCATGGCATCTGAACCATCGAGCATCTTTGATGTAGGGAACCTGACATCAAATGTCTCTGCGCGGATTATGGAGTGCGCCATATCAGTCCAGATACTTCTTTAAGCCGTTAGGAATGCCGCTTTCAGCCCATACGCCTTCATATCCAATACCGGGATCTTGTGGGGCGTGAACTAAACCATTGCTATCTACGAGTGCTTCCCGCTCGATTGGATTTCCAAAGACCAATGATTCGTAATAAGTGTTGTTCTTAATGGCCATGCAAAGGTGGGCGCTCTCAAGTCCATATCCGTGTACTTCTGCGCGCAAGTGGAAAGAATCTGCGAGGTGCGCAATGCGCATTGCACCAGTAAATCCGCCACGAAGGAAGGTACTGGTACGCACGGCCGAGGCCACTCCCGTAGCAATAAAGTCACCGGCGCTCATGTGAGCACCATCTGTGACCTCTCCTAGCAACAGTGGAACGCGAACTCTCTCGCCTAACCACTTGTACGCAGTGACGCTAAATTCGCGCATCGGTTCTTCGTACCAGAGATAACCGGCATCAGCTAAGGCATGTCCGAGATACGTGGCATCAAGTAGATCAAATCCTGCCGACCCGTCATACATCAATGGGATGTCATCACCAACATGTTCGCGCAATTTGGTGCAGAGCAAAGCATCTTTCTTAGCATCACCGAATGCATGCAATTTGATTGCGGGATAGCCGAGCGCTAAGCATTGATCTGCAACATCAAGAAACTCTTCGATAGTAGAGAATGTAACTGTTGATGCATAAGCCTGAATTGATTCGCGATAACCACCCAATAATTTCCATACAGGTAACCCAGCTTGTTTAGCTGCGATATCCCAAAGGGCTACATCAACAACGTGGGCCATATTGGGAGCGAATCTTTCAATTCGATCTAACTCCCAAGCGCGCTCCCATAGGTATTCACGATTGAGAGGGTCTTGGCCGATAAGTTCTGCCTTAAACCTGCGATCTACATAATCTTTAAGAATGACGCCACGAGTTGCTGTGGCAAATCCAGTGATTCCTACATCTGTTTCGATTACCAACCAGCCGCCAACTGTGGCTGGATCTGAACCTGGAAGACCTTTGCGCCAGATGAAGGCTGGCTTAAATGCAGGGCGATCTACGAGAATCACTTCTACATTGGTGATCTTCATCGGTTCAACTCCTTAGCTAGTTGGTGAAGCCGGTTTGTAACTTTTTGATAACGGGGAACTTTTCCCCGCATAAAAAGCCAGACCGTTTTTGAAACTGTGGGACATCCTAGAGAAATATTTGTAAAAATACTATACGAAATAGTATTTATCCTCTAACCTCATGCCAACTGGCCACCTCTCCCTCGATAGGTGGGTTAGCAACGAAAGGGGAAAACCTTGAAAAGAAAGCATTCCTTGTTTGTCGTAGCAACGGCAGCATTGTTGGGAGCTTCTTTAGTAACTCCAGTCGCTACGCAAGCAGCGATTCCTTCAATCACCATCTGGGTCGATTCACCTCGCCTACCTGGTGCACAGTTGTATGCAAAGCTCATGAAGGGCAAAGTGAATGTCAATGTTCAACTTCACGCCCAAGGTGATCTAGTTGCGAAAGTACAACTATTCAACACCGTTAAAAAAGGCTGGCCAGATGTAGTTTTCGGTCCACCTAATGACGTTGCCTTTTTGAAGAATCCGTTGGTTAACGACGTTCTTCAACTCGACAACCTCCAACCTGCAAGTGTGTGGAAGCAATTTGGCAACGGTAATAACTGGTGCGAACTAGATGGCCACATTTATTGCGTAAAGAATGACCTGGCGCAGACAGTGCTTTGGTACAACAAGACTCTGATGGATCAATTCGGATACAAGGTTCCTACAACAATGGCTCAATTTGCAGCAATTGGTATGGACGTTGCAAAGAATCACCCAGGATATTCACTTGGTACCCTCGGTGATCAAGCCGCATACTCTGGCTTCCTCGAGCCATCACAGTGCCCATTGAATGAGGCAAAGAATGACACAGTTGTAGTAATTAACTCGAAGGATCCACATTGCACTCGAGTTTCTGCACTTGTACAACCTCTCATCGACAATGGCGTACTTGATGTACGTAGCCCGTTTGATGCTGGTTACATTAAGGATGTCGGACAAGCCGGCAAGTGGTTGATGGAAATCGGTCCATCATGGTGGGGTCAATTCGTTCTACGCCCTGCTAGCTCTTACAACATCCCTGCTGGGCAAATTGCAACCGCTCCAATGCCTATTTGGCCTGGAGAGACAAAGGCTTACTCTGGTGAGTATGGTGGAGGTATCTACACCATTTCTCCTCACTCAAAGTTCCCTAAGGAAGCTCTTGCTTTCGCAATGTTCATGGTCGGAGACAAGCGCAACCTTGTTGACGTAGCAAACCCTGACGGAAGTCATGGTGCTCCTACCTATCCTGCATTCGGACCTGGAAACAAGATCTGGACTCAGGCTGTAGCTAAGGATCCTTACTATGCTCAGAACATTGTTCCTGCACTTGATACGCAGGCACAATTGATCTGGGGCGGTACTAAGCCAGTTCGCTATGACGCCAATGGCGCATGGGGTGCATCATTCGATCCTGACTTGGCGCAGAATAAAAATATGCAACATGCGATAGATGCCTACGCTACATACACCTCTAACGAAGCGACCCAAGTGGGTTACGCGGTAGTTAGCAAGTAATACCGAGTAAAAAACGTATCAGAGTGCCTCGCAGGGCTTTAGATGGTCCTGCGAGGCTTCTTAAAATTGCTAAACCGAGGAGTTAATGTGAGCCAAGGTCGACATTACAAACCAAAAAACCTCTTGATGATTCTTATGCTTGCCCCGTACCTAGTTTTGTTATTTCTTTTTGGCATTTTGCCCCTTATCATGGCAATTTTTAACGTTCCAAGTAAATCGCCGTCTAATCCCAATGGCGGATGGAAAGTTTTCAGTATCGTTTTGCATGATTTCCGTTTAGTTCCGGCGGCTGAACACGTTTTAGGATTCATGGCGATATTTGTTCCGCTAATGATCTTTTTTGTCGTGGCAATGTCTCTCATGTTGGATGTCAACTCGGCTCCATGGAAAAAATATGTAAGGCTCGCTTATATCGTTCCCGCTTGCGTATCGGGTTCCGTCGCAGTTCTTCTTTGGTATGTCTTGCTAGAACCTACACTCAGCCCATTTAAATCCGTTATGCATTGGCTCGGGATAACTCAAGCATCGCAAATTTGGAAGACCCAGAACCTCACTTTCATTCTCGCGTTTATGGCTTTCTTTGCCCTGGCGGGACAGTGGATCCTCATTCAATTCGGATCGTTGCAATCTATTTCAACTGAGATACTTGAAGCTGCCCGTGTTGATGGCTGTTCACAATTCCAGATGGCCATGCGCATCAAACTTCCACTGATTCGCAAGTATGTAATTTATATGAGCGTGCTTGTCTTTGCTGGAGGGCTGCAGATTTTCGTCGAACCACAATTGCTCAACACCAGCATTTATGCCGGCATCGCAAACCAGTGGTCATTCGACCAGTTGAGCTATTCACTGGCCTTCCAAAACGGAAACTTTGGTGAAGCTTCTGCTCTCTCGCTCATGCTTCTAGTTCCAAGTTTGATTGGCGCACTTCTCGTAATTTATAAGACAGACATGTTTGAAGATGTCACACTAAAAAGTCCTAAGAAATTGGCAAAGGAAGCACGTAAGCGTGAGGCGGCTAGAGCATGAGCATTAATCTAAAAGGGAAAGAATCCACGCCTGCCACAAAGCGTGTTAAGAAGCGCCGCAAAGTAGGAATCGGTCATTATGCGGTAAATGTTTGGTTGATTTTTTGGGCCGTAATCAGCGTTATCCCGATGCTTTGGCTCATTCTCGCGCCCTCAAAGAGCGATAGAAATCTCTCCTACAAGAATCCGCTTTCATTTGGCCATATTTCAGGATATTGGCATGCGTGGAAAAATTTGCAGGATTTTAACAGCGGCGTACTCGCCCGTTGGGTCTTTAACTCGATTACATATAACCTGGCTATTGTTCTTATTGCCAGCTTGACCGCGTCCCTCGCAGGCTTTGTAATTACGGCCTCAAAAATCCGCTTCAAGAAAGCATTCTTGATTTCGACGCTGATTATGATGCTGGTGCCACCAGTTGCCTTGGTTATTCCACTCTTTATCGAGATGAACAAGGCCAATTTGATTGATAATCCTTGGTCCGTAATCTTGATCTCATCGCTCTACCCATTCGGGGCATTTCTCTCTTACATCTATTACTCCAACACGATTCCACCAGAAATTTATGAATCTGCACGGCTCGACGGTTGCAGCGATATTCGACTGTATACGAAGATTGCATTCCCTCTTAGTTATCCGCTTCTCGCCCTACTTGCATTCTTTGCCTTCGTTGGCAACTGGGGTAACTACTTCATGCCGTACATCATGCTTCCATCACCCGAGCATTACACGCTCCCAGTGGGACTTGGAGCGCTGTTCTTCTCCACGCCAGCAATCAATCCAGGTAACGGTGCTACATCTGTCCCGATTCTTAAACCAGAAATCGCTCTCGCAGGTATTCTGATCGCGGTGCCAGTGATGATCGTATTTTTGATCTCTCAGAAGCGACTTATTCGCGGAATGCTTTCTGGATCTATAAAAGAGTAATTATTTCCGAGAGCGGTTATACGAAAGGTTCATCATGGAACGCTTGGTCTTTCCCTTCTCCGAGGGAAATCGCAGTATGGGCGAACTCCTTGGGGGCAAAGGTGCAAACCTTTCGGAGATGATCTCTCTGGGAATTCCGGTTCCCGATGGATTCACTATAACTACTGCGGCCTGCCGAGATTTTCTTGAACGCAAGAGCCTCTCGCCTCAACTCGAGTCCGATATTGAATTCGCTGTCGCCAAATTAGAGAAGCGCACTGGTCGTCGCTTTGGTGACCTGAAGAACCCACTCTTGGTATCTGTTCGCTCGGGCGCAAAGTTCTCTATGCCGGGCATGATGGAGACGGTTCTCAATGTTGGAATTAATCCCGATGTAGCCGCGGCCCTTGCAGTTAAGTCCAAAGATCCTAAATTTGCTTGGGATTCATTTCGCCGCTTTGTGGAGATGTATGGCCGCATAGTCTGCGGAGTTTCTGGTTCTCACTTTGAGGAGATTCGCGAGAAGTTCCTCGTCGATCACTCTCTTGCTTCTCGTGAGGAGCTCTCCGCCGTTCAGATCGAAGAGCTCTCATACTTATTTATTTCAAAGATTGAGGATGAGACGGCGCGGGCATTCCCCATGGATGCCAAGTCGCAACTCCTTCGAACCGTAGAGGCGGTCTTCAATTCCTGGAACTCTGAGAGGGCAACCCTCTATCGCCGCCGTGAACGCATCCCCGCCACACTTGGAACCGCGGTCAATGTACAGATGATGGTCTTTGGAAACTTTGGCGAAGATTCCGGGACAGGAGTTTGCTTCACAAGAAATCCAGCAACCGGGGAGAGCGGCGATTACGGAGATTATCTGGTCTGCGCCCAAGGCGAAGATGTTGTCTCTGGAATTCGCAACACTTTAACTTTGCAGGACCTCTCTGAGATCGCACCCGAGGGCTATAAAGAGCTCAAGATAATTATGAGCAAGCTGGAGAATCACTATCGCGATATGTGCGACATCGAGTTCACCATCGAATCGGGAAAGCTCTGGATCTTGCAAACTCGAGTCGGTAAGCGCACTGCAGAAGCTGCTTTCCGCATCGCAAGCACATTGGTAGATGAGGGTCTCATCTCTATTGATGAAGCACTTGTTCGAGTTACCGGCGAACAGTTGATGAACTTGATGTTCCCACAATTTGATTTAAGTGCCGCAAACGAGAGATTATCAACGGGAATTCCTGCATCTCCTGGCGCAGCTGTGGGTCGAGTTGTCTTTGACTCTAAGAGTGCGGTGGATGAGGCGATGAAAGGTGTGCCGGTAATTTTGGTGCGCAGTGAGACCTCACCGGAAGATCTACCTGGCATGGTTGCAGCGCAAGGTATCTTGACCTCACGCGGCGGTAAGACATCACACGCTGCGGTGGTTGCACGTGGAATGGGTCGAGTGGCGATCTGTGGCGCAGAAGAAGTGAAGGTTGATCTCGCTGCACAAGAATTTAGAGTAAATGGCCATGTTGTTAAGGCTGGCGATCTGATCTCGATTGATGGGGCGACAGGTGCGATCTATCTCGGCGAGATGAAGGTTGTTGAATCATCGGTGAGTCAGTACCTGCAAAACTCTGTTCTTCCACAAAAATTCACTCCTTTGATCCGTGCCATCGAGCGATTTTTAACACGAGCAGATTTAGTTCGTCGTTTAGAGGTTCGTGCCAACGCGGATACCGCGGCCGACAGCGAACTAGCGCGCAACTTCGGAGCGCAAGGTGTTGGTCTTGTTCGCACTGAGCACATGTTCTTAGGGGAGCGCCGCATACTCGTCGAGAGCCTGATCTTGGCCGAATCCCCTGAGGTCAGGAGCGCGATTTTGGAGGAGATGGAAGAACTCCAATATCAAGATTTCGTAGGGATCTATCGCGCTATGGAAGGCCTGCCCGTCACCATTCGACTATTAGATCCACCGCTCCACGAGTTCCTCTCGGACAAGACCGAGTTGTCGCTGCGTATCGCTAACAAGGATGCCCAAGGTCTTGAAGTGAGTGCGCATGAAAGAGCCTTATTAGCAGCAGTGAATCGACTCCACGAGGCCAACCCCATGATGGGTCTACGTGGAGTTCGACTCGGAGTCCTGATCCCTGAACTCTTCATCATGCAGGTGCGTGCGGTAACGCGAGCAGCGGCTGATCTGCGCCGAGAAGGAATTTCGGTAAAGCCAGAGATCATGATCCCGCTCGTCGCCAGCCAGAGAGAGCTGCTCTATTTCCGCGGAGTTCTGGAGGCAGAGATTCACTCCTTGTTGGCGAAATTAGATGTAAAGATCGATATCCCAATCGGAAGCATGCTCGAGACGCCTCGCGCTGCAATCACCGCCGCTAAGTTAGCCGATTACTCCGACTTCTTCTCCTTTGGAACTAACGACTTAACTCAACTCACCTGGGCATTTAGCCGCGACGATGTTGAGCATAGTTTCCTGCCACGTTATCTTGATCTAGAACTTCTTCCATTTAGCCCCTTTGAATCTCTCGATCAAGATGGAGTTGGACTACTACTTCGCATTGCATATGAAGAGGTAAAGGCAGTCAAAGCGAATCTCAAGTTAGGCGTATGTGGTGAACATGGTGGTGATCCGCAGAGTATTCACTTCTTCCATCAACTTGGGTTGGATTATGTCTCATGTTCGCCTTATCGAGTTCCAATAGCAAGGTTAGAAGCAGGTCGAGCCGCAGTACTAAATAGGAGATTGATGACGCACGATGAAAAGGCAACGGCATGAAGCACGATGAATTAACAGAACTTAAAGGCGGAGCAGTTGTATCAAGGCTTGGCCTGGGCACCGCACAATTAGGCGGTCTCTATTCATCAGTTGCCGATGAAGAGGGTCAAGCGCTCATTGATGCTGCTATGGATCGTGGCATTCATTATTTCGATACCGCACCGCATTATGGAAAAGGCGTTTCAGAGAAACGATTGGGACGCTACCTATCTCACTATCCACGAGATAGTTGGGTGCTCTCCTCTAAAGTCGGTCGACTGTTAGTTCCCACCAATAAAGAGGATGACTCATTCTTTCTTGACGCAGATAATTCGGTAGAGCGTCTCAACGATTACTCGGAATCGGGTATCCGCCGCTCCTTTGAAGAGAGCTTGGTCCGTCTTGGACTTGAATCGATAGATATTGTCTATATCCACGACCCAGATGACTACCCAGAGGAGGCGATTAACTTCGCCTACCCAGCGCTCGAGAAATTGCGCTCAGAGGGTCTGGTTAAATCAATTGGTATTGGTATGAATTACAACGAGATTCCGACTCGGATGGTTAATGAGACCGATATCGATGTTGTGATGAATGCGGGTCGGTATACCTTGCTAGACCAGAGCGCGGCTGACGAACTCTTCCCGGCCGCACTCAAAAAGGGCGTATCGATAGTCTCTGTAGGGGTATTTAACTCTGGAGTATTGGCTCACCCGTCTCCGGATTCCCATTATTTTTATGAACCAGCGCCTGCGAAGATCGTGGCACGCGCCTTGGAGTTCCAGAGTGAACTTCAAAAATTTGGCGTCACTTTGCAACAGGCTGCGATCCAATTCCCACTGCGCCACGAAGCCGTTAAATGTGTAGTTGTCGGTTGTCGTAGCGCCGCATCACTCAATCAAAATATTGAGAACTTTGATCGTGCGGTTCCCGCCGAGGCGTGGGAGGTAGTTGACGAACTGATCGCAAAGCACAGAAAGCAGGATCTCTAATGGCTCTGCACCCACAATGCGCCCTCTTTCTCGCTGAAGCTGCCAAAGCCAATGTGCCGGATATGCCGACGCTTGGACCTCATGGAGCTCGCCTTATCGGACATACTCCCCGTGAATTCTCGGGGCCACTTCGCGATGATGTAAAGATTTCTACCCGCTACATCACGACCCCTACAGCAGATGTAGTGGCCAATATTTATCAGCCTCCTGGTGTGGGCCCCTATAACGGCATGGCATATTTTCACGGCGGCGGATGGGCCTTTAATTACATAAATAAATACGATGCCCAGCTACAGGACTTAGCGGCTCGCACTAATTCCGTGATTATTGCTATCAATTACCAAAAGGCACCAGAGCATAAGTATCCAATTCCATTTGATGATTGTTATACCGCTTTTGTCTGGTTACACGAGCACGCCGAAGAATTTAACATTGATACAAAGAAGATCGGTATTGGTGGAGACAGTGCTGGCGGAAACCTAGCCTCTGGAGTTGCACAGAAAATTCGGGATGTAAATCAACACCATCTCGCCTATCAGATGCTTATTTATCCTTGCAATGGGCTTGATTTCGAAACCACGTCATACCTGGCTAACGCCGATGATTATGGTCTGACTCGCAACAACATGATGTGGCTGTGGGAGTTGTATCTAAATGGGCCGCAGGATTTTAGTGACCCATATGCGGTACCGCTCAATGCAACTAATTTTGAAGGGTTAGCTCCTGCCATACTCTTCACAGCCGAGCAAGACGTGTTGCATGATGATGGAGCGCTCTACGCTAAAAAGTTATCGGATGCTGGAGTTCCAGTTATTTATAAGGATTATCCTGGAATGATCCATGGATTCTTTAACTACGGCAGCATCATTGATGAGGGTATTGCCGCTCGAAGTTTTCTCGTCGACTCCATTAATCAGATTCTGCGGGGATAAGATGCCATCGAACCTTAAGGGAATGACCTGGGATCACCCTCGAGGTCTCGACTCTGTGGCCAACTCAAATCAACTTTTATTGAATGAGATCGGTATAACGGTCGATTGGGATGCCAGATCGCTTTTAGCCTTTGGCGATCAACCAATCGTCGAGTTCTACAACGACTATGACCTGATGATCATCGATCATCCCCACGTTCCTGATGCGGTCCACGCCGAGGCCGTTGTGGCCTTCGATGAGCTGCTGAGTGACGAGGAATTAGAGCTGTTGAGCAAGACATCCATTGGTCAATCTCACGCGAGCTATCAATATCGCGGGAGCCAGTGGGCGCTGGCGATAGATACGGCAGCGCAAGTCTCTGCCTATAGACCCGATAAGGCAGATCGCGCGCCAATTTATTGGGAAGAGGTTCTGGATTTTGCAGCGGCAGGAACTGTGCTCTGGGCACAGAAACCAGTCGATGCTTTCAGCACGTTCGCTACGTTAATGGCGCAACGCGAGGCGGCATTAACGAGCACGGGCGAATTCATTAATAAAGAGGTAGCAGCAGAAGTTTTGGGGTTCATGGTCGAACTCTCTGCCAAAGTTCCTGAATTCTGCCTGACCAGCAACCCCATAGATATCGCTGAAATTTTGGCGCGCGATGAGCGCTATACCTATGGAGTCTGTATGTACGGGTATAGCAACTATTCTCGTGCAGGCTTCCGAGAGCGCCTCTTGGCCTATGACGATGTGCCCTCCTTCGACGGTCAGGCATCCGGATCTCAATTAGGCGGCGCTGGAATAGCGGTTTCGAGTAAATCTAAGGATCCAGAGCGTGCGGCACAGATCGCACTATTGCTCTCCTCGCCAGATATTCAATCGACCGCCTACATGCAAGCGGGCGGACAGCCGGGAAATTTGGTCGCTTGGAAGAGCGCTCAAGCCAATCAGTTCACTCATAACTTCTTCATCAATACTTTGCGTACTTTGGAGCGGGCATGGGTAAGGCCCAGGATCTTTGGTTGGCCAGAAGTTCAGTTCGCCTCTTCGCAGATCATTCATCGAGTTCTCACCGAGAAGCGGTTTAGCGCGCAAGATTTAGGTGCAATTGAGAGCACCTACGCACTTCATATCAAGGAGTCGGTATGAGACAGGTATGGAGTGAATTTGTTATTGGAAGTAAGCGGGTTGGACCAACTCGCACTATCACCGCCGATGACATTTTGATTCACGCTAAAGAGACTGGTGATTTCTATCCGCATCACATGGATGCTGAGTGGTGCGCAACGCAACCATTTAAGAAGCGGATGGCTCATGGAACTTTGGTGCTATCGGTCGCAGTAGGTTCGCTCGCCGATGAGATCAATGAAGCGGCGATGAGTTATGGATATGACAGAGTGCGTTTTATAGCTCCGGTGTATATCGATGACACCATACAGGCCCACTCCGAGATTGTGGCTCAGCGAGAGCATGCTAAGAATCCAGAGAAGTATGGATTTATCGATGAGAACGTCGTGGTAACCAATCAGAATAATGAGACTGTAATGGCCTTTACACATATCTATTTGGTGGATAAATCATGAGCGCAATTTCGCTACATCCAGCGGTCCGATCTGCCATGGTCTCCGACTCCCTCGACCTTATTGGGATTCGCAATAATGTGATGAGCAAAGAGATCAGACCTTTAGATCGTGGTATGAAGGTGACGGGGTATGCCGCAACGATCGAGTTTGAACCCTCGGAGGAGTTTGATCCCAATGACCCTTACGGACCAGCGATTGAATATCTAGATTCGCTGCAACGAGGTGAGGTGGCGATTGTTGCAACGGGCCAGAGCACTCGATCAGCATTCTGGGGAGAGTTGTTTTCAACCGCTGCGCTTCGACGCGGAGCAACTGGGGTTGTATGTGATGGCCCACTACGTGATGTCAATGAGATATTTGAGGTTGGCTTTAGTGCATTTGGAGTCGGCACTCTTCCTTACGACTACAAAGGTCGGATGCGCGTAAGCAAAGTTCGCGGCGAAGTCGTGTGTGGCGGAGTCGCTGTTGCACCGGGGGATTTCATCATCGCTGATATCGATGGAGTAGTCGTAGTTCCCGCCTTTGCTATCGAAAAAGTATTCACAGCCGCCAACGAGAGAGCGCTCGGAGAGAACCACGTATTAGCTGATTTAAAGGCGGGCAGTACCGTCCGCGAAGCCTGGGATAAGCACCATCTACTCTAGAGAAGGGGTAACACACTATGAGCAGTCACGAATTAATTGATTCACACCAGCACTTATGGGTGATGAGCGAGCGTGCGTACGACTGGATCGAGCCCTCATATGGAGTTATTTACGATGACTTCACTCCAGAAAGGCTCGAACCTGAGATCGGGCCATCAGGAGTTACCGGGAGCGTTCTTGTACAAGCGGCTGATACTTACGAAGATACCTTTTATATGTTAGATATTGCTCACAAATATAAATTTGTTCGTGGCGTCGTGGGTTTCATTCCGTTAGATCGCACCGCAGAAGCCGCCAGAGCGCTCAAGATCTTCTCAAAAGACAATTACTTCAAAGGCGTGCGAAATTTGACCCATAATTACGCAGATAAGAAATATGAGTCAGATGACAAGTGGATCTTGCGTCCCGCAGTTCTAGACACCCTAGCGATTGTTGAGGAGAGCGGACTTGCCTTTGATTATGTGGTCGTTAATGAGGCGCATCTAGCCAACGTTTCGATTTTGGCAAAGAAATTCCCACGTCTCAAGATTGTGATCGATCATTTCGGTAAACCAAATATCGCAGGCAAGGTAATGGAGCCTTGGGCGGGACAGATGTCGGAGCTTGGTGAGTTCGATAACGTTTATGGAAAGTTCTCAGGACTTAATACCGCATCTGCTGCGGGATGGACTGTAGCCGATTGGCAGCCTTACGTAGATCACATGGTGAAGAGTTTTGGAGCGCACCGCATCTTGATGGGGGGCGATTGGCCAGTTATCACTTTGATGAATAACTACGTTGATGTGTGGAAGGCGCAGGTAGCGGCGGTTGCAAACTACAGCGAGAAAGATCAAGAGTGGATTAAGAGTAAGACCGCAATTGAAGTCTATGGATTGAAGGGATAAACCATGCAACGTTATGCATCAGTTATTGGAATGAAGCCCGAGCATCGGGAAGAGTATGAGCGTTTACATGCCGATGTATGGCCCGACGTTCTCAAGCAGATTTACCAGAGCAATATTCGCAACTACTCCATCTATCGATATGGCGAGCTTCTATTTTCTTACTTTGAGTATGTAGGAGATGATTTCGAAGGAGATATGGCGAAGATGGCGGAGAATCCAACCACTCAACGTTGGTGGGATATCTGCAAGCCACTGCAAACACCGGTCGCAGATCGCAAGCCAGGTGAGTGGTGGTCTGATATCCCTGAGATCTTTCACGTCGATTAAATAACTACTTATAAGGAGATAATGTGATTACCCGCCAGCCCCGCCCAGAACTTCCCCTCGACGGGATTTTGGTTCTCGATTTCTCGCAATTTTTGGCGGGACCTGTCGCGGCGATGCGCTTGGCAGATCTAGGCGCACGAGTAATTAAGATCGAACGCCCCGGTTCTGGAGATATCGGTCGAACCCTGGCCTTTGCAGGGCTAGAAAGTGACGGGGACACTCTCTCCTTCCACATCATGAATCGCAACAAGGAGAGCTTCGCCGCCGACCTAAAGAGCGATGACGATAAGGCCGAGGTCTGGGAACTCATTAAACAGGCTGATGTCATCATTCAAAACTTCCGTCCCGGAGTGATCGAGCGACTGGGCTTTGGGTATGAGGATGTCAAGAAGGTTAATCCAGGGATCATTTACGCAAGTGCCTCTGGTTACGGCGCTACAGGACCTTGGAAGGATCGTCCGGGCCAAGATCTATTAGCGCAATCGATCTCTGGTTTCCCTTGGCTCAATGGCTCTAAAGATATGCCACCTATTCCAGTTGGAATCGCAGTAGCCGATATCTTCACCTCAGCCCATATCGCGCAAGGAGTTACTGCACTGCTACTTCGCCGAGAGCGCACAGGTGTAGGTGGTCACGTTGAGTCTAGCCTCATTGAATCGATGCTCGACCTGCAATTTGAACTGCTGAGCGCTCATATGTTTGATCAGGATGTAGTGGTGAATCGTGGAGCTAAGAACTCTGCCCATGCATTTCTACCTGCTCCATATGGTCTCTATGCGACGAGCAATGGATACATTGCGATTGCGATGAATCCGATTCCTAAAATTGGCGAGTTACTTGGAATCGACTTCTCTGGATACTCCGATCCAAATACCTGGTGGTCTCATCAAGAGGAGATCATGCGAATTCTGACGGAGAAACTAGCTACCAATACGACCGAGCATTGGCTTGAGATTTTGGATGGTGCCGATGTGTGGTGCGCACCTGTACTTACTCTTCCAGAGCTGGTAAATCATGAGGGATTCAAAGAGTTAGACATGATGCAACAGACCACACGCAGCTCGAGTGACGGCAGCACCCAAATTTCAATAGCTACTACTAGATCGCCGTTACGTATTGATGGTCGACCTTTAAAGAGTGGCAAAGGTGCTCCACATGTTGGGGAAGACACCGCAAAAATTCGTGAAGAGTTGCTTAAGGGGGAGTAATGCAAAATCCAAATCCAGATCCAACCGCTAGATATCAAGTTCCGGTATGGAATCAAGATGTGAAGTTGTATGAGGACTATAAAGTAGGCGAAGTTGATCGCTCTATCAGAAGGACGATATCAGAGGGTGAGGTGATGCTCTTTAGTTCACTTCTGGTTGATCTCCACCCCTATGTAGCGGATGACAAGTGGGCCCGTGAAGAAGGACTGTTTGGTAGAAGGATTGTCCCCGGAGCGCTGGTCTTTAGTTATGGAATGGGTTTATTTGCGCACAACAATGTAAATACCTTTTCTTATGGCTACGACAGATTGCGATTCATTAAGCCAGTATTTATTGGTGACACGATCTACGCCATGCGCACGCTCCTAGAGAAGACCCCGAAGTACGAAAATATGGGGCTCTTCCGAGTGAGCTACGAGGTCTTTCGTGCCGATAATGAGGAGTTAGTTCTCTACACCGAGCACCTGCAGACCGTCCTTTATCGCACCTCGCAACAAGAGAATCAGGCTCAATCATGATTGATCTATTTAAGGATGTCTCGGAATTCTGCAGCTTTGAGATTGCAGATGCACACAAAGTTCCGATTGCAATTATCGGAGCAGGGGGAATTGTCGATGGAGCTCACCTTCCGGCATACAAGATTGCCGGAGTTGAGGTGATCGGAATTTTTGATGTGGATCAGGCTAAAGCCAAGGATGTTGCCGAGCGTCACGGTATTCCCAAGGTTTATGGTTCTCTTGAAGAACTACTTGCAGATCCAAAATCTGTCATCGTGGATATTGCGGTTCCAGCTGCTCTCCAGCCGGCGATCTTCTACCAAGTGGCTGCGGCAAAGAAACATATACTGGCGCAGAAACCGATGGCCACGACCGTTGCCGATGGGCTGAAGATGGCGAAGGTCGTTGAAGATAACGGAATCATCGCTGCGGTAAATCATCAACTCCGCTTTGAAGAGGGCATGGCTGCCGCCTACAGAATGGTGGAGCTGGGATGGGTCGGAAAAGTCACCAATGTAACGATTGAGGTCAACCTCGTTACACCGTGGGAGATGTGGCCTTGGGCTAGGGATTTAGAACGCTTAGAGATCATGCTCCACTCAATTCATTATCACGATGTTATTCGTTGGTTCTTGGGTGAACCTAATGCCGTCTTCTGCGTTGCAGGTCGGACGCACGGTCAGTACCCAATCGGTGAGACTCGCACCATCAGTACCTACGCATACGACGAAGGCGTTACAGCGCTCGTTCATGCCAACCACATCAATCGTGGCGGAGATAATCGCGCCGAGTTCCGCATCGATGGCGATCGTGGCTCCATACGAGGAACTCTTGGTCTCTTGTATGACTATCCCGTTGGACGCGTTGATACTCTGGAAGTTAATTCGCAGGTTGTACCGACTGATGGATGGACGCCATACCCAGTGACCACGCGTTGGTTCCCGGATGCATTCCGAGGAACTATCGGATCTGTCATGCGCGCTATTGCAATAGGTGCACCACTACGGACAAGCGTTGCCGATACGGTTGGAACTCTGCGGTTGGTAGAAGCGCTCTACCAATCGATGGATACTGGTTTAAGCGTCAAGCTTGGTAATCAATAACCTTTGAGGTGATCTCACCGATTCCGGCGATACCGGTCTCAATGAGTTGACCTGCACGTAAGTATTTCGTTGGGTTGAAGCCCATACCAACGCCACCAGGTGTTCCAGTATTAATTACATCTCCAGGGAATAACTCCATGAACTGCGAGATGTACCAGACCAAGTGATCGATTCCGAAGAGAAGATCAGAAGTATGTGAATCCTGACGAACCTCGCCATCGATCTTGCACCAGATATGCAGGTTAGATGCATTGATGGAATCCGCTGTCACGATTACGGGACCCATGGGATTGAAGTTCGGGAAAGACTTTCCCTTTACCCATTGCCCTGAACGCTCCAATTGCCAGTGGCGCTCGCTGATATCTTGCGAGATGCTGTAACCCAATATGTGCTTCTTAGATTCTTCAGGACTCTTCAAGTAGAGAGCGCGCTTACCAATCACAACCGCAAGCTCTACCTCGTAGTCTGTGGCGGTACTTCCTGGTGGGATGACGACATCATCATTCGGCCCAATGAATGAATCTGGTGCCTTCATGAAGATAATGGGTTCGGCAGGAGTTGCTGCGTTTGTCTCGGCAATGTGCTTCACATAGTTGAGCCCCACGCAGATCAGCTTGGTAGGACGTGTGAGGGGAGCGCCAATCCTCTCCGAACCAAACTCTGTGCTCTCTAGTTTCGAGAGGTCAGCCATACTGACCTTGGCGACGGCGCCATTCTCTAGTGATTCACGGCTCCAGTCCCCGATTAACGAATCAACAAAATAGGCGCGATCATGTTCGACGACTACCGGACGCTCTTTACCGACTGCGCCAACTCGAGCTATTTTCATATTCCCCCGCCTAGTTGTGATTTATTGTGGAAGTCTGCCTAAGCCTTGATGTGTTTGCAAAATACGTACATGTCTTGACTCCAACTCTTCTAACGAGTTAACGCCGAGCAATTTCATGTTGCGAATGATCTGAGTTTTGAGAATTTCTAAGGCGCGTTCAACACCTTGTTGTCCACCTGCCATTAAGCCATATAAGTAAGCGCGACCGATATAAGTGAAGTCAGCTCCCAGGGCAATCGCAGCCAGAATATCGGCGCCATGCATGATGCCAGTATCTAAATGAATTTCGGCATCGCCTTTGAGTTCTCGCTTTACATCAACTAAGAGATGAAGTGGAACTGGTGCACGATCGAGTTGGCGACCACCGTGGTTGGAGAGCAAGATCGCATCTGCTCCCGCCTTCGCTGCGTTCTTAGCATCATCCAATGTTTGGATTCCCTTAACGGTGAGCTTGCCCTTCCACTGCTTCCTAATCCATTTCAGATCTTCAAAGGTCATGGATGGGTCAAACATAAAATCGAGAAGTTCAGCAACGGTTCCGTTCCAATTAGACATCGAGGCGAAACTAATTCCAGGTGTAGTAAGAAAATTAATCCACCACTCAGGTTTTGGAATGGCATCGGCCAAAGTCTTTCCGGTCAAGCGAGGGGGAATCGTTAATCCGTTACGAACATCGCGCAGCCGCGCACCTGCAACAGGAACGTCAACGGTCAGCAGAAGATGATCGACGCCAGCAGCTTCAGCGCGGCGCACTAACTCCATGCTTCGATCGCGGTCTTTCCACATATACAACTGGAACCAATTGGTGCCAGCTGGCGCAGCAGCGACAACATCTTCCACGGTGGTTGTACCGAGTGTGGAGAGCGTGAAGGGGATTCCATATTTGGCTGCAGCTCGTGCACCTGCGCGCTCACCCTCGGTGTGCATCATGCGCGTGAAGCCGGTTGGGGCGATGCCGACGGGCAAAGCGAACTTCTTACCCAAGACCTCGCAAGAGGTGTCGAGGGTGCTTACATCTTTAAGAATGTTGGGGCGAAACTCCAGATCTAAAAAGGCTTGGCGAGCGCGCTCCAGCGTTACCTCTGATTCGGCAGAGCCATCTGTGTAATCAAAGGGACCTTGGGGGGTGCGCTTCTTAGCAATTTCACGCAGATCCCAGATCGTTAGCGCGCTAGCGAGGCGGCGCTCCTTGCGGTGCAGAGTTGGCCCGGTGAACTTCAGCAGGGGGGCAAGCTCAGAGACCTTGGGAAACTGCCGTTTTACATTAGGAATTTCCACGCCTACGCCTCCTCAGGTAATTCGAAAATCATATAGGATTATTGGGTATTAGTAAACGCGCCCCAGTGAGGGGCTGCTCACACCTACCCATAATTTTCAGCGGTTAGATCGCGACCCTTAATCGTTGCGGGGATGCTCACCTCTGTCTGGGCTGGTGCAAAAGGTCCCTCATAGGTCGGAAGATTGGCGAACCTCGCGACCTCTAGAGTCAGTGAGATCTTCGCTTCCGGTGCCAAATCCACCTGAAGGTGAGCTCCATTCACGGCACTTTTAACACCAAAGTGATCGGTTGCGCTGATGATCTGATGTTCTGCAAACGCTCCCGCTTGAACCACCGTGCTTCGTGCGGCGGTTGGTGAGGTATTCACCAGAGTGAGTTCGACCGTATTCGCGGTTATCTTCGAAACTAGCGCAGCTACATCGGCGGGCAAACCTGGACGCTTCTTCTCTGCGTCAAAGTAGCGCACTGCTACGTGAAGATGCCCACCGTGATATGCCGGCATCGGGCCACCTAGCGTGAGATGCACCAGCGCTTCAAGAATTGCTGGTTGCAATATCTGCCAATCATGAATCGACATCGCCTCGCGATAATGATCCATCGTGTATGGATCCCACTCTGCGCTGCGGAAGCGATCGATTTGGAAATTAACGGCGTCAATATTGTTCTGCAAAATTCTCTCTGGGTAGTCAGGCATATATCCGCGGATGTATCCATACCAAGCAGCAGTGTGCTGTGGTCTGGCGCTTCCAAGAACATAACCTTCAGTAGAGATGACCTCGTTGCTGGCATCCCAACCTCGCTCTACGCGTTGTGCATCGGCTTCATCCTGCGAGATGTTCCAAACAATTATTGGATCAATGGCGCGTTGGATTCTAAAGTCACGCCAGCCTGCATCGAAGTGGCGGTTAGGAACTTTGATGACGCCATCTTCTTCAATACGCATCTGCCACAGGAAGTCGAGCTGCGAACGCACCAAATCTAGATGCCTCATATCGCCTTGAGTAAGTAGTACTGCATTTGCTCCAGCAACCGTGAGAGGTTCCAAGATAGTCATAGCTCCATGCGGCCAACGCCATCCGTAGTACCCACCCCACCACTTACCATCGTTATAAGTACCTATGGCTCCATCTAGTCCAATGTTGTCCGGGATGATTCCGCCATTACGCGCCGTGCGCTCTTCCCAAGCCGCCAGATACTGCAATGTCCACTCTTTATATTTTTCCTCGTGGTTATACATGAATGCATGTGTGGCTAATCCTGTAGCGGTGAGATTGACGGGAACATCTCCCATTCCCATTCGTTCATTTATCTTCTCGAGGATTTCGCGATAGATCTTGTTATCGTGCCAAGGCGTGCGCTTTTGATATGGATCTTGACCGGTTAAATCTTCAAAAGGAGGTAGGTACTCCTCCAAGATCTGTCGGTTCGGTCCCCAGTCTTCCCAGGTGTGGATGTAGTGAGCACCACCGCTTCCATTGATCGGAGCTTTAATTATTTTATGATTCGGATCCCAATTATCTACATTGGGGTTTTCACCGGTATAGAGCGCGGCAAATTTCTTGGTGCGTTGCCGATCCTTTAATACATGAGGATTTGCCAGGGCGAACCAATAGAAACCAAGTAGCGCTTCGCCATGGTGCATCCAGTCATACGCATTATCAAATTCATCAACCACTTGACCGTATTCGGTCCACTGCCATGTGATTGCATCCCAGATTTCGCGGTGGCGTTTATCGAGGCGAGGATCGCCACCCATTATGTAATGGAGAGTGAAATTCATAAATCCCTCGTAGGGATCATCTGAACCATCAAAGCCTGGCCACTCGCTACGCCAGATCAAGGTGTTATCTGAGTTGGTGTAGCGATCGGCAAACTCGAGTGAAGAGTCATCAATCAACTTAATCAGCGCTCGCTCCAGTACCGCCCACTCTGGAATATCGCCAACCTGGTGAGCGCTGATTTTTGGAATTGAATGGGAAGTGGTCATCGGAAGCCTTTCGCTAGTTCCTCAAAATCCTATATGATTTTTACATGCACGACAAGGGATTAGATCCATCCACGCTCACCGCGATCATCACAGGTGGGACGACTGGCATTGGCCGGGCTACCGCTCGGGAGTTAGCCGATCGTGGATACAACCTGCTCTTGGTGGGTCAAGAGGATCCCTACTTATTAGAGAGAGAACTCTTGGATCGTGGGGCAATTGCCCGATTTATGCAGGTTGATTTAATCAGAGCAGAAGAGGCAGCAAAGCAGATAGTCGCCGCTGCATTGGAGATCTTTCATCGGATCGATCTCGTGGTTAATTGCGCTGGAGTGATTAGTCATAAAGATGTTGAAGAGGTAACCGAGAAGGATTGGGACCGGATCTTTGCCGTTAATCTCAAAGCGCCATTCTTTTTAGCCCAGCAAGCCTTTCCGCATTTAGAGCTCACCCGCGGAAATATCATCAATGTTTCATCGACCAACGCCATTCGCCCAGCCAGCCGAAATCAACTCTATGACTCCCTCAAAGCCGCGCTCAATAATTTAACCCAAGGTTTGGCCTTGGATTTTCGCGACTCTGGCGTGCGGGTAAATGCAGTTATGCCAGGCGGGGTACGAACCGCCTTATCAGAGGAGTGGTTGCACAAATATCTAGGTAGAGCTCCGGTCAAGGCCGATTTCGATATTCCTTCTCTTGCCCAACCTGAACAGATAGCGACTGTTATCGCTGCGCTCGCCAGCAAGGATATGGCTTGGGTGAACGGGGTAACCCTGGCTGCCGATGGTGGCTTTGGGTTGTAGCATACAAATGTGAATAATATTGAAGCGTTTAATAATCATCTCCCTGTAAAAGTTCGATTCGGTGAAGGCAAAGCAGCGACGCTCGCAGATGTGATTGCGGAGTTCAACGCAACACGAGTCTTTCTGATGGTCGATGAGGGAATCGAAAAATTTAATCCCGCCGCTAAGGCCTGCGTGGATGCGCTCACCTCGAATTCACACTTAACCGTCACAACATTTGAGAAACCCGCTGGCGAACCAACGATCGACATGGTTGATGACGCCACTAAGGCGCTCACCGCTTCAAAGGCAGAGGTTGTAGTCGCACTCGGCGGTGGATCGGTTATCGATACCGCCAAAGCTGCACGCTTATGCTCTCAACTTGGAATCACCTTCCGTGAATTCCAATCGCAACCTGCTCAATATCCAGTTCCTACCGTCGCATTGATCGCGCTTCCTACATCAGCCGGAACCGGTTCAGAAGTATCTGGTGGCTCTGTAATTTCTGATCCTGCAGCTGGTCGCAAAGCAGGTATTGCAAATGGCAACTTGCGCGCACAAGTTGCGATCGTCGATCCAGTCTTGACCTACAGCATGCCTCCATCGATGACGGCCAACACTGGTATCGATGCGCTTGCTCAGGCAATTGCAGGCATCATTGCTAAGTGCAGCACTCCAATCGGAGATGCCATTGGTTACGAAGCGATTCGCATGATGACCCCAGCACTTGTTGCCGCTTATAAAGATGGCACTAATAAAGAGGCACGCGCTGGAATGGCAGCGGGAAGCATGATGGCAGGCCTCACCATGAACATTTCTGATTGCACCGCTGAACACTCATTGGGTCAAGCCATCGGTGGACTTAAGCACGTGCCACATGGTTTAACTATTGGGCTTGTTCTCGCCGAAACCCTTACTCGTGAAGCTCGCGTAGTCCCCGAGAAGATGGAGCGGGTTGCAGATGCCATGGGCGAGCCCGATGATGGCAGCAAAGATGGCTCCCGCGCCGTGCGTGCTGTGAGCAGAATCTTGGCCGAGCTTAACTTCCCAGTTCTCTCCAGCCTTGGCTTTGTGGAGTCAGATATCGATAACTTGGCAGATATTGCTCTGGAAGATTTCTTCATCACCATGGCGCCAAAGCCTTGGAGTAAGCAAGAGGTCGTCGATGCTTTCATGTCAGCTCTCAAATTAGAGCAGCGCGTTGCTTAGTAATTCGTTCTAGAACTTAAATAAGTAAAGGCACCTCAATCCTGAGGTGCCTTTACTTATTGTGAAACGTCCTTATAGAAGAGTTTGTGTTGACTTGATAAAAGCCAGAAGTGCTGCTGGAGGTGTAGCTACTGCTGGTGCAGAGAAGGTAAGGATGACGTACTTACCGGCGACCCATGCATCTAGACGCAGACTGCCGGCATTTGAAGTTGATCCAACTCCATCTTCTTTGCCGTTACCGAAGTCTAGGTAATCACTTACACCGCCAACCGGAGTCTTCTTCATCGCACCTGCTGATTGCTTCACAACATAAGCAAGATATTGTGTTGCGGTCATTACAGGTTTCTTTGCGCCATTGGCAGCAACTGAGTATTTAGCAATATCCACAGGGCTGACGCAACCCACAACGAGCGCTTTGGCACCGAAGTCAATTGTGGTTCCCAGCGCATTTGTCTGATTGGCAGATGTGTTTGCAAAGTTGTAAGGCGTGATTGTTGGTCCAGTAGCCGCCTTATATCCATCGGCAATTACCAGAGCTTTTGTGATTGAGGAGCATGAACCTGCCGCTGCTTGCGCTGCACCCGTAATCGAAATTCCAGCTACAACTAGTGAGAGCGAGAGAACGCTTATTGAAATCTTACGGAACATATTTATCCTCTTTTTAAGTGGGAAATTGAGCAATGGATAGATGGTAAATCACACAACATTAGAGAATTTCATAACTTTCTATGTGTTTCCTGAGAGATATGTGTTATCTATCTGACACTTCTTTGGCGAAGAACTCATGAACGCATTTGAAACGCGCTGCTTCACCTCTAGGAGGCTATAGTCGTTTTATGACAGCTCATCAGAAGTTTGAAGTTCATCAGAAGTATGAGGGCTTTGAGGTCCGAGAATTTGCCGCATGCGTCGTTGCCGATGTGGAAGTTAGTGGAGATCTTTCATCTGCCGGCAGCCAAGCCTTCAGACCACTCTTTAATTACATTTCTAGCAATCAGATTGCGATGACTGCCCCCGTAATTGAAGAGGAGTTATCTCCCGAAAAATGGCGAGTCTCTTTTGTAATGCCAGAAGGTTCCAAGATTTCAGATCTTCCCAACCCCGTCGGCTCACCATTTGTCTTGCGGGAATTGCCAGCTCACCGAGCAGCCGCCCTTCGCTTTAATGGCCGCACGACTGAAAAAGCAGTATTAGAGCACGAGTTAAAACTCCTCGAACTAGTAAAGGCCCAAGGACTTAAGGTCACTGGCAAGGCTCGCATCGCTCGCTTCGATCCGCCATGGAAACCACCATTCGCACGTCACAACGAAGTAATTCTCCCTATTGAGTAGGTCATTCCTTGTGACCGATCGGTAGCCACGTGCGCCTGTAAAGTGCGCTCTTACAGTTCCTAATAGAAGAGGTCACCTTGCCGCACTACAAGATAGCCATTGTTGGCGCAGGTCCTGCTGGGTATTTCACCGCCCAAGCGCTTCAAAATGCGCAGAATGAGGAACTCACCTTTTCTATAGATATGTTCGAACGCCTTCCAACGATGTGGGGGTTGGTTCGCTCGGGAGTTGCACCTGACCATCCAAAAATTAAGTCAGTCGCCAAGGTCTTTGAGAAGGTAGCGGCAGAACCAAACTTCCGACTCTTTGGAAATGTTGAAGTTGGTCGCGATCTAGATATCGAAGAGATTTGTCCCCGGTATGACGCTGTTGTGATGTGTACCGGTTCTAGCATCGGAAAGAAGTTAGGTATCCCAGGGGAAGATCTACCTGGCTCGCTATCTGCCGCCGAATTCGTGCCTTGGTATAACGGTCATCCAGATTTCGCCAACGTCCAAGTTCCACTCGATGGCGACACTGCAGTCGTCATTGGCGCAGGTAACGTAGCCATGGACTGCGCGCGCATACTTGGAATCAACCCGATCGAGTTGGATTCAACCGATACCGCAAAGCATGCACTCGCGGCGCTGCACGCTAGCAATATTCGCCACGTTTACATCGCAGGTCGCCGCGGTCCAGAGCATGCTGCCTTTACTGCACCGGAGCTCCGCGAACTTCCAAAGTTAGAGCATACAAATGTTGTTATTGATGCAGATGCAGTTCACGCTGCTCATGAACGAGCAGAAGCCGCTGGCGAAATTGAAAAGCACCTCGCCTCAAATCTTGAGGCATGGCGCTTGATTGCCGAGCACCCACATGGTGGACATGAGCGCACGATGGAGTTCCGATTCCTTTCAACTCCCAAAGAGATTAAAGGAAGCGATCGCGTTGAGGAAGTTGTCTTCGGAATAAACGAAATTAAAGGTGGCAAAGTCATCGATACCGGCGAGACTTATTCAATTAAGACCAACCTTGTTATAAGCGCTATTGGCTACTACGCCGATCACATCAAAGGAATCTCTGTCCGCGATGGCAAGATCGAAAACGATAATGGGCGAGTCCTTGGAACCAATATTTACACCGTCGGCTGGGCTAAGCGTGGTCCATCAGGTGTAATTGGTACCAATAAGAGCGATGCCTCAGATGTCGTAAAACTCTTGATCGAAGACCTTGATCCAGAGCCAAAAAACGGCGGAGATATCACCGTCGTGATTCCACAAGCGATCACTATCATCGATCAGGCAGGTTGGTCGAAAATTAATGCCGCCGAAATCGCAGCGGGAGAACCTTTAGGTAAGCCTCGGGTCAAAGAAGTCGAGATAGCAAAACTTATCGCTCTTGCCGAATAACGTACCTCGAGCCAGCGGCTAAGGCTAAGCCCAGCGCAGCGGGAACCAGCATGGCCCAACGCAAGGTAATCGCTTCTGAGATATAACCCATGATCGGTGGGCCAACAACAAATCCAAAGTAGGAGATTCCCGAAACCGTTGCCACCGCTTCTGATGGTGCGATAGTTCCCGAGAATTTATGAATCGCAATGGTTCCCGCCTCGCTATAGATCATCGGAATGACGATGCACATCCCCATTCCAAGCAGCGTCCAACCGAAGATCTCCCCGCCAATTCCCCCTATGAGAAGTCCAGTTGCCAATCCTGAACCGGCGATCAATCCACCGAAGAAGAGCAACTGACCTGGACCAAATTTGTGCGCCAACCGATCACCTAGGAAGCGACCTGTAACCATGGTTATTGAAAAACAGATGTAAGGAAGCGTGCCTATAAATGGAGAGGTATGGAATGTTGTGCGCGCCAGAACGCCACCCCAGTCGCCCGCCGAACCTTCACCGATTGATGCCGACATTCCAAGCAAGCCCATAACCCAGAAGATGGTGGGACGTTTAGGACGCTTGTGCTTGCGGGGCTCTTGTTGATCACTCGATGCTGGCAAGAATCGAGACTTCATGAAATACAAGACGACAATAAAGAGGATTGATACTGAGCACTCTTGAAAGATCTCTTTGATATGGCCCTGAGCCATCAATCCACCAATGGCGCTACCCGCAAGAGCTCCCACCGAGTACAAAGCGTGGAAGGTACTCATCACCCGACGTTTAAAACGTTGTTCCAATGTGACAGCATGAGTATTCATCGCGACATCTTGGAGTGCGATCGAATACCCAAAGAGATACAAGGTGATGCAGAAAGTTAAGTAGTTAAAGGAGAGTCCCACTAATGGCATCGCCAAAATGATCGAAAGAGATCCAAGTATTGTGACTCGAGCGCTTCCATGTTTGGCTGACCATCGTCCACTAGGTCCAAGTGCTGTTAAAACACCAGCCGCCAATAGAAAGAGAGCCATACCCAATGCGCCGTTACTAATTTTCAGATGAAATTTGTAGTCGGGAAGTTGTGAGACGAGGACTCCTACCGAAAATCCATTCATCATGAATGCCAGAGTTGTAGCCAAGCGGGCTCTGGTTAATTCACTATCGCTCACTGTTCGATAGTACGGAATACGCTTTGAGTTCGGAACTCTTTTGCAATGGATTCGCACATAACAAAACCTATTGACTTCTCTTTTCCTTTTCGATCATCTACATTTTGCAACGGTCACGAGCACCGATATCAAGCCCCGGCTTATCGGTCGGCAACCCTCCTCCGCGTTGGGGTGCCCCGGGTGATGACCAGGCCAGAAAGTCTGGCAAGCGCGTTTCACGAATGCGTACTACCTATGTCGGTTAACGCCGCCATTGGTGGTTACTTGTCTATTGGGGGGAAGCTATGTCGGCTAACGAAATCCGCAAAGAATGGGAAGAGTGGCGTTCACATCGCATCGCTTCATTAACAAGCGCATCAGGAAATCTTGCATTGATTCAAACGACGTGGTTTGAGGATGATGAGCGCTACGAACCCGCACAAGTATTGGCCGGTCTTCCAGACTCGGTTACTGCTTCTCCGTTAATTCGTCATGATCTCGCAGGCAATGTGGTTGCAACTGGATATCGGCTGTGGGATTCACGGTCGAGTGCAATTCAGAGCTTTCAAGGAGTTGAGAGCTATGAGTTCGACCCTAATTGGATTCTTAAGGGGACTTTTAGGGCCTTTCCAGAAAATCTTGCCGTCCCATTCGAATATTTACGAGATAACGGTGGCACACGGGACCTCGCGGTACCGGGTGAGATAAAAGTAGAAATCGCTGGGGAAGTCTATTTCCTAAATGCCTTTGATGATGAAGGTCAGCTCCTTCTGGTTTTTGGCGACACTACGAATAAGACAGAGACATATGGATCTGGACGCTTCTTATTTGTGGAGCGCCAAGAGGGAACTGATGAAGTCACCTTGGACTTTAACCGAGCCTTTGTTCCTCCGTGCGGGTTCTCTATTCATTACAACTGTCCAATGCCTCCGGCACAGAATCGAATCAATTTTCCGATTCGGGCAGGGGAGAGGAATCCAATCTTCTCCGCTGACTTTTCACATTGAAAAGTTATTGAACAGTTTTTGAATTCACTCAACTTAAGAAAAGGATGAAAATGTCAATCAGTAAGAACCTAAGACGTAAGGCGTTTGCGGCAGCCATAGCTTTTGGTGTTGTCGCATCACTAGTCCCAGCTGCGGCACAAGCGGCAGCCCCAACGACAGTAATTAATGTGGGTTCGCTATATGAACCCCAGAATCTTGATAACACCGCAGGTGGAGGTCAAGGAGTGACAGAAGCCCTTAACGGCAATGTCTATGAAGGGCTCTTTAAGCTAAATGATGATGGCTCTGTTTCAAATCTTCTGGCAACCGGGTACACCGTGAGCCCAGATGGGTTGACCTACACTTTCAAGCTTCACAGCGGTGTGAAATTTGCATCTGGCAAGCCACTTACATCAGCGGATGTTAAGTTCAGTATTGAAAAGGTTATTGCTCCTGATTCATTATCAGCACGCAAGAGTAGTTTCGGGCCAATTGCAAGTATTACTACTCCGGATGATCTCACCGTCGTGGTCACTTTAAGTGCACGATCAATCTCTCTCATTTATAACTTGTCATATGTATGGATCTTTAACTCCACTGCTACCGACTTCAAAGCACACGCAGATGGAACAGGTCCTTACACATTCACGAATTGGGTTAAGGGATCAACACTTACGCTCACCCGTAATCCATCATATTGGGGTACAGGTGCAAAGAATGGTTCTGTTGTCTTCCATTACTTCACAGATGCAACCTCACTCAATAACGCTTTGCTGACTAAGGAAGTGGATGTAATCACAAGCGTTCAAAGCCCTGATGCCTTGTCGCAATTCTCATCCTCCGCATACAAGATCAATAACGGAAATTCGACCACCAAGTTGCTCTTGGCATTCAACGATCGAGTTGCTCCGTTTAACAACAAGTTGGTACGCCAAGCTGTAACGTCTGCAATCGATCGTAAGAAGTTCTTGCAATCGGTCTGGGGCAATTATGGACAGGTTACGGGCTCAATGGTTCCACCGAAGGATCCTTGGTATGAGGATCTATCTGGCGTCTACCCATATAACCCAACTCTCGCTAAGGCAGAGTTGAAGCAGGCTGGATATCCAAATGGATTCACCTTCCGTCTAGATACACCAACCTATGATCCACACCCAGCTGCTGCTGCCTTCATCAAGGCTCAGCTTGCACTCGTCGGCATCACCGTTAACATCAACAGTGTTACTGATGATCAGTGGTACAACAATGTTTATAAGGCTCATAACTTTGTAGCGACATTGCAAGAGCACGTAAACGATCGTGATCTTGTCTGGTACGGAAACCCTAATTTCTACTGGGGCTATAACAATCCAGCTGTCACTAAGTTGATCAATGCTTCAGAGCAAGTGAAGTCACAACGGACCCAAACTTTGGATCTGAAGAAGGCGAATGAGCTCATCGTGGCAGACGCCGCATCTGATTGGATTTACCTCTATCCACAGATCGTTGTTGCAACCTCAAATCTATCTGGGTACCCACTCAATGGTTTGAACTCTCAGTTCTACGCCTACAACATAGTTAAGGCATAAGAACCCACCAGAGTCACGATTAGAGAGAGGCGAGCTAGGTAATCATCAATGAATAATCATCCATTGTTGAAATACCTAGCTCGTCGACTCCTAATTCTTGTTACATCATTTGCAGCAGCACTTGTAGCAATTTATGTTCTGCTAAGAATTATTCCTGGTGATCCTTCAGACTCCCTCATCCCCATCGGGGCGACTCCAGCCCAAATCCTGGCCGCCAAACATTCGGTTGGAACCGACAAACCTCTCATCGATCAATTTGGTCACTGGCTTTCGCAGATAGTCAGATTTCGTTTCGGAAATTCTTACATCAGTGGTTCCCCGGTCGCTCCGGAAATCTTCGCCCGCCTACGGATAACACTGCCTCTCACTCTGATCGCTTTCATCGTGGCAATTCTCATTGCTGTTCCCGTAGGGATCACCGCCGCATCTAGAGGGCAGAAATGGTATGGGCGGTTACTAAATACTTTTTCACAACTTGGAATCGCTATACCGGTTTTCTGGGTAGGCCTTATTGGAATATATCTCTTTGCTCTCAAGCTCCAGATTCTTCCCGCTGGTGGATTTCCAGCAAATGGTTGGTCAGATTTTGGGGGTTCGCTGAAATCTCTCGTCCTGCCAATCCTCACAATCGCCTTTGTTATGAGCGCATCGCTCTCTCGGTATATACGCTCGGTTACCTTGGATGTTCTTAATAGTGATTTTTTACGGACATCTAGATCTCTTGGTTTCTCTTTTAGGCAAGCGCTCTGGTCGCACGGCGTCAGGAACGCTGCCGCTCCAGTGATCTCTATCCTCGGAATCGAGCTAGCAACGACCTTCGTCGGCGCCGTTGTGGTCGAAACGGTCTTTGCTCTCCCAGGGCTGGGGAGCCTGCTTGTAAAGGCAATTCAAGAGAACGATTACGCCACGGTTCAGGGAGTACTTTTCGTCAGCACACTTATCGTGATGCTGAGCGGTTTCGCAGCCGATGCTCTTCAGAAATGGTTAGACCCTCGGCTTAATAGATATGCAAACGAGGTTCGAGCATGAGTTCGAAACTAACTAGCAACCGCCGACTCTTTATAGGCTCAATAATTCTCGGAGCAATTCTCTTTATTGCACTGCTTTCTTTGATCTGGACACCGTACGGCATAGAAGATATGTCAGGCGGAAGATTGAGTGGTGTATCTCTGCATCACCTCTTTGGTACTGACACCTTGGGAAGAGATCAACTCTCCAAATTAATGATCGGTGCTCGAGTCGCAGTAGAAGTCGGTTTCTTAGCTGTCCTGATAGGAGTTGTTCTAGGAGGAACTCTGGGAATCTTGGCTGGCTTTGCACAAAATAAGCTCGATGATGCGCTCTCCTCCTTTCTCGATATCTTGATTGCCTTCCCAACTCTGCTTTTAGCAATGTTGATTGTCGCAGCTCGGGGGGCTTCTCTGACTTCCGGGATCTTGGCCATCGGGTTAGGAATTAGCTCGGTCTTTGCCAGACTCACTCGCCTACTTACAAAGTCAATTTTAAGTAAGGACTACATAATTGCTTCGCGCATCTCTGGAACATCGTGGCCGAGAATCGTGGTTCTCCACATACTTCCCAATATTTGGCCAACGCTCCTAGTGACGGTAGCGCTGCAATTCGGAATTGCAGGATTGGCTGAAGCCAGTCTCTCCTACCTAGGTTTAGGTGCCCCGCCTCCAAATGAGTCATGGGGAAGTTTGCTTCAGCAAGCCCAAAACACGGTGTATACCGCTCCACTATCTGCGATTGTTCCGGGAGTCTTGCTCATTATCTTGGTTGTGGGAGTGAATCTTCTTGCTGATGGAGTCCGCATTAAGTTCGATCCAAAGATTCAAGGTCAGCGATGAGCGAGCTATTAGTAACTGATCTAAGGGTAGAAAGCCAGTCTGGTGATTCATTAATTCAATCTGTCAGCTTCAAGCTAGGCAGCGGAACACGACTTGGCCTCCTGGGGGAATCAGGTTCAGGAAAGTCCTTAAGTGCTTTGGCAATAACTGGCTTGCTTCCGGGCAATCTTTCCGCTTCAGGAAGCATCAAATATGGAGAGCTTGAACTGCTTATAGCTACCGAGAGCCAGCTCAACCAAATTCGGGGTTCACAAGTCGGCATAGTCTTTCAAGATCCGTTGAGTTCACTCGACCCAGTGATGAAGATTGGCAAACAGCTGGGAAAGCCTCTCTCCAAATATCAAGGATTGCGTGGCGAAGACCTAGTTGCGGCTATCGAGTCATCTCTAGCCGAAGTGAAAATTGCCAGCCCATATCGCGTTGCGCACTCTTATCCACATGAAATATCTGGCGGTGAGCGGCAAAGGGTGGCAATTGCCTTAGCTCTGGCATGTAAACCAAAGATTTTGATTGCGGATGAAATTACGACTTCACTCGATGTAAGCATTCAATCAGAGATTCTGGATTTGCTCGATACGATTATTGAGCAAAGAGGTATGGGTCTTATCTTCATCACCCATGATTTAGCGGTTGCAGCCAACGTGGTCGACGAAGTTGTGATCATCCAAAATGGATTGGTTATTGAATCTGGCAAGTTACAAAGAATCATTGATGATCCCCAAAGCGATTACGTTAAGTTGCTTATCAGGAGTGCCAGATCACTCGACAACCTCCTTGGAAAATTAAATCAAGGGGGAGAGCAATGATCTCATTCAACAAGATAAATTTCTCCTACTCGGGAAAACAATCCACCTTAACTGACATAAATTTTCAATTGAGCGCTGGAAGCAATCTGGGGATCGTTGGTGAGTCAGGCTCCGGAAAGAGCACTCTGATGAAACTAGCTCTAGGCCTATACAAGCCCGCATCGGGAGAGATTCTTTTCGAATCCAAGCTCGTCGATTTTCGTGATCGGGAATTTGCGCGGAGCTATCGCAAATCTGTTCAGGCCGTGTTTCAAGACCCATATAGCTCATTAGATCCACGACAGAAGATTCAAAGTGCGATTGCTGAACCCCTAAATTCTTTGGGGATATCACGGGATCAATCCAAGGAATGGGTTGCCGATCGTGTTCTGCAAGCCTTGCTTGATGTCGGACTGGATGAAAGCGCTCTACAAAAATATCCTCATGAATTTTCTGGGGGACAACGTCAACGGATCGCAATCGCGCGAGCTGTGATTTCCAAACCAAAATTGCTTTTGGCAGATGAACCGGTGAGTTCATTGGATGTTGCGAACCGCGAACTTGTGATCGAACTATTGAAGACTTTACAGATTCAATATGGATTGACGATTGCGGTTATCTCTCACGACCTATCGGTTATTGCAGCCCTTTGCGAAGAAATCTTGGTTTTAGAGAGTGGTCGAATTGTTGAGCAAGGAACAACGGCCTCCGTACTCGCCTCGCCCAATGCGCCGTACACTAAGAAACTATTGCGGGCAGTTCCGCGAATACCTTAAATGCCTATCTAGCACCTGAATAATCTATAAAAATCGCGAGTTTTGGGCTCTCGCCCCTCTACAGGTAGTATTCACTCTCTCAACCGGCGCTTGTAGCTCAACGGATAGAGCATCTGACTACGGATCAGAAGGTTAGGGGTTCGAATCCCTTCAAGCGCACTTTGTGATGTGTCGGGACATATGTCTCTCATGTCGCGGGACATATGTCTCTCTTTTTATTTTGGCTTTCTACTTCTCTTGGTTTCTTCGTCAACTAAAAAGTTGGTCCAATAAATCCGCGCTGGCTCAA